>ERZ791625.11-NODE-11-length-165099-cov-5.501024_pt1 | contig 165099 bp, 132 predicted proteins | sample MGYA00510267_ERZ791625 | MGnify/ENA primary metagenome ERZ791625 (study PRJEB30046, sample SAMN00715229) | human gut metagenome | study: EMG produced TPA metagenomics assembly of the A metagenome-wide association study of gut microbiota in type 2...
TAGCCCAGTTTGCACCCGTCGCCCAGTTTGCACCCGTCGCCCAGTTCGCACCTGTCGCCCAGTTTGATATTGCGCGCCTCAAATTCGGGGGATAATTCAGAAAGTTCATTGTACTGAAAGGGTGTCCAGCCTTTGTCTGAAACCCAGAGATAAAGTGTTTTCATGGTTAGTTATCTTTGTGCTTAAATTTTAAAACAGTTTATGGATTAAAATACAACCACCATTGACGGGAACGGAGCACTATTTTTTTGGCCCCCGAATTTTAGCCTCCCCTTTATAAATCTAATTTCCCGTGCTTTGTGGTAAATAAATTCGTGAAAATATCGAGTATCTGTACGCGCCGGAATCAACATTACAACTATTGTGTTGATTTTTTGTGCCTCCATGAAGCATTTACGAACCCATGCGTATATATCCCGACCGTATGGCGGATTGCAAAAAACAGTATTCCCGCCCCAATCTTTTCGGAGCCCGTCCTGCTCTTTGGTGTAGAATTTAACACACTTAGCATTATGCGGGGTGGCGCAAGGATCAAGTGTAAAATGAAATTCACTATTGAGTTTATCATAGAAATCCTGTGGTGTGGCCCACAAATCGGTCTTAGATGAAAACATCGTTTCTGTATTCATAAATTAGTTTTTTTTGTGTTTGACTTTCCAATTCGGTATGCAGGAAATCCAGCCCCAGAACGGTATGCGCCGCTTCAAGTAGTCCGGATCATCCTCATGGTTGTACGCCTCGGTCTCGAAGCAGGTGTAGTAGTACGCGCCCGGATAAGGCGGGATAATCACTTCGATCAGCCACGAAATGCCGTAGCAAATCCATCCGGCGAAGAGAATGCCGACCACCGTAAGCACCCAGCCCCACCACGCGAACGAGTAGCTGATGGCGACGGGCAGGAGGATTGCCGCGGACAGCACGGCCAGTTCGATCTGCTGGGCGCAGTGGATTCCTTCATGGCGGCGCGTAGTCTCGTCCATGCTCCACGCCATCGGCTTCCGGGTAAAAGACCACAAAAGCCATGTTACCCAGTTAAACCCCTTGAACGGGATCAACTTGTTGTGAACTTCGATAGGTAGTTTCATCACAGGTTCAATTCATAGCCGTTAGACACTATCCACTCAATACGGTTGCAAAGGAGGTCGACAAGATCGAATTCGAGTTGCTCTCCAATGCACTGGTGCGTGTGGCTGTTTTCGTAGCGCAGGTTCCAACAGAAGTTATTGGACAGAGTTAAAGCGTAGTCATGATTCTGCCCAACTACGGCAGGAATATCCGGCGGCATCACTCCCAGCAGGTCGGCGACCGTGAAGGCGGGAATACTCTCCCCGCTTTTGATGTACTCTGGTGTGGCTTTATAGTGTGGTAAGACGGATAAATGGTATTTACCGCTACATGTAGCCCATACCATGCTCGCCTTCTCCGCGGGCACTCCCAGATCGATCAGCCGCTTCGACTGCTCGATGCTCGTTACCTGGTTTTCCATAGTTGATTGTTTTTTATTCGCATAATCCGTAATAACTCATACAGCTGTCTTTCCCACCCGAAAAGGTAACTATGACTTTCATTTTATCGTTCGTTAAAGGTTAATTTTTCGCTTTTTTCTCTACCGAAATTAGACGTCCGGAGGCGTCGTAAACTCTCTTTTCCGTGTCGTTCTCTACCACGGTGTAAAGCAGAACGCCGTTTTTGTCCTTGACAATGTACCCGCTGGCCGTCTTGATTTTGACGTATACCACTTCCCCCTTGGAATCCTTTATCACCGTTTGATTTTGGCCATACGCGGGGGTCACAGCCATCAATGCGATGCAGATGATAACGAAAATGATTGCTGCCAAATAGGCGATGGTTGCTTTTGTCTCCTGTTTCATTTTTGTGATTTTTTTTGTTTGCTCCATAATTCCAGAATCTTCTTTTTTTGCTCCGGCGACATAGCCGCGAGCTGGGAATCCCTCACCTTTGCCTCGGCGTCTGCTGTCCGGCCGCATTCTGCGCACCGCTCGTCGAAGTATTCCGCGAACCACTGGTAGACTATCTGCCCGTCGAGACGCCCGTATAATGCGCCGTATTGTCCTTTTTTGGCCCGCGTCATCACAAGTCGTACGTCTGCCAGGTTTAGCGCGTAGAAATCCTCCAGGATCATGGAACACGTCTCGATGATTTGAAACCTGTTCATCTTGGCGGATATGTTGAGAAACGATTGCAGATCGTCGATCCATAGCGCCATGCAGGATATAACGAGCTCGTCTCCGTGGATTCGCCGAAGCCCCGACAGGGATTCCATTCCCGACTGAGCGCATTTTATCGGCGTGGACATAGCCCTACACGTCCTCATTCCATCCACCGGGCTATACAGGGCGGCTGGCGCCGAGGATGCGCTCAAACACAGCCCGCTCTTCGTCCGAGAGACCTCCTGCCCCTGTTGTCTTTCCTTGCTTTTCATTTTTCCACACTCGATTTTGTTTCTGCGATATTGCGAACTCAAAAATGCGTTTCCAGTCTATCGTCTTTCCCCTTCCCTTTTTCTTGTGCAGCCATCCAGCCTCCGTCGCCCAATACTCCTTGCATGCCTTTTCGAGGGTGAGAGAGACGTCGACCCCCGGATTGAAGCGCTCCCTTTCCGCCATCCACTCCTTGTCCTGCGTCCATCTGCACCATGCTTCCCGGCATGATTGCAGGTAAACGTCGAAGCTATCGCGCCATGTCACCTCTTGGGCTGTCTCGATTTTTTCGCGCGCGCTTTTTTTGTTTTTACCAGCAATAGAAATATTCTCTGTTACTATCTCGGCATCTTCGAGTACGTTAGTACGAGAAGATATAATACTACCAGTATCAGTATCAGTATCAGTATCAGTATCAAGGTTCGTCTGGGTTCGTCTGGGTTCGTCTGGGTTTTGTTGGGTTTTGTTGGGTTCGTCTGGGTTTTGTTGGGTTTTGTTGGGTTCGTCTGGGTTTTGTTGGGTTTTGTTGGGTTTTTCTGGGTTTTTTGTGGATTTAGGACGTCCGCCTTTTTTGCCGTTATTCCTATTCCTCTCAACCACAGCGTCGTACCTCTTGTTGTTTTCGTCTATGTATGGCTTGGTAAGGTCGAATATCACAGCCACCACTACCGAATCTCCGCTATACTCCTCTCCGTCGAATCCATATCGCATGATCGCATCCAGCACCTCCCCTTTTTCGGTCATCGAAAGACGGTTGGTCGCTGTAAGCAGACTTCGAGGTATTACCATGGATTCTTTCATATTCGTTTAAATAAAAAAACCGCTCGTTCGATACCGGGGGGCAGCCCGGTATCTACTAAAGCGGTAAGTTGCATTTTGCCCCTGCCCGAGCATTCACACCGCAAATATAAACAAATTTTTCCATTCTCCAAAAAAAATCAGAACGGAGTGTCCGTCATTGCCTGCCTCATGATCTCCTCCATGTATGCTTTCCTCTTCGCTGCGCGGCTGTGTCTGTTTGCCGCCGCCCGCTGTCTTTTGGCTACACTCAGCGGGTTGGCCATGTTCTCCTTCATGTCCCGGCACCACCTCAGATTCGAGGCATTGTTGTTCTCGACGTTCGTATCAAGGTGATCCACGATTTTGTCCCCCCCCCTTTTTGGGATAAAAGCTTCAGCTACAAGGCGGTGAACAAAGTAGTTGTACCTCCCTAAACGGTTGAATAACCGCACCCTTACGTACCCGTCGGCATTGTAATCCACCTTCAACACATGGGGGTCTCCGCGCCGCGTAGACACCACCGTTCCGTCCTCTCCGATCCAATATCCCGGGAACTCGTCGATGGGCTTAAACTTCACCCCCCCCTGTACTCCGGGAATCGTATGAAATATGCATTCATTCATATTGCCTATTTTTGGCGCCTTAGGGCGCATTTTACAATCTCTTCGAGGGTTGCATCCGGATCGGCATTCAAAGCCTCTAAAACGGCTTGTTTTGCCCTTTCTTTGGGGAAGCCCAAAGTGTTGAGAGCTCGTATCGCGTCCGCCTGCAATTCCTCGTTTATTTCCGGCGCTTCCGCTTCTGTCGGATCCGAATCCTCAGCCTCGGATTCGCCCCCGGCCTGCGGAGGCAGGCCGAGCGCATATCCTATAAAGTTCGACAACATCAGTAGCGGGAACAGGACAAGGCCAACGAGCCATTCCATCGCCGTGTTCATATCATCGTTCATGAGTTTTTACGTCTTGCCGGGGCATAGGAGGATAGACTGTCGTATCTATGAAGTCCACGCCCCCGAATTTCACTGTTTTCACTCGCCCGCTGGCAATGCGCATCTGCACACCCCGATAGGTGATTCCGCACCTGCGGGCGTATTCGGCTATTGTAACTACTGTCTCTTTCTGCTTCGGCTTCATCTTTTTCTGTTATTTTTCGGGTTCGTCAGTCACATCCACGGCCTCCTGCTCTTCGACGGCCGCAATATTGTCGTCCACTCCGTCGACATACTCGGGGGTCGCCTGCGACATATCCATCGAGGAGGGGGTTGCCATGTCGTATTTTAGCGCTGTGATAAGCTTCGAGTTGGCCATTACATCCATGCTACCCCATTTCATCAAGATGCGTTTGATGACCGTCTTTTCATACATGGCAGGCTTGTTTTTCTGCCACAAACCATTTTTGTTGTAGTAGCTTTTGCTGTACTTCTTGCCGTGCTCCTCCAGCTCTTCGACCGTCATGTACAGGTAGTGATCGCCGCCGTTTATGTAGCGAAGATAGGCTACATATCCGAGCAGTTTTGTGCGTTCGTGCGGCTCCTGGTTATACTCCATATCGCCCGTAAAAGGGTCGTGATACTTTATGTCCCCCTCATACACCGGAGCGGCCATCAACCGCTGGATCATCCCGGTATTGTTGGCAAGTTGCACCAGCCCGTTTTTCATCGGCATGAACACCGCCTTCTTGGTGACTACCTGCTGCCCGTTCTTGTACGTAGTCTCAGTGAAGGGAACGATGGCGGCCTGCCCGAATGCCGGATCGAGGGAAAGCCCCGTTGTTGCACAGGCCATGCACGAGCGCATGATGGATTTGGGCGTGCACTCCCGCAGCATTTTGTTCTCGGGAGCCACCAGCAGGTTGCGTACGGCCTGCGTGAATATCGGAGCCCTGTCGCCGAGCACCGCATGCAGGCGCGCCTGCACCTCCCCTTTTTTGTCCTCCAGCAGGGCGATCATCTCCTGCAAATTCGGGGTGGCGGTCTTGGCTACCATCCCCTCGCGCATTGCGCGTTCGTTCTTGTCTGTTATGGTTGTCATATTCCTAAAAAAAGCTCTAAGGTTGATGTTTTGAAATCGTTTAGTACCTCGTCACCCTCCGCGTCGAACGTGTGGAACTCCCACCAGATCCACACCAGTTTTTCCATCCGCGTTTCCTTTTCTCCCGATCCCAGTGTATCGGTGTGCCAATACACCATAACGGAGGGGGTGAAACGCCAGCCTTCGCCCGAGATGCTGTCGGAAAAGTATGTATTCCCGTTGATGGCGTCCGTGAGGCGGCTTGCTACCTCCTCGTATTCCCGTGCTGTTATTTCTCGCTTCGTCTTCATGTTATTTGAATAATAATTGCCGCGTCGTACTCTCCTTTACATACTTGGCGTATATGTCCGGATTGTCCGCCTTTAATGCCTTCGAATCCAGCCTGCGGCTTGTTACAGTCTTGAATGTAGCCAGCGGTCGCCCGTCGTAGGTTATGGTGTCGTACTGCATGAAATACGCCTTAACCCGCTCTTCTGCCTTGGTGATCTCCGCCTGCATGGCGGCTACCTTCGACCGCTGCGCCCGCACCCACGCGATAATATCCCGTATCTCCGCATCTGCTTCCCGCGGGGCGGCTTCCGACACAGGCCATGCCAGTATAACGTCCTGGCCTGTCTCCACCGGGGGTATTTCGTCGCCCAAAATGTACCTTTCGAACCAATCCCGGCAGTACTCCACGATATAGGCGAATTTGGATCGGTCGAAATCGAATAGCGCATACACGAGCCGCTTGCCTCCCTCCTCCGCGGCTATGTACGCCGCATCGCGCTCCATGATCCCCATTTGGTACATGATCTGCGCGTACCACAGCATCGGCACCGTCTCGGGCGTCAGTTCCGGCAGGTGCATTTTCGTGTCCTTGCACTCCAGGATATACCGGGTACTCCTGCCCGCGGCGAAAACCTCCCTGTCGGGCGCTGCCTGCATGTAGGGCGGGTATTTGTCATTGCGGTACACCTCGATCTGCTCGGATCGTTTGACGATCTTTTCCCCGGTCACCTGCTCGAACATGCGGGCAATCGCGTCCTCCTTGAAGCGCCCGCGGATCATACTGTCGTTATCCTCTTCGGCCGCGGTCTCCAAGGTCTCCATTTTCTTTACGCGCCAGTACTGGTACGGCGTCATATAGGGATTAAGCCCCATAATCGTCCCAACGTCGGAACTCCCGATAACGGGGGTGTCGTTGCGCGCATGCAACCACTCTTGTCGCGTTTTATAGGTCGTTCGTGTTATCATCTTGTATGCTCATATTTAGCAATTGGTTAATTTTATCCTCCCATCTTCCCCTTATTATCCCGCGCCCGTTGAACCGAAGGGCATGGAATTTCAGGCCAAGGGGGTACAAGTCCAGTATTTGACGGCGGGCACCCGAATAGATCAGCGCGCGTTTGGGTTTCAGTTCTCCCGGCTCCCACACACTCCCCCATGATTTTAAGCGCTGGTAAACCCGAATGCAATAGGGAGTTATGTTTCGCCAGCATATTACGCTGTCGTGTTGATCGGCATACCGTCTGAGTATTTGTACAAACTCGTCATTCCTTCGTTTTTGCAACTGCTGCTTCGTCTCCCGCTCCGTCATCATGAGTACCGCATTCTTTTTCGTTTAACGCGAGGTAGTCGTCCAGTTCCTTCCTCCAGTCGCCTACCAGTTGATGCGCTTGCGACATATCCCCCTCCTCTATCGCCGCGTCGATCTCGTCGAGGAAGTCAATATCCTTTCTTAGGCGTTCGTGCCCCTCCTTGCCGTAGTAGTTTGCGGAAATCAGTTTGAACCCGTCCGGGGTGGCCTTTGTCCCGTGCTTCAACTCCATGCAGAAGGTAGTCCCTTCATGCTTATAATATCGAGCCGTGAAATGTATGCCGGAACGAATTACCGATGAAGTCTGCGTGTAACCCGGCCCCGATCCCTTAAACCCGGGGCACACTTGGGCCATCGCTTCGTTGTATACCCTATAATTGGCTATCGCCAATTGCCGCGCCTGCTCATATCTTTCGGCGCGTCTTTGGTTGAACGCCCGCCAGGCTTCCACGTCCTCCGCCGTGGAATCCTTGGTAATACATGCGGGTTCATCGTTGCAGACGTCCGAATAGCCATCGCATTCGGGATGCACGGGCAGCATCTTCAGTAGTTTGAATTCCGCTACCTTCCACCATCTCGCGCATGGATATAACAACATATAGTCCTCCCCGTCCTTGATCCCTATTTCTACCGACGAGACGACGGGTGATCCGTCGGCGATCCCGTAGAGTGTGCACGGCGTGGCGCCCGATTTCTTCAGCACCTCCGCTGCTTCCGCTTCGATAGTGTCGCGCTTTTCTTTCAGTTCGGCGCTCAGTACATAATCCTGGCCTTCTTTGGCCGCTTCGATCCATTTCATTGTTTTTTGGTTTTTAAATATTCGACAAATTCGGCGTCGTGCCGTCTCTCTTCGATGCGGTTGTATTCCCTCCACCGCTCCAAATCTTCGGGGCTTGAATCCTTTGTGATAGGCTGCGGCATAATCTTTTCCCTCTCTTCGTATGGCGTCAAACTAAATCCGGGGAAAGGTCGCAGGGGTTTGTGTAACGAAATTTTATCGTTGTCCCCGGCGGTTGGGTATATAAACATATAATCCTTGCCGTCTTTGATGCCAAAACAAAGGGCCGTTATCCTTTTGCATCCTGTTTCATCCGTGAAAAGCGAATACACGACCGACGGCTTGGCTCCTGTTTTTTGCAATATCTTTGCAAGGTGTGACAATACGGTTTCCTCCATCAATTTGTATTCCGGCGGAATGCCGTATTTTTTTTGGCTTGTTTAGGGGTCAGCCATTTGTATTTACCCTCTACTCCTTCTTTGTAAAGCGTTGCCATATTATTAGGTTTTTAGTGTAAACTATTGTCGGGGTGAAAAGCCTGCGTGTGTCGTCTGGAATATAAATCCCGTTTTCGATGTTGTTTTTCATGGCGTATACTGTGTGTTAAAATGCGTTGTTCTGAAGGTGCAGGAGGACTACCGCCGCAAAGGCGGCCATTCCTGCCAGCACTACCGCCCACAGGGCGAGTAGCTGCCTTACTCGATTTTTATCCATATCCGCAAATCCTGTTCCTGTATTTGGATGGTTATCACGCCTTCCCTGAGGGCCGTACTTACGCCGAGGCATCGGCGTACTGCGATCTCTTCGATAGCCCCCAAGGCCTCGTAGCTATGCTTCACGTACGCCCCGATCTCCTGCGTCTCGCGGAAAATATGTATCGCGCTTATCGTGTCCTGGGGCATCTCCTGGGTAAAGGCGTACGCCCTTTCTGCCAGTTCGTTCATTGTTTTCATAATTAATTGATTTTTAATTTGATATAATTGTTATGTCCGCTGTCATTCGTGGGCTTATGCCTTGTATACTGTCAGCGCCGCACCCCGAAGCAGTCGCCATGCCTGATTTAGTGCCCGCCCTTGTAAAAGTAGTTTCGATAAATCGCGGCGTATAACCCCCTGTTTCCTTCGCGTAATCCAGCATTTTGGAGTAGTCGCCGAGGATGTCCAGCGCATACAGTTTTACACCATTGTCCCAAGCGGAACGGAACCGGGTATTCTCGATCTCTTCCCTGATGCGGGCTACTTGGGGTCGGTAAGGGCAACGCCCGAGGCAGTGAAATTAACGTGTGTCATGGCTTCTGGTTTTTTTGTGTTTATAAACTGCATTCGTGTATTTCCATCCCGCCGAGTGCTGAAACTTCGACGAGGTACCCGCTCTCCGTCCTGTGTACCGATTCTACCCGCAACGTGTTTCGGAACAGGATCCAGCAGCATAAAGCCGTGAGTACCACCAGCACCGCGGCCTTAATCATTGTATTTGTCTCTTTCATAGGGCTATTTGGTTTCTGACATTAATGCCAATCCTTCGTCTATCTCCGATTCTATCTCAAGCATGGACGCAAGGATTTTCTTATTCTGGCGGAGATACTCCGAAATCGATCCCGGATCATCCATCCGGGACAGTTTCCGGCAAATGCCTTTTATCGACGCTTCTATTTGCGCTTGCAAATAGATCAACGCGCACGATACATTCGGGAATGTCTTCCCGTCATTCACTGCTACCAATGTCACTCTTTTCATTTTTCTGTGGTTTTTGTGGTTTCGTGCCCCTATCCCAGCCGCCCGGTACGCCTCCGCAACGCGGAACGAATAGGGGCAAAGTGTTGTTTTGTGGCTTATTCCTCGCAAGAGAACTTATCTACATGTACCAACTTGTGTGCAAGTGGATTTAACACAAGACCTCAACAAACGGAAAGCCTGATAATATGCACGTACTTGTACATCCATCCAGATCTCACGATGGTTCGGATCGAGGCGCCCGCCGTCTTTTTTCTTGAGCATTGACGGTGTGCAAAGGGCCTTAGCTATATCCGTGTTGTAGATCAGCGCGCCTCCGCCATAACAATAGGCTCTCCAGTCGGCCGCACCGTTTAATAATGTTTCTTCATTGAGTTCCGGAATTGGCTGGCCGTTATGCTCGCAATACTCGCAAATGTTTTCGTAACTTTCCAGCAGATCCAGCGCAAAACCTTTCACGCCTCGATCCCAACACGACCGCGTTTTAACGGCTTCCAGACGTGCCCGGATTTCATTTACTTCGTTCTTCCAGTTGGTGGAGTTGTTCGTTTGACTCTTTTTCATGGCTTTAAATGTTTGTTTCATTAACTTCGAAGGGTGTGATACCTGATCCTCCCTTTCTCTATTACAAAGATAGTATAAGATTTTATACCACGCAAGCATTTCACAAACTTTCTTCATCGTTTGTTCTTATGAAAAACAAACACACCATAAGTTTTTACCATCCGAAAGCCTGCCAGCCTGAGACCTCCGCAACCCGATTCACCCCGACCCAACGATCACGCACGCACACGCACTCGCACACACAACGGGTTCCGATTACATTCACAAAAACTCGGGAGGTTGCTATGAGTACCACCCCCCCCTTATATATTATTCTTATCATTCATATATATTAAGAACGTGTATAGTCGCAGGGAGGGGTATTTTGGGGGTGTCTTGAGTGTGTGGTGAAATAGGAGAGTTTTGGTCTGTTTGGCCGGGCGGGGCGGGGGAGGGGCGGATGCTGGAGGAAGGAGGAGAGAGGAGGCGGGCCGGGGGAAGCTCGTGGCGTCCGGGACAATGCCCGAGCCGTCGATTGCCGATGCCCCGCAGGAAGACCATTTCGGATATATTTTCAACGGCTGGATCCGCATTCCCGAACGGGGCGTGTGGGAGTTCATGACCAAGAGCGATGACGGCAGCGTGCTCGTGATCGGCGACCGGAAGGTGGTCGACAACGACGGGTCGCACGCTTCGGTCATGGCGACCGGGCGCGTGGCGCTCGAAGCGGGTCTGCATCCCTATACGCTCATGTATTTCGAGGATTACGAGGGGCAGGATCTCTCCTGGGGCTGGAGGGCGCCCGGAGCGGCTCTCTTCGAGCAGATCCCCGCGGAGCGTCTGTGCGTCGAATTTCCCAATTGTCCCGGTGATTAAACTATAAAGTTATGAAACGATTGTTCTATCTTCTGGCGGCAGCGGCGTTCACTGCCTGCGGTTCGGCCACGACGCTCAGCGTCATGACCTTCAACATGCGTTACGACAACCCCGAAGACGGGGCGGACAACTGGCGTTTCCGCCGCGGGCGGGTCGCCGAGGTGATCGCTTCGCACGGCGTCGACGTTTTCGGCACGCAGGAGCTGCTTGCCAACCAGCTCGGCGACCTGAAGCGTTTGCTGCCCGGCTATGCTGCGGTGGGCGTCGGCCGTGAGGACGGTGCCGAGGCGGGCGAGTTCAGTGCCGTATTTTACCGGCGGGATCGTTTTACGCCCCTCGAATCCGGGACTTTCTGGCTGAGCGAAACCCCCGACGTCGCAGGCTCGAAAGGGTGGGACGGCGCCTGCGAGCGCGTGGCAACCTGGGTCGTACTGCATGACAGGGAAGGGGGCCGGGAGTTCCTCTTCGTCAACACCCACCTCGACCATGTAGGGCAGGTCGCCCGCGACGAAGGCGTGAACCTGCTCAGGGAGCGCATCGAAGCGCTGCGCGGGGATCGGCCTGTGATCCTGACGGGCGATTTCAATTCCGAGCCCGGCTCGTCGGTCGTGGCGCACGTGCAGAAAGACGGCGTACTGCATGACGTGAAGCAGGTCGCCGCCCGTAAATCCGGCACGGAGTGGAGCTTTTCCGACTTCGGGCAGATACCCGAGGCCGAACGCCCGTTGCTCGACTACATCTTCGTGAGCGACGGCATCGCCGCCGACCTTTACGAGGTGCTGCCCGATACGCTCGGTGGCGGTTATGTCTCCGACCATGCCCCCGTGATGGCCATCGTCAAATTCGAAAAATAACATCCCGCAATGAAAAAGATACTCAAAATCTGGCTGCTGTTCGCAGCACTGTGCACCTGCGCCACGGCTGTGGCCGAGCGCCCCATCCTGATCCATTCGCACAACGATTATTGCCGCCGTGCCCCCTTCTGGCAGGCGTACGCCCAGCAGGTCTATTCCATCGAGGCCGACGTGTTCCTGCACGGCGGCAAGCTGCTCGTGGGGCACGAGGTCGAAGACCTTTCGCCCGGCATGACCTTCGAGGCGCTCTACGTCGAACCGCTGGTGACGCTCTTCGGGCGTAACGGCGGGCGGGCATGGAAGGATTCCGGCGAACACCTTCAACTGATGGTCGAGCTCAAGTCTGCTACCGAACCGACTTTACAGGCCGTTGCGGCATTGCTGGGCCGCTATCCCGAGGTGTTCGACCCGGCGGTGAACCCCGAGGCCGTGCGGATCGTTGTCACGGGGCGTGTCCCGGCACCGGCCGATTTCGGCAAATATCCCTCCTATATCCGTTTCGACGGGGTGTGGGATGCCGACTATACGCCCGCGCAACTGGAGCGCATCGCCCTGATAAGCGCCGATTTCAGCGACTATTCGCAGTGGAACGGCAAGGGCTCGATCATCCCGGCCGAGCGTGCGGAACTGGAGACGGTCATCGACCGCGCACATGCCTGGGGAAAACCCGTGCGTTTCTGGGGCGCCCCCGAAGGGACGACGGTTTACTATACCTTTTATGATATGGGTATCGACTACCTCAATACCGACCACCCCGAGGTGTGCGCCGCGTTCTTCGATGATTTCGGCAACAAGAATTTCCAGATCGGCGAACGCCGCACGGCCGCCGAAGGCGTGACGGGCACCAAGCGCCTGGACAAGACCACGCGCGATTTCCGGGGCTTCCAGAACGACAAACTGCAACTCTCCAAGGGCATCGACGTCTACACCCCGACTTACCGCAACGACGGGGGCCGGGGACGGGTTCGCAACGTGATCTACCTGATCTGCGACGGCATGGGGCTGTCGCAGATCGTGGCGGCTTTCTATGCCAACAAGGGGCTGTCGACCCTGCAGATGAAATATATCGGCCTGCAACAGAACAATGCGCTGGATGCCTTCACGACCGACTCGGCTGCCGGCGGCAGCGCCCTGGCCACGGGCGAACGCCACGATAACCGCCATATCTCGATGAGCCCGGAGGGCGTGCCCTATCCCTCGCTGAGCGATTTCTTCCACGACAGGGGGCTGCCCGTGGGCGTCGTGACGCTGGGTAACATTGCCGATGCCACGCCGACGGCCTTCTACGGGCATTCGGTCGAGCGCGACAATGCCGACGAGCTGACCCGCTGCCTCATGGACGGGCGCATCGACCTGCTCTGCGGCAGCGGCATCCGTGAATTTACACGCCGCAAGGACGGGATCGACCTGGTCGGGGAACTGGAGAAACAATACGATTTCGTGCGTTCGGTCGATGGGATCGATGCCGCGAAGGGCAAGGTCATCTGCATCGACGAGGCGATGGACGATGCGGCCGAGGAGGCCAACCTGACACTGCTGGCCGATGCCACGCGCGCTTCGATCGCCAAATTGCAGGAACGCGGCGGCGACGGGTTTTTCCTGATGGTCGAGGGCGCCAAGATCGACTATGCGGGGCATTCGCGCTGCCTGCCCGGTTCTATTATCGAAATGTTGAGCTTCGACCTGGCCGTTGCCGAGGCGCTGAAATTCGCCGACACGAACGGCGAGACGCTCGTCATCGTCACGGCCGACCATGAAACCGGCGGCCTGGTGGTGGTCGACGGCGACGAGCATACGGGGCGTGTGACGGGCGTCTATGTTTCCGACGACCATACGCCCGCCATGCTTCCGGTATTCGCCTACGGCCCGGGCGCCGACAAGTTCTGCGGCACCTACATGAATACCGAGATTGCACGCAGGATAAAATCACTGATAAAATAACCGCATACTATGACGCTACGCAAACAAATCGCGGCATTCATGTCGCTGGTCTTCGCAGCGGGCACGGCAGGGGCGCAAGACCTCAAATCGGGGCCCTACAAGCTGCCCTACAAAAACACCTATGTAAAGGAGGTATTCGTGGCCGAGAACGAGTTCCGCACGGCCAAACCCGAACACATCAAACCCCGGACGTTCGCCGAGGCGCGCAAGATCCTGCCCTCGCCCGTGTGGGAAGGGCATGAAAAGGAGGTCGAGATGTACTGGCACGCCTGGCAGATCGCCGTGGGCAACATCCGCCAGCCGCAGGAGGACTCGGGGTTCGTGTCGCCTTACCTCGATATTGCCTACAACGGCAATATCTTCATGTGGGACGCTTCGTTCATGATGATGTTCGCCCGCTACGGTTACCGCTTTTTCCCGTTCCAGCGCACGCTGGACAACTTCTACGCCAAGCAGCATCCCGACGGGTTCATCTGCCGCGAGATCCGTGCCGACGGCTCCGACTGCTTCGAGCGCTACGATCCCACCTCGACGGGGCCCAACCTGCTGCCGTGGGTCGAACTGATGTATTACCGCCAGTTCGGCGACATCGACCGCCTGCACAAGGTTTTCCCCGCCCTGTGCGCCTATGCCAAGTGGTGGCGGCTCAACCGCACGTGGCCCGACGGCACCTACTGGTCGAGCGGATGGGGGACGGGCATGGACAACATGCCCCGCGTGAAGCCCGAATACAACCCGATCTTCTCGCACGGCCACATGGTCTGGCTCGACACCAACCTGCAGCAGATGCTGGTCGACGAATCGCTGCTCAACATCGGTTTCCACATCGAACGCTGGCAGGAGATCGAGGACATGGAGGACGAGATGAAACGGCTGCGCGCCTATGTCAACGAACACCTGTGGGACGACGCGACGGGTTTCCTCTACGACCGCTACGGCGACGGGTCGCTCTGCACGACCAAGGGGATCGGCGCCTTCTGGGCCCTGCAAGCCGACGCGCTGGACAAGGGGCGGATGGATCGCATGGTTGCGCACCTGGCGGACACGGCCGAATTCGACCGTCCGCACCGCGTGCCGTCGCTCTCGGCCGACCACCCGAAATACAACCCGACGGGCCGTTACTGGCAGGGCGGCGTATGGCCGGGTGCCAATTACATGGTTATCGACGGCCTCTACCGCAAGGGCTACCACGACCTTGCGCTGGAGGTGGCCGAAAACCATTTCAACGCCGTATTCGAAGTGTGGAAGAATACCGGGACTTTCTGGGAGTACTATGCCCCGGAGAAGATCGAACCCGGGTTCATGGCCCGCAAGGACTTCGTGGGCTGGGCGGGGCTGCCGCCGATCGCGGTGTTCATCGAGTATATCCTCGGCATCAAATCCGACTATTCCGAGGGGCGTATCGTGTGGGACATCAACCATACCGAGGCCCACGGCATCGACCGCTATCCCTATGGCCCCGAGGGTGTCGTGGGGCTGAAGGTCAAAGGCCGCAATTCAGCCGGGGACGTGCCTGCGGTGAGCGTTACGACCAACGTGCCGTTCGACCTGACGGTGACGTGGGGCGACGGGCAGAGCCGCACCGTCCGCGTGGAGAAGAGCGGCAGTGTGAAACTGAATTAAGGAACCTAACCTACCTATGAAAAAGATAACGACTCTTATGTGTGCCGTCGCCTTGTGGTGTTCGGCACAGGCACAGGCGCCCGCCCTGCATTTCGGCCGGGACGGCAAATTCCGGATCGCACAGTTCACCGACGTGCATCTCGACCTCGGTACGCCTTACCGCCGGGCGCAGGCGGAAAAAACTATCGCTCAGATGCGCTACATCCTCGATGCGGAGCATCCCGACCTGGTGGTCTTCACGGGCGACGTGGTGACGGGCAAGCCCGCAGCCGAAGCGTGGCACCGCGTGTTGGAGCCCGTCGCGGAACGCAACCTGCCGTTTTGCGTGGTGCTGGGGAACCACGACGCCGAGCAGGATCTCACACGCGCGGAGATCGGCCGCATCGTCACCTCGTATGCCGGCACGCTCAATACGCTCGGCGCCGGGGGCGAACTGGCCGACGTGGTGCTGGAGATCGCCGGGACGACGCAACCTGCGGCGTTGCTCTACTGCCTCGATTCGCACGATTATTCAACAATCCCGTCTATCGACGGCTACGGCTGGTTCACGCAGGAGCAGGTGGGCTGGTACCGCGCCCGCAGCGCCGCCTGGCGTCCATCGCATAGCCGCTGCCGGCGCTGGCGTTTTTCCATATCGCCCTGCCCGAATACGTCGCTGCATGGCGGAACCCCGACAATACGCATGTCGGCCGTGCCGCCGAGGATGAATGCCCCGGGGCGCTGAACCCCGGCATGTTCGCCGCGATGGCCGAGTGCGGCGATGTGATGGGCACTTTCGTCGGGCATGACCACGACATCGACTATGTGGTGGCCGAGAAGGGTATCGCCCTCGGTTACGGCCGTTTTTCGGGCGACGATACGACCTACAACAACCTGCGGCCGGGGGTGCGCATCCTCGTGCTGACCGAGGGCGAACGAGGCTTCGAGACGTGGATACACGAGCGCGACGGCCGGATTGCAGACCATGTGGAATTCCGCGGCGGGAAAGTTGCGAAAGTCAAAAATAACAACTGATTGCACGATGAGGATTGGTGTGGATTTAGGCGGCACGAACGTGCGCGCCGGCCTGGTGAAGGATGGCCGCATCGTGCGGTTGCTCTCCGAACCCTGCAAAGCCGACCGCCCCGAAGGGGAGGTCGTGGATCAAATTGCCTCGCTCATCGGGAAGCTCATCACCCCCGACGTCGCCCGCATCGGTATCGGCGTGCCGTCGGTCGTGGATGCGGCGCGCGGGATCGTCTACAATGTCGTAGGCATCCCGTCGTGGCGCGAGGTATACCTCAAAGACCTGCTCGAAAAACGGTTCGGTGTCCCCGTATATGTCAACAACGACTGCAATTGCTTTGCTTTGGGCGTCAGCCGCTTCGGCGAGGCGAGCGCATATAGCGACGTGGTGTGCGTGGCGCTCGGCACGGGTGTCGGCGCAGGGATCGTGATCGGCGGCGAACTCTATTGCGGGCACGATACGGGTGCCGGGGAGATCGGGAGCATTCCGTACCTCGACCGCGATTACGAATACTATTGCAGCAGCCGTTTCTTCGTAGGCCGCGGCACGACGGGCAAGGAAGCCTACGAGCGTGCCCTGGCGGGCGATCCCGCGGCGCTGGCGCTGTGGCACGAATTCGGCGGACATATCGGGCGGCTGGTGATGATGATCCTCTATGCCTACGACCCCGAAGCGATCGTTTTCGGCGGGAGCATCGCCCATGCCTTCGGGTTTTTCCGGGAGGCGATGTACGAGCAGTTGAAACAGTTCCCGTATGCCAAGACGGTCGAACGGCTCCATATCTGCTGTTCGTCGGTCGAACACGTGGGGCTGCTGGGGGCTTCGGCGTGCGAATAACGGGCCGGGGTTTTGATTTGTCCGTTTTTTGCTTTATTTTTACCTTGTGTTCCTGAGCAACCCCATTTAAAACAAGCCCGATATGAAGAGACTTATACCCCTCGTTGTCCTCTGTGCGGCCCTCTGCGGCTGCGGTAAGGTAATCCCCGCCGACGATGAAGTCGCGGTGGTACCGCTCCCCGAACGCGTCGCGAAGGGGCAGGGAACTTTTTTGCTGACCGCTTCGACCGAAGCGGTGCTGCTGTCCGGCGACGACAGTCTGGCCTGTGTGACCGGGGCGCTCGACCAGGTACTGGAACCGGTGTTCGGCAAAGGGTTGCGGGTGCGGCATGCCGACGTGCCCCTCGACGGGGCGCTGAATATCTCGTGCGACGCGGCGATGCCGGCGGATGGCTACCGCCTGGAGATTACGCCCGGGCGTGCGGAGATTGTTGCCGGGAGCGCAGCCGGGGCGTTCTATGCGGTGCAGACCCTCCGCCAGCTGATCCCCGCTGCGGCTTACGGTGCGGCCAACGTGCGGGCCGTGGAGCTGCCCGTCGTGACGATCGAGGACAAACCGTGCCTGGGCTACCGGGGCATGATGCTCGACGTCTGCCGCCATTTCTTCACGGTCGACGAAGTGAAGGAGGCGCTCGATATCATGGCCCTGCATAAGCTCAACGTGTTCCACTGGCACCTGACCGACGACCAGGGATGGCGTATCGAGATTAAGAAATACCCGAAACTGACCGAGGTGGGTTCCGTACGCAGCCGTACGCTGATCGGCCGCGACCCGGGCGGCGAGTACGACGAAAACTGCAAGTTCGACGAAACGCCCTATGGCGGTTACTATACGCAGGACGAGATCCGCGACATCGTGGACTACGCCGCGAAGCGTTTTATCACGGTGATCCCCGAGATCGAATTCCCCGGACATGCCGTGGGCGCGCTGGCCTCCTATCCGTGGCTCGGCTGCACGGGCGAACAATACGAGGTGCGCCAGACCTGGGATATCGACGACAGGGTGTTCTGCATCGGCAAGGAGACGACCTTCGAATTCATCGAGGGGGTGCTGGAAGAGGTCGTCGGCCTTTTCCCGTCGGAATACATCCATATCGGCGGCGACGAATGTCCGACGGTGATGTGGGAGAAGTGCCCGCATTGCAAGGCGCGCATGAAGGCCGAAGGGCTGAGGCGCCCGCGCCAGTTGCAGAATTACGCTACGGCGCGCGTCGAAAAGTTTCTGAACGCCCGCGGACGCCGCCTGATCGGCTGGGATGAGATTCTCGAAGGCGATGTCACCCCGACGGCGACCATCATGTCGTGGCGCGGAGCGAAAGGGGGGATCGAGGCCGCCAGGCAGGGCAACCATGCCATCATGGCGCCGACCACGAACTGCTACCTGGATTACTACCAGACGCGCGATACGGCCCGCGAACCCCTTGCCATCGGCGGGTACCTACCTGTGGAGAAGGTCTACGAACTCGATCCTTACGAGCAGCTGACGCCTGCCGAGCAGGTTTGTATCCTGGGCGTGCAGGCCAACCTGTGGACGGAGTATATCGCGACATGGCCCCATGCCGAATATATGCTTCTGCCGCGCCTGAGCGCGCTGGCCGAAGTGGGGTGGAGCCTCGACCGGAAGGATTATGCCGGCTATCTGCACCGTGTCCGCCGCCTGGCGCGGATCTACGATGCCTGCGGGTATAATTATGCGCGGCATATTTTCGGGGAGTAGACTACTCCCGCATACGAACGGGGATCGGCTGTGTGTCGATCCCCGTTTTTTGTGCCCCGCAGCGGCGCCGCAGGCCCTCGGGGATATTATCTCGGGTTTTGGGCGGCGTGTTCGTAAATTTTTCCTATCTTTGGAGGCAAAAAGTGTGCGGATTATGGATTTGAAATACGTGCGGAGCGAATTGCGCAAGCTCTCGGAAATCGTTGAAGGCTGGAATGCGAACCAGGAGATCGGCTCCCTCGAGCGGGATCTCGTACTCGATAAGTTGCGGACACTCTACGAGGCCGTGCGTTTCGGTGCGGAGGCGGAACCTCCCGCGGCAGATGCCTCCGGACAGGAACCCTTCCCGACGGAGATTCCGGTCAGCTTAGACCTCGGCGAGGTGCTTTCGATCGAGTCGCTGTCCGTGGCGGAACCCGAATTACCGTCGCTCTCCGGATCCGGGCCGGAACCCGAATCAGGGTTCATTGCGCCCCTGGCCGGCCTGCCCGTGGCGGAGTCCGGGGCAGATTTCCCCGATTGCGATACCGCGGTGGCGGAAACGGTGGCCGAATCCGTGCTGGATTCCGTGCCGGCGGACGGACAAGAGCCGGCCGGGGTTGTTGCGGAACCTGCCGAAATCCCGGCTGAACCGGCTGCGGGGCCGATTGCGGAGGCTGAACCCCCGGTTGCCGGGCTGGTTTCCGATCCTGAAACCCCGGCTGCGGAAGAAATTCCTGCGCCCGAATCGACTGGAAATAGCGCCGGCAAGGAAGTGCCGGCTGAAAATATTGCGGCGGCATCCGAATCGCATGGGGATTCCGGTTCGCAGGAGCTTGCCCGTGTGCCGGGGGCATCCGGGCCGCAAGGGGCAACCGCCCCCCGGGACGAGCCCGCACACCGGGAAGCACCCTCGGGGATGCCCGAACCGGAAGCAATTGCCGGATCAGGGGCGGAAACGGGCGTTACCCACCCGGCTCCCGGAGCGGGGACGCATCCTGCGGCAGCGCCGCAGCCGATCGCGCCGACCTTGTTCGGCATCGAAGAGGAGACCCAGCGCCACCGCCATAAACAGCGGGTAATCATGTCGCTTTACAATCCCGAACCCACGGCTGCACGGCCGACGGCCGAAAAGCCTGCTCCGGCACCTGCCGCGGGGGACGCCGCAAGAACCGCGGCCGGGCGGCCGCAGCTTCCAACCGACAGTCTGGCAACCGACAGCCCGGAACCGGTATCCGGCCCTGGCGTTTCTGTCCCGGACACCCAGCGTATGTTCGCCGGGGATGAAGCTCCTGCGGAAGGGGTGTATGCGGCGTCCGTGTCGCAGCGTCCGGCACCCGTGCCCGACACCGGGAATGACGACGAAGAGCCCGATTTCGAGGAGATTACCCTTGCAGGGAACGGGGCGCCGAATAACGGGGCCGTACTGGGCGAAGTGATCAACCATGACAAACAGACGCTGGCCGATACGATTGTGCCGCCGCGCGACATGGCCTCGGAACTGCGCCGCAGCGAGCCCGTCACCGACCTGAGGCGCGCCATCGGCATCAACGACAAGTTCCTGATGATCCGCGACTTGTTCGACGGCGATGCCCGGGCTTACGAAGCGGCGCTCGACAAGCTCGATGCCTTCGGCGATTTCGACGACTGCATGATTTACATTGCCGAGAATTATGTCTGGAATGCCAATTCCGACGGCGCGAAGTTCCTGATGGAACTGCTCGAACGTAAATTCGCATAGCCCCATGGCCAAGCTCTATATCGTACCTACCCCGATCGGGAACCTCGACGATATCACGCTGCGGGCGGTCAATGTGCTGCGCGAGGTGGATTTCATCCTCGCCGAGGATACGCGTACTACGTCGTTCCTGCTCAGACACCTCGGTATCGAGAAAAAACTCCATTCGCACCACAAGTTCAACGAACACGCCACGGTCAAGATGGTGGCCGGGTCGATTGCCGCCGGACGCAATGCCGCGCTGGTCTCGGACGCCGGGACGCCCGGGATCTCCGATCCGGGGTTTCTGCTGGTCAGGACGTGTGTCGAGGCCGGCATCGAGGTCGAGACGCTCCCCGGTGCCACGGCGCTGGTTCCCGCTCTTGTGCAGAGCGGATTCCCGTGCGACCGGTTTTGTTTCGAGGGGTTTCTGCCCCAGAAAAAGGGGCGGGCGAAGCAGTTGCAGTCGCTTGCCGACGAGGAGCGCACGATGGTATTCTACGAATCGCCCTACCGGGTGGTGAAATGCCTCGAACAGTTCGCCGAAGTTTTCGGATCGGAACGCAGGGTGTCCGTATCGCGTGAGCTGACCAAGAAGTTCGAGCAGACCGTGCGGGGCACTGTCGCCGAAGTGCTGGAACATTTTCGTACGACGGAACCCAAAGGCGAATTTGTGATCGTATTGGCCGGGAAACCCAAACCGAAGAGGGAATTACCGGATGAGGAGACTGAATAAAGGACTGGAAAATGGAAAACAACAACGATACGCAGCGGATCAAACGTTCTTCCTCGGCATGGCTGGGGGAGATGCGCGAATTCCTCCGGGGGCGTTTCAGCCTCGATGAGGACAAGGCGCAGCGCGACGAGGTCGTGGCGTCGATTTCCAAGGGGGTGGTATTTCGCGGGGTCAACCTGTGGGTACTGATCTTTGCGACGATGATCGCGTCGCTGGGCCTGAATGTCAACTCGGCCGCCGTGATCATCGGCGCCATGCTCATCTCGCCCATCATGGGGCCGATCATGGGCATCGGCCTTTCGCTGGGTATCAACGATTTCGAACTGCTCAAAAAGTCGCTGCGCAATTATGCGCTGATGTTCGTCGTGGCGATCGTCACCTCGACGGTCTATTTCCTGGTGTCGCCCCTGTCGTCGAACAGCAGCGAGTTGCTGGCACGCACCGTGCCGACGACCTACGACGTGCTGATCGCATTGTTCGGCGGCCTGGCTGGTATCGTGGCGCAGACGCGGCAGGATCGCACTTCGACCGTGATCCCGGGCGTGGCGATCGCTACGGCGCTGATCCCGCCCCTTTGTACCGCGGGCTTCGGCCTTGCCACGGGGCAGATGCGCTTCTTCTTCGGGGCGTTCTACCTCTTTTTCATCAACTCGGTATTCATCGCCCTGGCGACCTATGCCATGGTGCGGTTCCTGAAATACGAGAAAAAGGCGTTCATAGACAAGGTGCGCGAGCGCAACGTGAAGCGGCTGATGATGGTCATCACGCTGGTGACCTTCATCCCGAGCGTCGTCATCGGGTTCCACATGGTCAGGGTGTCGCTTTTCGAGGCGGCGGCCGACAAATATGTCTCGCAGGTATTCAATTTTCCCCATACGCGTGTGATCGAGTGCAATAAGCGTTACGCACACCACGGACATCCGTCGCAGATCGAACTGCTGCTCCTGGGGGAGCCGCTCGACGACGGAACCATAGAAAACGCCCGCACGCAGATGGGTAGCTTCGGGCTCGACAAGGCCGAGCTGGTCGTCCGCCAGGCAAACACCACGGACAAGATCGACGTGGCGTCGCTGCAACAAAGTTACCTCGAGCTTCTGGAGGAGAAGAACAGGCGCATAGGCGAGATGGCTGCGCAGCTGAAACGCTACCGCGTCACGAATGTCGAGGTGGACGACATTTCGCGCGAGGTGGGTGCCATGACCACGAACGTCAGGGCCATATCGCTCATGAAGGGCATTACGTTCGACGTTTCGGGCGCACCGCTCGATACGACGCTCGTCTGTGTGGTCACGCCGAAAGTCGCATCTGATTCCATCGACCGGACGACGCTCGCGAACTGGCTGAGAATCCGCACCAAGGTCGCCAATGTAAAACTTTTCGTCGAACCGTAACCGTTGATTTGCCGGATGAAACGTACAGAGCTGAATTTCATACAAAAGATATGGTTGGAGTTCCTGTGGCTTGGGGCGCGGGTATTTGCTGTGATGCCTTACTGGTTCAAGTACTACATTGTTGAAAACCTGCTCTTTTTCATCATATATTATTGCCTGCGCTACCGCATGAAGGTCGTGAAGGCCAATTTGTGGAACTCGTTCCCCGAAAAAAGCGAGCAGGAACGGGCGGCCGTCTGCCGCAGTTTTTACCGTACGCTTGCCGAGATTTTCGTCGATACGGTCAATATGGCCCACATGAGCGAGGAAAAAGGCCGTACGGTACTCACCGTAAAAGGGTTCGAGGAACATTATGCGCAGGTGCACGGCCGCGACTGGATCGCCATGACGGCCCATTTCGGCTGCTGGGAGTATTGCTCCTATTGGGGACTTTACGAACGCTCGCAGATGCTCGTGGCCGTTTACCACCCGTTGCGCAGCAAAGTGATGGAACGCCTTTACCAGCGCCTGCGCAACTACGAGAATTCGATGACCGTGGCGATGAAGGATTCGCTGCGCTTCTACCTGCGCAACCGGGAGCGCGGCATCGAGGGCAAGAACCTCGTGATGGGACTTATAGCCGACCAGAACCCGCCGCGCCGCCCCGACAGCCATTGGTTCCGCTTTCTCAACCAGGATACGATCTTCTTCGACGGCGGCGAGAAACTGGCACTGCGCTGTAACCTGCCGGTCTATTTCGTCCGGATGGAGCGCTTGCAGCGGGGACGTTACCAGATGTCGTTCGAACCGATCTATGACGGTGTGGAGGAGGTCGCCGAATACGAAATCACGGAACGCTACGTTAGACGTTTGGAAGCCATGATCCGCGAGCATCCCGAGCTCTGGATGTGGTCGCACCGCCGCTGGAAACACAAACGCACGAATGCCAATCGTTAAAATCGTCATACTCAACTGGAACGGAGCCGCCCATCTGCGGCGCTTCCTTCCCTCGGTGGTGCGCACCGCTCCGCCGGGGGTGGAGATCGTCGTGGCGGACAACGGTTCGACGGACGGGTCGCTGGCGGTGCTGGCGGAGGAGTTCCCGACCGTCGCTGTGGTGCGCCTCGACCGGAATTACGGTTTCGCGGGCGGTTACAACCGCGCTTTGGCGCAGGTCGAGGCGGATTATTACCTGCTGCTCAATTCCGATGTCGAGACACCCCGGGGATGGCTGGAGCCGATCCTCGGCGTTCTGGAGCGTGAGCCCGACGTGGCGGTCGTTTCGCCCAAGCTGGTTTCGTGGCTCGACCGTACGAAATTCGAGTACGCAGGGGCTTCCGGGGGCTTTATCGACTTCCTGGGCTATCCTTTTTGCCGGGGGCGTATCCTCAAGCGGGTCGAAGCCGACGAGGGGCAGTACGACGATGCCCGCGACGTATTCTGGGTCAGCGGAGCGGCTTTTTGCTGCCGTGCCGACGTGTTCCGCGCATTGGGGGGCTTCGACGACGATTTCTTCGCCCACATGGAGGAGATCGACCTCTGCTGGCGCATGCAGCTCGCGGGTTACCGCGTGCGGGTCGTGCCCGGGAGTACGGTCTACCACCTCGGCGGCGGGACGCTGACGACCGATTCCCCGACCAAGGTGTTCTACAACCATCGCAATAACCTGGCGATGCTCTACAAGTGTGCTTCTCCCGTACAGCGTGCCGTCGTGGCCATCGTACGCCCCGTGCTCGACCTGATGGCGGCATTGTCGTATCTGGCACAGGGGCGGGGCGATAATTTCCGTGCCGTATTCCGCGCCTGGCGCGATTTCCTCCGCTGGCACGGCAGCCTGTCGCGCAAGCGGAAGGAGATTCGGCAGCAGTGCAGGGGAACGGTCGCCGGGAAGGTTTACCGCGGTTCCGTAGTCCTGCGTTACCTTTTGGGGCGAAAGACCTTCGGGCGGATGATGTGACCCGGCGGAAAAGCTCAGGACGGAGATCTGCCTTCCGGTGAAATAACCTGAAACAAGACCTCCCGGTTCTGCCGGGAGGTCTTGTTTTTATAAATAGTATTCCGTGTTTTCCTACTTGTTGATTTTCGCCCACGAATCCTTGAGCGTCACCGTGCGGTTGAACACGGGGTGTTCGGGTGTCGAGTCGGTGTCGGGGCAGAAGTAGCCTACGCGCTCGAACTGCACGGCCTGCCCTATGGGTATGTCGCGCAGCGACGGCTCCAGGTAGCCCGTGACCTTGACCATGGATTCGGGGTTGAGGTTGTCCTCCCAGGTCTGTCCTTCCTTCACGTCGTCGGGGTTCTCCTTCGTGAAGAGCGGGTTGAACAGGCGGATTTCGGCCTCCACGGCATCTTTGGCCGATACCCAGTGGATGACACCCTTCACGCGGCGGCCGTCGCTCGACGACCCTCTGCCCGACATCGGGTCATAGGTGCAGCGCAGCTCGGTGATGTTGCCCGCGGCATCCTTGATGACCTCCTCGCACCTGATCAGGTACGAATAGCGCAGGCGCACCTCGCCGCCGGGTGCCAGGCGGAAGAACTTTTTGGGAGGCTCCTCCATGAAATCGTCGCGCTCGATGTAGATGACCTTCGAGAAGGGCACCTGCCGCGTGCCGGCCGATTCGTCCTCGGGGTTGTTGATCGCCGTGAAGAGCTCGGTCTTGCCTTCCTCGTAGTTGGTGATGACCACCTTCAGCGGGTTGAGCACTGCCATGCGGCGCTCTGCGATCTTGTTCAGGTCTTCGCGCACGCAGTATTCGAGCTTGCCCAGGTCGATCACGTTGTCGCGCTTGGCGACGCCCACCATCTCGGCGAAGTTCCGCACCGAGGCCGGGGTATAGCCCTTGCGGCGCAAAGCGCAGATCGTCGGCATGCGGGGGTCGTCCCAGCCCATCACGGCGCCTTCCTGCACGAGTTTGAGCAGCTTGCGCTTCGACATCATCGTGTAGGTGAGGTTCAGCCGGGCGAATTCGTACTGGTGCGAAGGGTAGATCTCCAGCGCCTGGATGAACCAGTCGTAGAGAGGACGGTGCACGTCGAATTCGAGCGTGCAGATCGAGTGGGTGATCTGCTCGATCGAGTCGCTCTGGCCGTGGGCATAGTCGTACATCGGGTAGATGCACCACTTGTTGCCCGTGCGGTGATGCTCGGCATGGATGATGCGGTACATGATCGGGTCGCGGAAGAGCATGTTGGGGTGCGCCATGTCGATCTTGGCGCGCAGCACCTTGGCCCCGTCGGGGAATTCGCCGTTTTTCATGCGGACGAACAGGTCGAGGTTTTCCTCCACGGAGCGGTCGCGCCACGGCGACGGAGTGCCCGGTACGGAAACCGTACCGCGGTTTTCGCGGATCTGCTCCTGTGTCTGGTCGTCGACGTATGCCAACCCTTTTTTAATCAGTACGATCGCCCAGTCGTAGAGCTGGTCGAAATAGTCCGACGCATAGCGTTCGACGGCCCAGTCGAACCCGAGCCACTGGATGTCGCGCTTGATCGAATCGACATACTCTACATCCTCCTTGACGGGGTTCGTATCGTCGAAACGGAGGTTGCACTTGCCACCGTATTTTTTCGCCAGCCCGAAGTTGATGCAGATGCTCTTGGCGTGTCCGATATGCAGTTAGCCGTTCGGTTCGGGCGGGAAACGGGTCTGGACGCGCGTTTCGCCCTTGGCGATCGACTCTTCGATGATCTCTTCGAGGAAGTTCAGCGACTTCTCCCGTGTTTCGTTTGTTTCGCTTGCCATATGTGTATGTTTCGCTTGTTGTATGCTTTATTTCTTTGCCTTGGGGCCGATGTTGAACAGCTTCTGGATGTCCACCGAGAGCTTCACGACCTGCTGTGTGCCCATGCCCGTGCCGTCGTAGTGGAACACCATGCCCGCCTCGACGGCCAGCGTGCCCTTGAAGAATCGGCGGTCGTAGCCGACCCACGTGCGGTTATAGACATTTTTTGTCGTCGCGTAGAAAGGCTCGCCGGCATAAAGCCCGTCCTGTCCGTAGGTGACGGGGATGTCTTCGCCGACCGCGATGTTGCGCAGGGGTTGCAGGTTTTCGCCCAGATAGAGGTTGTTCTCAAGTTTCACGCCCCACTTGGTCAGCACGAAGTCGATCTGTGCACCGCACGGTTTTTTCCAGTTGTGGTCTACGCTGCGGCCGCGCTGCGGGGCGAAGAGGAACCCGGCCTTGATGTCGAAGTCGAAGTAGGCGTTGAATCCCCAGCCCGCATAGGGGTTTACCAGCAGGTTGTCCGTGACGTTCTCGTTGAGCTTCGAACCTGCGAAATGGAACATCGAGAAGGCATAACCGAAGTAGAAGCCCCGCTCGAGCGTATAGCGTCCCGCCGAGATGATGCGGAACATTTCGCGCGACTGCTCGGAATACATGCCTTCCCAGTCGATCGCCATTTCTACATAGGTATTCTCGCGCTCGGTGGATTTATAATGCCCGAGGAAACCCGAAAGGCGGTTGTGGTAGAACGCCGTCGAGTCGCTGAAGAACGCCCTCGAATAGTCGCCCAGCAGCTCCTTGCGGTCGAAGATACCGGCGTTGGCCTGTACGTTCTTGCTGTTGAACTGGTAGTATACGATAGGGCGGGCCTTGGTCAGGAACCGGGTGTCGTTGCCGAAGTCCTGCAACAGGTCGACACCGACCACCAGGCGGTTTTTCTCCATCCATTCCACGCCGATGCGGGGCGTGAGGCGGGCGATGAAGAGCGTCTGCGATTCGTTGAAATCGTTGTTGGCGTATTCCCGGTTGTCGAAGCGGGTCGCGAAGTCGGCGCCGACGATCAGATTCTGTGCGCTGAGGCTTCCTCCCGCGACAAAGGCGGCGAACGACAGCATCAAGACTTTTTTGAGTGACATAATTCTTTTGAATTGAGACCCCAAAAATAGGTAAAATATTTATTATTTGACTACTTTTGACCCCGAAATCACTCATTTGCATACGTTATGCGTAAAATCACCAACGAAGAGCTGAACCGGCCCTCGGCCGGGGAGTTCGCCGCGATGGAGAAAATGCCCGTCGCGGTGGTGCTCGACAACGTCCGTTCGTTGCAGAACGTAGGGGCTTTCTTCCGCACGGGGGATGCTTTCGCCGTGGAACGCATCGCCCTCTGCGGCATCACCGCGACGCCGCCCAACCGCGACATCCACAAGACGGCGCTCGGCGCCGAACTGACCGTGCCGTGGACTTATCACAAGACGACGGAGGAGTGCATCGCCCGCCTGCGCGCCGAAGGCTACCGGGTCTATGCCGTCGAGCAGGTCGAAGGCGCCGTGATGCTCGGCGATTTCCGGGCGGAGCCGGGCGTGAAATATGCGCTCGTGTTCGGCAATGAGGTGATGGGCGTGGGGCAGCAGGCCGTGGACATGTGCCACGGCGCGATCGAGATTCCGCAGGCCGGGACGAAGCATTCGATCAACGTTTCGGTTTCGGGCGGTGTCGTTTTGTGGGATTTTTTTTGCCAAATCCGGCCGAAGCGTTAACTTTGCCGCGCTGAACCTCGGTTTAGCTGCGCCCCGGCAAAACAGATAAATTTGGCTTTGCACCCGGCTTGCGCTATCACCCCGGTTTACAGGTGTTGATAAGTCTCCCTTTTCAAAGGGAGGTTTGGAAGGATTGTCGATATGGAATTGGCGTTTTTGCGCCGTAATACGAATCCGATGGATTCCATACCGGAACCTTGCGAACGAATGAAATGTTGAATAATCCATCGGGTTCGTAGTAAACTATGTCTGTAGAAAGTACTGTCAGGGCAGTGACCACCTACCGTCTGACGGAGATGAAGCAGCGCGGCGAGAAGATCGCCATGCTGACCTCGTACGATTATTCGATGGCCAGGATCGTCGACGCCGCGGGTATCGACGTGATCCTCGTGGGCGACTCGGCGGCCAACGTGATGGCCGGTTACGAAACCACGCTTCCCATTACCCTCGATATGATGATTTACCATGCGCGTTCGGTCGTGCGTGCCGTCAGCCGTGCGCTGGTTGTCGTCGACCTGCCGTTCGGAACCTACCAGGGCAATTCGAAGGTGGCGCTCGACTCGGCCATCCGCATCATGAAGGAGACCGAGGCAGATGCCGTGAAGATCGAGGGCGGCGAAGAGATCCTCGAATCGGTCAACCGCATCCTTTCGGCCGGAATACCCGTCATGGGGCACCTGGGGCTGACGCCGCAGTCGATCCATAAATTCGGGACGTACAGCGTGCGTGCCAAGGAGGAGGCCGAGGCAGCGAAACTCGTCCGCGACGCCCACCTGCTGAGCGATGCGGGGTGCTTCGGCATCGTGCTCGAAAAGATTCCTGCGGCGCTGGCCGCCCGCGTCACCTCCGAAATCTCCGCGCCGACCATCGGTATCGGGGCCGGTAACGGCTGCGACGGGCAGGTGTTGGTGATCCACGACATGCTGGGCATCAACAAGGGTTTCTCGCCGCGCTTCCTGCGCCGCTATGCCGACCTGTATACTGTTATGTCGGACGCCGTGTCGCAGTATATCACGGACGTCAAGTCGTGCGATTTCCCCAACGGGCAGGAGCAGTACTGACCCCGCCGGGTGCGCAGGCCGCCGTGACGGAATAATTTCGATCCCCGACCCTGAGGCCGGGGATTTTTCCTGTCCGGGAAGTCGGCGGCGGGAGGATGCCCCCGATTGCTGTCCGGGGATTCCGGGCGCTGGGTGTTCCCTCTGGCTTGTACGGGACTGCGCGGGCGGCTTCCCGGGACGGGGCGCCGGAGGCTGTCCCGGACGCAGGCGTGTGTATTTACCCGTCGCGGGGCTTGCCGGGCGTTGTCCCGGGGGCTCCGGATTTTGCCCGCACCCGGCGGCTTTGATAAATTGTTGATAAAAAAAATCGTCGCGTTGCCCCGGATATTAGGCCGTTTCGAAAATTATCACTACATTTGCGAGCAACAAAAATCCACGTTCATTATGTCTTTTATCAATGAAAGGGTTCAGCCCGAAGGACTTACGTTCGACGATGTGCTGCTTATACCCGCCTATTCGGAAGTGTTGCCGCGAGAGGTCAGTGTCCAGACCCGTTTCTCGCGAAATATCAAACTTAACATCCCCATTGTGTCCGCTGCCATGGACACCGTTACCGAAGCGCCGATGGCTATTGCGCTGGCTCGTGAAGGCGGGATCGGCGTGATCCACAAGAACATGTCCATCGCCGAGCAGGCCGCCCACGTGCGCCGGGTGAAACGGGCCGAGAACGGCATGATTTACGACCCGGTGACCATCTCGAAAGACCATACGGTCGGCGATGCGCTCAACCTGATGAAAGAGAACAAGATCGGGGGTATTCCGGTCGTGGATGCGGATCGGAAGCTGATCGGTATCGTCACCAACCGCGACCTGCGGTTCCAGCGCGACATGTCGCGCCGTATCGAGGAGGTGATGACCCCCGGCGACCGCCTCATCACGACGCATAGCTCCGAATTGTCCAACGCCTCGGAGGTGTTGCTCAACTGCAAGATCGAAAAGCTCCCCGTGGTCGACGACGAAGGCCATCTGGTGGGGCTTATTACTTATAAGGATATCACGAAGGTGCAGGATCATCCCAACGCCTGCAAGGATGCCAAAGGCCGTCTGCGCGTCGCAGCCGGCGTGGGCATCACGCCCGATGCGCTGGATCGTGTGAAGGCGCTCGTCGAGGAGGATGTGGATGCCGTGGTGCTCGACTCCGCGCACGGGCATTCGATGAATATCGTCAATAAGCTCAAGGAGATCAAGGCCGCCTATCCGTCGCTCGACGTGGTGGTCGGAAATATCGCCACGGCAGGAGCCGCACGGTTCCTGATCGAGAACGGCGCCGACGGCATCAAAGTCGGTATCGGCCCCGGCTCGATCTGCACCACCCGCGTGATCGCGGGCGTGGGCGTTCCCCAGCTGTCGGCCATCTATGCCGCGGCGTCGGCCGCCAAAGATACGGGTGTTCCGGTTATCGCCGACGGCGGCCTGCGTTATTCGGGCGACATCGTCAAGGCGCTGGCTGCGGGCGGCGACTGCGTGATGATCGGCTCGATGTTCGCCGGCACGGAGGAGTCTCCCGGCGAGACGATCATCTACAACGGCCGTAAGTTCAAGACCTACCGCGGCATGGGCTCGATCGACGCCATGAAGGCGGGTTCCGCCGACCGCTATTTCCAGAAGGGCTGCGAGGGCAATATCAACAAGCTCGTTCCCGAAGGGATCGTGGCGCGCGTACCCTTCAAGGGTACGTTGAGCGAGGCTGTCTTCCAGCTTATCGGCGGCATCCGTTCGGGCATGGGTTATTGCGGTGCCAGGGACATCGCGGCTTTGCAGCGTGCGCAGTTCATCCGCATCACCTCGAACGGCGTTACGGAGAACCACCCGCACGACGTGACCATCACGAGTGAAACGCCCAATTATTCCCGCGGTGAATAGTTCCGATCCCGGGATTGCGGCCTGCGGGCTTTTTTGCGGTTCATGCCGGAAATTCCGGAAAGGGAGTTGTCCGGGGTGCCGCGATAACGAAAAGGCCGTGTGGTGCAAGGTTCGTTTCTGCTGCCGGGAGAACGGCTGGCAGAGTTGCGCCGAATGCACGCTGGTGCCGCTGGATGCCTGCGGAAAGTTCAATAATTTCATCGCCGGGGTTTTCCAGGTCGTTTTTCGCTCAGACCGTCGCGGTTGCATAGCACGCATCCGCGAAGTCGGGAACGAGGCTTTCGCCGCGGAGATGCGCCTTTCGGGAAGTTACAACCGTCCGGTAAAAAGAAAATAATAAGGATTCGAGGTCTTCCTTGGCAGCGAGGAAGGCCCGGAGGAATTTTAGGCCTGAAACCGGCGTCGGAGACGCCGTAGAGTGAGTCCGGCGAGTTTCATGGCTTGTAAATCTTCCGAAATTGATGAACCCCGATTCGTCGGACTTACATTATATTATGGAAAAAATCCTGATTCTCGACTTCGGGTCGCAGTATACGCAGCTCATCGCGCGGCGCGTACGCGAACTGAATGTCTATTGCGAGATCCACCCCTTCAACAAGATTCCGGTGCCGGATGCTTCGGTGCGGGGTGTGATTCTCTCGGGCAGTCCCTTTTCCGTGAGGGACGAGCATGCCCCTGCCCCCGACCTTTCGGCCATCAAGGGCAAACTGCCCCTGCTGGGTGTCTGCTACGGCGCGCAGTTCCTCGCATCGGCCTTCGGCGGTGAGGTGCAGCCTGCGCCCAGCCGCGAGTACGGCCGTGCGGTGCTTACGGTGGGCGATGCCGGTGACCCGCTGATGCGCGGCCTGCCTGCGACCACGCAGGTGTGGATGTCGCACGGCGATACGATCACGTCGGTGCCCGCGAACTATAAGATTGTGGCCAGCACCGAGGACGTGCGCGTGGCTGCGTTCCGCATCGAGGGCGAGCAGACGTGGGGCATCCAGTTCCACCCCGAGGTCTACCATTCGACCGACGGCACGCACCTGCTGAAGAATTTCGTCGCGGGTATCTGCGGCTGCAGGCAGGAGTGGACGTCGGAGAGTTTCGTGGAGGCCACCGTGCGCGAGTTGCAGGAGAAACTGGGCGACGACAAGGTCGTGCTCGGGCTTTCGGGCGGCGTAGACTCGTCGGTGGCCGCCGTGCTGCTGCACAGGGCCATCGGCAAGAACCTCTACTGCATCTTCGTGGATTCGGGCCTGCTGCGCAAGAACGAATTCGAGGACGTGCTCGAGTCGTATAAGAACATGGGCTTGAACGTCAAGGGCGTGAAGGCCGGCGACAAGTTCCTGGGTGACCTGGCTGGCGTGAGCGATCCCGAGACCAAGCGCAAGATCATCGGCCGCGATTTCGTCGAGGTATTCAACGAGGAGGCGATCCGGATCGAGGACGTGCGCTGGCTGGCGCAGGGGACGATCTATCCTGACGTGATCGAGTCGGTGTCGGTCAACGGCCCCTCGGCGACGATCAAGTCGCACCACAACGTCGGCGGGCTGCCCGAGAAGATGCACCTCGGGATCGTCGAGCCGCTGCGCCTGCTCTTCAAGGACGAGGTGCGCCGCGTAGGCCGTTCGCTCGGGATCTCCGAGCAGCTGATCGGGCGCCATCCCTTCCCGGGGCCCGGCCTTGCGATCCGTATCCTGGGCGACATTACGCCCGAAAAGGTCGGAATCCTGCAGGACGTGGACAAAATCTACATCGACGCCCTGCGCGATGCCGGACTTTACGACAAGGTGTGGCAGGCGGGGGCCATCTTGCTCCCGGTGAAGAGCGTCGGCGTGATGGGCGACGAGCGAACCTACGAGAGCTGCGTCGCACTGCGTGCCGTGACCTCGACCGACGGCATGACCGCCGACTGGGTGCACCTGCCCTATGAGTTCCTTGCCAATGTGTCGAACGACATCATCAATAAAGTCAAAGGGGTCAACCGCGTCGTCTACGACATCTCCTCGAAACCGCCTGCAACCATCGAGTGGGAATAGGGTATGATCCCTGCGCGGCCGCTGTGTGAGGCAGGCCGCCGCCGTATTGCAATCGTTGCCGAACCCGTTATTCGGCATGGCCTGCCCGGACGTTTACAGTCCGGGCAGGCTGCTTTTGTGGCCGGGTGGTGTGGCCGAGCGGCTTTGCCGGCTGCTGCAACGTGCGTGCAATGCCATATTCCCGGGATTGTAACGGGACTGTCGCAACGATGAAATAGCCGCAGGGTAATTTTGCAGCATCGGAAACGATGCCGGTTTATGACCCCTGCCGATGCAATCCGCCAACCAGCCTTGAAACTTCGCCCGTCCCGGGTTTCCGGGGCGGAATTTTTTTTTGCCTGGCCGAAGGTGCGCCAGGGGGGCGGTTCCGGACGGAAGCCTCCGCCGATGCCTTGATTTGGGTGCTTGCGAGGCTGTATGCCGCACGGGTTGTCCTTTCCGAGGCAGCATGGAACGTTTTTTTGCTATGTAACGGAACCTTAACAGTAAATATATGCCGAAATCCTTTTGTATTTTTGAAATAAAAGTTATCTTTGTAATAGTTTCCCCTTTAAAAAACGGAAGAATCGTAAGTTATTTTTGCAAACGGATATTAGTTTATAATCACCTAATTAAAACTATTTTTATGAGTAAACATCTTTTTAGGTTGGTCTTCGGTGCATTTTTCCTTGTGGCTGCCACGGCATTTACGGGATGCTCCGACGACGATGACAAGTCGCTGACGCCGAAGTTGACGGCGGATCCGACGGCGCTTGATTTCACCGATGAGACGGCGACGACGCAGACCGTTGCCATCACGGCGAACTGCGAATGGACGGTTACTGCAAGTAACCTGGATTGGGCTACCATTTCCCCGATGAGCGGCAAAGGCAACGGAACGATCTCCGTTACGGTTTCCGAGCTGCCCGCCGGTACGAACCTGCGCGAAGGTAAGATCTCCTTCACGCTTATCCACCCCGAATTCGGCAAATGGGGCCAGGCCGAGTCGTCCGTAGCCGTGAAACAGTACGGCAGCGGGGTTACACCCCCCCCCACGGGCGATGCTATCTATGCTAACGATTTCGATAAGGAGCAGGCTCAAAAGGGGGCAGATGGTAAGTTCCCCTTCGCAGATGCATTCGAGGGCTGGAAGAATCAGACTGGTACGGGTGCCGACAATGTTGCTTATAAAACGAGCGGTATAAGTGTTCGTTCGAATTCGCCTTCGAACGATAGCCATTCGAAGTACAAGGACGACGCTTCCGGTGTCAACAATATGTTTTTCGGAACGAGCGGTGTTTTTGAGATTCAGAAAATCGCACTTGAATCTACCCAGAAGAACCTTCAACTTACGTTCGGTTCATACCGTAGTATTTTTGAAGATAAGGACAATGCCTTCAAGACTTCGGAGTTCCATGTATATCTGAGCAAAGACGGTGAAAACTGGGCGGAAATTACCTATGACCGCCCTGTCGGGGACGACGAGCACTCTAACTACGGTACCTGGGCTTTGGCGACGGCCAATTTCACGCTGAAACAGGTGCCTTCGGAACTTTACATTAAATTTACTTCGGATCTTACATCCGCACACCGTATCGACGACGTGAAACTTTTCGAGGGCATCGGTGGTACGGAGGTCGACCTGGACAATATTACTCCTCCTGTAACTGAAACGAAGACCATTGCTGAAGTCATTGCGGGTTCGGTAGGCGCGACCTATACTACGCAGGGACAAGTCGTGGCGATTAACGGACGTAGTTTCCTGATTCAGGACAATAGCGGGAAGATTCTGGTCTATCTTGGATGGAAAGATAATAAGCCTGTGGTAGATTATTCCGCTACGATTGGCCAGACTGTCAAGGTGACCGGCAAGACGACTACTTACAGTAAGTTGGTACAGTTCTCTGAAACCGACTTGGTAATAGAAAAGGTATCTGACGGTTCCTTCACACAGCCTACTCCCGAAAAGTTCGACGGAGCCGCTTTCGATGCCTATGCGGCAGCCACTCCCGTTATTAAATATATCGAATATTCGGGCACGCTTACGATAGACGGGTATTACTATAATATAGCTGTCGAAGGTACGGATCTGCAGGGCTCTCTGGCATATCCCGCCGATGGTTTTGTCGATGCTTCCCTTAATGGACAGGTTGTTATTGTCAAGGGTTATACGTTAGGTATGACCAACCAGAGTAAGATGCTTAGCACGATTGCCGTATCGGTCGAAAAGGATGGTGATGCACCCGCTGAACCGAAGATTACCAAGCTCGACCCGACGTCGCTTTCTTTCGCGGCGACGGACAATGCCAAGACCGTGACCGTCACGGCTGCCAATGCCGACGACTGCACGATCGAAGCCGCTACGGATAAATCGGAGCAGTTCACGACCTCCGTAAACGGGATGGTTGTAACCGTGACGCCCAAGGAAAACATGACGGAGCAGGCTATCACCGCCACGCTGACCATCAAACTGATGAAGGCCGGTGCCGCTGTGGATACCAAAACCGTTGCGATTTCGCAGGCCGGGAAATCCGGATCGGGCGGGGACGGCCAGCAGATTACCCTTACGTTGGACGATATTATCGCTATCGGCGGGAAAAGTGGAGCCTATGCCGAATTTACATATACGAATACTTTCGGCGAATGGTCGGGTAAAGCAGCTGGTGGTAGCAGCGGAAAGGAATGTTTACAGATTAATGTAAAAGACAATTCGGCTTTTGGATCGTTCGTGCAGATTCCTGCCGTTGATGGGACGATTGAGAAGATTGAGGTGACCATTCGTGAGCCTTATAAAGGACGTGCTATCGGTATTTTTCCGGTTGGGTACACATATACAAAAGACACACTTGATAAGATGAAAGAGCAACTTGCGAAGGATGCTATAGCAATCAGCAACGAGACTCCGTCTGATGTAAATAATAACGAACCGTTTACGTTTGTAATTGACAACCTCAGTGCTAAGAACCTTACGCAGTTTTCGATATTCCCGACTCTTGGAGCGGTAAGTATTACTGCGATCACGGTTACTTATTCAAAATAAGAAAGTAGGTGTTTTCCTATAATCCATCCCCGGCGGATTGGCTTCCGCCGGGGATGATTGTCGGATTTTCTACCTGACATTTTTATCTGCAAATTCCTACATGATTTTGACAAAAGGGTTATTGAAACTTTTCGGACGGGCTATGGTGCTCGGGGCGCTCCTGCTGGTTTTCGGGCGGTGCGCTTCCTCCGACGACACCACCCCGGCGAATATTTCCGCGCTGTTCCTCGATACGGAGACGGCCACGCTCGCGGCCAAAGGCTATGCGACCGACCCTCGGCTCGTGCTGACGGGGCCCGTGGGTACGGCTTATACCGTCACCGTGACCGAAGGCGGCAGTTGGTGCTGGACGTCGCGCAGGACGCAAGCCCAGACCAAATCGGCGCAGCTGGTCGCCGCAACCGAGGTCATTTACCTCTACCTGGACAAAAACGAAACGGGCGCTTCGCGCCGGGCTGCGGTCGATGTCGTTTTCGACGGCGGACACGAATTCACGTTGACGATCGACCAGGCGGACTACTCGGTTCCGGCGTCGATGGATCACGCGTGGGCGGAATTGCCCGCCTATGTCGAAGCCCCCGATTACCGTTACGTAACACATTACGCGCCGCTCTCTTCGACCGTGACGGCACGTAACTTTACGATTTGCTACGACACGAAGAAACGTATCGCCAACTGGGTCGCCTATCCGATCCATTCCTGTCCGGGTTGGAAAATATGAGCGTTCTAATGCATGGAAATACGATCCTGAAGTGCCGGAGGAATTTCAGGTCGATTTGAGCCGCGGTTCATATAATGGGCGGCCTATCCGCGGGCATCAGTGTATGTCCTACCATCGTTATGTCAGCTATTCTTCACTATTGAATGAGCAGACGTTCTATTCGACTAATATTATGCCTCAGGATCCTGATTTTAATAGCGGGTCGTGGGGGGATTTGGAAGATCTTACCCTGAAATATATTTCATATCCCGATACCTTGTACAATGTTACGGGAACTTATGGGGTACAGGGATATACGACGGATAAAGGGGGGAATCGGGTCGCGATTCCACAGTATTGCTGGAAGGTGCTGCTACGTACCAAAAGCGGCAGGACGGGGAAGCGGATCGACCAGATTACCGATGCATCGCAATTGGCGGCAATCGGTTATTGGGCTGAAAATTCCTCAACCACGACCGGGAATATAAAACAATATATCACGAGCGTTGCCGACATCGAAGAGAAAACGGGTTATAAATTCTTTACGATGCTCGACGAGGCCATTGCCGCCGACGTGAAGGCACAGAACAATCCCTCGGACTGGGGTATAAATTAATCTGAACTATATGAAGAAACTGCTTTTTACCGGGCTTTTCGCAGCGCTGATCGTCGCCTGCTTCGCCCAGAAACCCTACAAGGTCGTTTTCTACAACTTCGAAAACCTCTTCGATACGATCCGCAACCCGGAGATTTACGACGAGGAGTTTACGCCCGAGGGGCCCAAGAAGTGGAATACGCCCAAGTACACCAAAAAGATCAATAACCTTTCGCGCGTGTTGTTCGACATCGCCGCCATCAACAAGGACTACCCGGTGGTGATCGGTGTTTCGGAGATCGAGAACCGCAATGTCATGGAGGACGTGATCGCTACGCCCAAACTCGCCCCGGCCAATTACCGCATCGTGCACTACGATTCGCCCGATGCCCGCGGCGTGGACGTGGCGTTCTACTACCGTCCCGACGTGTTCAAGCTCGAGGGCAGCGCCCCGATTCCGTTTACGATGGAGAGCCTGCCGAATTTCCGCACGCGCGACGTGGTGACGATGTGGGGGACGATCGACGGGGAACCGTTCTATTTCATGGTGGCCCACTGGCCTTCGCGCCTGGGCGGCAAGGAGGCTTCGGCACCCAAGCGCGAGCGCGCCGCCGAGATCATGCGCCATGCCGCCGACTCGGTGCTGGCGATCAACCCCGCGACCAAGGTCGTGATGATGGGTGACTTCAACGACGACGCCACCGACAAGAGTATCACCGAGGTGCTCGGCGCCGAAGGCAACATCCGCAAGCTCCAACCGGGCGGATACTACAATCCCTTTATCGACATGCTGAAGGCGGGCATCGGTTCGCTTGCCTACCGCGACCAGTGGAACCTGTTCGACAATATCGTCGTGTCGGAGAACCTCGCTACCGGCTCGACGGGTTCGCTCAAGCTGGAGCGTGCCCCCAAGGGGAAATATTACGGCAATATTTTCCGTGTCCCCTATCTGTTCCAGCAGGAAGGCCAGTACAAGGGCTACCCGCTGCGTACGTTCGTGGGCAACAATTTCCAGGGGGGATACAGCGATCACCTTCCCGTATTCATTTACATCGGTAAATAACCCAACAAAGTAATTATGAAGATCAGAGCTTTACTTGTTATCCTGCTCACGCTGGCCTGTGCCGGGGCGTATGCCCAGGACGGGGGCGTCAAAGGCAAGGTCGTCTCGCGTGACGGCCGTGTCGCACTGAGCAATGTCAAGGTGGTCGTCGAACCGCTCGGCGTCACCGTCATGACCGACAACCACGGTAATTTCAATATCGACCAGTTGCCCAAAGGGGAATACCAGTTGAAATTCGAAGCCCCCGAGTTCGAGAACCTCGACCTGGCGATCCGTGTCGACAAGATGGTCAAGAACCTCAATTCGGTGGTGATGTCCCCCGATGTGCAGTATGTCATCGACGACGCCGTGTTCGCGGAGTTCGACTCCGATACGGCGGCCGACGGGCAGTCGCTGCCTTCGTCGCTTTCGTCGTCGAAGGATGTCTTCAACAACATCGCCTCGTATAAATTCAGCGAGATGCGTTTCAACGTGCGCGGTTACGACTCGCAGTATTCGAGCATCTACCTGAACGGCATCCGGTTCAACGATGCCATGACGGGCTATGGCCCCTGGTCGTTGTGGAGCGGCCTGAACGACGCCACGCGTAACCAGGAGAATACCGCCGGGCTGCGCTCGTCGGGCTACGGCATCGACGGCATCGGCGGTACGACCAATGTCAATGCGCGCGCTTCGCAGATGCGCAAGGGCTTCCGTGCCAGCGTCGTGAACGGCAACTCGATGTACCGCTTCCGCGCGATGGTTTCCTACGCTTCGGGCCTGCTCGACAACGGATGGTCGTACGCCTTCTCGTTCTCGACCCGCCAGGGCGGCAACTCTTATGTCGACGGGGTGTACTACAATGCCTACGGTTACTTCGCATCGGTCGAAAAGCGTTTCGGCGGCGATCGCCACAACCTGGCGCTGACCATCCTGGGGGCACCGACCGAGCGCGGAGCGCAGCAGGCGTCGACGCAGGAAGCCTACGACCTGTTGAGTAACAACTATTACAACCCCAATGTGGGCAAGCAGGACGGCAAGCTGCGCAACTCGCGCGTGCGCGATTACCACGAGCCGATCGTGATGCTCAACTACGGGTTCGACATTTCGTCGAATACCAAACTTGCCGCCGCGGCTTCGTTCCGCTTCGGCAAGAACGGCTATTCGGCCCTGACGTGGACGGATGGCCCCGACCCGCGCCCCGACTACTACCGTTACCTGCCCAGCTTCTACACGAACCGTATCCTCCAGTTGTCCGAGGGCATCGAGAGTTCGGATCTGGGGACGTACAACGACCTTGCGCTGCGTTCGATGCGCGAGTGGATCACCGACCCCAGCAAGAGCCTGATGGATTACGACAACATGTTCCGCATGAACTACAACCGCAACAAGTCCGGGGCTTCGGGCATCTACATGATCGAGGAGCGCCATACCGACCAGCGCGATTTCAATTTTGCGGCCAACATCGCCCATACGTTCCGCAACCAGTCCGTGCTGCGCGGAGGCCTGACGGCGCGTATCAACCGCACGGAGTACTATGACCAGGTGAAAGACCTGCTCGGCGCCGACTACTGGCTCGACGTGGATAAGTTCGCCCTGCGCGACAACGGCAACTACAACCCGCTGCTTTCGCAGAACGATCTGGATTATTACCTCAAGCACGGCGAGGCCCGCCGCGTCGGGGAAGGCGACAAGTTCAGCTACGATTACTACGCCAACCTGCGCCAGGCACAGGTCTGGGCGCAGTATTACGCCTCGTTCGGCGGTTTCACGATGAGCCTCGGCGGCGAGGTCGGCTACACGGCCATGTGGCGCGACGGCCGGCTGCGCAAGGGACTCTTCGCGAACAACTCGCTCGGTAAATCGAAGACGCTCGACTACCTGACCTACAAGCTCAAGGGCGAGTTCTCGTACCGTTTCTCGGGTGCGCATGCCATCGACGCCAATGTGGCCTACATGGTCAATCCCCCGCAGTTCCGCGACGCTTTCGTTTCGGCGCGTACCCGCAATACGACTACGCCGGGCCTCGATTCCGAGAAGGTACTCGGCGTCGACCTGTCGTACAACCTCAACCTGCCGTGGATCACGGCGCGCGTTTCGGGTTACTATACCTCGGTCGCCGACCAGTCGAAGGTCATCTCGTACTATGACGATACGCAGTCGTCGTTCACCAACTTCGCCATGAGCGGCATCGACAAGCGTTACTACGGCCTCGAAGTGGGCGTCGTGGTTCCCATCTGGGGCGGCATCTCGTTCAACGGCGCCCTGAGCCTGGGCGACTACCGCTATACGTCGGACGCCAACTTCACACAGACGCGCGACAACAGCGAGGAGGTGCTCCGCGGCGACAAGGTGCTCTGGGACGACCTCTACGTCGAAAGCACGCCCCAGACGGCGCTCAACCTCGGCCTGAGCTACCGCGGCCCGCGCAACTGGTTCGCCTCGGTCGATTTCAACTATTACGACCGTATCTACCTCTCGATGAACCCCGCGCGCCGTACCCGTGCCGCTTATGCCACGGTACTGCGCCCCGACGAGGCGGCACAGCTCCCCGGCGCCGTGAAATACACGGCGCTGATGAACCTGCGCGATCAGGAGAAATTCGACTCGGCCTATACGCTCAACCTGAGCGTCGGCAAGAACTGGTACATCCACCGCATCTACCAGCTGGGCTTCAGCCTCGAGGTGAAGAATATCCTCAACGACCAGACGATCCGCACGGGCGGTTACGAACAGATGCGCCTTTCGCGCCGTACCTATGTGAACAAGGAGGGTGCGGCCGCCCAGCCGATCCAGTACTACGTGCCGTTCGATTCGAAGTACTTTTACCTGCTGGGGACGACCTATTACCTGAATGTATATTTCCGCTTCTAATACGATATGACGATTATGAAAAAGATATTTCAGTTATGTGCCGTGCTGGCCGTGATGTTTGCGGTTACGGGGTGCTATAATGATTTCGATGCGCCGAAGCCTGCCAAAGTCTATACCGACGAGGATTTCGCGGGGATGAAGCATATCTCCATCGCCGATGTGAAACAGATGTTCCTCGATGAGCACAAGTCGCTCGGCGGTACGGGCAGCAACTCGAGCTGGGGCGATACGAAGTACGTACAGATCGGCCAGTCGCCCGACGGGCTGGATTACTACATCAAGGGCAAGGTGCAGTCGAGCGACGAGGAGGGTAACGTCTACAAGTCGCTCTACCTGGTGGACGATTCGGGTGCCATCGAGGTGAAGCTCACTACGGGGCTCTATTTTACCTATCCGATGGGGCGTTTCGACAAGGCCACGGGTACGATCCCCTCGAACTGGGTCTATGTCAAGGTCTCGGGCCTCTATATCGGCAACTACCGCATGATGCTGTCGCTGGGCGAGGGGCCTACCGATTCCTACAACAAGGTGGGCGAACATAAGTTCTATGCCAACTCGAACATCGAAGATCCGACGGAGATCCGCAAGCGCGTATTCCTCGGCGGGGAGACGCAGCTGGAGCTGGGCAAGGAGATCCTCGAGATCACCGAGGCCAACTGCGACGATTTCTTCGGCCAGAACGGGCAGCAGTATTTCGGGCGTCTGGTGATCCTGCGCGGCGTTACGTGTCGTTACGGGACGGTGGGGTCGAACATTTATCCCGCGTGGATGTATACCGACATCCGTCCGGTGATGAACAAGGTCTGGTACCGCTGGGCATTTAGCAACGACGGTACGAACCTCTACGGTTCGGTGCTTTTCACCTATGACAGCACCCTGCCTTCGACGACCAACAAGAAGGGTGTCTATACGGTGCGCACGAGCGGTTATTCGCGTTTCGCCCAGTATCCCGTCGTCCGCGACGGCGCGAAAGGCGATATCATGGCCATCTTCGGCATCTACTCCAAGGACTGGACATACAACTACGGCGCTTACCAGTGCACGGTCAACTATTTCGACGACATCATGTTCGACAAAGACGCCTTCCTGACGGAGGCGGAGGTCGAGGAGCTGACCCCGGCCGATTCATGGGTTACGCCCGACACGTCGGACGACGAGTATACCGAATAACCCGCTCCGGCAGAAACGACGGCCGCCCTCGGAAAGGCGGCCGTTTTTTCGTTGCCGGTGATACCGGGAAGCGTTAAAATCCGTATCTTTGCGAAGGATATTCACTCCTGACCGATGAAAGATTTTGCAGCCATAGATTTCGAGACGGCCAACGGCCGGCGTACGAGCGTTTGCTCGGTGGGCGTCGTCGTGGTGCGTGGCGGCGAGGTGGTCGACACGCTTTACAGCCTGATCCGCCCGCGTCCTAATTTTTACAGCCGTTTCACCACGGCCATCCACGGCCTCAGCTACGAGGATACGGCCCAGGCGCCCGATTTCGCCGACGTGTGGAAGCAGATTGCGCCCCGTATCGAGGGGCTGCCGCTCGTGGCGCACAACTCGCCCTTCGACGAGGGGTGCCTGCGCGCCGTGTTCGAGTTGTACGGGATGCCTTATCCCGGCTACCGGTTCTATTGTACGTGCCGTGCCTCGCGCAGGACGTTCGGCAGCAGCCTGCCCAACCACCAGCTCCATACCGTGTCGGCGGCGTGCGGTTTCGACCTTGCCAACCACCACCATGCCCTGGCCGATGCCGAGGCGTGCGCGCGGATCGCGCTGAAAATCCTGTAACGGGGTTCCTGTCCCGAAACAGAAACTCCCGGCAATAGCCGGGAGTTTTCGTATTTTCCTGTTGCCGGGTCAGAGCCCCAGCTCCAGCTGGAAGCGGATCTCCCAGCGGTTGTAATCGGGGTCAAACGATTCGCTGCGGTGGTTGTACGACATGTCTGCCTGTACCTTAAGGCTGTGGCCGATGATGTAACGGGTGACGCCTACGGTCGTCTGGTTCCAGCGTTTGTACCCCGCAAAGGGTTGTACTTCGTGCTCGGGGAAGAGCGTCGAATTACGCAGGGCGACCTCCCATTTCTTGTCGAACAGGTAGCTGGTCTGTATGTTGAGCCCCTGCCCGCTGTATACGAAGGCATTGCTCTGGGGGTCGAACAGCGGTCGGTCGCAGCTGCGTCCCATGAAATCGGTATAGAATGCGAATCCCCGGTACTTGAGGATGAAATCCGCAAAATAGGAGCCGATGTTGCGGGTCGCGTCGTCCGGCATGACGGCGCCGCGCTGGCCTTTCAGGCGCGATGCCTTGTGGTTGTAGGAGTAGGCTCCGGCCACGAGTATCTTGACCTGCTCCTCGCCTTCGAAATCTCCCTCCATCACGTCGCCTTTCGACTTGAACCGCCCCAGCGGGTAGAGCTCCAGCCGTCCCGTGTAGGCAAGCCCGCCGTTGGACGAACTGCCCCAGTTGCGGCCTTCGCCCAGCGTCACCGAACCTTTGGCCGAGAGGTTGAAGCCCTCGCCCCCGCGCATGTTGTATTCGCCGAAGAACCCGAAATCGCGGTCGAGGTTGAACTCGCTGTTGACGATGCTGCGGTCGACAAATTGCAGGGCGCTCGAAGAGTTAATGCGCGCCCGGTTGGCCTTGATCTTGGTCTGCCCGAACCCGATGTTCCACTTGGGGCTGGGGACGTAGTAGACGATTGCGTCGCGCACAATGTTCATATTGCCGTTGGGCAGCGGTTCCGTGTCGTAGGAGGTGAATCCCAGCTGAACCGAATAGACCAGTTTCGGGGAATAGATGTACCCGTCGAAGCGCAGGCGCAGGCGCTTGACCTGCGCATCGGTTTTCGTGAGCGTGAAATCCTTGTCGAACGAGAGTCCCACCATGTTCTGCATCCGGAAGCGCATCGTCAGTGAGAACCAGTTGCTTTTGGGACGGAACGTGATGCCCTTGCCGACTTCGAGGTTGGGCATGTTGCGTACGCGCTCCAACAGTTCGTGTTCGTCTTCGAGCGAATCGGCGGAGATGAATTCGGTTTGCCTCAGTGGCGAGCGTTCCTGTGCTGTAGCGATTGCGCAGCTGCACGTCAGCATGAGCAGAAGGAGTGTCTTTTTCATGTCGGTCTTGTCTGTCTGTTTGTTTCGTTTTGTTTCGTTTCGGCCGGGTTCGGGCAAAAATACAAAAAATATGCTCTTACCCGGTTAAGTCGCTGCAAAGTTGGGCGGTAAACCTGAAAAGAATATGAAATAGCCGTTGGAATCTTCCCGAAAAGGAACTAAATTTGTGGTGCGGCATCCGTGCACGGTTTCCGTTGGCGGCATGTCGCCTGCCGGACAATAAACCTGCCGGTTTTACGTTTTATGAAACGACAGAAAAATAAAAAGACGATGACAACGACAAAATTCAAGGGCACGCCCGTGCATATCGACGGCGAATTCATCCGGGCCGGCGCCCAGGCTCCCGATTTCGAATTGGTAAAGGGGGATCTCTCCCCGCTGAAACTCAGTGACCTGAAAGGCAAGCGCGTCGTGCTGAACATATTTCCCAGCCTCGATACGGGCGTCTGTGCGACTTCGGTGCGAAAATTCAATAAGCTGGCATCTTCGCTGCCCGACACGGTCGTCGTGGCCGTGTCGAAAGACCTGCCTTTCGCGCAGTCCCGGTTCTGTACGACCGAGGGTATCGCCAACGTCGTTCCCGCGTCGGATTTCCGTGCTGCGGGTTTTGCCGGCGCCTATGGCGTGCTGATGGCCGACGGCCCGCTGGCTGGGTTGCTCGCCCGTGCCGTGGTGGTGATCGACAAGGCGGGGAAGGTGGTCTACACCCAGCTCGTGCCCGAAATTACCGAGGAACCCGATTACGATGCGGCCGTCGAGGCCGTGAAAGCCTTTTAAACTTAATTAAATAGAACGAAATGATACGATTGAATGTTTTTATCCGTACGACGGATTCCAACCGCGAGGAAGTGGTAAATACGGCCAGGGAACTGGTGGCGGCTTCGCTCAAGGACGAAGGCTGCGTGGCCTATGACCTGTTCGAAAGCACTACGCGCAATGACGTGCTGATGATCTGCGAGACGTGGAGCGACGCCAAGGCGCTGGCCGCGCACGAGCAGGCGTCGCATTTCACGACCCTCGTACCGCGCCTGCACCAGCTCGGCGAGATGAAACTCGAAAAGTTCGTCTTCTGATTCGGTGTCCATGCGGCGGGAAATCCGTTCGCCTTAGAAGGAAAGACAGATATGGAACAGGCCGGCTGGTAATACCAGCCGGCCTGTTCGTATTCGTAAGGATGACCTGCCCGCACTTTAGAACGGATAGCCGATCGCCAGGTGGAACCCGAGCCCGTCCTTGAAACTGGAGATGTTGTAATACCCCGTCTTGTCGGGATTGGGGTAGGGGGTGTGGATGCCGATTCCGAGGTCGGCACGGATGACCAGGTAGCTGATGTCGTAACGCAACCCGAATCCGGTGCCCAGCGCGATTTCATTGAGCAGCCCTTTCCATTTCAGTTCCGCACCGGGGCGTTTGGGGTCTTTTTTCAGCAGCCAGATATTCCCGGCGTCGAGGAAAACGGCGCCGTTCAGGCGTCCCATGATGCCGAAGCGGTATTCGACGTTGGCCTCCAGCTTGAAATCGCCCGTCTGGTCGAGATAGCCGTTGCGGTCGTTGGCCGGGGGACGGTAGCTGCCCGGCCCGAGCGACCGGATCGTGAAGGCGCGGATGCTGTTGGCGCCCCCGATGTAGAACTGTTCGCTGTACGGCATCACCTCGGAATTCCCGTAGGCATATCCCACGCCGACGAGCAGCCGCGTCGCCAGCCAGTTGTTCCGGCGCCCGATGCGGTGGTAGAACTTCACTTCGCTCACCTCCTTGACAAACTGCGAAAAGCGGTTTCCGAACAGATGCTGGGGCTGTTTTTCGCCGAACAGGCTCAGGATGCCCGAGAGGAGGTTCCCGGCCGAGGTGACGCTGTTCTGCCAGTAGAAGCGGCGGTTGCCGGTGCTGCCGTAGGTCTTGTCGAACGTATAGGTATAGTTGATCGACGGTACGAACTGGTTGCGGAAACTCATGGCGATGGCCGGGTTCTCGTCCATCGTCTTGTCGAAGGCTTCGGTCGTGTGCAGCAGCTTGTTGTAGGTGAGTTTGAATACGGTCAGCGAATGGCGGCTGTAAGGCGAGGTCTGGAAATTGTATCCTGCCGAGCCGCTGAACGCGATCAGCCGGAAGAAGCTGGGGCGGTTCATCAGGTCGACCCCGAGTTGGAACGTCGTGCTCCCGGGGTATTTCAGCCTGCGCGTGATGAACGACGGCAGCAACAGCCGCGGAATGCTGAGGTTCGCATTCAGTCCCAGTTCATAGGAGTTGAGCCGTGAGGAACGGCCGCCGGAGTTTTTGTTGCCCGTCTGCCATTCGTACGAGCCGTTCAGTTTCAGGGCGAGGACTTCGCCGCCCCGGAACAGGTTGTTGTTGCTGACCTTGAAGGTGATGCCGGGGCCGATGAAGCTGTTCGACTTCGAGGTTACGTCCGTTTCCAGGGCGGCTTCCAGCGGATAGTCGAACTGCGCGTCGATGGCGACGTCCAGCGTGTCGGAGCCCCGCAGCGAGTCGAGCGGCGTGACGCTCAGGTTGACGGAACGGAAAATGCCCAGCTTGTTGAGGTCGGTCTGCGTGCGGTTTTGGGCATCTACCGTGAAGAGTTGCCCGCTTCGGAGTGTGAGGGCCCCGGACAGGATCCTGGGGCGGATTTTCATCGGCTTCTGGGCGATGACCGTCGCATTGCGCAGGCGGAGCGTGTCCGTCGGGCCGGGTTTGATGTTTGTCAGCCGCACCGTGATGCCGCCCACCCGGTAGGGCTTGAGCGCCACCTCCGGCAGGTTGGGCTTGAGGTTCAGGCGCAGGTCGACCTGCCGCAGACCGGAGGTCGTATCGGCCAGGTATTCCAGGTATTCGGGACGGAAATAGTAATATCCCCTGTTGCGCAGCAGCTGGGAGATTCGTTTGCGTTCGAGCGTGAGGCTGTCCATGTTGTACTGCGCCCCCACGCGGAGCAGGGACGTGGCCCGGAGGCTGTCCATGAGATGCTCCATGCCGCTGTCCACCTCCGGGTAGGCGATCTTCGAATAGTGCCAGGGCGGCGCTATGCCGAGCGTATAGTACACCTTTGCCTTCCGCCCGTGTTTGCGGTAGAGCAGGGAGTCTGCGGCGTGCGAGCCGAAATAGCCGTAATTTTCGAGCACCTGTTCCGCGACCTTCGTCCGGAGCCGGGGCTGTACCTTCGAGATCAGCACGGGCTGTTTGGCCAGCCGTTTGAATAACCAGTATTTGAATCCCTTTTGCCTGGGCGTGTAGAGGTAGTTGTAGGCCCACAGCCCGATCGGCAGCGGGGTGCGGATATAGGGGCTGTAAAGCGGGTTGTTCGGGGCGACCGACAGCGGTTCCTTCACGGCCGATTCGGCTGCGGCGGAGAGCACGACGCCCGAGTCGGGTTCGATCCGGATTTTCTTCACGCCCGTATACAACACCTCGTCCGACCCCAGCCGGCGGGTGGTGGAGCAGGCCGCTACCGACAGCACGGCGCAAACCAGGATGCAGGTATTTCTAATGTGTGCCGGCCTCATCTCGTTTCTGTTTTTTCGCTTTGGGTTTCGTCGACTTGAACAGGTCGCCCAGCCTCAGCAGTTTTTTCCGGATCACGAAGCCCACGCCCGTTTCGGTGATTTCGCCTTCGAGGATGCTTTCATACCCGGTGTGGCGGAATACTTTCAGGTACATGTTGTCGCGCTTGGTCAGCATGTATTCCAGCGAAATGTCGTCGATCAGGTTCTCCTTGAGGTTCTGCGACGGGTCGGCGTCCGTGCTGAACTTGCCTCCGATGACGGCGCGCACGCGGTTGCTGAACAGGTTTTTGGACAACCGGTAGGAGTAGTCGGTGCGCTGGCCGTTGGGGTCGTCCTCGCCGTAGGAGTTGATGCCGAAGCTCAGGTCTACGCCCTTCAGGTTGTTCTGCGCCCACTGGTTCAGCTCCTTCTGGATAAACGAGTTGAGCGGGTTCTCAGAGCTGACCTTCGCCGTGGTTCCGGGGCCCGTGTAGGTGTTGTATATCAGCAGGTTCATAGCCTGGTTGGCGCGTTGCTCGGCCGTGAGCGAATTCAACTGGTTCTGCATGGTGAGGTCTTCGGGGGCCGACAGCCCGAAGCTGATCTCCAGGTCGTCGAGCGAATTGCGGATGTTGATGGAGATGTCGAAATTCACCGCACGGTTGTCCTGCCCGTCCGAGGAGACGTTGGCACGTACGGTCTCCACGGCCGTGATGTTGAATGCCGGGTCGGCGATGTTCCCGATCCATTCGACATAGCTGTCCGGCGTGATCTTGAAGATTTTTTGGGAGATGATGGGCGGATTGTAGCGTACGCTTCCGCCCGAGAGCACGTATTTCCCCGACAGGCGGACGTCGCCCAGCGGGTTCATGGTATAGGTCAGGTTGCCGCCTCCCTTCAGGTCGATCTGGTTGTTGCCGTCCGCCGAAAGGTCTACGGCCGCCTGTACGTCGTTGTTGATGTCGACATTCACCAGCACGTCCATGCCTCCGATGCGTATTGCCTGCGATGTCTCTTCCTGTCCCTGGGAGTCCATTTCCCGGAACGAGACGAACGTCACGATGTTTTGCGGACGCTCCTTCGCGTCCATCGGGGAGTCCTGCATGACGTAGTTGATGTCCGTTCCGCCCAGCAGGGCCACGTTGCCGCGGACGACGAGTTCGTTCAGGGGGCCTTTGGCCGTCGCGTCCAGGTCGAGGTAGGCCTTTCCGTAGACGGCCGTACCCTCCTTCCGGGCTACGTCGACTGCCTGGAAATCCGACGCCCGGAGCGCGAGGTCGGCCGTCATGCGGCTGAAGTCGGCCAGGTCGGCCTCGCCGACGATCGTCAGCGGCTTGCTGTTCGGGGCGAGGAGCGTGTAGTTGTCGAATATGACGCGGCTGTCGTCGATGCGGATCGTGTCGGACGACAACCGGAACGACGTGCCGATCATCGGTACGCGGATTTCGGTCTGTGCGAAGTGCACGCCCCCGTCCAGCCTCGGCCGGTCAGCGGTGCCTCCTGCGTGGATTTTCGCCTGCAACCGGCCGGAGAGGCGGATGAGGTCGTCGGGCAGGAACACGTTGGCCTGCTGCAACGGGAATCCGGGGATCGTCGCCGTGAGGTCGAGCGGGCTTTCGCGCTCTGCGCGGTAATCTCCCCGGACGGTCAGTACCTCGGCGCCGTCGAGCGTCAGCCGCGCATCGGCCACATGTCCCTGATCCTGCTTGTAATAGAGTCCGAAGTCGATGTTGCCGAAGCGCCGTTTGTCGTACGACAGTTCCGCGATGGACAGGTCGCCGCGCAGGGTCAGGCTGTCGGGCGTCATGCCCAGCGTCATGTCCGTACCCAATACCCCGTCGACGGGCGGGGCGGAGGGCAGCAGCCCCAGTGCGGAACCGATGTTCAGGCCGGCGATATCCAGCCGGATGTCGTCGGACGCCCCCGCTCCGGGAACCGTCCGGATTGCGAACCGCTGGTCGCCGTGCCTCATGTCGAGGTCGGCGTCGATGCTTTTGCCATACCTGTAAACGAGGTAATTGCCGGGGTTTACCGTCCAGGGTTCGTACCCGAATACCGGGTCGGGCGGCGTTACGCCCGCCCTGACCAGACTGTCGTTCCATGCGACATCCAGCCCGAAGCGGAACCCCTCGCGTCCCGCCCGGTTTTTCTGGCAGAGGTTTACCTGGCCCCTATTTCCGGCCACATGGCCGTACAGCCCTGCGAGGGCTACGTTGTCCAGGTTCCCCGGGACGTTCGCCGTGCGGAGGAAATAATCCAGCCGGCGGCCGTCCTGCGCGATGCCTGCCGTCAGCGTGTCGAGGACGACGCCTCCCCAGGCCAGCCTCTCCGCCTTTATCCGGAGGGATACCGGCAGGGAGTCGCAATTCACGCCTTCGATGTCCAGCGCGCCGAACGACACCTTTTTTGTTTTCAGAAAATTATTCAGGATATTTTCGCGTCCGGCCGTGACACTCAGGCTGAAATCGGGCAATGCGGGTTTCAGGGCCTCCATGTCGACGCTTTGTGCCCGTATCTGTTGGGCGAGTATGTCGGTGCTCCGCGTCAGGGCCGGAACCAGCGAGTCCACGGGCCCGGGGGAGACGAATGCCAGCGACAGGTCGCCGGATGCCAGTTTGGCCCGCGTCGCCGTCGTGTCGGAGCTCAACGACAGGCTCGTCGGACGGATGCGGTCTGTGCGGTGCCGGGTTCTGACCTCGATGCTGTCCAGGGCTATCCGGGCCGTATAGCTGCCGGCGTCCGAGGCGGACGCCCCGGCCTCCAGCGCAAACGACCCGCCGATTTTCTGCGGGGAGATTCCCAGCTCTGCCAGGTCGAAATCGAAGACGTTGCCCGTGAGCCTGACTTCCTGTTTCCGTTCGGTCAGCGTGCCCGAGATCAGTAGCAACAGCCGCAGCGCCTCGTCCCGGTCGGACAGGCGGCCGGAAAGCTGCCCTCCTTCGAGGTTTGCGTTCAGCTTCACGCCTCCGAAATCCCTGCCGCGGAACTCCGCCCGGTCAACCTGCAGGCGGATGTTCCCCCGGGTCTGCGCCCGGAGCGGATCGAATCCGCTGCCCCCGGCCTGCAGCGCCAGGTCTAAAAGGCCCAGCGAATCGGCCGGCAGAAAACTGTTCAGCGGGAAGCTGTCGCACCGTAATTCGATTCCGTAGGCCTCGCTGCGGGTATCCAGCCGACCTTGCAGGGCTATCTCCCCGCCGTCGGTCGAGAGCGTCGAAGCGGCCGAGAATGCCCCTTTGTCTGCGCCGGCCGTTCCGCGGAGCCGGATGCGGTCGGGAATCGCTATGCGCCGCCGCAGGGCGGAGTCGGGCAACAGCGCTTCGAGGAACGCCATATCCCTGAAATCGCCTTCGAACCGTGCGGAAGCCTCCATGCGGCCGGGGTCGAGCACGTTTCTCGCCGCCCCGTCCGCCGTGAATGCGACGTGTCCGGGCGAGGAGATGTCCAGCCCGGCTTTTCCGATGTCGCCCAGCGTCCCCGCTGCGGTGAGCGCCAGGCTGACGATACGTCCGTCGAGCACGGGCGGTATCAGCGCCGGATAGAGGTATTTTAGGTCTTTGGTGTTCACGTCGGCCATGAGGTCTGCCTTGAGCGGCGAATCCGGAGCCAGTGCCAGAATCCCCTCCCCGGCGGAGATGTTGGCCTCGATCCGGGAAAAGGGCGTTTTCAGGGTGACGCCGGCAAGTGATATGCCCGAGGCGTCCATGCCAATGTCTCCGGTCATGTCGCTCACCGTGAGCCCGCTGCGCTCGGTGAACGCCATGCGGCGGATTTGCAGGGCTATGTCCGCACCCCGGTTGTAGATCGAATCGACCGCCAGGTCGAGCGTCGAGAGGACGATGAACGACGGGTCGAATCCCGCTGCGGGACGATGGTTCAGCAGCCCGTATTCCGCCCGGTTGTCGTCCAGCACGACGCTGCCGACCCGTACTGTCCAGGGGAGCGACGGCGTGCTGCCGCCGGGGACGGGAGCTGCCTCCTGTTTCTCTTTTCCGGGCACTGCCGGCCCCGTCAGGTAGGAGTAGCCGCCCCGGTTCAGCAGTACGCTTTTCACGGATACCTGCTGGCTGTCGAGCCGCACCCGGCATTCATCCACCGTGCCTTCGGTCAGGCGGACGGAGAGTTCCGATACGGCGGGTGCCGTCCGCATCCCGAAAGCTAGGTTTCCCACCGAGAGTTTCCCGATGCCAATCGTCCACGGCAGTGCGGCCGTAGTGTCCGCTTCCTCTTTCGGAGCCGCTTGCGTTATGTCCAGCCGGACATCGGCATCCGACAGGACGAGGCTGGCGATGCCTGCCGTATTTGCCGAGAGGTCGGCCTTGGCCGCATCCAGGGACAACAGACCCGCCGAAAGGCGCATGTCCATGCCCGCCAGCGAATCCTTGTAGCGGGCGGCGACCCGCTCCAGCCCGAAGCTCCGGATGACGACCTCTTTCCGAACCAGGGGCCACAGGGCGACATCCAGCGAGAGCCTGCCGCAGCTGAGGAGCGTATCGGCCTTGTCGACCAGCAGCGTGTTGTCCACCGACAACCGGAGCGGAAAGGAGAGCCGGAGACGTTCGACGGACAAATCCATCCCGAGCGCCCGCGAGGCATAGCCGACCGCGCGCTTCCGAACGAAATCCTGTACGGCCGGTATGTAGAGCAGGGCGGGAACCAGTATCAGGACGACGAGGACAACGAGCAGCGCACGGAGCGTATATTTGATGATCTTTTTCAGCATTAAAATATAGTGTCGTGTATTGTAACGCCGTATAATACAATGTGTTGGTGCGTGAAAGCGCTCTTGGTTTTACGGGCAGCCCGTAAAATCGTGGCAAGTTACTAAAAATCCGATGATTGCACAACGGCAATTCCCCCGATAAACGGGCTTATTCGAGGTCTCAATCGTCTTTTTTGATTTCACCCAGCTGCCCGGGCGGTGCCTAAGCGGCTGACACAGCCGTTGCCGGGGGACATATATCGCATATCCCCGCCGGACGCCGTGCCGCGCCTACCGGAAGAAACTGACGAGCAGCATTACATTCAGGACTGTCACTACGGCCCCGATCCCGTAGAGCAGGTATTTGGTGAACCGCGAGTTCCGGTATTTGCCCATCACACGCTCCGAAGAGGTCAGGTGTACCTGCAGGAAGACCGTGAAGGGCAGCTGGATGCTGAGTATCATCTGGGAGTAGATAAGTCCTTTGAACGGGTCGCCGATCAGCAGGATGATCAGGAATGCGACGACCAGCGAAACCATCACGCCCGTCCGGGAGTGGTTGTCCCTGATGTCGTAGGGCTCTTTGAATATCCCGGCGAAGATCGAGCCCGCGGCCATCCCCGAGGTGATCGTCGAGGAGATCCCCGCGAAGAGCAGGGCGACGGCAAAGATATGCGTCGCGCTTCGCCCCAGGAGCGGTTGCAGGAGCGAATCGGCCTGCTGCAACTCCTCCACAGGTGTTTTTGTCACGAAGAAGGTCGCTGCGGCCAGCAGGATCATCGCGCTGTTGATCGCCCAGCCCACCAGCATCGAGAAGATCGTGTCTGCGTACTCGTAGCGCAGTTGCCTGCGGATGACCGCGTCGTCGCTCAGGTTCCACTGGCGGCTCTGGATCACCTCCGAATGTAGGAACAGGTTGTGGGGCATTACCACTGCGCCCAATACGCTCATGATGATGACCATCGAACCTTCGGGGAACGAGGGCGTCACCCATGCCCGGGCGGCTTGCGGCCAGTCGATCGTTACCAGCGACAGTTCGTAGATGAACGACAGCCCGATGATCGAGACGAAGGCAATGATCCATTTTTCGATCAGCCGGTAGCTGTTGGTGAAGAGCATGACGACCACGAACACGAGCACCAGCAGCGCGCCGATGCGCACCGGTACGCCGAACAGCATTTGCAATGCGATCGCCCCGCCCAGGATTTCGGCCAGCGAGGTGGAGATCGACGCCAGCACGGCCGAACCCAGCAACGGGCGCGACCATGCGGGTTTGAGGTATGCAGATGCCGCTTCCGACAGGCAGAGGCCCGTGGCGATGCCCAGGTGTGCGACGTTGTGCTGCAATACGATCAGCATCACGGTCGAGAGCGTCACCATCCATAGCAGCGTGTATCCGTATTGTGCGCCTGCGGCCAGGTTTGAAGCCCAGTTGCCGGGGTCGATGAACCCCACGGTGACGAGCAGTCCCGGGCCGATGTATTTGAAAATCTCCAACCCGCCCATCCGGGGCTTGTGATCCGGGCCGAAGAGTCGAGACCAGAATGACATAGTTACATAGTTTATTTCGGCCCGCAAAATAAGAAAAATAAATCGTTTTTACGGGTTGCCTGCCGGACAACTTCGTGCGGGCGCGTCAATTGCCGGCTCGGTTTTCGGTTATAGGTGCAAGTGGAATAATTTGGCGATGCCCGTCACGACGATCTGCACGCCGACGCAGAAGGTGAAGAAGGCGACCATCTTGTTGATGACGATGCTGCCGCTGGTGCCGATTTTCCGTATGATGCGCTCGCCCTGCGACAGGAACAGGTAGAGGATCAGGCACATCAGCACGATTACCAGCGCGATGATCGCATAGGAGAGCAGCCCTTTGGCCCAGCCGTCCTTCATGCTCACCGAGGCCATCAGCGTCAGGATGACCGAGACGCTGCCCGGGCCGATGCTGATCGGGAAGGTGATCGGGTAGAAGACCTGCGATTCGAGGGCTATTTTGTGGAGCGGGTTGACATCCTTGCCCTGCGCGTGCCCCACCGAGGAGTCCGAGTCGCTGAGCCATTGCAGGGCGGTGCGGCAGATCAGCAGCCCGCCGCCCAGCTGGATTACCGGCAGCGAGAGCCCGAAGAGCGTCAGCACGAAATGCCCGACGGCCAGGCTGCCCAGCCCGACGAGCAGATAGTCGGTGATGATCCTCCGGATGATCGACTTGCGGTCTTCATCGTCCAGCCCCGACAGAAGCCCGTTGACCAGGAAGCCCGCACCGACGGGGTTCGCCACCGGAAACAGCGCCATGAAGGCGGATATGAACGTGAAAAGAAATCCTTCCTTTAACATCTTGGGGTTCGGAACTTTGTATTGTGGTGCGAAAATTATCAATAACTATTCCAAACCTCCGGTATGTCCGCATAATATGTTCCGGGGCGCAAATTCGCGGGCGGCCTTTTCCCTGCTGCCGGTTTTCCCTGCTGCCGGCGGCAGCGCCCTGTCGCTGTCGCCGGGACGACGTGAGGCCGCCTGCTCCGGTTACGGAACTTTTTTCGGGCTCCTTTTCCTGCGGCCTTGCCCGCTGGCATTCGCTCCATGCCCGGGGAGCGGCGATGCTCCTTTGCAGGGCTTCGAATCCGGCTGTGGGCGGGGGCGTGCGGCGCCGCACGCCCCGGTGCGGATATTCCGGGCCGTATCCCATGCCGGTTCCTCTCCACCGTCCCGTATACGTCGTGACGCGGTGCTCAGCGCATGATCCTGGCGGGCTCCACGGCCTCGTCCTCGGTATCGCCGGGGCTGAACTCCTTGTCTGCGAAGAGTTCGGCGAGCCCCGTGATCTGTTTCAGGCGCAGCAGTTCGTCGCGATCCATGCCGATGTGGCGCATGATCCACTGGTCGGACATCTGTGCCCGCGTCAGCTCGGCGACGATTTCGCTCATCAGCTCTACGTTGTGTGTGCCGCGCGCCCGGTTGTGGCGGATGGTCGAGGCCATGCGGTTCGAGATGTCCTTTTCGATCACCGCCACGGGCAGCAGGCCCCTCTCCCGTTCGTAGATGCGTTTCGACCGCTTGAGCACCAGGTAGCGGTGGTAACCGTCCACCAGTTCGTAGAGATCCTTTTCGGCATCGTAATAACAAACGCACGGCATCGTGTAGCCGTCCTCCCAGATCGACAGCTCCAGCAGTTTCATTTCGGGCGGGGCTACGACGTTGGGGTTGTAGCTGTTCGCCACGACTTTCTCCACCGGCACGGCTCTGACGTCATAGACAGGGCTCCGGTACGTTGCTTTTGTCGGAGGGTTGCAGTAACGATTCATATTTTTCCATGATTTTATTTCGGCGCTGCGTCTCGCTTTTGTTCGGCGAGAATCCCATGTATTTGCAGGCATGGTCGTTCTTCAGGATGCAAATGCAGATCCGCTTGAACGTCGGCAGCCGGCTGAATTCCGGAAGGTCTATGTCGTCGAGGTATTCCATGCGCACCGGACGTTTGTCCGTCCGGTAGGCGCTCTTGCCGCCGATTTCAATCCGAATACCCGCCTTTTGCAGCTTTGCGATGGTTTCGTCGGGGAGGCACCCGCCCTTCTCGCGCCAGAAACGGATGCTTACGGAGAGCTTTTCGAGGTAGTTATTCCGTGTCCGCTCCGGAAGCGTCGAGAGCAGGAAATGCATGTAACCTTCCCAGGTCATCCCTTTCGGCAGCTTGACCGATTGCCAGCCGGTGGCAGCCGTCCGGCCGTACAGCGCCGCGAAGTTGGCGCCGTTGACCCGGCCGATCATGCGGCCCCACGTGTCCGGGTCGATGGCCTTGTAGAGATGCAGGCTCGAAATCGCCTGCGAGATGAAAGGGCTGGCTACGCGTTGGCTCTCCAGCGGTACGCCGGCCATGTAGAAGAGGTCGTAAATACGGTTGTAGGGCCAGCCGAACCGGCCGTTCGCCGTCCAGATGTCGGTCGTGAGCCAGTCGTAGAGCGGGTAGGCGTTGCAGATTCCGCCGCCGACCCATTGGCGTATCCACCGCTTGCCCGAAAATCGGTGGTGGTTGCGGTCGCTGTATATGGTGCGCCAGCGGTTGAAACTCTCCTGCGTGCGGATGCCGATCAGGCAGCACGTGCGTGCCGCCCGGTTGCGGGCGTGGAGCCACTCGGCAAAGCAATTCTGGAATTCGTAGTCCCACATGTCGTCCCTGAAGAACGGGAAGTCGCGGTGCGTGAGGCAGTCCGCAGGCATCTCTCGCACCCACAGTTCCCGCTTGGACTCTTCCCACGGCCTCCAGTACTGCTGGAACATCGAGGTACAGGTCAGCACCTTGAACGGCACGCAGACCCGGTAGACGTCGAGTATGTCGGCGTTCGCGGCCAGCGTCCGGTTGACATAGTCGACCGTGTCGCGGTACTGTATCTCGTAGTCCATGTGGAATACCCCGATGCGGCGTTTCAGATGGTGCCGCCGTATGTAGTCGATGCACAGGTTGAGCAGCACGCCGCTGTCCTTGCCGCCCGAGAAGGAGACGTAGACGTTGTCGAAGAGATCGAATACGGTTTTCAGCCGTTGCTGTGTCCGCTCGTAGACGTTCATGGCTGCGGACGTTTATTGTCGTACTGCATCGCGACGTACTGCTTCCACTCCCGGATTGCGGCGAACCCCTCGGTGCGGAATATCTCCGCATGGCGGATCAGCGTGACGGAACGTATCGTATAGTCGCGGCCATAATACCGGACGACCTCCCGCAGGAACCGCGCGAGCAGCTGCGGGTCGTCGCCCGAGACATAGTAGTTGTTGATCCTTGCGATCCCGCTGTCGGTAATCTCCACCGGCACGAATCCGTAGACATTTTCACCTTCCCAGGCGACGAACCACGTATGCGAACGCGAAGTCCAGAACGGATAGTTGTTGTTCTGGCGCAATACGCTGCGCCGCATGACCAGAGACGCGACGAGTGTGTAGAGGCGAGGCGAAGTTCCGTCCAGTTTTTCGATTGTCATATCCCCGATGCCGCATTTGCGGACTGAATGTTGTATATTTGCGACTGAATCTTCCGAATATATGGGTTGTCATCACAAATATAACAAATTACGCCCGTTTTCTCAAATTTTTCGGCCTCGGGGATAGATGTTTCAATCCGGTTTCCGTCCGGAAAGCACCGCCGGAAACCTGTAAGAACGACGGGGAAAACCCGGACGGGAAATTCAACCCCGGCTTTCCATGCTGTCAGCCGAGGGATTGACGCTCACCACGTCCTGCTCTATTTGCCGCTGCGTAGGCGTTCCGTCTTCGGTGGCAGGGGTGATGGGGCCGCCGTCGGCGAGTATGTCGTCCGGGGTGATCTGGGTGACGGGGATTTCCTGCATGCCTTGCGATTGTCTTACGTCGGCCTGCGCTGCCTCTTGCCGGCAGGACGGATGGTGTTGGTCGGTGTTTTTCATCGGTTCTTTTTTGGAAAGTGTGCTGCAAAGGTCGTACCGCGATGGGGAAGGGCGTTGCTGAAGGCATCCAAGCCCGGCATATCGGGGTTTGTCCGAGGTTTTTTCCTTTTTTTCCGTTGGACGGCACCCCGGAAATGGAAACCCCTGCAAATGTTAATTTGCAGGGGTTTCGCTCGATTTCGCGGAGAGAGAGGGATTCGAACCCCCGGTACAGTAATCCCGTACGTCAGTTTAGCAAACCAGTGTACGGAAAAAATTTCTGCAAAAATATTTTTACACTATACAGCGTCCAGTAAATCGTTGTAAGTAACGCTACAAAAGTATGTTATAATTTTTGCAAATGCAAATTTATTGAATGTATATTCAACCTTAAAAATGAAAATTATAGAGAGGAAAATGATTTTTATAAAACTATTATAAAACTTTTGGAAAATAAAAAACCGCCGAAAAAATCGGCGGGTTCAATTTTACGGAGAGGACGGGATTCGAACCCGTGAAGCAGTTTACCCGCTTGCCGGTTTAGCAAACCGGTCGTTTCAGCCACTCACGCACCTCTCCGGGCAGCTAAAACTAAATATTGCTATTGTTAAGCGGGACAAAAGTAAATGAAAAAAGGTGAATAACCAAATAAACGTGCAGAAAAAAATTATCTACAAAAAAAGGTGGGGATAATCCCCACCTGTAAAAAGGGCGCAGACGACGCTGATCTTTCGTAAGTTCCCGAAGGCTCCTAATCTATGCTTACGCGAGTCGGCATCCCGACACAATTTATTTTATGCTCACCTGCTGCCCTAATTTATAGTATTCGTGCTTTTTTATCCATGTCTTTCAGAAAATAGCAGATTGTATTTTCTGCTTTGGCGCTGACGGCCATTGCCCGTTTTTGAGCAATAGGGCCAAAAATGTAATGCCGCAAATTGGGTGGATGTTCTATGTATTTTGCGAAACAGAACCCAAGATTTACAGAGGCGTAAAATTCACTTGGTTTAGTCCGCGCCTTTGAAAGTACGGTACGATTCCGCTGGCCGCTAATCTTTATATACCCCCGATTAACTAATGTAGTTCTTTGCATCGTGTGAATTGGGAGTATTAAGTATTGATGCGGGGTTATGGTATCGCGCACCTGATAGATATAGATAAATCTTCTGACTATTGTTTCCAGATCGTGCGGAAATCTTATCCATTCTCCACTATATTTACTTATCAGGTCTGCTACTCGCACCGGGACAACATCATCGTAAGTCCACCGTGGAGCTTCATTAAACGTCGGGTTTGTAAATGTCGATATTCTGGGATAACGTTCGGCAAGGGTGTTGTTGATCGACGGGGCCCCTACAAAATGCCATTGAGTGCCCATTATAGAGCGGTTCGGTATTTTGTCTCGCTTCTGCCGGTGCCGTGACGTGCATCGAGCAAGTCCTATGAATAGTTTAGGCATAATCCGGTTGAAATATTCCGTGCTACACATGGGCCGAAAATAGATGTCCGCATTAAGCAGCCCTCCGGTTTCATTGGTGAAATGCGTACTTTTGTCTTGTTGTTTATAGATCACGCGGATAACCAACCCCGGTAATTTACCGTCGTCCTCAACACTCCCGCCGCCGCTGGCTGCGGGGACGTAAAGTTTATGGGATGCCGGGTCTTTTTTTACCTCAACGGTGTAGCCGGTTGTTATCTGCGCTGCGGCCACTCCACCAATAACGGTTTCTGTGGCTGCGGGTAGTTCATACGGAGCCGGGGTGTTATCCAAATCGTTGTAGTCGCCGCTTGTGGCGACGGCGGCCAGCTCCGGCATAGTCGGATATGCCGGGATATACAGTCGATGCGTTTTGGGGTCTATCTGCACCTCAACGGTGTAGTTCTTTCCTTTGTCTGCGGCAATAATACCACCTAATTGGGTAGCTGAAGCCGGGAATAATTCCTGTGTGCTGTATTCGAGGTCGTTCCATGCCGTAACGCCGTCGCCAAATTTGATGCGCCGCGTATCGAGCTCCAGCCCGATCTCGCCCTCTTGTAATATCGGATTGACCGCGGCCCAGCGTGCCGCAGTTCCGCGCCGCTGCTGAAACCGCGTATGAATAGTGATAATTTGATTCATTGTTTCTATGCGTTACCGCCGTCCATGATGAAAGTATTGTTCGCATCCTGTAAATAGCTGGTGAGGCGTGCAGGCGTAAAGTACAGACGGCTGCCCTCTGCTATGTCGTCAGTCGTAAGAGTTATAACGCCGACTTTTCCGTTTACGGATAATACGGCGTTGGCCGGGACGGGTATGCGCTTCCAGTTCGCCAGTTCTTTGGGATCGTTACCTGCGAGGATAAACGCCCCTGCCGGCGCATCGCTTCGCAAGCAGATGTCACCTTTCTGTACGGTTTTGGCTAACATTTCCGCGTCGCTGGCGGCTTCTACGACATCTACAATCGCAAGCTGCGGCAATACAGACGTGTTTAGTTTGCCGGAAGCATCCAATATCGGTACCTGTCCGGCGGTGGTGCCGACATTGCGCGATGCCGCCGTACCTGCATCCCGGATTTTATAGAGGGGCAGCGATGGTACGTCGTTTTCGGTAATTGATAAAGTCGTTGCGATTGAAATATTACCGCTTCCGTCGAATGAGGCACTACCACCTACGCCGCCTGTAAGGGCGATTGTCCGGGCTGTTTTCAGTTTGTCGGCCATCAATGCCTTATCGACATATCCGGTGTCGGGCCCCGCTCCTGCTGATTTCGCATATTTATCTTGCTGCATCACCCCGAGGGCGTCGAAACTTTCGACGGTAACAATTTGCTGTAATACCCTTTCCAAATCGTCACTCCATGTCACCATATACAGCGTAGGTGGCGTTGTCATAATGTGCATGAAGATTGTTCCCGGTTCCCATTTTTTCGCGTCTTCATCAGTTGGGGGATCATCAAAAAGAATGACTTTCCCAAGAGTATTTTTAGGCAGCATTGTGAATACCTTTGTGCCATCGCCTATTTTTAGATACTGCTTGTCCGTGCAATATCCCATTTCTCCTTTTATCAGTACCGGATTGGCCTTTATCCAATTCGATTCGGTATCGTTGCGAAGAACGAGCTTTGCTTTTAATGTTACGTTTGCCATAATGATAGGTTTTTATGCGTTTCCTCCGTCGATAATGTCTATTTCGTCATAGTGTTTTCCAATGACGCAGTAAGTTAAGTGTTCATCATCCCACCGATATAGTTTGCTGGCTTGCATATCCAGATACAACATGTTCGGATTTCCGATGTTTGGAAAGTTGTGGTATGTTTGAAAGCTGCGCAGTCCCTCGGCTGGGATGTTGGTATTTTGTGTTCCTATCCACCAATTCCCGTCTGGGCCGACATGAGGGGTTATGCCATCTTTTCCGTCGATTCCAATACGGGTTACAAAATCGAAATACAGCCGATGCGAAAGCGCCGAGCCGTCCGCAACCGTTAGATTGCCCTGCTGGATTGTGCAAATCAATTTCATGGTCGTATTTCGCGTGCTTTTATTAGGGGGATTGTCCGACGCTCGGCCTTGAGTACTGCATCGGTCAGCGTGTCGCGGAGTTCAATCGTCAGTACGATTTCACCCTCGTCCATATCGACCGTGGCTGAAGCTGGGACATTTATAAAGTAGTGGGCGCTGTCGCGTCGCTCGATCTTCAAATCCGCCGATGTGTCCGAACGTGCTACGATGCACACGCCGCGTCGTGATGTCGAAAGCTGGGCCGTAATTCGGTATCGGTCGAGATTGTCAAACCATGCTGACGGGATGATCTCGGGCAACACGTCTGGTATGTCTATCTCGTCCTTTATGGCCGTGAATAGCATCCCGAAACTTGTGCCTGCAATTATCGCTTTTGTGCGCCAGCAATTCATTGTTATAGTCTTTTGCGGATGATTATGCCGATGATCGCCCCGGTCAGCAGTCCCCAGCCGATTTTTCCCGAGGTGAGCCAGAACCGCTGCCACCATGTCAGCGGCATAGGTACAGGGATTTCGATGCGTTCGCGCTCTTGCCGGTCGATTGTCTGGGTTGTCGTCGTGTCTGTAACCTCAACAGGGATGTTTATCGGCTTCTCCTGCGGCTTGTTCCGTAGGTCGTGGTATAACTTACCATCGGGACGGATAAAAGCGTCAGAAACGGCGTAATCCGTTTCGAGGTGCGACGTGTCGGACGGCTCGATGATCGCGCTTGCCCGCTGGTCGGGGATATGCACGATGATCGGCACGTATTCGATGCGTGTGCGGATGTCTACTTTCCGATCTATACCCACACTATCGGTGCGGCTGCTCTGGATGAGTGTCCGGGGTGCCGAGCAACTTGCAAGTCCGACGATGGCAAACGAGAGTATGAATGTCGCGGTGCGCATGGGGTCAGATTTTTCCGTAATATTTTACAAAGCCAAACCATCGGCGCTTATGTTGGTATTCGGGCTCGTTCTCGTGGGCGTAGGCTTCCATTTCGAATGCCGAAGCGTGGTAGGCTTCGTCGTTCCATCGGTCGCGGGCATCGCCTCGTATCATGTGATATGCGTAGGATATTGCCCACTCTCCGCCGTAAAGCAGGTAGTAGGTGAAAGGCACCAGCAGGAGCCATCCTGCCGAAAGGTGCCCGCAGAACAGGTGCGCGGCTCCATGCCCGAGGCACCAGAGGACGGCTCCTAATACGCAGCACTCCCAAAACTGGCGGATGTGGATGCCCTCGTGTCGCTTGGTGCGGGCCGAGAGTTGTGCGAGTTTGGTGATGACAGTCCCGAAAAACATGCAGGTTTTGAAATTGCCGAAAAGGAGGCGCTTTGCCAGCTTGGAGTTGTAATAGACTTTCATAGTTGTAGGTTATTTGTTGTTGTGATATTCGATACAGCGGACGATGGCCGCAACGTGCATGTCGGCCACACGCTGACGGCCCGACCCCGAAAAGATCAGTTTGCAATCATCCTTCGTGTCCATGAAGAAATTTTCGGTTAAGACCGTCGGACAGGACGTGTGCTTGAGAATGTAGAAATTTTCCTCTTTGTCCGGGTCGCCGTCGGTCATGTCTTTGCGCATCCGCTTCTCGGGAAATGCGCGGGCGGCTTCCTCGTAAAAGATCGTCGCATAGTTGTCGGCTTCGGTCTGTCCGATGGATGTCCACGCTTCCCAGCCGGTACCGCCGCCCGCGTTCGCATGTATTGATACCAACAGACAGTTGCTTGGGCCGACAACTCGCGCGATCTTGTTCACTCGCCGCACCCGCTCGGCCAATGATATGTCGCAGATCTCCGACACGATTAATTCGCAGTCCACGCCTCGGGCCGTCAGTACTGCATATACCCGCCGGGCAATATCCCGGTTAAATTCGTATTCGTAAAGCTGTGAGCCGTCGGGCCATACCGGAGAACGCTTGCCGGGCGTTTCTTTCCCGTGGCCGTTGTCAATCAATATTTTCATTTTGCGTAAGGTTTAGTAACGTGTTGAGTTGATCGCGCCGCGCTTTGCCTTTGTCGGCGCTGTCTTTGACCTCGTTGTATTTCAACAATAAGCCGGTTATTTCTTTCGGGTCGTGGGCATTGGCGAGTAGTTCGACAAGGGTTGTCATTTTCACCGCTGCCGACCGTATTGCCGTGAGATTCTCCCGCACGGATTTGTATTCCGTGTAAACCACACCGACCCCGGCCAGCCCGGAAGCATACGGGAGCGAATAGATGCCGAACAGTATGGCCAGCAGGTCAAATAGCATTAACATTCCGGTAACTTTTCCGTAGTCGCCGAATTTCTCGAACGACCGCCGGAACCCGTGGCTGTCCCTCGGGATTTTGAGAACACGCGCCTTGCGGATGCCGGTGGAAAAGTCGATGATAACTGCTGCTATCATTACGAACCATACGACGACCTCCAGCAAGATCGCCCGGTGGAAAGCGTGTCCCTCTATGCCGGTCAGTTCGGCGAGGTACTGTAATATTTCGGATTGTTCCATATTGTTAGATTGTTCCTGCGTCGATGTTTATTTCATAATCTTTAGGTGGGGCCTCGCTCGGGTCGGGAGCTACCATGAACGACTGTTTTAGGGCCGGACGGTAGAATCGGAATAAAAGCGTTGATAATTCAGCAGCAGCGATGGCGAGTTTTTGTAAATAAGTTTTCCATAAATCGCTGGCCTGTACGGATAAATACCACTCGGAAACAATCAAATAACATAATACATTGGTTGCACTATGGTCTACTGCGTCGAGCTCGGATAGTCCGTATAGCTCCCGTCCGTCGTCCGCCAGACGTGCCGTGAACGTAAGGCCGCAGGTGTCGCCCTCAACCGCCATCGGCTGACTATCCGGAACGATACGCCGAAAGTGATGCGATAAGGTGGTGAGGGCTTCGGCAATGTGTTGATCGAAAAAGGCCCGTTCGTCAGCAGTTATGGCGTACCTGTCGAATAGAGGCAACCCCTTATCGTCGGCCAGCGTCCGGGCATTGTAGGCCGTTTCCGTGCATATTGTTTGGAACAGGTCAGCTTTGGCCCATGACAACCGAATAATCTTGTTCTCCCGTGTAATCATAGCATCCGGTATGGTCGTTCGGTGTGGGAACCGATAAGTTTGCTTCGCAAATCATCGAGCGCATTTCCAAAAAGGATTTGGTAATACTGGAATAAGGGGGCATCCTTACCACCATACCACCACATGAGCATCCCGAATTTCAGCGCGTCTTTTATGCGGATGGCTGTTGCTTCCGGGGCCATGTCGAGAATATCGCGCATACGGAATAACAGCAGGTCGGGAATGAATAACAGCCGTTCTACGTTTTTACTGATACGAGCCCGGAGAGCTTCGGCGACACTCTGTAAATTGAACATGAACGCATCGAGCAGGGAGAGTTCGAGTGTATGTGTCGCAGTCATACTCTGCCCGGCTTCCGTCGTGCGGTTGCGGTAGTCCAGTAATGTCTGATCGACACACTCGTTAAAAAGTGCCCGGCAATCTATTTTCACGTCGAAATTCATAGCAGCGATAATATTTCCGATGCGCGTTTATCTGCGGCCTGTGCTCCGGCTGGTTCGTTGGAAACACCCAGTACCAGCGCGGCGAGCGTCCATGCGGTTACGTCGATCAGTTTTTCGGGATAGATGTCGTTGATCCCCTTGTAAGGGATGTACTCGCCCTCGGCTATGTGGTGATCGGTGCCCGTAATACTGGAATAGCGCAGCTTGGTGCCGCCATGCGTAAGTAAGACGACAGGCTTTGCCATACCGCCTCGTGTAACGGGGTGATACTGATAGGTCGCTGCCGGGTGATCTTCCGGCAGAGCAACTAATACGGGCCGTTGCCAGCCGTCCATACGCAACCGGGCGAGGCGTAAGAAATCAGCGGGCAGATCAATTTCGCCGCTCCCGTCGGGATTGGGCCTCAACGGACATTCCGCAAGACTTTCTACCGATGAAATCGTATGCAACGGGGCCGCGAGCAAAACACGCCTGCCCGCCTCGTCAATGAAATCAGCAAGCGGGAAATTCGGGCTGTTAGCTGCGTTATCTTCGGGATAAATCTCGTCGATACACCGAAGCGCCTGTGCTATGATCTGCTCGCGCTTCATCACCAGTTAATAAAAAGAATGTTGCGTTTGGCCGCTTCGATCTTGATGTCGTCTTTCTTCATACCTGCGGGCACCACATAGTCGAGGTTGGCCTGTAACCATGCCCGCGCTGCCGCTACTGACGTTACCGTTTCCTCGCGAGTGGCCGTGGCCGGGTCGGACAGCAGCGTTTCCAGATCGGTCGCCGGGTTGCCGGGTGTTGTTTCCTCGATAGGGGCGGTTGTGATGGTGGCCTTTTCCCAGAATGTCACCTGATAGGCAGGATGCTCATGCAGCGCGTCGATGATGGCCGGGTCGGATGTGGTGTAGGTGCTTTCTCCGACCCCGCCGAAATATACCTCGGGCTCGAAGCGTACCGCTTCCAATCGCCCGTCAGCGCAACGGACGGACGTGCGGTATTTCTTGTGGTTGAGAACGAAAAATGTTGCCATGTGTCGTGGGTTTTATGACGGGAGCAGTTGCCCGCTCCCGTCGTTGTGAGTAGCTTATTTCACCGTAAGCAGTGCGTGTGCGTCGGGATTCGTCACGGCGAGAGTGTGGCTCTCGTCGATACGAACATCACTTGAGCGGGACAGACCCGTTTTGTCGCGGTCGAGCTCCGTGGCTTCCAGCGGTTTCTGTATGGCCCGATAGACGTTTGCCGGGTCAATCACGATGGCGGCCTTCGAATAGCCGTATTCGTTCAGCAGGTCGTGCGGTTTCATCAACAACTCGCCGTCCGGAGTGCTGATACGGTGGAACGTGATACCGAATACGACCTCGGTACTGCCCGCCTCTAACTGTTTCTGAACAGTCGAGGCCCCGGCCATCTGCCTCCCGAAATCTTTTCCGTAGAACATAATGCGCCGCTCGCTGCCGTTATTGCCGCAGAATACGTCGCTACACCAGCCATACAGCAGGTCGTTACTGATCTTGCTCTCGGCTCCCATGTCGAGATGCTTTTCGATCTTACGCACGAGGCCGTCGCTCATGTACTTTACTTTCCGGGTCACGGGGTCTACGAACCGCTCTTTCACACCGAAAAGCGCATCGGCCTCGTTGGTCATGCGGAAATCCAGCAGAGCTTGTTCGCGCATATCGAGGATGCCGAAATTCACCTCCTTTTCCGAAAGGCGTTGGTAGAGGCCCTCGCTTACGGTCGTCATGTGAATTTGGCAGTAGTTACTGTCCGAATAGGGCATTTGGCTGGGGTCTTCCGACATACCCGCGTTCTCGTGCTTTGCCACCCCGAGCCGGTAAATCGGAGTGTCAGCGGGCAGCGCGGGGAGTACTGCTGCGTTGATCGGGTAGATCGTGATTTTGTCCTGTGCAATAGAATCGGTAGCGACGATGTGGCAGATCAGCGGATTGAGCGAGAACCCACCCGAGGCTACCGGCGTGGCGACCTTTGTGGTGTCGTCCACGTTCATCGTGGGGAACAAGACATTGCCGTCCTGCGAAAAGATGTGCGCGTTGATTACGTTGATTTGCTTTGCCCCGCTCTCGCTTCCAGCGGTCACGGTGTAGGCTGTTTTTACTTTGCTTTGCACGCCTCGGCCCCGGACGCTGTAATACTGATATTCGAACGAACTGCACGGGACGTTTTCGAGTTCCCGCAACAGCGTGTCCATCGGGAACAGCGAGGGATTGATCTTTGTGATCTTCTTTGAAATTGTCGGGCGGTTGATGTCTTGATCGTCCACCGTTCCGTCAGCTTTCGCCGGCTTAGTCGTGGTGACGGTGCCGCGCATGGTTTCACCGGCGGTCGCTGCTGCGCCGCTCACGGCCATCAGCGTCGTGCCGAGGTCGTCGGGAGAGAAGAACGCGAGCAATTCACGAAACAGGTAAACGGAAACGACGCATCCGCAGATCGCCAGAACGCCGTACAGGAATTTGTTAATTTTCATAATAGTTTGAATTTTGGTTAGAACTTACGTTTGTTACGGCGCTCGATTACCTCGTCGAACATATCTTTGGGGGTTTCCGCTTGTTCGGGTGTTTCGACGCTTCCGCCGTCGGCAGGCAGGCCGTCCGTCTTGCGGGCCTGCTTGCGCTTGGCCTCGATCTGCTCGTTGCGCCCCTCCACCTTGCCTGTTTCGAGCGCGTCGGCTACGGCTGCGTCATATATCCAACCTTGATAGAGTTTGGTAAGGATTCCCTTATTCACCTTGCCGTCGAGCAGGTTTGCAAGAATCTCGTTATCTACCCATTCGACGAACTGTTTTTGTTCGGCCTCGTCGAGCCCATGTTCGGCGAAGAACGCATCTACGTCGGTTTTGCTTTGGGCGATGTTCTTGTCGCGGGCTTCGGTGCGGGCTTTCATGTCCGCGAGGCGCTGGCTGCGCTCGGTTGCTGCCTTTTTGTATGCGTCATAATCGGGCTCACCTTCTGGAACGGCCAATTCCGACGGATCGAACTGTCGGGCAATAGCAACCTGCACCGGCACACCGTTCGCCACGTCCTCGATGATCTGCGCGAACTCGGGGTATGCCTGTACTACCTCCATGATCGTTTTGTTGGCCGCCTCGTGTCCGGCGATTTTCTTGTCGCTCTCTGCGAGGTAGTCGTAAAGGGTGTTTTCGTAGTCGTCCTCGTCGGCGAACTGCCGGTCGGGGAATTTTGCAGTCATATACTCCCGAACACGCGATACGCGGGGAGCTTCCGCCTGCTGCTGATTTGTGTTTTCCTCTCGCATTTTTTCACATTGATTTTGTGTGTGATAGATTTCGATGTAAAAGTATCTTATTTGTTAATTTTCAAGATGTTATAATTATTATTAAACTTGCGATAGTTGCACAAAATGTATCACTATGAGCAGGAAAACGAGGGTACGGGACGAGGTGCCCGAGAAGATTTTGAAGAGGCACAATGAGATACGCCGCCGCTATGAAGAAATGCTTGCGCGGGAACGCGCCGAGAATCCCGAACGGCTGAAATACTTATCAAAGACATATTTTGTCGAAATGCTCTGCAAAGACCCTGTAATCGGATTGAGCCCGAACTATGTACGGCGTATCATCAATGGGCGAATTTGATATACCGTCGCTGCTTACCCAGAACGAGGAGCATAAGTCCCGTTTGTTTGCGCCCTACAATCCGCTTACAGGTGAGGGATCGCCCATCGAACGTGTCCGGCTTTATTTCTCGTCGGAATCCTATGTACTGATACCGACATACATGGCCCAGACCCCGACGGTTGCTGCAATCATCGACGCTGGGGGTGTCGAACAATACGCCGCACGCGAGGGCATTGCTGCTGAGGTCATGTGTGGCGTCGTGCATCGGCTCCGGGCTGTGTATGATTTTGAGTTTTGGTGTATCTCCTGCGTTAAAATCTTCGACAAGACCACGGGCCGCCTCGTCCCGTTCAAACTCCGCCGGGCCCAACTCAAGCTGGCGCATATTCTCCTTACTGATTTATTCGCGGGGAAGCCTGTCCGGGTCGTGCTGGTTAAGGCGCGACAATGGGGAGGTTCCACCGTTACGCAGATGCTTATGGCGTGGGTGCAGATATTCCACCGTTCGGGCTGGAATAGCGTAATCGTGTCTGATGTGGAAGAACAATCCCGAACGATTCGCTCTATGTACTCGCGCATGGCCCTGCGGCATCCGGTAGAAATATGCCCGGTACGGTTTTGCAATTTTGAGGGTTCGAGCAAGAATAAAATGCTGGTAGATCGGGATTGTGTCGTTTCGATAGGCTCCATGCAGAAACCCGATAGTTTGCGAGCAGGGGATATAAAAATGGCCCATCTTTCAGAGGTGGGCCTATGGAAGCGGACAAAAGAGAAGAGCCCCGAGGATGTGATACAGACTATCCTCGGGTCGGTGCCACGGGAACCGTTTACCGTCGTGGTTTTGGAATCGACGGCAAAGGGCATCGGTAATTTCTTTCACGATACATGGTGCGATGCGGTAGACGGGAAATCGGCCTATACTCCGCTATTCGTACCGTGGTTTGAAATTGACATTTACTATAAACCGTTCATCAACGAAAAGCAGAAGATCGAGTTTATACAGTCCATGACGCGCGACGAACTAACCCGATTCTATGCGGGGGCCACGTTGGAGGGCCTCAACTGGTACCGGGAGAAGCGACGCGAGTATTCGACCGATTGGCAGATGTGCAGCGAGTTTCCCTCAACCGCCGATGAAGCGTTCCAAACTACCGGACGCCCGGCGCATGACCCGCTGTATGTCCGCCAGCAGCGGCCCTTTGTCCGGGAACCGCTGTATGTCGGGGAACTGCTCGCCGATGCGACCTACGGGCCCGAAGCTCTGCAAAATTTACATTTTGTGCCAACGGCCACCGGAGATTTTCACCTTTGGAAGCTGCCTGATACCTCGCGGCGTATCGCCAACCGCTATGCGGTGGCGCTCGACATTGGCGGGCGCAGTCCCAATGCCGACTGGAGTGTTATTTCGGTACTCGACCGTATCGCCATGATGGACGGGGGTGTGGAAGAATGTATCGCTACCTACCGATTCCACCTCGACCAAGACCTAACCGTATGGCGGGCCGTGCAGGTCGCGGAATGGTACTGTCATGCGCTGCTGGCCGTCGAAGCGAATAGCCTCAACCCCAAAGGGCAAGAGGGCGACCATACGCTGACAATCCTCGACACGATCAAAGAGCATTACGACAACCTGTTCTCGCGGTCAGACCCTACGCGCATCCGAGAGGGCCAGCCGGTGAAATATGGTTTTCACACCAACGCGGCCAGCAAGACCGATCTTGTAACCCAAATGACGAAACGGCTACGCGAAATTCTCTACATTGAGCGGGATAAACGGGCGTTGGATGAAATTGGCTGGTACGAGCTCAAGCCCGACGGCAGCTATGGGGCTGTTGATGGAAAGCATGACGATATTTATATGAGCCGGGGCATTGTACTCAAAGTTTCACAACTTATGGATTTACCCGTGGAGATTCGGCAGAGTATCAAGCCACCGCCCGGTAACGTCATATTGTCGGAAGCATCCATGTAAAAACCCCGACAGACTGACTGCCGGGGTTTCCGTTGTGGGGCTATGGTTTTTTCTATTCTTGTTTCAGCCGGTCAATCTCAGCTTGTAATTTATTTATATATTCGGAATATTTTTTGAATGCAAATAACCGAATATTTCTGATTATTATGGCCTTGCTGCGGAGTTGTAGCCACATGTCGAGGATGGCGAGAAATTGACGGTAGAGTAAACCTGCATCGGCTGCTGTCCGCACTTTTTTATTTTGTTTGAACGCATGGGCAAAGACGTAAGCCCCCGCATATTTCTCGTCTGCATATTCGCTGGGCCGTTCTATAAAATCCATCGTGTCGAATAGAGTTGCGGCATCACTTGGCGCGTTATGCCACAATTCCAAATGTTCAAGTGGAAAGTTATCCGTGTTCATGGCAAAGACCGGGTAAGTTTCCGCCCACCATATATTACGGCCTATAACCTGTAAACTACTGCTATCCCACCGGGTGAAGCGATACATTTTCAGGCTGTTTTCAGGTGTGCCCGTTTGATCGGTAAGTACATATAACCAAAAATTATTTTTGCCGTCAAACATTATTTGGCCGTTGAAATAACGTTTTTGGTTAAAGAAAAAATAGATAATATGCGGGGTTACTGGTTTCGCGGCTTGGTAAGTGCCCCTTTGGCCGAATTTATACTCAACAATATCACGGGAGTTGAGTTTAAAATCCCAAACCCAGAATCCTGCCTTTTGGGTATAGTCTTTCTCTAACACCCAATTCTCATTTTCGGTTTCGCGGCTATACTCTTTTTCAACGCGCCAGTAACCGGACGGCAAGTTGTCACACGAAATCTCATCACTTTGTTTTTGTATGATATGTAGTTTCCCGTCAAGTAAACGATCAAGTTGCAGCTTGTATACTGATTCCCCATTTCCCCAAATAATTTCCAAGTGTTTGTCGGTTAGTTTGGCGACATAGTAGCGCCTTTCTCCGATCTGTAAATATCTTGTCTTGCGGTCGAATGAATAGGTTTGGATGCTGTTATTGTATTGTGTGGCTATTTCAACGGTGTTGTCCTTTGAAAATAGATATTCTTCATGGCCGCCCAGCCAAATGTTGGCATCTTCCCAGAATCCGTTTCTGTAAGAACTGAGAATATGATGTGTCCATGCTCCGGCGAGTGTGCCTGTCATAGGTGGCCGCTTTAGCCCCATAAGCCGGTAGGGGTCTGTGGTCGGCAAAGTATTGAGGATTTGCATGGCAAGAGGCCATGTTATTGTTGCTTGCTGATCTCTTATCTGAAATAGTTTTTGTCGTTCTTCTAAGCCGATTCTCGCCCCGAAAGCAAGTACTTGCTGTCTCGCTTTAGTATATTTTGTTTCACTTTTTTGGATGATTTCAAAGAGGTATTCCCATTGTTCGTTTGTAGTCTTGGTCATAGTTGTATCACTTATATGGTAGTAACCAGTTGCGTAATGTTCGGGGTATTTGCCCGTCTATGTTGTGTGTATATGCGGCACCGTTGGATATGCTGACCGATCATCCAACCGAGGCAAAACACACCTGCGGCTAACGACGGCATATAGGAGAGTGAAGAAAGGCGAGAGCCCCAATATAAGTGTATGGAAAGAATCCTTACATCGTCAAGCCAATGACAATTTTTTTGGGTGCTCCCGCTTTCTGGCATCTAAAAAACGGGGGATAGGTTGACAATGATCTGTTTGATAACGTAATGCCGCTATGGTGGATGATCTCCTATCCCCCGGTATGTTTGGGCCGGGAGTTTGCGAGTGGCACTCCCAATGTTCCCGGCCCGGTCTTGCTGTTATACTTGGTTTGGTCGTTAAGGAAAGTTCCGGTTCATGGTTAGCAGTACCAGATATAAAGCAAAACGTTTTTTTCAAAAAGGAACGGGCAGGCGCTTGTGTATGAAGATTTTTGAACTTTAGTGACGCCTCATTTGTTCTCAAAACTCGACGCCTGCCCGTGGGTCGCGCAAAAGGAGTGCGCGACGCATTATCTATTAATCCACATTTAAGTGGCTGGTTAAAAAAGCAACCCCGGACATTGCTTCGCCTCGTAGATGCCCTGTTACGCCTTAGTACAGGGCCGTTTTGCCGTGGGTTGCTTGTGGGTGTTGTGATAGTATAAGGGCAGTCCCGGTCTGTTGCGGTTGTGGGCCCGGAACTGCCCCGCCTCTGTCCTATAAGGGGTGAGCTTTCACGGAAGATGTCGTAATCCTTGCTTTTGCGTACTCTCGGTTTTGCGGCGTGTGGGGCTGCCCCGCCGTGCCCCTCAAACACGGCGAGTTTTGTGCGCAAAAAATAATCGGTCGATTTCCGGGCAGCCCTTATGTGTGTTGCTTGCAGGTGTGCGATGGTGTAGATTGAAATATTAAGAACTGGGCAGGGTGCAATGGGCTCTGCTGCCCCACAATTTTTCAGCCTGCTTATCGAAGCAAACATATAATATTTTTTGTTCGTTTGTAAGAAAGGAATAGCCGATTGCCTATTATGCGCCCTAACGCATAGGCCGACTACTCCGTGCGGCAAAATTGGGTAGTTAGAATTTACCTTGCCGCATGAAAAAACAGGGGCCCCCGCCTTTGTAAAATGACTATGAAATCTTGCTGGAAAAGAACAAATTGCCATGATCGACGGGATGCCCCTGTATGTGTTTTTGCTGGTAAAATAGGAGGCAACACTCCAGTTATTCGTAATGCCATCAGTTGTAATAATCCCCGCAAATGCTGTCCCCTTTGAAAGCCTTTTGTAGATGCTATACCGGAATACCTCAACCGCCCCCGGTTTACGTCGGGTGTGGCTATTAATGTTGGATGAAAATAATAAAGGGTGCGGGGCTGAGGTAGTGACGCAATTCACACAGATTTGGCCCCGCACCCGTGGCCCAAAGGGGATTGGGCCGGTGACTTGTCCTTTGCTAAATTTTGGGAGATTCCTTAATTGAGTATATGGAGTGAATGAATTTGCAGAAAGGGGGACGCGGCGCGGGTTCACATTAATTACCATACCAGATTTTAGAGCCTCACCGACCGTCCCCGTCACGATCTGCCAGATCAAACGCATACCGACACCCGGCGATGTCGAACCGCCGGAACGTAGTGAGTTTTGCTGGATGTTGGTAGACCGTGACATAAGTTTGGGTATGATTTGCGGCCCGGAAAAAGAAAGGGACGCTTGTAGCAATCCGACTACCGGGCCTCGCGAGCCCCCAAATCAAGATCGTACTTGCGCCCCGGAGTGCTGGATAGACAGACACGAACCGAGGTAACAAGTTGTCTTTGATTTGGTGAACACCATCCGAGGATGGGCGCGAGTTCGGTAATCAATACAATTTGTTTCCCTAATATGTCACGGCAAAGCCGTATTTTTGTGCGAATATAACATAACTTTTTCGGTTTTAGTTATGCAACCCGCATAAAAAGGGCGTGGGATTGTGCCAAGTACTCCACAGAAGGCCCGCTAAAGCCCGTTCGAAAATACAAGACACAAGAGCCCACGCCGGTAGCGTGTGGTGTCCACAAAGTTTGTTCCCCGCGCCGCCGGTCGTAGACCCGGCGATCCGTGGGAGCGTCTATGTGTCTTTGCTCCGAACAATGAAAATTTAGCGGTTTTCTGTGGAACAAAGCTACAATTCGCCCTTTCAGCGAATCGTTACCCAAAAGTAGTATAAAAATTCTATCCGGGCAACGATGCGCAGGTATTTTTTATCTATTGTGGCGTCCTTTTGTTATCATTCAATCCAAACAGCATACTGGATACCCTTGGTATGTCCCGTGATTTGCATAGGCATAAATCACCGAATATAGAGGGTACTTTGCAATATTCGCGCCGGGCCTAAAAGCCCATTGCCCGTATGTGTAGAGGGGATATGGACTTATTTGCCTGCGGTATGGCTGCCTTGTACGGCCAGCCTGCAACTATCTGCAAAAACAGTCATGCGGTTATAATTTCCCACACAAATATAAAAACAAAATTACAAAATAGATCGGTCGGAACCGTTGAAAGACAATACTTTATACGAATATATAATTTAGGTCTATCCGCAGACTTTAATAGTGATAAATAGAAAGTCTAAATTTCTGTCCTTTGTACCATGATTAAGCGACATCGTAACGAAAAACTGATAAGGGCTGCGGGGATGCGATTGCGGGAACTGCGGGAAGCACGCGGGCTGTCGCAGGAAAAAGTGCTGTTTGAAACAAACATACACCTTTCGAATATAGAAAACGGACGGCAGGATATTACCATCGCTACGCTGGTGGAATTGTGCAGTACTTACGACACCTCGTTAGAGGATTTTTTTAAGGGAATGAAATATGCTCGATCTGGAACGAAATAATGAAATTCTACAAAAGATCGCCGCAAAGTTACGGTTATTGCGGCGAAAGGCTGGCCTATTGCAGAAAACAGTATCGGCGGAAACCGGGCTGAATATGGGCCACCTTGAGGGAGCGCGGAAAAATGTTACCCTTACCACCCTTGAGCGGTTGTGCGAATACTATAATATAACGCTCGACGAATTTTTTAAAGATATAGACATTTAAAAAGGCTATCCGGTCGGATAGCCTTTTTCGTTATTTCAGCACCTTGTTTACCGGGCCTGTTTCTAAAATCTCCATTTGCCGCATGGCGATCTGGTTTAGCAGTAACAGCCGTTCCCGTTGGGGCCGGCTCTCGGAAATAAAGACCGAATTAAGATTTTCCATGTTTGATAGGCAGATCAATTCGTTGATCGAGGCGTAGTCGCGGATGTTCCCTTTCTTGCCGGGGTTCGCATCCCGCCATTCCCGCGCGGTCATGCCGAACATGGCCACATTGAGAACGTCGGCCTCGTCTGCATAGATTCGGCTGGCCTGTGCCGGCGTAAGCTCTTTTGGGATTAGGTTTTGTTGCACCGCGTCGGTGTGGATGCGGTAGTTTATCTTGGTAAGCTCCCGCTTGGCCGACCAACCCAGCCGAGCCTGCTCCTGCTCTTTCAACCGCTGAAAGTCGCGCACCAAATATACTTTAAATTCCGGGCTGATCCACATAGCAAACTCAAAAGCGATGTCTTTGTGAGCGTAGGTTCCGCCATAGCGCCCGGCTCGGGCTTTGAGGCCGATAGCATTGGTTTTCTCTACATATTCCTTAACGCTAATCCGGAATCTGTTCAACCCGGCTTGGTTTCTAATTAGGGCGAATTCGCCCCAATTAAAATCGGGATTATAGACTTTTTCCCAGATGCCGAGAAATTCCAGCGTGTTCCGGTTCCGCAGCCAATCTTTGACAACAAAATCACCGTCTTTGGCTTTGAGCATATCTGTAATGCAGATATAATCGGTATCGTCGATCTGCAAAATAGTTATTTCGGTGCCCTCAACCGAAATCGTCTTTGTGTGCTTTTCTGACATGGTAACGCAATCTTTATCACAAAGATAACAGAAAAATGAATAATTGTTCTGGTTCGGGGAATTAGTTTTCATATCTAATTCGTATTGACCGAAATAAAAAAGCCCGGCGACTGCCGGGCCGATGGTTATGCTATCCTAAATAACGACTTATATTCCTGCGTACAATATACGTGGTTTGACGTTCTGCACGGGACTTATCAAATTGTTGTTTATCATACACCCCGGACGCATTACATTCCGGACAGAAAAAACTGCCGGGTGTTGAATCTTCCCCGACTTGTATGGTCAGGTGTTTTGCATCCCAGCAATGTATACAATAGCGGATGTTGGGGTTTTCTCCTTTAAGCGTAAAATATCCGTCGGTCGTACGCTCGATCTTGTGTCTTAAATCTTGTTGTTCACGTAATTGGCGAATTTCTCGCTCTAATTCGTCATTGCGTTTTTGAAGATTAAGAGCGGTATTGCTAACCTCAATAAATTTCTGTTTTAATTCCGTGTGTGAAAAAATACGGCTTACATTTACGGCATCCTTGATCATGCCCCAGATTGATGATATATCCATAATAAATAATATAAAAATCATGTAGCAAAATAGGGGCGAAATTTACCGAAAACCTATTTTATTTATTTTCTTTTATGCACAAATTATCAACAAATTACGTGTATATTGGCTCTATTGCGCTGCATCCATGTATCGTTTCAGCATATCCATCGCTTTGGGGTCGGCGTTTTGCTGGGCTGCCTGTTGTAGCATTTGTAACCGGTCGGGGTCGATCTGCCCGGCGGCAGCCTGTTCGCTGAACGTTTTTAGCTCGGCTTGTATCTTCTCCGCTCCCGGAATAGAGCAGTTTTTTAGGAATATTTCGAGGGGAATGCGCCCGCTCTCCAATAGCTTCATAAGTAGATCGTCCGTCAGTTGCCGGAACACCGGCGTATCGGTTGATTTGGATGTCGTCAGGTTGAAATCCACGATCTTCCGGGCCATTTCAGGCTCGTAGTATTTCGCCAGTTCGCTGACCGATTTACCGTTAATATCTACATAGCGGCGTGTCGTGTAAAACTGCATCAGCACCTTGAGTAACTTTTCGTCGCGTTCTTCGCAGAACATATTGTAATTCTCAAAGAGCACCACGAAATTCTGCGCGGAGTACTGCGCCTGTTGTGCATAGAGGCTTGACGGAGTGTTAGCGTGTGGGGTTTGGCCCTGTATCGCTCCGTTTAGGCCGCTGATCTGCTGCATGATGGTCATTTCGGTATTGAACAGTTCCCACGCACCTATATTCGTGCTGTTCGTGGCAATCTGCTTCGGCAGCTTATCCCCGGCTCCCTTTTTCAGTAGGATAACTCCGTTTACCTTTACATATTCACGGGCAAAATCCTTGATGTCCATGTCGTCGGGAATACATTCCTGCGGTACCATAAGCAGGCCCTTTGCCGACGAGCCGATAATGAAATCCAACAGGGTCAGCAGACGGTTGATATATCGTTGAATATCGACAATATCCGACATGACGGCTTTAAACTGGCCGTCGATGATCGGCATGGCTGCGAGGACATAGGGATGTTCCTCATGCGTGTAGGGCGTTTCCATTTCTTTGATACAATGTCCATTCGGGGTAAGGTATTTCACGCGCCAGTAGTATTCGTATTGCTCCTGCGCATAGACCAGTTTCACCGCTTCGGGAGCGAGCCCTACCGCCGTGCCCTGTTCGAGCCGTTGGTTGTTGATCGCTTCGACCTCTTGCATAGTAAGGTCGGTGTAAACTTCCTCGGTGCCGTCTGCGTAGTCGTGGACGTAAAGCACCCAGCGTCCGACCCGTTCCCAGACCTCAATTACCCGATATTTCCCGAGATCGTTGCAGAAAAGGAAATTTAGGTTTTGGAGCCGTTCGGCGGTTTGCATGTAGATGCTTTCCAGCTTTGCGGGGTCGTGGCAAACGCCGTAAATCTCGCGTAATGCCTGCACGTCTTCGCGGTTTATTGTGAAATTGCGTACCAGATCGTCGAACGTATAGTCGTGGATCTCGCCGATGCGCCGGATGTCGTTTAGCCGGGGGTCTTCGATGTCTTTATTGAAGAATAGGCGGTTGATGTTCACGAGGTCGATTTTTCCGTCGGTGCGGTTCTTGGTACTCCAATAGTCAAAGCGCACTTTTGCGCAAGCCAACCCCGTCAGACATAATTCCTCAACAACATTAATGTCGAGTTTTCGTACTTTGTTTAGCTGGTGACACGACTGCAACGCATTCGTAAGCATTTCGCCCAGCGGTTGATCGTCTTTGCTTCGGGCATATACGACAGTCTGTGTCGGCGATGAAAGAAGCTGCCCGTGGATGTTTCGGATGTACTGCTGTAAATAGTTGTGTTTGAGCGGAATTTTGCCGCTTCGGGAAATAAGGGCATCTTCGCGTATCATCTTGCCGGGGTTCTCCGGGTCGGGCACCTTGTCGCACCATTGGTCGCCGTTCTTGTAGCGCAGGTTCCGGGCGTGCTCTTTGCGCAGGTAGAGCATAGCATCCCAATCTTGCGCACAACGCCACAACAGCGAAAGGTTTTCGTTCGAATACCGCAGTCCGCTGCGCTCCTGCTCGCAGCACGTCTGCGCGATGCCTTTGCTGGCTTGGGCCAATAGCTTCAGTTTTTTGGTGTCAATATTCTGTAACATTTTCGTCCTCGTTGAGAGTTTTTACCATCGTTTCGTTCAGTTCTTCCCGGAGCCGGTCATATTCCGGTGTGTTGGGGCGGGTGTCAGATAGGATTTTCCGTAGCTTGTTCACGGCGGTTTGGTGGGCTTTAAAAATCGTAATCCGTTGCAGGTTCCGCTGCACCTCGGGGTCTTGGCGGTCGAGCGCTGGGCCGAGCCGTTTGTACTTTGCCGCAATGTTGGTTAAACAGTCTTTGAGGTTGTAATAGCTGCCTGCTGGGTTCTCGGGCCGGGCGGTGCCGTAAAACCGGTTGAGTATCGGCAGATCACGGCTACTGATTTCCTCGCCGGGGGTCAGTATGGCCTGTGTCGTATGTACCATGTCTTTGGCAAACTTCCCCATACCGCCGCCGTAGTAGGTTAAGACGTGTTCAACGTGGCTGGGGTTCCATTCGAAGATACCCCGCAATAACGGGTCTATCTCGCCATTCTTGCGCTGGCCAGCCGGTGTATTCTCGTCGCCACCTCCTAATCGGTTGATGCCTCGGCAGAGATAGTATATGGCCTTATTCACGTTTTTAAGGCCCATTTCAGATAGTGGGTAGTTGTTGGTTGTGCCATAGGAGCGACGCCCCACCGGATAACCGAAAGCATCCTCACCGGCATACCAGATGTCATACCACGGAGTTAGGGCCGTAGGTATCAGCACGCGGGTTGCATCTCCTTTGGGGGACGGTGAAGCCACGGGGGAGAAATCCTCGTACAGCAGCGTCAGCATTGTCCGGGCAGCATCTTCGGCCCTAACTTTGCCCCGGTAGAGGTCATGCAGCAGCGAGCCTATACCATAAAATGCCCGGAACCCTTGCGGAAGTGGAATTTTTAAAAAACCGTTCTTTCCCATGTACGGGATTATAAGGTGGTTCCGCTTCTCGTATTCCGAAACGACCAGATCGCGGCCATCGTCGCCGGAACCCGCCAAAAAGAAATCGAGTAGCAGGCTGTCGAGGAACCCGGCAGCGGCCAATGAAGCAACGACTTTCGCAAATCGCTTACGGTTTTTGAACGCTACGCGGGCAATCTGGGCGGCTCCTTGTACTGATGCGTTGAAAAAGACGTAGAACATACCCAGCGGACGTGTTGCCGTTCCGCGCCGGTTAAAATTCACCGTTACGTTCTTCGCTTCGTCAATAGCTACCAGCAGCGATTTGCCCTGATCGAGTGACGCGAGGAATGTAGCGAAACGCGAGGTGTTCTCGGCGACTTTCGACGCATTTTCCAATCCCGTAGCTATCGCTTTCGCACCGCTTTTCTGCGCTGCATAGGAGAGCCAGATGCCGGGGCGCTCGCTGGGCTGCGCTGCTTTTGCGAGCTCCGCAACGCGGCCCGTGCGGAACGCTACATAACGCTTGATCTCCTTTTCAGCCTCGGCTACATCTTTACTATGCACAAAACCTGTTTCTCCACCATTATCCCGGAAATATTCGTAGAGTGCATCCATCACACGCTCGGGCCCGTATTGCTCGATCAACATTTTGCGGTCGGCGGTATTGAGTATGTCGAGCCGCCCGAGCTCTGCCACCTTCAGCGGTGCGGATTTACCGCGCACGTTCCGCGTGATCGTCGCCATGCTCGGGGGAATGTTGCGCATGAATCCGCGCAGGTCGCCGCCGGGGTCGATGCCATGTATCAGCGCGGCGTGTTGCACGTCACGCAGAAAGTTCGCTGCTACAAATGCCGGATTTCGGGATGTGAACGCTTGGGCCAGCCAGCGTGTCGCGTTGCCCACGGTGTCGTCCAGCCATTTTGGGATAGTCAGTCGGTTGTACTGATTGATGGCATTGGCCACGGCTGGATCGGCGAATGTTACCATGTACCGAATCCCGTTTACGAAACACTCTATATTGCGTTGTCGCTCGATGGATTGGCCCATGTGCCCCTCGTTCTCAAAACGGCTGTCGGCCTCTGCCGGTCGCACGATGTTTAGGCGTTCGGTTTCGTCGATGCGGTTTTCGAGGTAAACGGCCAATTCGTCGTCATGGGCATTTAACGCCGCATCCAGTTCCTTTTTCAGCCGTGCGATTTCTTTGCGTGCAGCCTGCGATATTTCTATATCCTCAACGGACGGGTTAATAGTCGTTGTTACCCAGCGGTTCCCAAGCCCCTTTGCCAACCAGACCTTATCTACGCGAAACAGATCATCCGAGCCCCGGCTATTGTTCTGTGCCAAACGCAGAGCCGCCTGCCGTGCCCGGTTGGTCTTGGCCGCGATGATAGCCCCAATGCCGATGTTTACCATTTGGGCCACGGGGTTTCGGGGCTTATTCGTGCGGCCCTCGGCTTCATGTAGTACTTGCCGTAGCGGTCGCGGGCCACGGATTTCGTCCATAAAGTCGTATATTTCGGTTGCGTCGAACGCTTGCGGGTTCCCCTCGCTGTCCTCAAAGTTGTAGTCGTAATCGCATAAGGGTACATAATATGCCCAGCCGTGGCCCTTTATCAACTTTCGGTGTTCAGGAGCGAGCATCCCATCCTCAACGAGAATGTCGAGTACCCGATCATTGGCCGCATTGATCGCCTGCCATAGCTGTTGTGTCTGTTCGTCTCCGGCCCGACGGCGAAAGTCGGCAACCAGCTTGCGGGCATACTTATCATTCCACGGATCGCGCTGATCTTCGGAGAGCGCCGCGATGCCCGAGGCATGGCGTTCGAGTGACGATTCGGCTGTGATATAGTCAATGATATTATCCTCGGTCATTCCGGTCTGCTTGGAGATACCCACAATACAATCCAATATGGGGTCTAAATACTCTTTCGTGTACTTGTCTATCGCGGTCTTTGTGACGCTTGATAAGTGGTTTAAGTGCTTGTGTAGGTCTGTCAGATCGTCGATCTGGCCGCCGCGCTGCTTTATCACCTCTTGTAGTTGCTGCACGGGCAGCGTGCTGTCTATGAGCCGGGTGTATTGACGGTTTTTCCAACTTTGTTTGTCGTAAATCACCGTAGGTTCGATATTGCCGCTGGGGGCCATTTCGGGTTGTTTGCGCTTCTGTTTGAGTAGTTCCTCAACAAATTCTCCGGCATACTTGAAATTCTCCGGCAGCGGGCGTTCGCTGGCCATCGTCCGCCGCCGTAAGGGGCTGCGGTACTTATCCGACATGACAAATTGCAGGTGTCGGCTCATGGTGCGCATAATCTCCTGCTTGGTCGCTGACGGGAGTGTAGCTACCAGTTCGTCGATCACCCGCCGGTAACTGTCTTTGTCGGTCAATTTTTGCAGATCAAATAGTGCGAGGTATTTGCGCATGGATTTGAGCCGGTCGGGGCCCATGTGGTCGATGATCGTTCGGCCCATGTCGTCGATTAGGGCATAGGCTCGTAATGCGAAATCGTTCGCAACGTGTTCGTTCTCGAATAATGTTCCGATAATGTGTCGTTCCTTAACATATTGCTCAACGGCATATCGTTCGATATTCTCCGGGATGGCATCGTCGAAGATCACGCGGTAACGGGTGTCGCCGGGAACGCTGTAAAGCTGCTGCCGGATGCGGTGTGCGGTGGCAGCTTCGGTTACGGCTGCGCCTGCGGTCTTGGCCGTCATACGACGGTGCTTCGACAACCATAGCATATAGGCGATGTCCCGGTCGCTGATGCGCAGCGGCAACCTCAACGCCTCGCGGAGCATGGAGCGTATGCGCCCAATGATGCGGGCAAAGCGGCTCGGGGTGATGTTCCCTTCGGCCAGCCGCGCAAGATATTCTTCTGTGGCGAGCCGCCGGGCCTCAACAGCCGTCAGTTTGCCGGAACGTTGTTTTTGCTCTTGGGCCATCATGTCGGCCACGGCCCGAACGCCGGTTTCATCCAGCGACTTATGAACGTTATCGAGGAATAGCCCGAACCGTTCACCCAGCAGGGAACGCAGCCCCATGTGGCCGACGATCTCGTGTAATACGGTCGCCTCGGCATCCGCTCGGGTCGTAATATTCGGCATGACAATAACCACCCGGCCTGTGGTCGGGTCGTAGTAGCCTTTGGCCCGACGTTTCCTCCGCAGGGCCAGCGGGTCGTTGTCCGTGATGTGTGTAAGGTCGGCGACGATCTCAACCGGTGTGTTGAGCTTTTTTGCAAGACGGGTTGCCGCGTGCGCTATGGTGTTGTCACTCGCGGGACGTTCGGGGTCAAACCAACTACTGCCATCCCGGAACCGGATGCTGTCGCCTGCGGCATCGTCGAGCAGTTCATCCGGGTCAATGTCTATCGCTTCTTCGTCCGTATCGGCCTTTTGTTGGGCTTCGATCTCAGCCAGTTCTGCGGCCATCTGTGCCTCTAATTCCGCTATCCGGGCCTCTGTTGCTTCCAGTTCTGCCTGTTTCGGAAAAGCCCCGCTAACCTGCGCTTGCAGCCGTTCATAGTCCTGCTTTGCTGTTTCCAATCCAAGTTGGCGGGATTCTATTTCCTGTATGTACCACTTGCCAGAAATAGTATAGGCAACCTGCTCTAAAACATTCGATATTTTGGCTCCGGCATCGCCTTTTATTTCAGGTGCTTCCTCGCATACATAGGATATGCCGCGGAATATCCGAACATCTTTTTCATTTGATAAAGCCCACGTTTTTTTAAGTCCTATCTTTATATCAAATGTCTTTCCGTTGATACGGATTGTAGTTTTTAGCTCTGCGTGATCGCGTTCGGGCGTTTTCCGTAGTGCATCGGCTTCGGCCTCGATGCGCTTGTTTAGTGGGGCAAAGAGTTTTTCATAATCGCCATTTTCGGCTTTCTGTGAGCCATATTCTACTGATACGATTGTATTGTCCGGAAATATCTTCCGAAATTCGTTCCCTTGCTTTTCAAGTGTTGCTATAACGCCCGGTGTCGTGTCAAGTATATTTTGCAGCCATTTGAGGTTGCGGGTAACGTATGCCTGATGCTGGTAGTGGTAGTCGCGGGCATTTCTCAACTTGCGCAGGTTGTTCTGTGCAAGCGACAACGCAAGTGCCGCTTGGCTGCCGGATAATGACGCCATCATCTGTCCGAAATTCGTGCTGTCGCTACTCTCGGCGTCGGGTTCCTCCAGCGTGCGGGATGATATATCGCCTTTCATCACCTGTCGGATAAACGCCTCTTTGATCTTCAAGCGTTGATAGCCGGTTACATCAAGCGTTTGTTTTACGCCCAGCCGCAGAATACGCACCGGTAAATCCATTTTCAGATGGGAATTACCCTGCCGGATGATACGACCAACCCGCTGCATATAGTCCATTGGACGGATAGGCACGTCGAGATTTACGAGAAGGTGCAAACGCTCCTGCATATTAACTCCGATACCGAGTTTTTCAGTAGTACCCATTACTATTCGAACGTCGCCATTGTTCACGCGCCGGAAAAGTCGCGCTTTCTGTTCGTCTGTGTTGTAGTCGTGGATAATAGCGATCTGTTCGGCAGTAATACCTGCAGCAATGAATTTCCGCTTTATGTCCTCAAAGACATTGAACCGCCGGTCGCGGCTTTGGTAAGAATCGCAGAAGATAGCTGCGGTACCCTTATAGTGGTCGGTGGATTTCAGATCGGCGAGAATCTCCCGCACGGCATTATTAACCTTGCTGCCCGGTTCATCCGGAAGATCGGGATTTATCAGCCGAACGTCAATAGCTGCACGCTTTGCCAGCCCGAACATCACCAACGGGATATGGCTGTTTTCCCGCTTCTGTTTCGCGGGCATAGCGTCGAAACGTTCAAGCGTATCCCGGATGCTGCGCATGACTTTCCGCAGGGCCGGGGTTTGATCGAGCATTATATCTGTCGGCTTACCCCCGTCGAGGCGCGGTGTGCCAACCCCCTCGCGTAAGCTGGATACATCCTCCGTCAATACGACATGCGCGATCTGCTGCCAGATCGCCAGTAATTCCGGCATATTCGAATAGCTGGCGAAACGCTGAGCGACCTTAAATTTCCCGTTTGTTCCAAATTCCGCAGATTCTTCGATACTCCCGAAATTGCTTGCAAAGGCATCAAAAGTGTCTATGTTGTATTCCTGTAATACGTTTTGCGGCAGCAGGTAGCGCATGAAAGTCCACATTTCCGCCATCGTGTTGGAAATCGGCGTTCCGGTGGCGAGGACAACATTTTTCCCGCTATTATTTTCAAGAATATAGGTTGATTTCAGCCGTAGACTTTGTGCCCGCTGGGACGCTGCCGGGTCGATTCCTTTAATGTTTTGCAGGTCGGTTGTAAAACCGAGTTTCTTATAGGCATGTGCTTCGTCTACCAATAACGCATCAATGCCTAACTGCTCAAAGGTCATGGTTTCATCCGTGCGACGGTCGAGTAGCCGTTGAGCTTGGGCCCGAGCGTTAGATTTTACCTTTTCCTCCTCTTTTATTGATTTTTCGCTACCTACTTTTTTCTTCTCCAGCCCCTCAATTTCTTTCTTAATGCCGTAGGCCAGTCGTTTCGCATTGTCGGGATTGCTTGCCTCAACCTCTTTCAACTGCTCTACCTTTTCCTCGATCAATCCGTCGATATACTGATTGACCCTAATAGGATCATCGGGTATAGCATCCAGATAACCGTGATACAAAACGACAATATCCCAATCGTTGTAGGCGATTTTGGCGAAAAGCTGTTGCCGCTGGGATGCCGTAAGGTCTTTGGCGGAGGGTACCAGCACGCGGGCCGCGGGATATAATGATTTGATTTCGTTTACAAACTGCTCATAGGTCGAACGTTGAACGACGATACAGGGCTTATGAGCTATTCCGAGCCGCCGCATTTCCATTGCCGTCGAAATGAGCGTGATCGTTTTTCCGGTGCCGACCTCATGCGCAAGTAAGGTCGGGCCTTGCAACCCACGCATAACCCCGATTTTTTGATGTTCACGGGGTTTCTTCGTGTGCGCGGCATTGGGGAAATAGTCGAATGTCGAAACGTCGATCTGACGTTCGACGATACTGTTAAATGCCGTATTGTATATTTCAGTCAGTTTGTCGGTGGTCGCCTCGTCTTGTTGCTTGCACCATTGCTCGAAAGCCTCATCCAGTTCCGTCTGCTTTATGGCTGCCTGCGCCATAGCTTCGGGGTCTTTAACTTTCTTTTCCTTGTTCGTAAGGCTGTCCCACTCCTTTTTTGATAGGTAGGTTTGGGTCTTGTTCATTCGGTCAAGCGCGAGCCTGCTGCCGGGGGCATCCGCTACACCCATGCTCGCATCGACCGTGTTCCCTTTGTTGGTTATTCGTGCAATATATTTGTTAGCCGCAGTTTTGGTGATCTTCGCCTCAACGTTGAACTTCTCGTGAAAAAAACGTTCGTATAGCTCGGTTGGAACCCATGTGCTACCCAGCGAAATTTTTATCTGCGGTAACGGAACGTCCAGCGGGATGATCTTCGACAATGCGCGGATGTTGGCGTTGAACAGGCCGTTTTCATTGGCCTGTTCTGCCTGTAATAATTTGTCGCGGACATTGCCGGATAGGTATTCGCTGCGTTCCTCAACAAGACCTGTAACGGGGTTGATATATGCAAGTTCCTGCGTAAGCATTGCATCTTGTACGTCCTCTTGCGACTTATGGAGTAATTCGGCGATGTAGGGCAGGTCGAGGCGGCCACGGTGATAAAGCGAAAGTGCGATTGCATCTTTCTCGTTTTCGGCTTTTGGCTGACGTACTGGCTCAATGACCCTGCGAGAGAAAATATCAGACTTGGTTATGGTAAATCTTTTCTTTTCACCCGGATTATTCGATTCTTCGACATTTTCAATAGCTGCGATTGCGGGATAGTCTACGTCGTCCCGCAGAAATGTAAGGCTTGTATTCTTTGAAAGTGTACCGTACCGGTGGGTGAATTTGGTGTAAAGATTATTAAGTTCTGCCCGTAACCGTTCGATATTCGGCAGGTCTTTGTTTTCTGCATCGAGTAGGTCGTATATGGTCTTTTTAAGCTCCAAATACTCTTTCAATACTACGGTTTTACTACGGCCCTTTACGTTCTGGCGGTTCCAATCCACAGGGATTGCAGACCCGAATTGGACTATATGCGGTTTGCCGTCGATCAGCGTAAGGGCACCCTCTTTGGTGCCATCTGGGGCTATCATAGTCCGAGTTTGTTCCGGAACCGAGGGGGTTACGGAATACAGATCAGTCGGGAGTGACGCGATGAATTGTTTTATAACTTGGTTTTGGTCGATAGCCACAACCGGAATGCAGCGCTGCTCGGTGGGACGGATTTCTACACCACTTTCGAAGCCGAACCGCATCTGCCCGGCCATGAACTCGGGATGATCGAAATAATATTTGTTGTAAACCATCCGTGCCGTGGCATCTTCGCTTGTAAATCGACCTTTATCATTTTTGACGTACTTAATATATGGAGCCTCGCGCTCCAAAACCGTGGTCTGCATATTCGCCGCGTATGACGACTGCCCGGCCTCGTCCCGTTTACGGATGATGATGATGTCTGCGGATGTTTCAGTACCCGCAGCTTGTTTGAATGTCGCTGTATTCAGACGTACAGCCCCGATAAAATCGGCGTTGCCGTCGGCAACGACCCAGTTACGCAGAGCTGTGCTGCGGTCGAGCGTGCTGGTGGCGGTGATGAACACCCCCAGCCCGCCCGGTTTGAGCTTGCGTACACTTTTGGCGATGAAATAGTCGTGAATGTCGAACTTGGCCGACAGGTCTTTGTCGAACGTGTCGTGTACTTTGATCGCCCCGAACGGCACGTTCGTAACGATCAGGTCGTACCGATTATTGGGGATGCGCTGCTGTTCGAAACCCTCAACCCTTACGGTTGCATCCGGATAGAGTGCCCGCAGGATGCGTCCGGAAATCTCGTCGATTTCTACACCCGCAAGGTTGGATTTTGCACTCAACGCAGCAGGCATAAGCCCGAAAAAGTGTCCGATACCTGCCGACGGTTCCAGCACGGAGCCACCGGCGAATCCAAGCCGCTCGATCATGTCCCAGACGGACGAAACGATCTCGGGCGGTGTGTAGAATGATGTAGTCGTGGATGCTCGGGCCGCCTCGTATTCCTCGGGGGTTAATAACTCTTGTAGTTCGTTGAAATAGGAATTACCCCCTTTAAATACGGATGATAAGCCGCCCCAGCCCGTGAATTGCTCCAATACGGCCTTTTCGTCGGCAGTTGCTTCGCGTTCCTCGGCTTCAAGCTGTTTTACCAATCGGATAGCCGACAGGTTCGCTTTGATCTTGCTGACCTCGCCGTGGGGCGCGATGTCGCGCCCGCGCTCTATTACATGGTTTCGGCTATTTTTTCCAGATCGGCGACGATCTCGGCCATCTGTTCCTCGCTGATCGTGATTGGCTCGGGTTCCTCCGGACAGTAGTCCGGTTTCAGACGTTCCCGGAACAGTTCTTCGACTAACTGCGGGTCGCTCCCGTTCGCCAGCGCCGCTTTCTTCCAATCCAACGCTTTGTCTACGGTTTCCTCTATCCACGTTACCAACTCCCTCGGTTCCTCGCGGTACATACGCAGAAGCATCCCCGGCAGGTATTCGGCCATTTCCCAAAGGGCTGTCCGGGCCCATTCGGTCTGTATTGTTCGCAGGGTTTTCATGGTTGTTTGGTTTTGTGCCGTCCGAGGCATCGGGAGTAGTGGGTTCCGGTGCGTTCTTACGGCGAATATATGAATTTAATTCGTTTTTAGCAAGTTCGGCCATTTCACCGACGGTAATATCTGCCGGGGCATAGCGGTTTGGAGCATCGAGCAGGTATGATTTTGTGGTCGTGCAGACACGGTATAGGATGGGGCTACCGGCTCCTAATATATCTTCAATTACCAAATCATCAGTATAGTCGCTACTGGCTATATATCCAGAGGGATGAACGGGAATATTTATGTATATTCCGTATTCGGAATCCGCCGGCAAGAGCGTGATGGAGCCGTCGCCGCCTGCCGGTGCGATATTAGTTTCGGCATATAACGTCTTACCTTTTTTGTCTGTTTTATGTTCCCAGCCCAGCGCCTTTACGAGTTCTTTACTGAACTGCGTAAGGTCTTTGCGGAATTTTTTCTCGGGCCGCAGATTGCCGGTTTCGTGTATGTCTTTCTCCGTGGTTCCAGTAGTGTCATAGCGGCCTGCCAGACGGCGCTGTGTGTCGGCTTCGGGGACTATGGCCGGGCTCGGTGCTGCTCCCTGTCCTGCCGCAGATTGCGGCTTGTCGAGGCTGTCCAGATCAAAGTGCATCACGTCGCTGTATGTGTCCATTTGCGCGGTATATTCTTCCATGCCCGGCATGTGGAGTGCGCCTACATAGGTCGGCTTGAGGTAAGGCCGGATAGCCTCCCCCAAATCGGCGAGCATCCGCCGGGCATAATCCGCGAATCTTCGGGCCCCGGCCTCAACATGGAACGCAGCCATTTGTGTACCGATAGCGAGTATTTCGGGGTCGAATCCGGTGTTAAGCTGGCCGAGCTTGGCCCGCATCTGCCGTTTCAATTCTTCGTATCGCTCCGACGTTACCAGCTTGTTCTGGGCTCCGTACTCGGTCGGCTTTTCTGCGGCATTGTATTCTGTATCGCTTTTTTTCTCTGCACTTACCGCCGGGACGAGGTGTCCTGCGTTGTTGCCGGTGTATGTTTCGGGGGCTGCTGGCATGTCATTTAGAGGGGCCGGTGTTGCCTGCATGTCGGGGCGCTTCTGCTCGGCTCGGAATGCTTCTGCATCCTCAGAGGTGTTGAATAGAAAACTACGGGTGTAACTGCTATAATAGCCGTCATGTGCTTTGGCCCTTTTTTTCAGATCGTCGAATATAGCCCGCTCTACCCGGTCGGCCAGTTTTACGGAGTAGAGTTCGGCCCCGGTTTTGGAGTGTCGTGTATGTTCTGTTGGCTTGAAGATCGAACTTTGCTCCGTCGATGGGCTCGTAGCTTTCATGCTGGCGCTGGCTTGGGCGGCCTGCATTTTCTCTAATTCCGCAAATATGCTGTGGCGGGATGTGAGTACTTGTTTCCCGGCATATTTCTCGGCAGCGGCATTGACCTCGGCAACCAGCTTGATAGCAGCGGTAGCGTCTTTCTTTGCCAGTCGCCGAACATCCCGCACGAATCCGGCTTTTATCAGATCATTATGTAAGATGCTGAAAACCTTATCCGGAAAGGTCTTGATTGCATGGGTAAGGTATTGGTTATATTCTGTTCTGACAGCCGGGGTAAACTCTGCATCGGTGGACTTTGGCCCGACAGGGGCTTGCGGGGCTGCTTGGGGCGTGTCATTGAATGATAGGCGTTGTTGCGCACGGTGGGCCGCAATCGCATCGGCAATGATCTTTCCTTTCGACGCTTCTACTTTGAATATGGTTTCTTGCAGGTTGTCTATTTCAGCCTGTAAAGGTTTTAGGATAGTTTCAACGACCTGCTGGGAGAAATCGCGCGGAACGTCAAACAAGTTGCCCTCTGCCGTGTTTTGCGGCTGTTCGAAAAGGATAGTTTGGTTATCCTCGTTGTATGCGCTCCCGATAGATTGCTTTTCTCTTGTGTATTGGGCCTGTTTGCGTTTGAGTGCCGCCCGGAGTTGCTCTACGGTGGCATCGGTGGATGCGGCGGCGTCCTCGGCTACCTTTCGTTCTTCGTCGGTAAGGTCGCCGGATATTGCGTCCAGTCCGCGTCCATGTCGAACTGCTCGCGGTTCGCTTTCCGGTTGTCCGAAATCCGCATCATCACCTGTTCGGGGGTCACTCCGTTCGCCTCGGCCAACGTCGCTACTACTTTCGCCATCCGCCGCAGGCGCAGGTTGCTCGGTTCTTTGCGAATTGTTGTCATTGGATGTAGTCTTTGGTGTTTGTTCTGTTGTCGGGGCTGGTTTGGCGGCCAACGCTTCAAAGTTAGCATTTTCCGCAAAATTATCCGTTCCCTCGGTAAATAAATTGTCAATCTCGGCCCATTGTTCGGGTGTAGTCTGTCCGGCCCATTCGACAAATGCGCTGTCGTATAGTAGTTCATCCTGCATTTGCGCCACCCGTGCCTCATGCTCCTGCATCTGCTCGTATTCTTCGCCCGTCATGTCATCGTATGGGTGCGGCTCGATCTGGTGTAGCTGTGCTGCGGCCATGTAAGCCTGCCGGGGTGAGTGTATGCGCGAAAGGACATCCAGAACGGCATCTTTGATCGTCATGTCGTCCATATCCCAGCGGTAGCCGTTCCCCTCGTTGTTTCCGGCCCCATACTGAAAATAAAGCCTCTCCGCATATTGGTCGGGTGTCATACCGTCGGGGGATAGGATGCCGACGCGGGAGCGACGCTCGCTCTCGCTACCGGAGAACCCCAACTCGCGGGCAAGTCCGCGCCGTTGACCGTTATCTTTCCATGCGAATTTAAGGCCGCTGGCTACGTCGCGCAGTATCACGTCCTCAATGGATAGGTAGTCGCCCAACTCCGCAGCGGGTTTCGCATACGGGGTCGGGGTTTCACGCTTGAATTTCGGAATATCGGGCCGGGGATTCCGGGCGGGAACCGCAGCGGCAGGCCCCTCGGCAACGGGCGATTGCGTGGATCTCGGCATGCCCTTACTTTTGTTTTGCAGCCGTTCCAACGCAGCGGAATAAATCTGCACTTGGTTCGCGTCTGTTGTGCCGTCGATCATACGCTGAATAGCACGCGGGGCCTCGTCTTTGCCCACGGCGGCCTGCATGGTTTCTGCGAGCCGTGCAGCTACATCTTCTTGGGGTGTAACGTCCGTAGGCATGATGTCGGCTTGTCCGCTATTCGTGTCATTGTTGCCGAGGGGTATAGCTGCCTCGGTGGGGTCTGTTTCTTGAATCTGGCTTGCGGGCCCTTTGATTGTGTGGAGCGGTGCCGAAACAAATTGTCCGTCGTCCAGTTGGAGCACATAGCTACTGCCATGTTTGCCGGTAATGCGGCCACGCACACCGTCTGTCGTTACAACCTCGTCGCCATTCGTGTACTGCGGAGCTTCGGGTGCCACAACGCGCACTACCTCGTCGGGGTCTATGCCCGCTTCGGTGCCGATCTCCATGTCCTGTCGCTGTTGACGCTTCTGGTGTTCCGCTGCGGCCTGCTGTTCGGAGATTTGTAACTGTTCTGCCGAGAACTCCGCAACGGGCGTGCTTGCGAAGCTCTCGAACTCCGCCCGGTCGATCTGTGTCGGCGTGCCCGTTTCGGTATCGAGGACGAATAATGTTCCGTCGGGGCCCTCGGTATCGAGGTTGCCGGAAAGAACGACGTAGGCTTTCCCGTCGGCGCGTTGTCCAGTGATGATGTCCTCGGTGGGACTTTTACCATCAACACCACGGTAGGCCCATGCGTTCGCAGTTTGCGCTGTCTGCTGGATTTGTTTGCCTTGTGTATCCCCGAGCTCCATGCCGTCGAGGATTTGCCGCTCGATGTGAAACCGGGTATAGTCAGCAGCGTGCGCCGCGTCAATCTGGTTGATGTTTGCCGCCTGCCAATCAATCGCGGCGAGCGCTTGCGACTGCTCGGCCATCGTCGGTTTTTGCATCGCTTCGAATACTTGCGCCCGTAAGGTTTCATTCTCAATGCTTGAAAGCGCCTTTTTCTCTTGCGTTTTCAAAACATGGTTCTTGTGGGCGTAGGATGCGACGTTCGGCAGTTCGAGGGCCGAGAACCCCGCACCCATCAGCGAGGTTGTGAGAAATGTTGTCCAGAGGTTCTCGCCGGAAAGATTTTCTTTCCAGCGTTCATGCTCCCCGGTCAGCAGCGGGGACATGACACCCCCGGCGACTTCCTCTAACCACTCGTCTACGGGGCCGTTCCAAAGTGTACGGTTTCGGAAATCGGTAAGGTACTTGCTGCGGGTATATCCCGGCAGGAAGCGGTCGAGCGAGAGTTTTATACCCAAGCGTCGCCCGATCTGCTCCACGGGCCAGCCCAGCACCTTTTTCACTCCGGCTCCGAGCTCCCCGCCGATATGCTCTGTAAATACGTCCGTGAATGAATCTGCGGCGGCCTTATACATCAGGTTGTACTGCGGTTCGAGGTGTTCGACAACCTCGCCGTTGTCCTTAACCTCGTACTGTCCCTGCGCCCGTTCATGGTAGTTTGAGTAGGTACCCGCCTGTAAGGGTGTCATTACAGCCGCGCTCGCCGTGTATTCGCCCAGCTTGCGAAGCCCTTTCCCCAAGAGCGTTTTCGCTTCCTTTTTGAGCAGCATTTTGCCGAGGGTGTTGGCTCCGCTGCTGCCGATCTTGCTGGTGGCCCCGAAGCCCGCCATATAAGGTAATGAGGCGGCAATGCCGCTGCCGACCTTTGCGCCGGTCGTTGGCCCGCCCCGTTGGGCCGTGTATTGGTTTATCAGTTCCCCATACCGGAGAAGGTCTATCATGTCCCGCTCCGTAGGTGTGAGATGTTCGCCTTTTGCGGCTTTCTTGAGCGCCCGTGTGATGGCGATATTCTCGCCTAACTCCCCAAACCCCATTGTAGCGAGGTCGCCGAGGGTGCCCCAATCGAACACCTCACGGGCAATGCCGGATGATTTGTCCCCGGCCTGCTTGTCCTTTACGGTTTTCTGGTTTAGGAGCTTCAATGCCCGCTCTGTCGCTTGCATTAGGTAGGTATCATCTCCGCCCAGTCCGGACGGACTACGGAGCGTGCTTGATTTGGCTTGAGCGATAAATGCCTTTTTCCATGCCGGTATATCAGCTTCGATTGCCTCGTCAAAGGGTGCCAGCATCTTTGTCCTGTTGGCATCAGCCCGCTGTCGGGCTCGGTCATAGATCGCCCCTAACTGCTGTTGTAAACTCTCTTTAATAAGCCCCTCGTATACCTCGTTATCCATATCCGGGGTGCGCTCCGGGAGTGAAAACGGCTCAAATCCGGCGTTATCGTCCTGCTGTAAGGCTGTCTGCATAAGGTCTGCCGGTGCAACGTCCGGCAGGTTGTCTCCAGACGGAGCATCTTTGCGTTTGCGGGTCTTTCCCAGACCGGAGATCGCATTAAGCTGTTCGAGTTGTTCAGGTGTGAGTTCGGGGAGTGGCATAGCTATTCGTAATCCAGATAGTAGTTGATAATTTGTTGGTCGCTGTAACCAGCCTCACGCATCCGTTCAGCCTGCGGAGTTTCCAGCACTTTGCGCACATCATTCGAAACCGGGCCCGCGATATAGCGTTTCTCGGGGCGGAACAGGAGCCCCAGATCGGCAGGGGCTTGCGGCTTCTGCTTTACGCCGTTCAGCTTGAGGTAGACGGCACGTAATATCTGGGCTTTCTGTGCCGGTTTGAGCTTCCCAAAGACGAACTGCGGTACCTTTTCACCCGTGTATGTCGGTTCTTTTGTCGGGGTGCCATCTTCGGGAATTATACCCATTTCGCGGCCTTTCTCGTATAGCAGGCTTTCTTGTGCCGGATTGAGCCTTACGACGGTCTGTTCGTCCCGATCGAGGAATTGAACGGCGGATTTATCCGCTGCCGCAGCAGATCGGGCGCTGGCTGCCGCTGCCGAAGCTGCGGCCCGCACTTGGGCTGCTTTGATGTTGTTTTCGCCTCGTAATTTTTCGACTTTCATTTTATCGTCCAAAGTATCGGCTCGTTTCTCTTTTTCCTGCTGGGCTTTCCAGAGGTTGCCGATCAATGTGTCGTATTGCTTTTGGGCCAACGTGTAATCCTGCCCGGCGGCGGTAGCGTCCATGTTGGCGGCTTGCTGCTCGCCTTGTTGCTGGCCCATAAGTGCCCGCAGGCGTAACTGTTGGTATTCTCGGTTCTGGCTGTTGTAGAGTTTATCCCACTCGTCGATCTTTCCAAGCATCTTCATCGGAGCATCAGTGCCGGTCTTGGGAATGTAGCCCTCGGTGGCCATGCCGACAATACCCGTACCCAGCGCTGATAAGAAATTCGACCACGCCGTGATCTTTGCCGCCTTTTCCGCGCGTTTTATCCGGTCGGTGTCCTGCTGGGGCTTCATCGTGTCGATGAAGGCCAAAATCGGGTTCTGGCCGTCCCGGTACAGGTCGGTAGCTCGCTGGCGTTTCTGCTCCCATGTGGCGCGGCGTTCGTCGGCTTCTTTTTGTCGCCGCTGTATCTCGTCAGCAATCGAGAATACCGGTGTGGTTGGCTTCTCCTGTTCCATACTATTTCCCACCTGCAAAATTTGCTAAACCGCCGCCGGAACCGCTGCCCATACCGTAGAGCATGGCTAACTGGCCGAGGGAGCTCCCGATGCCGCTAATCATATTCTGCGTGCCTGCGGCCTTGCCAAGTTGCGCTTGATAGCGCGTCCCTGTAAGGTTGTCCATGCGGGCTTGATAGTCGCGGCGCACTTGATCTTTGTGCTGTTCTCCAAGCCCCGCGATCTGGGCGAGGGTCTGCGAATAGTTTTTGTTGAGCTTGTTGGCGGCGGCAACTTTTGCCTCGTCCGTAGCGCCGCTTTTCACGGCGTTGGTGTTCATGGCCTTTAGTTCGTCCTCGTTGTAGTCCCGGATGCGTTTCAGCATGGCCCGTGAATCAGCTCGGTCGAGGTAAGGCATATTCATTTCGGAGTTGTACCACTCCTTGAGGTTCCGCTCGCGGTCGCTGAGTATCTGATCGGCCTTACGTTGCTTTTTATTGGCAGAAATGCCGCCTGCAATCGACGAAGCGACGGAAATGGCGGCCAATGCGATTAATGGAAACATAGTGTCTAAATTTTATCACTCTGTAAAATTAGCGACCGCGTGTATAAGAATTATCCTTATTTTTGATCGGAATATATCAATAAATCAGCTACTTATGTCGCGCAAAACACTCGACGACGATGAAAAGAACGCAGTCTGTGTGAGATACGTGCAGACGGGGAGTTTACGCGCCGTTGCTGCCGAGTTCGGAATAAGTGCGATGCGAGTAAAGCGGTTATGGGATAGCATAGGCAGCGACCAGCAGCAGGTAATACGGGCATCGGTCGAAGAGGTTCGGCAAGAGGTTGAAACGGTGATCGTGCAAAGCGAGCTCACCGGGGACTATCTGGAACGGGTGATACAGGCCCGAAATGCGGCAATCAACGAGCTCTACAATCGGCTGACCAATATTGTGCATCGCAACAAAATGACGGATAAGAACCTGATAGCAGCCTGTAAAACCCTGCACGACATCAGCATTGGGGCCGAGCAGCCTCAGACGGAGCCCGGCAGCCTATTTATGGTGCTGAATCAACGTATTCATAAGGAAATCAATAACAACTACTACTTACAAGATGGAACGAATGAAACAACCAGTCCCGGTGCTGGGAATCAATCGGGCGGAAACCGATCTGACGGTTAAGGACGGAAGCTGCGAAACGCTACACAACCTGCGTTATGACGCGGGCGCTTGGCGCAATGTCGAAGCGTTTCGGCGTATCGGGGCTGTGACAGATTTTCACGGTTTCGAACTACTCTATAAGCATCCCATGACGGCTGACGATCTGTATATCGCTATTGACACTACCGGAGCCGTTCACGAGGTACGCTATGCGGATGGAGCTTTCTCCTCGACGCAGACGATCATGCCCGCAGTTTCGGGCCTTTCTACCGTCTTTTCGTTCGGACATGTACTTGTTATTGTCACGGATAATAAAGAGCTTTATTTTGTATTGTATGGGGGCGAATATGTCCGCTTTGAGATGCCCGATCCACCGGATATAAGCGAATCAAAGGCGGATAAAGTTCGTTTTGGAGTTGATTTTTATTATCGTAGGTATTGGGAAAACCATGATATAAAAGAAGAATTTGCAGACGGGGACAACCTCGCGCGGCATCCGAATATAGCCCCGGACGGTGGATATTATTATACGAGAATAACCGACCGTGTGAATCAAACGCTACACCTGCCCATGTACAACGGAGAATACTGGCAGGGGGCTATTGCTCTAATGGTGGCTTATAGGATGATGGACGGAACGGTCGTTGCTAACTCTGAGTTGATGATATTTGCCTCTGACGCCGGAGACGACGGTTGGCAAGAGGATTATGGCGATGTTGTGGCCGACGGGATGCCTAACTACGTGCCGGAAAAATACAGAACGGGCATTTTCTTTGGCTGTAAGGCAAAAATTTCGCCGGGAAGCAATACGTTCTACATTGAACCGCAGGTAACAATCAAAATTCCCGCAGGAATAGATACCCGAATCGTTCAAAGTGTCGTAATATGCTCTACTCGTATCGTCCCAATTTACGATTTTGAAAAAACGTGGAAAGATAACTGGAGCCTGTCAGATCGCGGCGGTGGCGGTTATTATCAGACTTATGATTTTAGAAAATTGTTCACGGAAGATGTTGATTTAATGCAAGAACCGTTATATAGGATCAAAGAAATAGAAATCCGGGACTTTGTAGACAATCGACATTCGGAATCATTGTCTTATAATGACATGAAAAATGTCGAAAGTATGCCTGTCTACGAGCCTACACAATCACACCATACGCAAGTGGGGAAATGTTACTATGAGTACAACGGCAGGCTGCATAAGGCGAATTTACGCACGCAGCTATTCCCCGGATATTCGCGTTTTTGTTTGGGAAATGACGGCGAGGATGCTGCGAATTTTGTAACGAAAATGATTTGTACAGTGGATATTGATAACACCCGAAAGCAGGTGTGCCAGTCAATTCGAAATTTCAAACCTACAAGAATCCGGCGTGTAGTGTCATACCCCGATTACAGAGCCATTAAATTTGCGGTTTGTACCAACGATCCCGGCTCTATGGCGCAGCTTTGGTGGTTGGATGTGAACCTTGAATCCTGTAAGGGGAATAACTATGCCTATGCTATTCCATCGCCGACCTCACGGTCTAAATATCCGTCGTTCTGGATGCCCGAAACCCCGATAGAGCATGAAATCTTTGAAAAAGAGGACGATGTATATACAGAGCCTAATCGGGTACAGGTGTCGGCGTTGAACAATTTGTTTTCGCAGCCCTTTGCAAACTCGTATCGTGTTGGACTGAACGAAGAAACCATATTTGCCATTGCGACCGTCGTGGATGAACTGTCAGCCACCCGGTTTGGTGCGTTCCCGCTGTATGTCTTTACCGACCGGGGCGTGTGGTCGCTGGAAAGCGGCACCGGCGAGGTGCTCTATTCGAACATTCTGCCGGTGAATCACGATCAGATCGTAAACCCGAATACTTGTGCGGCCCTTGAAACAGTATATTATATCACCTCACGGGGCGTTCATGCCCTGCGGGGACGTTCTTCCGAGGTGATCTCCCGCGAACTGGAGCAATACCCCGGCGAACTGGCCGAGTATCTTACAGAAGCCCGTATCTATTTTCAATTCAAATACGGCGATCTGATCGTCTTTAACCGTGCCTATTCTTATGCTTATGTATATTCCATAGCAGCAGGCGTCTGGGCGACACGCGACATGGCCGGGCGAGTGCTCAACAATGACGAGGTTGTGACGGCCCATGCTCTCGCTACACTTACCGACGAGCAGATGATCGAGCCGGTCGAATGTTGGGCCGTAACACGACCTCTGAAACTCGGTACAACGGAGTTTAAACGTCTTGAAACCGTCGTAGCACGCATTATGTCGCAGGATTGCTTCGCCCATATTATCGTCGAGGGGTCGAACGACTGTAACACATGGAGCGTTCTCCGTGACGCATGGTGTAACGTTCAGGGCATGGATGCGAGGTTGCGCAGGACACCTCTATCATACAAGTTTTTCCGGCTGCGACTGCATCTGACAGCTAATTGTCGGATTTCGACCACCAGTGTCGATGTCGAGTTCTACCCGCGTTTTGTGGGACGGCTCCGGTAGAGTGTTACATTATGTTATATTATGTTCTATTTCGTCTTATTACTACTACATATATGTAAGATGCTATTAAAGTCTTGTTATATATGTTTGGTTAAAATAATAATATTTATATTGTATATAGCATATAAAAACAGTTTTTAGGAAAGGAGGTTGTGATAAACTGTTGGTTGCCCTTAAAAAATAATAACACTATCCCATCATGAAAAAATTATTATTTCTCCTAATGATTATTGGTTTTTATGCATGTTCAGAGGATTTGACTGATAATGTGCTTCCTAATCAGGATAAAGCCGCCAATAAACAGGAAATTATGACACGCTCTGCGATGTTAGCCAATGAATCTGTTGAGCCTACTGTAAAACTTGGGAATAAACTGGAAAATCCTTATTCTGTAAGGAATATGAAAGCTGCTGTAAGGGCTCTTAAAGCAACAGGTAATATAGAAATTGAGGTGCCAGAATCATCTATTCATCCCACTCATTTATACATTGAATTTTCGCCAGAATCAAAGGAACAACTTGATATTTTAAAAGCAGATACGACTATTGAATTTTATAGTTATCCTCTTGATTATGAACTGATAGGCACGGGCGTATTTGACACTGCGGGGGCCCTTGAAGATACCCAAGTCGAATCGTTATATGCCTCGTGGCCATATGGAAAAACACTGCCGTCTAATGTTCCATATTCTATACTTGAAGAATTGTATATCCCAGACGAAAATCTTGATGACGAACCTATTACACGTCCCGGTATGGTTTCTTCTAATTTTATTGAGGCTCTTGTAGATAAATCACTTGAATTAACTGGAAATATTGATACGGAACCAGAAACTCGTGCAAGTAGATATTATCCACAAGGATATATTAAAGCGTGGGATGATATAGCGCAGGATTATGTTCCTATTGGTGGTGTAAAAGTTCGAGCCCGTCGTTGGTTTACCACTCGTGTAGGATATACGGATAGAAATGGACATTATCTGTGTCGCGGCGATGGTTTTGAACGGCCTGCTAATTATTCTATTTGTTGGGAAAGTAATTATTGGGATATTAGAGATGGAAGCATTGTGCAAGCATTTTACAATGGGCCCAAACAGCGTGGATATTGGAATTTAAATATCGGAGGGGGTAAATCTTTGCGTTATGCAACGCTAACAAGGGCACTTTATCATCATTTCTTTGGGCCCTATCTATTCGATAAGATTTTGACTTTACGGAAAATTAAAATCTGTTATCGACATAAAAAAGGAGATGAAAGAGGACATTTTAAAACCCAAGCATTGAGAGGTATTCAACCGGATATAGTTATCTATGGAGAAGATGCAGGTGGTTGGCGTCCCACATACGGTATTCTTGAAACTGCATTTCATGAATTGGGCCATTGTGCTTTTTTCTATCGTGTCAATGGAAGAAATGCTTATAAAGGCTATGTAGATACGATACGAGAAAGTTGGTCTAATTTGATCGGGTGGGCAGTAACGGAAAATGAATATACCTTACGTGGATATGCCCATGAAGTGCATAAATACGAAACATTTTTCCAGCCGCCAATGTATCACATGCTTTTTGAAGTGCCTGATGAGTATAATTTCCAAAGTTGGTCGAAATACAGTATAAATACGGATTATGGCAGAGAATATACACCAATTTTTATTGATATTTATGACGGCTCAAATCAAAGGGTGTATTATCAAAAGTATAGACCAAATACCGATGCAATGATATATGTCAATGATAATATTTACTTGAACGATATTGATAAGTTGCAGCAGGTATTATATAAATCTAAGACCATCCCCCAACTCAAAGAAGCATTGAAAGAATACAAAGGACAATATGGAATAACAGATAAATCATTGGACGATTTATTTGAATTTTATTTATAACTTTGAAACATTAAAAGCCGTCTATATGCCAGTGAGTAAATTATGTCTATTTTATTTTTTAGTAATATTCTGTTTGGGCTGTTCTGACAATAGCAGCCGAAACGAACCACCTGTATTTGAGTATGAGTTTAAAAATCAAAGCGGACATAAATTAACAATCCAGTTAATAGATGAATATGGTAATTTTCCGAATCCGCTGATATTGGAGAATGAAGAAAGCTTTTCATGGGGAAATTCAAAACACAGACCCGGATTTTTCCCGTTTCAGGCAAAGGAACTTTGTATATTAGAATTTGATGATATTATCCGAATCTATGCAAATCAACTACCGGATAATAGAAGCATTTTTATTGAATATGGATATCAATGTTCTGAGGTTTCCGATGGCTTATCATTGGCAGTCTTTGTGTTCACAAAAGAGGATTACGAATACGCTCTCGAACATGCAATAGATTAATGTAAGACAACGGCTGGCGTTTTGCCAGCCGTTGTCTTTTTGTTGAAGTTGATTATCCCGATTTTTGTCCGTTCGATCCGGAAGCTAACCCATGTTTTCATTTTCCACGGGAACCGCCCCGGGCGAGGGTGTCGGCAGTAGGACGTTGTACGGCATTGCATTTGGCCCGCTGACTGTCCCAGAGGCGGAACAGCAGACAGACCATAGCCGAAATAAGGGCGGCGATCACGCCCGAAACCAGAAAAACAAGTGTTTCATTCATAGCTTTGATTTTTTTGTGGTTAGAATAATTTTTGTGTTACGACAGGGGGCGTATAATTACACCAAACGCACTCCTGTACGAGCGTCCCGCTGCCGTTTACAACGGTAGAACGTAGGTTGTTTCGTTTTCTGGGGAACCGCACCATGTACCAATCGCCGTATAACTCCTGCATCAGCGGGCAATCATAACTGCTCACCATTGCGTAACCTTTAATCGAGTGGAGCCGCGCCGCCAGCGCCCGGTGATCGTCGTCCGTGAAATCGAAATGGTAGTCGTTCTGGGAGTTTCGGGATGCCAACGGATAGGGCGGGTCGCAATAGAAGAACGCGCCCGGAAAGTCGAGCCGGTCGATACAGTCGTCGTAGCTGGTATTGGTGATCTGGAAATTTTTGCGGATCTCGGCGGCTACTGTATGCAACTTTCCAATTCCGTTATTCCACCGGCTAATCGTTTCTCCGCCTTGAGCGTTTACGTGCTGCTTGGTCATATGCCAGCCTTTCGATTGTGCTTGGGCCCCTAATCCGTAGAACGATTGCCGGGCCCGGACATAGAAGCGTCGCGCCTGCTCGATCTTACCCGAATTTGTATTGCCCCAGCTATTCAAATATTCCAGTTCCGAGTGGGGCGTGAGTGATAATCGTCGGATAAGTTCTTCTTCATGGTCGCGCAGTATCTCGAAAAAGTTGGTTATTTCCCCGTTGATCTCATTGGCTGTCCGTATAACCCGGCCCCGATAGTTCAGCGATACACAAAGGGAGCCGGCGAAAAGGTCGATCAGGTGCGTAAAGTGGGGCGGAAAATTGTCGTAGAGGTATTCTAACCAGACGAATTTTCCTCCGAAATAATTAAATGCGATCAGTTTATCTTTGTTACCGCTCATATTTTTTCGTTTTCACGGGGTGCGTTAATCTCCGAAATCTCGTTTACAGTTGCAATAGGTTATTCTTGGATTGGCCCATTGCCCTTGAAACCATTTCCACGCAGGGTCGAACTGACCGCTATTATCTCTATATAGCATGGCAAAGGGCATAAACCCTGCCCGCCATGCTTCGCCCATCCGTTTATGGGCTTTCTCCATTGTGTCACCTTTGTAGCCGATCAGTATGTAGCAGCGCAGCGCGTGATTGGATTTCGAAAATCCTGCATCGGTCAGCATCTTACCTGCTTCTTGCAACGGTTCCAGATCGTTCGGTGTGTCGTAGGCGAAAAATAGCCTTTGGGGGTGTAGTTGGTATAGCTGCGCGGCCATTTGAGAGGTCATAAGGGCGGCTTCTAATCCGCCCGTGAATATAGGCCGATGTGGTTGTCTGGCCAACATGGAGAATACCTCGTCAATGTGTCGGGGAGAGCAGGCCAGTAAATTATCATCCGAGACAATCCAGCCGTCCGTAACAGGTAGTTCCCGAAGCTGGCCGCCCTCACGTTTGGGAACAGCGCAGAACCAGCAACGGTTTGGGCAGCCGCGCGAGGTGATAACGTAGCCTTTCTTTAGGTACATGCCCGGTATAAAGTCCCCGCCCGGCTCGTTGAGGGCTGGGCCGCCGACTTTCACCGGCGCAACGCAAGCCCATTGTTTCGCTGCCCATTCCGCCCATTTGAGGTGCCATGTAAAGGCGACCGAGATGTGCACCTCGTCGGCCTCGTCAAAGAGAGACGGTATTGCGTTGATGCGCACCAGATCGTCGTCTGGTGTAGCATGGGTTCGGGCTGGGAACACGCGGATAATACGTTTCATATATCGTTAAAGTCTATTGTTCTCTGAAACCTCAACATTCCGAAAAACTCCTTTGCGGACGTGTTCGATACCCACCAATTAAAAATCTCATCTGCTGTTGCTTGATAATTATTCATATAGCCATTATTGTCGATTAGATGTTGGATACTGCGTTTAATTGCTTTTTCAACTCCGGGATAACGCATGCGATCTTTGGCTTTAATTTTTGTTGATGCCATTGGACAGAATATGCAGCCTATACGATGATAGCCCTCGTCATAAAGTCGGCAGTATGGTAAGCCTTGTCCACGAATTAAATTCCAGACATCAGCATCCGACCAGCGGAAAATCGGCGAAAGCATAATTTTGTCTTTGCCGTTCACACACGCGAAGCTGCGATCAGATCGTCGGTTGAATTGGTCGAGGCTCCCGCTGAATTTATGACCAGATACCTCTAACTCGTTGCGTGCTGCCCGGCGGGTACTTTCTGCTGCTCGGATGCCCAAAAGTGTGACGGTTCCTGCTCCTGCCTGTTCTTTTAGATAAGCACAACAGTACCGAACATGCTGTAAAGGGAGCATCTGTTTCTTTACGATCAGATCGTAAAAGTTGATCGTCGGGCGGTGTAACACCACGTCGGGATAGTTGGCCCGAACAAACTGCATGAGCTCCGGCGGGTCAATAGTTGTTACCTGCATGTGGGCTTTGAATTTGACCCCGGCCATCTTTGCGAGGTGGTATAATACCATACTATCTTTCCCGCCGGAGAATGCTAAATGATAGCCGTCTGGGGACATGCGTAAGGCCAACGCCTCACCACGTCGGAGAAGTGCGATGGAATATGCGATCTTATGTTCGAGTGCACTCATTTCGTTTCTTAAAGGAGCCCTGCCACGAGGACAGGGCTGGAGTTTTTACTTACCCTTTTCCACGACTTTTTTAAAGTGGGGGTAAGGGCGGAATTGGGGTACACGTTTCGGAGGAATAGAGAGTTGTTCCCCTCGTGTGATGTTTCGGCCTACTTTGGCTTTTCGCTCTTTCGGCTGAAAAACACCGAAGCCACGCAGAAAAATGCGCTGGCCATCGGCCACGCTACTTTGAATGATTTTCATAAAATCTTCTACGACCGTAAGCACCATCTGGGCGCTCAAATCTCGCTTGTCCGCGATTAGGTCTACTAACTCTTTTTTTGTCATTGGCTTGGGTTGTTTTTTAGTTAATGATTTATGTAAGGGCGTGACGCCTTTATTTGTTTCGATATAGCGCACCGGGGAGTGGCATAGTCCGGGCCTGCGGTTCTGCCGACATAAACTATCCCGGCTCGCTCCAACTCGCGCATTTCCCACTCTATGATGAACACGGGCCATCCTGTACGCTGGGATATTTCCAACGACAGGGCTATTGTCGGATGGCGGCGTGCCGCTCGTTTTTCTTCAACAATTCGGCATATTGTGTCGTACAGTTCTGTCATATCTTCTGCTTTCGTTGCAATACAACATCCATCCGGGCAAAACTGTTGAATGTGGCTATTGCGCTGGTGTGGGCGGTTAATACGTTCCGGCGATTCGCTATGCTCTCCATAAGCCGCTCGACATCGTGCCAGTCGGTTATTCTGTCCGTGATGCTGCGGCAGTTGTCGAGGGTCAAAGGCCGTTCAAATTCCAACATGATCGGATAGTGGCGACGAACCCAGATATACATTCGTTCGTGCTTGGCGAGTTCGTTCCAACTGCGGTTGAACATGGCAAGGGCCGCCCGGTCGTTTTCGATTTGGTTTTCCCCTTTAACCCCTTTCCATTTTTCACTATGTGTATGTAGGTTTGTTTCTGAATTATCATCTGCTTTATTATCTTCTCTTTCTCTATTGTCGGAGTTAATAGCCGTTTCTTCGGAATTTTCCGGTACAGCTTCCGCATTGTTCGGTGGAAATTGGGTTTGCTGTGCATTTCTTCGGATAGTTTCGTCAGTTTTCGCCCGTCTTTCCGAATTTTCGGGTATTCTTTCCGCATCTTCGGTTATTTCTTCCGAAGAAATGAGGGATAATGCTGCATCTATACCGCCTTTACGCCGCAAAACGGTCATAATGTCGAGGTAGCGGGCCTGTATGCCTTTGGATGTCAGTAAGCCTTGTTGCTTGAGTATTTCGCGGTCAAATAGGCCGAGGTCTATGCAGTCGTTGTATATAAGTGTCGTGCGCTCATCGTCGAGCAGGCAGGTGTCGGCGATGTCGGCGATCAGATCGTCGTCCGCAGTAACATAGTACCCTTTGTCCCGGTAGATTTCACATAGCAGGGCGAGGTAGACAGCCAGCCCGTCGTTTTGCCATCGACGCATCAGCCGTTTTAATTTCCGGTCTTGGAAGATGTCGCAGTCCATCCGGAAATACACTAAACCCCGTTTTACGTTTCTGCCTGCCATGTTATTAGCGCAATTTTCCTTTGTTGTAAAGTTGCTTTACGGTGTCGAGTTCGATTCGGGAATAGGTTACTTTCGTATTCCCGGCACCCGGTTTTATACGGGTTATCCAGCCGCGATTTAACCACGTTCGCACGAGGCTCTCTCCGTAGACACGGAACGCTTCACGCTGTGAAATTTCGTCCTTAATCAGCCCCAAACGGTTGAGGGCGATAGAGGCACCCAGCGCGGCGCTTTCCATTATCAGGTTCTTCTGTTCGAATAGATCATCCATAGTTTTGTGTGTTCACCTGTTCGGCATCTTCAGCTATTCGGAGTAGCCATTGATAGTGTCGCAGGATGTCGGGCCCAAATTGGCAAGTGTCGATGGCTTGTCCGTCTTTCGCTATTGTTCGAATTGCGTGTGACAGATCGACAATCACCCGAACGCGCGGGGTGATTTCGTGTGTGATTGTCTGCCAGTCACAGTCAATCTTGATATGCCATTGAGTTTGCATAAGGGCATGGGGGTTATTCTCCGAGTTCGAGGCTCCGGAACAGTTGTTGAATTTCTTTGCGAGAAAGACGAGCTCCATCCTGCTGGTGGGCGGTGCAAAGGATGTAGAAATGATCGCCTTTTGAACGTGTGCGGAATTTCAACCCCTTACGGCCCATGCGCGGTATAGCGTGCCGGGCATTGGTTAATGCTTGTCCCTCTAAAGGGAATCTTTTAATCTCCCCGCAGCCAAATCCCCCTAAAATATCACTCCATGTTCGAGGTAATTCGCCCTGTTTGATGTGCTCGTAGTCCATTTTGTATATTTGTTTTAGGTTGTGTGAAATATGTAAAAATCACATTTTTGCGGTGACTATAAGGTACAAAATGAAAAGATAGCATACAAGCAATTTAAAAAGGTCTCGACATATCTAAAAGACTGACAATCAAATAAAATGCGCCTGCTGCTTTTTAGGGCAACAGGCGAAAAAATGAATTTTAACAAAGAGGTTTATCGGGACGCTATAAGTCGTTGCCCCAATGTGCTGGATGGATTGTTCGGGGCAATTAGGGTAATCTGCTGGGTCTGAATTGTGTTTTTAATGATTGTATTCACTCGATTGCTGAAAATGCAGTCGATTACAAGCCTGTTGGCTTGATCGACGACATCCCAATCCTCGGTAATGTATATGTGAGCCAGTTTTGATGCGCTGCGCGGAGAGTGCCCGAGCGCGAAATCTATAATATCATCCCGGATACCGCAGTAGTTCCATGCAAAGGATGCCCATGTTCGACGGAAAGTGTAGGTTTCTAAATCCTTAAATCCGATGATCTTTCCGATCCGTTTAAGCCCTATGTTCGCTGATCGGTTAAAGTTATTTACACTCTTGTATAGCCTATGAAAGTTGAAAAGGCGAACCCCGGTCGGATCACGGTATTTTTCGATCAGCGGCATTACCTCTGGCTCAATACGGATATTGACCCGTGCGTTGTCTGTTCGGCGATTTTTGGTCTTTTTCCTATTGTATATAAGGCGTCCGTTTTGTATTCCCTTTGCTTCGTATAAGTCTACGGTATTTATTCCGATGAGCAGGAACGTTAGGATGCCTACATCCCGGCCTAAATCCTGTAAATTGCAATCTCCTTTGCGTACAAATGACGTATCATCTGGGATGGTAAGTAGTTTTCTGAATTGTGCTAAACTCAAAGGCTGTTTGTCTGTTGTCGGGATGGGTGGCTTTTTCACCTTTGAGAACGGCGAGAGTTGAATGCGGATAATCCCCAAATCTTCATCGTTATATTCCCTTTTAGCTGCATTATGCAGGGCTTGTAACGTCGAAAAATATAGAGAGGGTGCCCGACGGCCTTTCTTATGGCCGGGGCGCGGTGGTTCTTGAATAAGAAAATCTATAAATCTGCCGACGAATTTAGACGTGATTTCCCGAATGTCTAAATTATCCCGGCCAATGAAGCGCCGGAGCGCACTTAACGCCGTTCCGTACATAGTGGCGTTTTGTATGCGCCCCGTTGCCTTGAGCCGCTCTATGTGTAATTGGCCATAAGCAAAGAAATCCAATTTGAAATTTTCCTCGTCTTTGAAATTCTGGATTAATTCGACGATTTGCCCGACATCCATCGTGTCGATCTTATCGGCGTATTTGTTGCAGACCTTTCTATACTTATCAATTATAGGACGGGTATCATCAACATACGAGGTTCCCCGTTTGAAATCGAATTTGTCGTTTACTTCTGCTGCGCTGGCGTAGTAGGGGGTCGGCAGATACCGCGATTGTTTATTGTGAGTGATTCGAATTTTCACTCTGAACGTCCCGTCTGCTCTTTTGTACGGGGGATGAATAACGGTTTTAAAAGTCGGCATAAGGCAAGAAATTTTTATAAAACTATTAGAAAACTTCTTACAGCAAATGTACCTTTCAACTGCTGATTATGCAACAAAAAAACAGCGTCCGAACATAATTCGAACGCTGTTAATTAGTTAAAAATCAGTGCAAATGAATGATTTGCGTATTTTTTGCCGTTTGGCCTCTTTTTGCGATTAGCAAACTGGTGGTTTCAGCCACTCACCCAACTCTCCGGGCAGCTAAAACTAAATATTGCTATCGTTAAGCGGGACAAAAGTAAATCAAAAAAGGGGAATTACCAAATAAAAACCGGAGAAAAGTTTTCGCCCTGCATTCTGCCGGGGGAGGCCCCGCGGCATGGAGCCCCCGTGGCCGAAGGCTGCGTCCCGCCGATACGGCCTGTCGGCGGCGGCATCCGTTGCACGGGCGTCGAAAATTCACATCTCTTTTTTGCCGTTTTGCCTGCTCTGGTGTCGGATTTGCTTTGCCGTATTATGAAATTGCATTTAGATTTTGTACCTTTGTGTGATATTTCGCTCATAATGGCAGAGAAAGATAAAGACATACTGGAGAATATAGGAGAGCAGGAATACAAGTACGGCTTCACCACGGACATCGAGACCGAAACCATCGGTAAGGGTCTGAACGAGGAGGTGGTACGTCTGATCTCCGCCAAGAAAGGCGAGCCCGCGTGGATGACCGAGCGGCGCGTGGCGGCTTACCGCCACTGGCTGACGTTGGAACCCCCGACGTGGGCGCACCTGACGATTCCCGAAATAGATTTTCAGGACATCATCTATTACGCCGCCCCCAAGCCGCAGAAAAAACTCAATTCGATGGACGAGGTCGACCCTGAGCTCAAACGCACGTTCGACAAACTGGGCATCCCCCTCGAAGAGCAGATGGCGCTGGCGGGCGTGGCGGTCGACGCCGTGATGGACTCGGTGTCGGTCAAGACGACGTTCAAGGAGGTGCTGGCCGAAAAGGGCATCGTCTTCTGTTCGATCTCCGAGGCGCTGCGCGACTTCCCCGACCTGGTGAAGAAATACCTGGGCAGCGTCGTCCCCTATACCGACAATTTCTATGCGGCGCTCAATGCCGCGGTCTTCTCCGACGGTTCGTTCTGCTACATCCCCAGGGGTGTCCGCTGTCCGATGGAACTGTCGACCTATTTCCGTATCAATGCGGCTGGGACGGGACAGTTCGAACGTACGCTGATCGTGGCCGACGAAGGGGCTTACGTGAGCTACCTCGAAGGCTGTACGGCCCCGCGCCGCGACGAGAACCAGCTGCATGCCGCCGTGGTCGAGATCATCGTCGAGAAGGACGCCGAGGTCAAATACTCCACGGTGCAGAACTGGTATCCCGGCGACAAGCAGGGGCGGGGCGGCATCTATAATTTCGTGACCAAGCGCGGCATCTGCCGCGAAAACGCCCGCCTGTCGTGGACGCAGGTGGAGACCGGCTCGGCCATCACCTGGAAATACCCGAGCTGCATCCTCGCGGGCGACAATTCGGTCGGCGAGTTCTATTCGGTGGCTGTGACGAATAACCGCCAGCAGGCCGACACCGGTACGAAGATGATCCACCTGGGACGCAATACGCGCAGCCGGATCGTCAGCAAAGGGATCTCGGCGGGCGTGAGCCAGAACAGCTACCGGGGTTTGGTCAAAGTGGCGCAAAAGGCTGAAAATGCACGCAATTATTCGCAGTGCGACTCGCTGCTGATCGGCGACAAGTGCGGCGCGCACACCTTCCCGGTGATCGACAGCCGCAACCGCACGGCCGTGGTCGAACACGAAGCCACCACGTCGAAAATTTCCGACGACCAGCTTTTCTACTGCAATCAGCGCGGGCTTTCGACCGAGGATGCCGTGGGACTGATCGTCAACGGCTACGCCCGCGAGGTGCTGGCCAAACTGCCGATGGAATTTGCCGTCGAGGCGCAGAAGCTGCTTTCGATAAGCCTCGAGGGTTCGGTCGGATAACCGGATATAAATAAAAAAGGAAAGATATGTTAAGCGTAAAAAATCTGCATGCGTCCGTCGACGGCAAGGAGATCCTGCGGGGCATCGACCTCGAGGTCGGAGCCGGCGAGGTGCATGCCATCATGGGCCCCAACGGTTCGGGCAAGTCGACGCTCGCGGCGGTGCTCGCGGGCAATGAAAAGTTCACCGTCACCGAAGGTTCGGCGACGTTCCTGGGGCAGGATCTGCTGGACATGCCGATCGAAGACCGGGCGCGCCTCGGCCTGTTCCTCGGCTTCCAGTACCCGGTCGAGATACCGGGCGTCACGATGGCCAATTTCATGAAGCTGGCCGTGAACGAACAGCGCAAGTTCCGCGGCGAGGAGCCGCTGACGGCCGCCGAGTTCCTGCGCCTGATGCGCGAGAAGAGCGCTGTCGTGGAGCTCGATGCGAAGCTCACTTCGCGTGCCGTGAACGAAGGCTTCTCGGGCGGTGAGAAGAAGAAGAACGAGATTTTCCAGATGGCGATGCTCGACCCGAAACTGGCGATCCTCGACGAGACCGACTCGGGACTCGACATCGACGCCCTTCGCATCGTCGCCACGGGCGTTACGAAACTCCATACGCCCCAGAATGCCACGGTGGTCATCACGCACTACCAACGCCTGCTGGACTACATCGTGCCCGACGTGGTGCATGTGCTCTACAAGGGGCGCATTATCCATACGGGCGACAAGACGCTGGCCCTCAAGCTCGAAAAGGAGGGCTACGACTGGCTGATTAACGATTACAGGGAATGACGGCGCTTTACGATATTATCCGCGGGTTCCGCACGGCCGAGGGCGAAGTGTTTCGGGTTGCCGGGACGGAAAGCGAGCCTTTCGCTGCGGTCGATCCCCGGCGTATGCGTGTCGAGGTTGCGGCGGGGGCTTCGCTGCGGCTGGCCGTGCTCCATACTTCGCCCGAGGTGTCGGCCCTGGAGATCGTGCTGGAGAAGGGCGCACGCTTCGTATTGACCGAGTTATTCGTTTCCGAAGCCTTTGCGGAGGTGACCGTGAAACAGGCTGCCCGCAGTCTTTGCCATATCACGGCGGTGCAGCTTTCGAGCGCCAATGCCTCCTATACGGTCGATCTCGACGGGCCGGGTGCCGAAAGCCTGTTGGGCGGAGCGTTCCTCGCCGCCGGGCAGGAGCATTGCGTCGTCAGGCTGCGGACGAACCACAACGTGCCCGACTGCCGCAGCAACTCTTATATAAAAGGTGTCGCGGGCGGTACGGCCGTAGGGGAGTTCTGCGGGCTGGTCTATGTGGCGCCCGACGCCCAGCGCACCGATGCGCAGCAGCAGAACCGCAACATCCTGCTGAGCGAGACGGCGCGTATCACGACCCAGCCCCAGCTGGAGATCTATGCCGATGACGTGAAATGCTCGCACGGCGCGACGGTGGGACAAATGGATTCCGAGGCGATCCTCTATATGCGGCAGCGCGGCCTGAGCGAAGCCCAGGCGCGGAGGGTGCAGATCGAGGGCTTCGTGGGCGATGTCGTACGCCGCTGCGGCATCGAACCGCTGTGCGAGGCGGCGATGGAGGCGGTGGTTGCCAAACTGGAAAAATCATAACGATGTTCGACGTTGAAAAAATACGCGGGGAGTTCCCGATCCTGGGGCGCGAGGTCTACGGCAAGCCGCTGGTTTACCTCGACAGCGGCGCCACGTCGCAGAAACCGCTGGCCGTGATCGAGATGGTCGATTACCTGCAGCGCGGACTCAACGCCAATATACATCGCGGGGTGCACTACCTTTCGGAGGAGGCCACGACGCTTTACGAGGCGGCACGCGAGCGTATCGGCGCTTTTATCGGCGCGGCCGAAAAGGAAGAGGTCGTCTTTACGGCCGGCGCTACGGCTTCGCTCAATACGGTGGCCTATGCCTGGGGTGAAAAGTTCGTCCGTGCGGGCGACAATATCCTTGTCAGCGAGATGGAGCACCACTCCAATATCGTGCCCTGGCAGATGCTCGCCGAACGCAAGGGGGCGGAAATCCGCGTCCTGCCCTTCGATGACGAGGGGCGCCTGTGCACCGAACTGCTGCCGTCGCTGCTGGATGACAAGACCCGCATCGTCGCCGTTACGCAGGCTTCGAATACGCTCGGAACGCGTCCCGACCTGCGGCCCGTCATCGACGCTGCACATGCCGTGGGGGCGATCGCCGTGGTGGACGGATGCCAGGGTGTCGTGCACGGCGGTGTCGACGTGCAGGCTTTGGATTGCGACTTCTATGCCTTCTCGGGGCATAAGCTCTTCGGCCCGACGGGCATCGGCGTGCTGTATGGCAAACGTGCGCTGCTCGAAGCCATGCCGCCGTTTCTCGGCGGGGGCGATATGGTCGATACCGTGACCTTCGCCAAGACCACCTATGCCCCCGTGCCGCTCAAGTTCGAAGCCGGTACGGCCAATTTCACCGGGGCCATCGCCCTGGGCGAAGCCGTGAAATTCGTCGGGCGTTTCGACCCGGCCGAGGTCGAAGCGCACGAGGCGGCACTGCTGCACCGTGCGACCGAACGGCTTACGGCCGTTGACGGGCTGCGGATTTACGGTACGACGCCCGGCAAATGTGCCATCGTGTCGTTCAACGTCGAAGGTGTGCATCCCTACGACATGGGCATGATCCTCGACAAGCTGGGCATCGCCGTCCGTACCGGGCAGCACTGTGCCGAACCCACCATGACGCATTTCTCCACGACGGGGATGTGCCGCGCTTCGTTCGCGCTTTACAATACGCTGGCCGAGGCCGATGCGCTGGCCGGCGGCGTGGAACGCGCGGTGCGGATGCTGCGCGGATAGCGGGCCGTGGCAACTTATTGAAGGATAAAAACTTAAATAATTCGGAATTAACCTATGTTCATAGTACTCGAAGGTTTGGACGGGGCCGGTAAATCGACCCAAATCCGCATGTTGCGCCGGTTTTTTGCCGACAGGGGCGTCGAGAGCGAGTATGTGCACTTCCCGCGTTTCGATTCGCCCGTCTACGGCGAGCTGATAGCCCGTTTCCTGCGCGGCGAGTTCGGCGGTGTGGGTGAGGTCGACCCCTACCTCGTGGCGCTGCTCTTCGCGGGCGACCGTGCCGATGCCGCCTCCCGGATCAGGGAGTGGCTCGCGCAGGGCAAGGCGGTCATTCTCGACCGCTATGTCTATTCGAACGTGGGTTTCCAGTGCGCCAAGCTGCCCGCCGGAGAAGAACGCAACCGATTGGCCGACTGGATCCTATACCTCGAATTCTGTCATAACGGCCTGCCGCGTCCCGACGTGTCCTTGTTCCTCGACGTGCCGTTCACCTTTACCGAGCGCAAACTCTCCGAACTGCGCGAGGGCGACGACCGCGAGTACCTGCAGGGCGGACAGGACATCCACGAGGCGTCGCTCGCCTTGCAACAGGCCGTGCGCAGCGTATACCTCGAAGCCGCGGCCAAAGACCCCGCGCTGCGGGTCGTCGATTGCAGCGATCCTGCGGGGGCGATGGATTCCCCGGAGGGTATTTTTGCTAAAATATGTGCCCAGCTGGCACCAATACTCGAAGCCGATGCGGAAGTCCAGGGCCTTTAAACTGCTGGCCAATGTCTGCCGGCTGATCCTTGCCTGCACGTTCATCGTGTCGGGCTTCACGAAGGTCATCGATCCGTGGGGCACCGCCATGAAGGTCAACGAGTATCTTTCCATCTACGGGATGGAATCCCTCCAGGGGGCGAGCATGGCCTTTTCGATCTGGTTGTGCGGTGCCGAGATGATGATGGGCTGTATGCTCCTCTTCAAGGTACGTATCCGCCTGATCTCGATCTTCGCCGTGCTTTCCATGCTCTTTTTCACCGCCCTCACCCTGCTCAGCGCTACGGTGATCCCCGTCGAGGACTGCGGTTGTTTCGGCGAGGCGCTGAAGCTGACGCCGTGGGAGACTTTCTACAAGAACCTGGCGCTGCTGCCGATGGCTCTGGTGGTCTGGTGGCGTTACCGCCCCGACAAGATCTTCGCCTTCAACCCCCTGGAAATCGTGCTTACCGTCACCTTTTTCTTCCTCACGATGTATCTGGGATACTATTGCTACCGCCACCTGCCGCTGATCGACTTCCTGCCCTATAAGGTCGGGGTCAATATCTGGGAGGGGATGCACGCCCCGGTCGTCGAGCCCGGCGAAACGGAGACCGTACTTGTCTACCGCAACATCAAGACGGGCAAGCTGCGCGAGTTTTCGCTCGACGACACGGCCTGGCAGGATGCCGAAAAATGGGAGTGGGTCGATACCCGGACTACGGACGAGATGCCCGCCATCCGCCCGCTCATGAGCGAATTCTCCCTGCGCGATGCCGAAGGGGATGCGACCGAGGAGATCGTGACTGCTCCTGGGCGCGTGTACCTGCTCTGCGTTACGTCGTTCGACCGCCTGCCGCGCGGTTGCGCCAAGCGGTTCGCCAAGGTCGTGCGGCGGGCCGCGGAGGAGGGTGCCCGCGTCGTCTGCCTTACCCCGCAGCCGTTGTACGGGGTCACTTACCACGATTTCGGTTCGGGGGATGTACGGTGCTATAACATAGACGCTTCGACCATGAAGACCATGCTGCGCGCCAACAACGGCATGGTGGTGCTGGAGGACGGCGTGATCCGTGCTAAAAAGAATTGTCGCGATATTCGTCCGTAGGGACATTTTGCGGCATGTGGTATGAAAGTTGACCCCGGGAACGGAGTCAACTTTCTTATTATGCGAACTTTCCATGTTTTAATCGTAGTCTTTCTCCTGGGCGCTTGCGCCCGGCGCCAGCCTGTGCCCGAGACCGTGCGTCCCGTCAAAGTCACCACGGCAGCCGGTGCGGCGGTCATCGACAAGGACTTCGCAGGGCTGGCGACGCCCGATGACGCCGTGAACCTCGCCTTCAAGCTTCCGGGGCAGGTGCTCGATGTCCCCGTCGCGCAGGGCGAAAGCGTCAAAAAGGGGGCGCTGCTGGCCGAACTCGATCCCCGGGATATCGAATTACAGGTTTCGGCCGACCGGTCGGCTTTCGAGGAGGCCCGTTCGCAGATGCAGCGTATGCAGCGGTTGTTGGAGCACGAAGCCGTATCCCGCCAGGAGTTCGAAAGCGCCCAGACCCGTTACGCACAAGTCAAGTCCGCCTATGAGAACTCCCTCGGCCTGCTCAAGGAGACCAAGCTCCGTGCGCCTTTCGCCAGCGTCGTGGAACGCAAGTTCGTCGACAATTACGAACGCGTGCAGGCCGGGCAGTCCATCGTCCGCGTCGTGAACCCGGTGACGACCAAGGTGCAGTTCACCATGCCCGAAAGCGGCCTGTCGCTCCTGTCGTTGCCTTCGACCCGCTTCGAAGTCGAGTTCGACAACTACCGGGGCGTCAGGTTCCCCGCCGTGCTGAAGGACTATGCCAAGACATCGTCCGATGCTTCGGGGTTCCCCGTGTCGCTGCGCCTTACGGATGTCGACACCGGGCGTTATTCGATTTCGCCCGGCATGTCGTGCATGGTCACGATGCAGAGCGCCGATCCCGTCACGGATGCGGTATCCCTGCCCGTCTCGGCCGTTTATGCCCCGGCCGAAGGCGGCACTTACGTCTGGGTGGTGATCGGCGGCGACCGTGTCGAGCGCCGGGCCGTGACCCTGGGCGAGTTGTACGGCCGTGACCGGGTCGTGGTCGACAGCGGGGTGGAACCGGGTGAGCGGGTCGTCACGGCCGGGGTTTACCAGTTGCGGCAGGGCGAACGGGTGAGAATCTTAAACTGATGCGACGATGAGCCTGCCCGAATATTCATTGAAGAACAGAAAAGTCGTTTGGTTTTTCCTTTTCATCCTGCTGGCGGGCGGAGCCTTGGGCTTCGTTACGCTGGGAAAAAAGGAGGACTCGGTATTCGTCATCAAGAGTGCGTCGCTGGTCTGCTCCTACCCGGGCGCCACGCCGCTCGAAGTCGAACAGCTTGTGACCGAACCGATCGAGCGCGAGGTGCAGTCGATGCGCCTCGTGCATAAAATCACGTCCGAATCCTATTACGGACTGTCGAAGATCCTGGTCGAATTAGACCCTGCGACCCGTGCTTCCGAGATACCCCAGTTGTGGGATGAACTGCGGCGCAAGGTACTCAACATCCAGCCCCGGCTGCCTGCCGGGGCTTCGCCCGTGACCGTGGCCGACGATTTCGGCGACGTCTACGGTATCTATTACGGCCTGTCGGTCGACGGGGGTTTCACCTGGGCGGAGTTGCGCGACTGGGCACAGCGGATCAAGACGGCGCTCGTGACGGTCGACGGCGTGCAGAAGGTGAGCCTTTTCGGCGAGCAGACGCCCGTCGTGAACGTCTATGTCAACCTTGCAGCGCTTGCCAACTTCGCTATCCGCCCCGAGACGATCGTGGCGACCATCGGCCAGCAGAACACCATCGTCAACAGCGGCGAGAAACAGGCCGGGGCGCTCCAGATACAGATTCTCGAGGCCGGAACCTACAAGGGCCTCGACGATATCTCAAACCAGATGCTGACCGCTGCCTCGGGCAAACAATACCGCCTGGGCGACATCGCCCGCGTCGAACGGGGCTATGCCGACCCGCCGCAGACGCTCATGCGCGTCGACGGCCGCCGTGCCGTGGGCATCGGCATTTCGACCGAGGCGCAGGTCGACGTGGTGAAAACCGGGGAGAAGATCATCCGCGTGCTCGACGGCCTTACGCGCCAGATGCCCGTCGGCATGGATCTTACGGTGCTTTATCCCGAGAACCGCATCGCGCAGCAGGCCAATGCGACCTTCGTGCTGAACCTCGCCGAGTCGGTGGCCATCGTCATCCTGATCATCATGCTCGTCATGGGTTTCCGCGCCGGGGTGCTGATCGGCAGCTCGCTGCTGTTCTCCATCGGGGGTACGCTGCTGCTGATGCAGTTCCTGGGCGAGGGGCTCAACCGTACGTCGCTCGCCGGGTTCATCATCGCCATGGGTATGCTCGTGGACAATGCCATCGTGGTGACCGATAACGCGCAGCAGGCCATGCTGCGGGGTGTCGCGCGGCGCCGTGCGGTCGTCGACGGGGCGAATGCCCCGCGCTGGAGCCTGCTCGGCGCGACGCTGATCGCCATTTTCTCGTTCCTGCCGCTCTACCTGGCGCCGTCGTCCGTGGCCGAGATCGTCAAGCCGCTGTTCGTCGTGCTGGCCTTGTCGCTGTTGCTGAGCTGGGTGCTGGCCCTGACGCAGACGCCGCTTTTCGGCGACTTCATGCTCCGCGTGAACCCTGCCGCGCACGATCCCTACGATACGAAATTTTACCGCGCTTTCGACCGCCTGCTGGCTGCCCTGCTGCGATGGCGGTGGGGCGTCGTGGCAGGCGTCGTGGCGCTCTTTGCGGCGGCATTGGCGGTAATGGGTCTTATGCCCCAGAATTTCTTCCCGTCGCTCGACAAGCCCTATTTCCGTGCCGACGTGCTGCTGCCCGAGGGGTACAATATCCGGGACACGGAACGCAACCTGCGCACGATGGAGGAGTGGCTTCATGCGCAGCCCGAGGTGAAGACCGTCTCGGTGACGATGGGTTCCACGCCGCCGCGCTACTACCTGGCCAGCAGCAGCGTTTCGCTGCGCCCCAATTTCGGGAACATCCTCGTCGAACTGCACGACAAAGGGCAGACCGAAGCTGTCGAGGCGCGTTTCAACGCCTATGTCCGGGCGATGTGCCCCGACGTGTGGCTGCGCTCGTCGCTTTTCAAACTCTCGCCCGTGCCCGATGCGGCGATCGAATTCGGGTTTATCGGCGACGATATCGACACGCTCCGCCGCCTGACGCAGGCCGCCGAAGAGATCATGTGGCGGACGGCAGGCACGGTCAACATCCGCAACAGCTGGGGCAACCGCGTCCCGACATGGCTGCCGCTCTACTCGCAGATGAAGGGGCAGCGTATCGGCGTCACCCGCAGCCAGATGGCGCAGGGCATCACCATCGCCACGCAGGGTTACCGCCTCGGCGAATACCGCGAGGGCGACCAGTTCATGCCGATCCTTCTGAAGGACGAGAATATCGACACCTACAACCTCACCAACCTGCAGGCACTGCCGATTTTCACCCCCGCCGGCAAGGTCTACTCCATCGAGCAGGCGACCGACGGCTTCCGCTTCGAATACCGCGTCGGAGTGGTGAAACGCTACAACCGTCAGCGGGTCATGAAGGCGCAGTGCGACCCCGGCCGCGGGGTCAACACCATGCGGCTCTACGCTGCGCTGCGGGATTCGGTTCTGCGCGGCGTGGTGCTCCCCGAAGGGTATTCGATGAAGGTTTTCGGCGAGCAGGAGAGCCAGCAGGAATCCAACTCGGCCCTGGCCAGGTATATGCCCCTGACGATGGTGCTCATCTTCATCGTGCTGCTCCTGCTTTTCCGCAACTACCGCGAGCCGACCGTTATCCTGCTGATGATCCCGCTGATCTTCATCGGCGTGGTGCTCGGACTGGCCGTCACGGGCAAGGTTTTCAACTTCTTCTCCCTGCTGGGACTGCTGGGGTTGGTGGGCATGAACATCAAGAACGCCGTGGTGCTGGTCGAGCAGATCGGCGTGCTGCGCTCCGAAGGCAAGGGTGCCTACGAAGCCCTCACGGCGGCTACGCGCAGCCGAATCGTCCCCGTGGCGATGGCTTCGGGTACCACGATCCTCGGTATGCTGCCCCTGTTGTTCGACTCGATGTTCGGCGCCATGGCCGCCACGATCATGGGCGGCCTGCTCGTCGCCACGCTGCTGACGGTCTGCGTGCTGCCGGTCGTCTATGCCATTTTCTACAATATCCGCAAGTCATGAAGAATTATCTGATCCTATCCGCACTGTTGGCCTTCGTGCCCGTCGCCGCCCAGACCTCGCTCGGCGACTACCGGCAGGCCGTGACCGAATACAGCTGGGAACTGAAGGTCGCCGCATCGAAGAGCGATGCGGCTTCCGAGACCATGGGACAGGCTCGTACGGGATACCTGCCACGGCTGTCGCTCGACGGCAGTTTCACCGCCACGGTACACCACTACGACGGGTTGGAGCGGTGGAATTTCAGCGTCCTTCCGCAACTCGTGCAGACCGTCTACGGCGGCGGGGCCGTACGTGCGGCCTACAAACAGGCCGAGCTGGGCAACGACATCGCCCTCTGCGACGAGGAATTCACGCAGCTCGATGTGCGTTATGCGGCCGAGTATACCTACTGGAACCTCTCCGCCATGGAGTTGTATGCCGCATCCATGCGCCAGTATGTCAACATAATCCGCTCGCTCAAGGAGGTCGTCGACCGCCGTTTCGCCGAGGGCTACATTGCCAAGGGCGACGTGCTGATGATCGATGCCCGTCTGAGCGAAGCGCAGTACGGGCTGGTGAGTGCCGAGCGGAACTATACCGTCGCGCTGCACAATTTCAACATCCTGCGCGGCACGGATCCCGACCTTGCGGTGGAACTTGCCCAGGGCATCCGCGATTCGCTGCCGCAGCCTGCGCGCCTGCTGCCCGACGAGGTGCTGGGGCGCCGTCCGGACTATATGGCGGCCCGGTTGCGCAGCGAACAGGCCGACGCGGGTATCCGGGCGGCGCGCGCGCCGTTCAATCCGCAGGTGAGCGTGGGCATCGGCGGCTCGTGCCAGCCGTATTATCCCAACCGGACGGGCGCCACGACGGTCGACGGCTCTGTGTTCGTGAAACTCACGCTCCCGATTTTCCACTGGGGCGAACGCCGCCGCGCCACGGGTGCGGCACGTGCCGTCCAGCGGCAGAGCGAGTGGAACACCGCGCTGCTGCACGACAATATCGTGCGCGACGAGATGAACGGCTGGACGGCGCTGGTCAACAGCCGGGCACAGGTCGATGCCACGGAGCAGAGCCTGCGCATCGCCGGCGAAAACCTCGACATCAGCACCTATTCCTACGGCGAGGGGCTCTCTACGATCCTCGATGTGTTGCAGGCGCAGCTGAGCTGGATACAGCTTTACACCAATGCGATAAAGGCTCATTACAACTATGCCGTGGCGGTGTCGGACTACCTGCGCATCACGGCGCAGTGAGCGGCGGCAGGCAGGCCCTGCCCGGCAGGCCGTCGCGGCGGGGATGCCTGTTCCGGCTGCGGAAACCGCATGGCCGAGACCGCCTCTTCGGGACGCCGCCGCCGGTTTCCTGCCGGCGGGGCACAAAAAACGGGGATTTTTCCTGAAAATCCCCGTTTTTCGTATCCCTTGCCTGTCGTTTCAGGCTTTCGCAGGCTCGGTGCTGACCACCGCGATTTCGTGCGATACGGGTGCGACCTTGCGCAGCATCTGCATCATGCCGCAGTACTTTTCGTGCGCCAGCGTCACCGCACGGCTCACTTTGGCCTGGTCGTCCTCGGTGTCGCATTCGATGTTGTAGACTACGTGGAACGATTTGAAGGTGCTTTCGGATTGGGGCGTTTCGTCCGAGAGCTCGCCCGAAATGCCGATCTCGAAGCGTTTGGGGCGGAAACGTTCCTTGTCCATAATCATCAGGGCTGTCTTGCCGACGCATTTCGCCGCGGCATAGAGCAGCAGTGTCTTGGGGTTCATCTCTTCGCAGCGGGGCCCGCCTTCGGACGTGAAGTCCGCATCCCCGGAGAGTTGCAGCGTTACTTTTTCGATCATAAGTCACAGAATTTATGTTGAACGCTGCAAGCGGGGCAAGAATCGTACCTTACCGGTATGCCCCCGCGGTTTCCGCCGCCGTTTCCGTACGGCGGACGGGGTGCACGATCTTAAAGCAGGTGCCCTCGCCCGGCGCGGAGACGACCGATATCTCGCCGCCGAGTAGTTCGGTGATCGTACGGCAGATGGAAAGCCCCAGCCCGACGCCTTTTACATAGGAATCGGCCTTGTAGAATCGCTCGAAGATTCGGCTCAGGTGCTCTTGCGAAATGCCTTTCCCCGTATCCCTGACGAACAGTTCGACCTCTCCCGCACCGTCGGCCGTGCGGTACCCGAACGTAATGTTGCCCTTGTCGGTAAATTTCGCGGCGTTGTTTATCAGGTTGTTGACGACCTGTTTCAGCCGCGAGGCATCGGTGCGGATTGTCGTGTCGGCCTGCGGGAGTTCGAGCCTCAGTTCGACCTGCGGGGGCATGGTGAGCAGTTGGGACTGGTAGATGTCCGACAGCAGCGTGTGCAGCGAATGCTCCCCGAAACAGAACTCCATGGTGTTCGACTCGATCTTCGAAAGGTCGAGGATGTCCGATATCAGACGCAGCAACTGGTCGCCGTTGGCCGTGATCAGGCGGCTGTACTCCTGTCTTTCCGTTTCGCTGAAGGGGACGTCGTCGCACGTCAAGAGGTTGGCGAAGCCGATGATGGCGTTGAGCGGCGTCCGGATTTCATGGCTCATGTTGGCCAGGAACGCCGATTTGAGCCGGTCGTTTTCGCGGGCCTTGTCGCGGGCTTCGCGCAGATGTCCTTCGATCTCCTTGTGGGGCTGGATGCTCTGGCAGATACCCACCACGCGATAGGGCGAGCCGTCGTGTGCCTGCCCCAGGTATACGGATTGTCCCTCGAACCATTCCCATGTCCCGTCGCAGCGGCGGACGCGGTAGGCGTATGCCTCGGGGGTGAGTATCCCGGATAGCTGCTTTGCGAATGCTGCGGAAAGGGTTTCCCGGTCGTCGGGATGGAGCATGTCGAAAAAGATCCCGGGACTCATCGAACAGTCGCCGCGCGGGATGCCGACGTGGTCGAACCAGCGGGCGTCGATGACCATTCTGCCGTTGTCCAGGTCGAAGAACCACGGGAAAATTTTCGTTTGCGCCATCGCCATGTCGAGAATGAACCTGCGGCAGACTTCCTCTTCGATGTCCCGGAACAGGAATACTATCCGGCGCAGTTTTCTATGCCGGTCGTAATGGCCAACGAAGCGGCCTTCGATATAGAATTTCAGATTGTCCCTGCCGGATAGCTGTATATAGCTCCACGGCGGCAGGTCGCCGTAGGTTTTGTGCCGTTCCAGCCCTTTGAAAATAGCGGGCAGAAGGTCTTTTTTATCATGACAGACAGAGAACAGGCCGGAGATGTTCAGCGGATGCGGAAAATCCCCCCCCCGAGGCGGAGTGCCTTGAATGCCTGCATGTTGATATCCGTTAATTCCCCTTCGGGCGTCAGCTCGATGCAGGCAACGGAAACCCGGCTGAGCGTGTCGCGCACGGCCGGGGCCTGTATCCCCGGCGCGAGGGCGGGCTTGTTACGATGGAAGAGACGCAATTTCATGTTGACTGGGTTAAGGGCGTAACGGTCTGGCTAAGGTATGGATAATTTTCAACAGATGCAAACCGTCCCGGTCGCCGCCGGGGTGTCGGTTCCGGTTTTATACCGGTATATTTGGTGCGGGGGTATGCGGGAAAGGCAAATTTTCGTATATTTGCCCTTTGTAAGAATTTATGTGCGTATGCGGAAAAAACTGAGCTTGTTGCTGACCCTCGCGCTGTGCGCGGTATGCACCCTGCGGGTGCAGGCCGGGGAGCCCGAAAGTGAGACCTTTATCGAGCGGGGACGGTCGTTGTTCGACTACGGCCGCTGGAGCGATGCCCGGCATGAGTTCCTCCGGGCCCGGGACGTGCTCGCGCCTTCCGACCGTGTCGCGGCGCAGACGGTCGATTTCTACCTGGCGGCCTGTGCCGTCGAGCTGGGCAGCCGCGATGCCGAAGGGGCGCTCCGCGATTTCGAGGCACGTTATCCCGGTTCGGTCTACGCCAACGACGTGCGGTTTTCGCTGGGGTCGCTCTATTGCGCCGAGGGCGATATGAGGCGTGCCCGCGAGGCCTTCGCAAAGACCGATTACAAGGCGCTGAGCCGCTCACGCAAGGAGCAGTACGACATCCGCATGGGCTATGTCGAATTCACCGACGGCAATTACGACAAGGCTTTCGGTTATTTTGACCGCATCGGCCCCCAGAGCGAATATGCCGACCATGCACTCTATTACAAATCCTATATCGACTATGCCGAAGGGCGCTACGGGCGTGCGAAACAGGGCTTCACGGCCTTGCAGCGCAGCGATGCCTACCGTGCCGTGGTGCCGTATTACCTCCTGCAGATCGAATTCCGCGACGGAAACTACCGTTATGTCGTCGAGAACGGCGACGAACTGGTGCGCCGCGCCGTGCCCGAACGCCGGCAGGAACTGGAGCGCGTCATCGCCGAATCGTGGTTTCACCTGGGCGACTATAACAAGACCATCGGGCATCTGGACGCTTTGACGGCTGCCGGCGGCGAACTCGACCGTGACGGCAGCTATCTGATGGGCTTCTCGCTTTACCGCACGGCACGCTATCCCGAGGCTGCGGAGTTCCTGCGCAAGGCCTGCGGTGCCGAGGATGCGTTGACGCAGAATGCCTCGTACCACCTGGCCGACTGCTATCTGCGTGCGGGTGACAAGCAGGCCGCCATGCAGGCGTTCGCCATGGCAGCGGACGACAAGCTCGATCCGGTGATCGCCGAAGACGCGCTGTTCAACTACGGCAAACTGCAATACGAGCTGGGCGGCGGTGCCTTCAACGGCGCGATCAACGTGCTGACGCGCTATGTCGCGCAGTATCCCGATTCTCCGCGCGTGGGCGAAGCCCGTTCGCTGCTGATCGCGGCCTACTACAATTCGAACGATTACGACGCGGCTTACCGGGCCATCAAATCCTTCCCGACACAGGATGCCGACATCCGAGCCGCATTGCAGAAGATCACCTATTTCCGCGGCCTGGAGGCGTACAGCGCCGGCGACATGCGTGCCGCGCAGCGTTACCTGGCCGAATCCGCGGCCATCAATGTCAGCCCCAAATACAGTGCGCTCAACTCCTTCTGGCAGGGCGAAATCGCCTTCGCACAGGGCGACTATACGGTCGCTGCGGCCAAATACAACGCCTATCTGAAGCGTGCCCCCCGCAGCGAGGACGAATATGCCATGGCGCTCTACAACCTCGGCTACTGCGATTTCTCGCGCAAGGACATGACCGGAGCGCGCAGTGCGTTCGAGAAGTTCCTCGAAACCTATCCGGCCCGCGACCGCTACCGCGCCGATGCCTACAACCGGCTGGGCGACATCCGCTATTCCGACCGCGAATTTGAAGCGGCCGTGGGGGATTACGACCGTGCCGTTGCGCTGAACACCCCCGAACGCTATTACGCACAGTATAAACGCGCCGTGACGCTCGGCATCCTCGGGCGCACGGAGCCCAAGCTGCAGGCGCTGCGGCAGATCGTTACTGCAGGGCAGGGCGACTATGTCGATGCCGCCTCGTACGAGCTCGGCCGTTCCTATATCGCGCAGGAACGCTATGCCGAAGGTGCCGGACAATTGGAACGGTTCATTGCCGACTATCCCTCGTCGCCGCGCCGTGCACAGGCGCTTGCCGACCTGGGGCTCGCCTACCTCAACCTGGGGGACAAGGAAAAGTCGCTGAAATATTACGACATGGTGGTCGAGACGGCCCCGCAGTCGTCCGAAGCCAAAGGGGCCATGCAGGGTATCCGCGAGATCTATGTCTCGGACGGCAAGGTCGACGACTATTTCGATTATGCCGCCAGGGTGGGCATGGAGAGCGACCTGACAGCCATGTCGCGCGACTCGCTGTCGTTTGCCGCCGCCCAGAAACTTTACCTGGCCGGGCAGACCGACGCTGCCGCCAAGTCGCTGCGCAGTTATGTCAGGAGTTACCCCAAGGGATATTACCTGAACGATGCCCTCTATTTCCTGAGCGACTGTTACCTCCGCACGGGCGAGCGCGGCGATGCCATCGAAACCCTCACCGAACTGGCCGGGCAGGGTACGAACCAGTATTCGGTCACGGTGCTCGAGAAACTTTCGGAGCTGACCTATGAGGACAAGCGTTACGACGAGGCCGCCGCCGCATTCCGCAAGTTGTACGACGTCACGACGACGGTGGCCGGGCGCGAGGATGCCATGACGGGCTACGTGCGCGCTACGCTGTCCGGGGGCGACGCTTCGAAAATCGAGGCGATGGCTGCCGATGTCGCCGCGCATCCCGATGCCGGGGCCGTGGCGCTGCGCGAATCGAAATTCGCATGGGCGGAGTTGCTGCGGCAGCAGGATCGCCGTGCCGATGCCGTGAAGCTTTACAGGGAACTGGCCGCGGACGTCCGCTCGAAGGAGGGTTCCGCCGCTGCCTATTACGTGCTGGAGGATACCTTCGAAAAGGGCGATATGGACAAGACCGAGAAGGCGATATTCGCCTATTCCGAACGGGAACCCCAGGCCTACTGGCTGGCCAAGGCCTTCATCCTGCTGGGCGACGTCTATGTCCGCAAGGGAGACAATTTCCAGGCGCGGGCGACCTACCAGAGCGTCGCGGACGGCTATTCGCCTGCCGACGACGGGATCGTGGACGAAGCCAAGGAACGGATCGCAAAACTGAACTGACGATGAAACGCATGTTGTTTGTAGCCGCGCTGATGGCGGCATTGCCCTGGGGCGCGAGCGCGCAGGTCGAGAAACGGGTCGAAGTGACCAAGGCCTATGTGCCGAGTGTGGAGGGGGCGTCGAAACTCGCTGTCGTGCCCGACATGACCGATACGGTGAAGATGCGTCCCGAGATCGACTATACGATCACGCCGCTGTCGTTGCAGACCACCCTCGCCACGCGGCCGATCCGCCCTGCGACGGTAACCTACTGGGAATTCAACCGCCCGCTGCCTTTCTACCTCAAGGCCGGGATGGGCTACCCGTTCAATTCGGTGTTGGATTTCTATGCTTCGAGCCAGAACCCCGGGACAGGGTATGTGGTGGGCTATGTCAACCACGAGGGGCGCTATTCCAAGATCGGGAATGACTTTGGCGTCAAGAACAATTCGACGCGGATGCTCAACCGCATCGGCGCCGCTGCGGGTAAATATTTCGGCCGTCACGTGCTCGAGGGCGACCTCTCCTACGAGAACCGCATGTACCACCGCTACGGTATGTACCTCGCGCCGGACATCTCTGCCGATGCCGTACCCGGTTCGATGGCCGATTACGGCGATGCGAACATCGCGGTGCGCTTCGGCGACGATTTCCAGGATCTGAGCCGTGTGAATTTCGAAATCGCCATCCGGGGCGGCATGTTTTTCGACCATTCCGAGTGGCCGGACTATAACGACAAGGCCCGCCAGACCACGCTGGAAACCCACGCGAAGATCGCCCGCGCTTTCGGGCGCCACCGCCTTGCCGCCGAGATCGGTTACGAGCGGCTCGCCGGACAGAAGGCCCTCGACGAATATAACCAGCAATTGATACATGCCGCGCTGCGCTACGGCATCGAGGGCGGGGTAGTGCGCCTCGAGGTCGGTGCCGATTATTACCACGACAAGGTCAAGTCCGTCGAAGCGGAAAATTATATCATTCCTTTCGTGCGGCTGAACCTGAACCTCGGGACGGACGGGCTGTGCCCGTTCTTCGAGATGGACGGCGACGTCCGCGAGAACAGTTACCGTTCGCTTACGAAGCTGAATCCCTATCTGCTGAATCCCGTATTCGGGACTAAGAGTTCGGTCGATTACAACGGCCGCTTCGGTATCGGGGGCAGTATCTGGCGCGGGAAGTTCGACTACCGGGCCTATGCCGGGTTCTCGATCCGTGACAACCACCTTTACTGGTATAGTGCCGATGTCGTGCAGGGGAGCGATATTCTTGCCGCCGGGCTGACCATGCTGCCGTCGATGGCCCGCCAGACCGTCTTGTCGTTCAACGGCGAGGTGACGTGGCGTCCCGCGAGCAGTTTCCGGACGGAGTTGGGCGTGCACGGCTATATCTATAACGACGACGAGACCAAACTCCATAACGGTGCCCCGGCTTTCGATGGCAATTTTTCCGCCCACTACGACGGCCGCAAGATTTCGTTCGGCGCGGGCATCTGGCTGCAAAGCACCCGTAAATGGTCCGACTACCAGTTGGATGCAGCATCCGGGGCGGAGAGTTTCGGCAGTGTCGAAGTGCCCTTTGCCGCCGACCTGCGGGTCAATTTCGACTGGAAGGTTTCGGGACGCATTACGCTCTTCGCCGAGGGCCGTAACCTGATCAACCGCCGCCTGTACCAATACCCGTGGTATCCGGAATACGGGGCAAATTTCACGGTCGGGGTGAAGGCCAACTTCTGAAATCCCACCTCCGGTCTGTGACGCGGGGTATTGCCATGGTTTTTTGCCGGAATTTGCACATTTATGTGACATATTCAAAAAATATATTAATTTTGTGAAGCCTGACATGGTATAAATACAACTTTTTGAACTTATATGGCACTGAAGAACCTCCCCAAGATATGTCCCTCCTGCGGTAAACGATTGAGCGTACAAGCGATGCATTGCAACGGATGCGATACGCATATCGAAGGCGACTACAACCTCCCGGTGATGATGCAGCTTTCGGCTCCCGACCAGCAATTCGTGCTCGATTTCGTAAAAAGCAGCGGCTCCCTGAAGGAGATGGCGCAGAAATTAGGGCTCAGTTACCCTACGGTACGCAACCGTTTGGACGACATAATTGCTCAACTTAATCAATTCGAAGGCGATGAACAGGATTCTTAACCCGTTTGAATACCTTTCTACCGGGAAAGCGCTCGGCTGGGGCCTTGCCGGGACTCTTTTTTCCATCTGCCTGCTGACGGCGGTGAGCTGGCCTGTCGGGGACGATCTGTCGAAGATCGTCACGATCCTCTCTTCGAACCTGCTTTTGTGGATTCCCCTTTCGCTGTTGCTCTACGTGCTGGCCCTGCTCTTCTCGCCGTCGCGTATCCGCGCAGTCGATATCTTTGCCACGAACCTTTTTGCCATGTTGCCCACGATCGTCATACTCGGGGTGCTGAGCGTGCCTTCGAAATGGCTGGGAGGGCTTGTCTGCGAGCCCCGCAGCGCCTGCGAGGTGATGAAGCTCGCAGGGTATAACCTGATCGTGATCCTGCTGTCGGTCTCGATGGCCTGGTCGATGGTCTGGGGCTGTTTCGCCTACCTCGTCTCGGCCAATATGAAGGGGTGGCGCGGGATTTCCATCTTTGTCATCTGCTATGTTTTCGTCAGCGTCGTCAACCAGTTGCTGATCGCCTATTCGAAATAAAATACCGGAATCATGCCGCGCGGGACGTCTTCGTCCCGTTTTTTATGCCTTTACTGGAATGCACTGGCCGGCTGCTGCATCCGGTATGCATTTTTTTTGCCGGCAACACAATACGATTGGATTTTATGCCGGCGGCAGGTTTGTTCGTTGACGTTTTTTCATGCCGCGATGGAGCAAAAAAGCGGTGCCCGGGGCTGTGTGACCCGGGCACCGTATAACAAAAAAAGGGTGAGCTCCTTATATCGCACCGCTACGACCACATACCCTTGCTCGATTCCTCGCCTGGGGGATTCTGTGGGAGCTGGTCGTATAAGACTCACCCGGGCACAAAAGTAGGAATTTTTTATATCTTTGCAAAAATTTTCGGCCCGATGCGTAAAAAAACTTTTCGCTATATCCTTTTCGCCTGCCTTGCGTGCCTGCTTGTCGCGGGTTTTGTCCTGCGGCAGCAATTTTACGGGAATGCCGTGCGCGCGGGGCGCGACCTCTATATCGGCAGCCGTGCCGACTACCAAAGCCTCACCGATTCCTTGCTGCCCCGGCTCAGGCACCATTGGGCTTTTGGTGTCTATGCCCGGCGCATCAACCTGCCGGAGACGTTCAAGCCCGGCCACTATGTGCTGGAGCCCGGGATGAGCGTGATCCGGGTAGCGCGGATGCTCAAACTGGGGCTTCAAACCCCTGTACGGGTTTCGATCAACAATGCCCGCATTCCGGCGCAGCTCGCGCAGAAACTCGCCCGGCAGATCGACGCCGACTCCACGGCGATCATGCAGGTGCTGACCTCGCCCGAAGTGGCGCGTGGCGTGGGGTTCGACAGCGTGACGCTCTTTTCGATGTTCATTCCCAACACCTACGAGTTCTACTGGACGGTGACGCCCGAAGAGTTCGTGCAGCGCATGAAGCGCGAGTACGACCGTTTCTGGACGCCCGGGCGCGATGCCTTGCGCGAACGCAGCGGTCTGAGCCGGCTCGAGGTCATGACCCTCGCATCGATCGTCTACGAGGAGACCCGCAAGACCGACGAGATGCCCCGTATCGCAGGGGTGTACGTCAACCGCCTGCGCAAGGGGATGCCCCTGCAGGCCGATCCGACGGTCAAGTATGCCATGCAGGACTTCGGGCTGCGGCGCATCCTGCACAAACACCTGAAATACGAGTCGCCCTACAATACCTACCGGAACAAGGGGCTGCCGCCTTCGCCGATCTGCATGCCCGGCATCGACGCCATCGACGCCGTGCTCAATTTCGAGGAGCATGACTACCTTTTCTTCTGTGCGCGTGCGACGTTCGACGGTTACCACAACTTCGCACGGACGCTCCGCGAGCACAATGCCAATGCCCGGGCATACAGCGCCGAACTGAACCGGCGCAAGATTAAATAATTTTTCGTACATTTGTCCTAATGCTTACGAAGATCTACGAACAGAACCCCTCGGAGCGGGAGTTGCAGAAGGTGGTCGACGTGCTCGTTCACGACGGGATCGTCATCTATCCGACCGACAGCGTCTATGCTTTCGGCTGTTCGCTCCATTCGCCCAAGGCCATCGAACGCCTGCGGCGGATGAGGGGTAAGGATGCCGAGGCTTTTTCGGTGGTCTTCGGGGATATCGCCCAGGTGGCGGAGTATTGCCGTGTGGACAACACGGCGTTCCGGATCCTGAAACGGAACCTGCCGGGGCCCTTCACGTTCGTGCTCACGGCATCCTCGCGCGTGCCCGACAAGGCGCTTGAAAAGCGCCGTACGATCGGCATCCGCATTCCGGACAACGCCATATCCCGCGCCATCGTCGCCGCACTGGGCTGCCCGCTCGTCACCACATCGGTGAAGGACGACGACCAGGTCGTGGAGTATACCACCGATCCCGAACTGATCCATGAGCGCTATGGCCGCGACGTGGCGCTTGTGATCGACGGCGGCATGGGGGACAATGTTCCCACGACGGTCGTAGACCTTACGGGCGACGAGCCCGAAGTGCTGCGCGAGGGCAAAGGGGAACTGCAATGAGATTAATATAAACAGTATATGGAAAAAACGAATTTCTGGAAAGATGTCGCCAAGTACGGCGCGATCATAGGCGCCCTGCTGGCCGTCTCGTTCATGTTGGAAACCCGATTGCAGATTTCGGCCAGTTTCGGCCTGTACGCAATCGAATGGATTGCCGTCGTCGTGCTGCATTACTATCTGCTGCACCGTTTCACGCGCCGGTATTCGATGATGTATACCGCCGAGGAGGGTTTCTCCTTCGGGCAGGGGTATGCTTACATCCTCTCCGTTTCGACCGTTGCGGGGCTCATCGTCGGTATCGTGCAATACCTTTACCTGCACTTTTTCATCGGTTACGCCAACTATACGGAGCGTACCACAGCCGCATTATCCGATTTTATAGGGCGGAACGGCGGGGTGCCGGCCAACATGGAATCCATGCTGTCGCAGATGTTCGACCAAATACAGAATACCCCCGAACCTTCTTTTTTAAGAACCCTGTGGGCCGTAACTTTCGTGAGTATTCTGTTCGGTGCCGTTTTCGGCCTTATCATTGCAGGCGTGTTGTCGCGTGCGCCCAAACCGTTCGATACCCCGCTAAGCGAATAGGGACATACCGTGAATAATAAACTGGACATATCCGTCGTAGTACCACTCTACAATGAGGCCGAGTCCCTGCCCGAACTGGTAGCATGGATCGACCGCGTTGCCGTGTCGCATGGCTATGCCTACGAGGTGATCCTCGTGGACGACGGTTCGTCAGACGGCTCCTGGGAGGTTGTCGAATCGCTCCGGGAGAAGTACCCGGCGATCCGCGGCATCGGCTTCGCCCGCAATTACGGCAAGTCGGCAGCCCTGTACTGCGGTTTCGCCGCAGCCGAAGGCGAGGTCGTCATCACGATGGATGCCGACCTGCAGGATTCGCCCGACGAGATTCCCGAACTGCGCCGCATGATCCTCGAAGAAGGGTACGACCTGGTATCCGGCTGGAAGAAGAAGCGCCGCGACCCGGTCGGCAAACGCTGGCCGAGCAAATTCTTCAACTGGACGGCGCGCCGGGTCTCCGGCATCAAACTCCACGATTTCAACTGCGGGCTGAAGGCCTACCGCCGCAAGGTTGTCAAGTCGATCGAGGTCTACGGCGAGATGCACCGTTTCATTCCGATTCTGGCGAAGCAGGCCGGGTTCCGCCGTATCGGCGAAAAGGTCGTCGAGCACCACGCCCGCAAATACGGCTGCTCGAAGTTCGGCCTCGAACGTACCGTGAAAGGCTACCTGGATCTGATCACCGTGCTGTTCATGACGCATTTCGGCCGCTCGCCGATGTATTTCTTCGGCAGTCTGGGGACGCTGATGTTCCTTATCGGCGGCGGGACTACGGTGTGGATCATTGCCGCAAAGATCTGGAAACAGGTGCACGGGCTGTCGCTGCGCCCGGTCACCGATCAGCCGCTCTTTTACCTGGCGATCCTCGCCGTGATCCTCGGCGTGCAGTTGTTCCTGGCGGGGTTCCTGGGCGAGCTCATCAACCGGGGGTCGTCGGATAGGAATAAGTATCTGATTGATAAAACTTTGTAAATAATTATGATACAACGAATCCAAACACTCCATCTGCTCATCGTCACGGCGCTCATGGCCGTTACGCTCTTTGCCCCGCTGGCTTGGTTCGCGGGCGACGCGGGTGAGTTCCGGCTCTATGCCTTTTCCCTGCAGACCTCGGCCGGAGAGGCTGTACAGTCGACCGTCTACATGGGCGTCGTGCTGGCACTGGCCTGCGTGCTGCCTTTCATTACGATCTTCCTGTTCAAACGCCGCCTGCTCCAGATCCGGCTCTGTGTCGTGGAGATCGTGCTGCTGATCGGTTCTGCGGTTATGGAAGCGGCCTATTATTTCCTCAGTTGGCGGGTTTTTTCCGAACTTTCGTTCCATACGCAGGGTTTCCGGCCCGCCATCGCACTGCCGCTCGTGTGCCTGCTGTTCGCCTACCTCGCTGCACGGGCTGTTTTCCGCGACGAACTGATGGTACGTGCCGCCGATAGAATACGCTGACGCGCGCCATACGACCGGACGTGGCATCAATCGGCCCGTCCGCTGAATATATCCCGCTTGCGGGATATATTTTTTTGTGCCTGCCGGAGCCGTCCGGCGGTTGAAAGGCATTCCTTGGCATTCGATTTGAAGCGGATATACAGGAAATTAGGAAATTCATTCATTCCTGTCTAAAATAAACGCTTCTATGAAAAAATCGAACTTTTGGAAGTTATTGTCCGGCACGGTGTTCTTTGCCACCGTGGCTCTGGCCTCATGTGTGGACGATAACGACGACAAGGGGATGCCTTATCTCGAAGTCACCCCCGACGTGCTCACGTTCAATGCCGACGGTGCCCCGGAAGGCGCCTCCGCATTCACCGTAAAGAGCAACCGCCCCTGGACGCTCGAAGTGCTGGAGGGCAGCGACTGGGTTACGCCCTCCGCAACTCAGGGCTCGGGCGACGGTACCGTCGAATTCACCATCCCCGCGAGCAACGTGGGCCGTATCGCCAAGCTCTCGTTCAACCTGAAGAACGCATATGGCGCCTATTGGACGAAAGAGGTCACCATCGAGCAGGGCGAGGCGCCCAAGGCCGGCGAGGTGAGCGCGCTGGTGGCCTACATCAAGAACACGTGGCCGAGCCTCGAAAGCGGTACCGAAGAGCTGAATTACAGCCAAAAGACGATTCCCGCCGTGATCCTCGCCAACAACGAGGGCGGCAATAATTTCGGCAAGCTCTATGTCGGCGACAACATCACGCTGCCCAACTCGGCCATCATCCTTTACAGCACGACCGAGTTTACCCGCGATAACAGCGCGAAATATCCGGTCGGCAAGAAGGTTACGCTCGACTTGTCGGCTGCCCAGTATGCGCCCTACGGCAATCTGCGCGAGCTGAAGAACGTCGTGGTGACCGTCTCCGACGATCCCGCCGTCGAGGTGGCCGTGCCGACGCTTTCGGCCGCGACGCTCAACGAGGGCAATTATCAGGGGCAGTATGTCCGGGTCACGAACCTCACGCCGCAGTCGTCGTTCGTCGGCGAGGCGTGGGCGACTTCCGCCAAGCGCGTCGTGCGCTTCGATGCCGCCGGAGGCGAGACTGTCCAGAGCTATATGGCTACGGCAACCGATGCCGCCGGTTTCGCCGCGATCACGATCGCCGACAAGACGGGCGCCCTGCTCGGTACCGCCGAACAGAATTTCAAGAACATACAGGTCATCCCGACCATGCCTTCGGACGTGGCCGCATTCGTCGCTTCGGGGGCTTCGCTTAGCATCTCGCCCGAGGATAACCTCGTGCTGGGCTCGGCGTCGGGTGCCACGGCGACCGTGACCGTCACGGCCAACATCGCGTGGACGGCCACCATGAGCGGCGACGGCTTCACGATCTCACCCCAGGGCGGGGATAACAACGGTACGGTCACCGTCACGGCGACCGCAGCCAATGAAACCTCCGCATCGAAAGACCTGGGCAGCATCACCTTCTCGGGCGAGGGCGTCACGCCGCTGACCCTGCGTGTCGCGCAGGCCGCCAAGCCGAGTGCCGAGCCCAAGACGGTTGCCCAATTCGTTGCCTTCGTCAAGGGGCTGGCTCCTGCTTCGGGCGCCGAGGCTTCGCTCGGAGAGTGGACGGGACAGACCGTTCAGGGATATATCGCCGCCAACGACGCGGGCGGCAACCTTTACCAGATGATCTCCGTCGTGGATAACACCGGGGATGCCGGTTCGGGTATTCTGCTCGCCGATGCGGCGTACGAAACCGTCGCCGACTACCCGGTCGGCGCCCGGATCACGCTGACCCTCGATGCGACGAGTACGGTCTACAACTCCTATGGCCTGTATAAGATCAATAAGGTAACGACCGCGGTCGACAACTCGTCGCCCGTGCAGATGGTCGTGCCGTCCGTCACCCTCGCGCAGTTCAATTCGAACGATTATATGGGTATGAACGTGAAGGTCACGGGGCTCGCATTCAAGGGCGAGGCCGGCGAGATGTGGTACAGCGGCACGGCCAACTATTCGACCCGCCTGTTTACCGACGGGAGCGGCGACCTGGCCGTGCGTACCTACAAGACCGTCGCATGGGGCGGCGAGTTGATCTCGTCGACCGTGACGGCCGGTTCGCTGATCGGCGTGGCCGAAGTCTACGACGGTGCGGCGCAGCTCTACCCGCAGTCCGCGGCGGATGTCGCCGACTTCAAGGTCGATGCTTCGACGCCCGTGATTACGGAGGTCGATCCCGCGTCGCTGACCTGGGGTGCCGAGGAGACGGTAACCAAGAATGTCGCGGTTACGGTCGTCAACCTCGGGTCGAACGCCCTGACGGTCGATAACGATGCGATTGCGCCTTTCACGGCCGTAGTCAACGGTACCACCGTTACCGTCACGCCTCCGGCTCCCAACACGACCTCCGACGACATCGTGCGCACGATGACCGTCTCGGTTGCGGGCGGTAACAGCCGCGAGGTTACGCTCACGCAGTTCGCGGCCGGGTCGGGCGGCGATACCAAGGGCATCTATACCTCCATGAGCCAGTTCATCCCGGCTTCCACCAGCACGACCGACCGTTACTATCCTTCCAACTCGACGATCGACGGCCAGCCCGCTACGGGTTTTAAGCTCGGTACGAGCAGCCTTGCCGGCGTATTCACCTCCGAGGCGCTGGGGGCATCGCTCACGGGCGACAAGAAACTGTCGTTCTATGCCGTGGCATGGACGGGCAAGGCCGCCACGGTCTACATCCGGGTCAACAACGGCGGTGCGGTGAGCGGTGACGGCAGCCATGCGATCACGGCCAGCGCCGGTGCCACGGGGTCGGGCAATGACTTCACCTTCACCGACGTGACCGATTCCGATTACTACACCTTCCAGCTCACGGGGCTGACCGCCGCATCGACCGTGACGATCTCCACGTCGCCCGACTTCACGGCGGCATCGGATCGCAATACGGGGCGTGCCATCGTGCTGGGCGTACAGGTCTATTGATATGAAGAGGATGCGTAAATATCTGATACGAACGCTCCTCGGGGTTGCTGCGGTCGTGGCGGCGGGTTTCGCCGCCACCTCCTGCAGTGACGACTCCGATTCGGGTTCCGGGGTCTTCCGCGTGGAGTGGGATCCCACCAAGACCGTGCACCCCGACCGGGAGGGCGCTGCCGTGCTGATCGTGGACGGCCGCGAGGGGACATCGTGGAGGGCCGAGATCACGGCGGGCGCCGACTGGGTTTCGTTCAACCGTACGGCTCCGGGCGGGCAGACCGTCAAGACCGGAATTGCCGGAACGAGCCTCGCCGCCCGCAACCAGTATGTCTATTACTGGCCGAACGACACCCGGGGAGAGCGGCATGCCATGATCCGCTTCACGTTCGACGGGCAGGCGCCCCTCGAACTGGAACTCACACAATACAGCACCTCGGCAGCCGACGATGTCTACCAGACGGGCCATAACCTTGTCTGGCCGGAAATCCCGGCCCGGAAATCCGACGATGCGTATGTCTATGTGACGCATTTCGCCTTGTTGCGCAACCAGAATACGGGTGTAACCTACAACGCCCGCAACTTTACGATGTGCTTCGACAAGACCAAGTTCGCCGCCTGGTGGGTGGCCTATCCGCTCCACAGCGCTTACACGGGTTCGGGGCGTGTCGAAACCTGGGCATACGACCCCAAGATCGCCGCCGAGTACCAGGCCAACCTGACCAAAAGCTATCCGGCACGGAATTTCGACCGCGGGCACCAGATCCCCAACGCCGACCGCAGCGGGAATGCCATGATGCAGGCACAGACCTTCTATTTCTCGAACATGACGCCCCAGAATTACAGCCTGAACCAGAATCCCTGGGCGGCGCTCGAGAAGATGGCGCGCGACAACTGGATGTGCTCCGATACGCTCTATGTCGTCACGGGCGCCTATTGGAATCCCGGCAGCACCTTTGCCACGCCCGATATCGACGGCAAGCAGTGTCCCGTGCCGAACTACTATTTCAAGGTGTTCGTCCGCACGGTCAAGGGCAATGTCCGCCAGGCGGGCGACCGGCTGGGCGACTATCCGGCCGACCAGCTGAAGTCCATCGGGTTCTGGGTCGAAAATGCGGGCGGACAGGGGACTGCAAGGAGCTGGGTGAAAAGCGTTTCGGAGGTCGAAAACCTCACGGGTTTCGAATTCTTCCCTTCGGTGCCCGCCGCCGTCAAGGCGCAGAAAGACGCCGCCTCGTGGGGACTGTAAAACCTTAAAATTTCAGAATGATGAAAAAACGATTGATATTCACCCTGTTGCTGGCGGCATTCATTGTGGCGTGCTTCGCGCAGAAGCCCTACAAGGTGATGTTCTACAACCTGGAGAATTTCTTCGATACGATCAACGACCCCGAGGTGCTCGACGACGAGTTCACCCCCGAAGGGCCCAAACAGTGGAACTCGGCCAAGTACAACCGCAAGCTGGGCAACACCGAACGGGTATTGTTCGACCTTGCGGCTGCCGACAAGGTCTATCCTGCCGTGATCGGCGTGTCGGAGGTCGAAAACCGCTCCGTGCTCGAGGATATCGTGGCGGCGCCCAAACTGGCGCCAGCCGATTATCGTATCGTGCACTACGATTCGCCCGAGGCGCGCGGCGTCGACGTGGCTTTTCTCTACCGCCCCGAAGTCTTCAAACTGGAGGGCAGCTATCCGGTGAAAACCGTCGTGCCGTCGCTCCCTAATTTCAAGACCCGCGACATCCTGACGATGTGGGGAAGGATCGACGACGAACCCTTCTTCTTCATGGTGGCGCACTGGCCTTCGCGGCTGGGCGGCAAGGACGCTTCGGAATTCAAACGCATCGCCGTCGGGGAGCAGATGCGCCGGATCGCCGATTCGGTGCTGAAAGCCGACCCTGCGACCCGGATCGTTGCCATGGGCGACTTCAACGACGACCCTACGGATCCGAGCATGGCCGAAGGCCTGGGTGCCCGAACGCGCATGAAGGAGCTCGAACCCGGCGATTTCTACAATCCCTTCGGAGACATGCTGCGTGCGGGGATCGGTACGCTCGCCTACGGCGACGCCTGGAACCTTTTCGACAACATCGTGGTCTCGGGGAACATGGTCTCGGGCGACGACGGCATGCAACTGCGCAAGGCTCCCGGTTCGAAGTACTACGGCAACATCTTCCGCAGGCATTACATGGTGCAGCGGGAAGGGCAGTACAAAGGTTATCCGCTGCGTACCTATGTGGGAAACAACTTCCAGGGCGGTTACAGCGACCACTTCCCGGTGTATATCTATTTTGCCAAATAATTTAGCTACATAGTCTATGAAAGTCAAAATTCTACTGATTTTAGTACTCTCCGTCACCACGCTGACCGCCTTTGCACAGGACGGCGGCGTCAGGGGCAGGGTCGTTTCGCGTGCGGGGCGTGTGGCCCTCGACGGCGTGAAGGTTACCATGACGCCGGGCGACGTGACCGTGATGTCTGATGAGCGGGGTAATTTCCTCATCGAGAATGTCCCTGCGGGCGAATACTCGCTGCAGTTCGAGACCCCCGAGTTCGAACCCCTCTCCATCGCCGTGCGCGTCGGCTCGCAGGTGCGCGACATCAATGCGGTCGTGTTGGTGCCCGACGTACCCCGGCAGATGATCGACGACGCCGTGTTCGCGGAGTTCGACATGGAGACCGTCGACGATGCGCAGGCATTGCCTACGTCGCTCTCGGCCTCCAAGGACATCTTCAACAACATCGCGTCCTACAAGTTCAGTGAGATGCGCTTCAACGTCCGCGGTTACGATTCGCAGTACCAGGACGTCTACATGAACGGCATCCGGCTCAACGACGCCCTCACGGGCTATACGCCCTGGTCGCTGTGGAGCGGCCTGAACGACGCCACACGTAACCAGGAGGTGACGTCGGGTATCGTGGCCTCGGACGTCGGGCTGGGCGGCATCGGCGGTACGACCAACATCATCACCAGCCCGTCGCAGATGCGCAAGGGGTTGCGTGCCAGCCTCGTGAACGGCAATTCGATGTACCGTTTCCGTGCAATGGTCACCTATGCCTCGGGCTATCAGGACAACGGCTGGTCGTATGCCTTTTCGGTTTCGACCCGCCAGGGCGGCAACTCCTATGTCGACGGCGTTTACTACAATGCGTTCGGTTATTTCGCCGCCGTCGAAAAGCAGTTCGGCCAGCGCCACCGCCTGGCGCTGACCCTGTTGGGTGCCCCCACCGAACGCGGTGCGCAACAGGCCGCCACGCAGGAGGCCTACGACCTGGTAGGCAACAACTATTACAACCCCAACTGGGGCTGGCAGGACGGCAAGAAGCGCAATGCCCGCGTGCGTAACAACCACGAACCCATCGTGATGCTCAACTACACGTTCGACATCTCCGACCGTTCGAAGCTGGAGCTGGCCACGGCGCTGCGCTTCGGCAGGAACGGCTACTCGGCACTGACGTGGCAGAACGGCCCCGACCCGCGCCCCGACTACTACCGTTACCTGCCGAGCTATTTCGCCCTCGACAAGAACTATGTCGGTGCCGCATGGCAGCAGGTCTACTGGCAGGCCAACTACCAGAACATCCGCCATTTCGACTGGGAGCAGATGTACCAGACCAACTATAACCAGAACGATCCCCTCGACGAGCAGATCTACGGCCCCGGCCGGCGGTCGAACTACATGGTCGAGGAGCGTCATACCGATCAGCTGGACTGGAACCTCGCGGCCAGTTTTTCGCACATCTTCCGCGACAATTCCAGGATCAACGGCGGGCTTTCGCTGCGCCGTAACCGTACGGAGTACTACTCGCAGGTGAAAGACCTCCTGGGGGGCGACTATTGGGCCGACGTCGACAAATTCGCCGAACGCGATTTCGGCTCGAATACAGAGGCTTACCAGAATAACCTCGACTATTACAACAAGTACGGCCATGCGCATGCCGCCAAGGTGGGCGATAAGTACAGCTACGATTACTATGCCCACGTGCTCAGCACCCGGGCGTGGGCATCGTACGGTTTCAACATCGGCGGCTTGGGCATCACCGTGGGCGGCGAAGTGGGCTATGCGAAGCTGTGGCGCGAGGGTTTGTGGCGCAAGGGGCTCTTCCCCGACAATTCGAAGGGCGACTCCCGGAAACTGGATTACCTGACCTACAAGGCCAAGGGTAACTTCTCGTACCGCTTCTCCGCGGCGCATGCCGTCGAGGCGAACGTCGTCTACATGCAGGAAGCGCCCGAGTTTCAGTCCTCGTTCGTTTCGCCCCGTACGCGCAACACCACGACGCCGGGGCTTTCGGCCGAGCGCGTCCTCGGCGTGGATGCGTCGTACAACCTGCGTTACGGCGATTTCAAGGCTCGCATTTCGGGCTATTATACCCGCATCTACGACCAGTCGAAGGTGATTTCCTATTACGACGACGTGGCGGCCACCTTTACCAATTTCGCCATGAGCGGCATCGACAAGGTGCATTTCGGCCTCGAGGCGGCCGTCTCGATCCCGATCTACCACACGCTCGCCCTGAACGGCGCCGTGAGCTGGGGACAATATACCTACGATTCGAACCCCTATTACCTGCAAACGCAGGACAACAGCGGCGATATCGTCTCCGACGGTTATGTCTACTGGAAGGATTTCCGGGTCGAGAGCACACCCCAGACGGCCGTCAACGTCGGCCTGTCGTGGCGCTCGAACAACAACATCTACCTCTCGGCCGACTTCAACTATTACAACAACATGTATCTCTCGATGAGCCCGATCTACCGTACCGACGCCGTAATCACGGGCGGTATGGCGCCCGGCGACATCGAACACCTGCGACGCCAGGAGAAGTTCGACTCGGCTTATACGCTCAATGCCAGCATCGGCAAGAACTGGTATATCCACCGTAAGTACACGCTGGGATTCAGCCTCGACGTTAAGAACATCCTGAACAACCAGGACATCAAGACCGGCGGCTATGAGCAGACACGCCTCTCGAAGAATACCGAGACCACCGTGACGACCTACCAGGCCTTCGACTCGAAGTATTTCTACATGTTCGGTACGACCTATTACCTCAATCTCTATTTCCGTTTCTGACGGTTGGACGAATAAAACATGAATGCTATGGATAAATTATTCAAATTGTTACTGGCGGCTGCCGCAGCCCTGTTTTTCACAGGCTGTTACAGCGATTACCTGAATCCGGGGCCGGCCAGGGTCTACACCCGCGCCGATTTCGAGGCGAAGGGACTGGAATACATTTCCGTCGGGGAGCTGAAGGCGCGCTTTCGGGCCGAGAATGCGGGTATGAACGACGGTACCGTGGCGTCGTGGACGGTCGACGAGCCGCTGTTCACCTCGGGCAAGGTTATTTCGACCGACCGCTTCGGCAATGTCTACAAGTCGGTATACCTCTACGACGAGGCCTCCGAGTCGGCCATCGAGCTCAAGCTCAATACGGGCAACTACCTGTTCCATCCCGTCGGGCAGATCGTCTACGTCGATCTCGAAGGGCTCGTGCTGGGGAACTACCGCGGCATGGTCAGCATCGGTACGACCTCCTACAATGCGAGCTATTCGAACGACAATATCGAGAGCAAGATCATGCAGGACGAGCACATCTTTTCGGGCGAACAGCAGCCGATGCTGAAGTCCGATACGCTGGTCGTTACGCGCGACAACTACCGGACTGTGCTGTCGGACGACGACCTGGGGCGCCTGGTGCGTTTCGAAGGGGTCGAAAGCCGCTTCGGCACGGCGCTGTGGGGCTACAAGAACACCTTTCCCAATTATTTCGCCAATTCCGTCTCCTACGACGTGAATTCCCCCGGGTGGGAGGATATCGACCAGTGGGCTACCTGGGCGACGATGCGCATGTTGCCCGGTACGAATGCCGACACGTTTTTCTACGGCTCGGCCTGGTTCACCTACGATGCGCAGGCCGCCGGTACCGGCACGAATGCCGCTCCGGGTAACTATGTGGTGCGTACGAGCGGTTACAGCCAGTTCCGCGACAACAAAATCCCCGTATCCGGTTCGGTCGTTGACCTGACGGCCATCTATACCAAGTTTACCAACGGCTCGGGCAATTATGCGACCTACCAGCTGACGCTCAACACCGACCGGGACGTGGTGGTGAAGTGATACCGCCCTCCCCGGGACGAGGCGGTGTCCCGATAAGCGTTCATACCCTGCGCAAACCGGGGAGCGTATCCGGGAACCGCATACGAAAAAAGGCTGTCTGACAAATCTCAGACAGCCTTTTTTCAGATACCGGCACTCAGCGTTTGTTCCACGCGCTCGAAGTCTGGTAATAGCCGATGGCGCGCGAGACCTGTTCGGGGTTTTCCGTTTCCATCGGTTCGAGGTTGTGGGGATTGTCCTCCGTGGGAACGACCCGGTACTGTTCGAAGCGGCGCACGGGCGAAAGGATCGTGAACACGTCGCCTTCGAGGTAGCCCAGATCCTGGTAGGTTGCGATGAACGCGCGGTTGACATAGCCCTCGTCGTAAATGCTGCGGCCGTAGAAATGCGAGTCGTAACTCATGTTGAGCAGCGAAAGCAGGGTAGGCATCAGGTCGATCTGCGAAACGATGCCCCCGACATGCTGCGGCTCGACGAAGCCCGGGGCGTAGATCAGTGCCGGGATATGGTATTTTTCGAGCGGGATTTCCGTGCGGCCCGCGCTCGATGCGCAGTGGTCGGCCGTGATGAGGAAAATCGTATTGGCGAACCAGGGTTGTTTCGACGCTTCGGCGAAGAACCGCCCCAGTGCATAGTCGGTATACATCACGCCTCCGTTGCGCGACTTGGCGTCGTGCGGTATGCTGACCTTCCCGGCCGGGTAGGTGAACGGGCGGTGGTTGCTCACCGTCATGACATGTGCGAAGAACGGCTTGCCGTCGCCGGCGTCTTCGTTGAGCGTGCGGATGACCTTGCGGTAGGCGTCTTCGTCGCATACGCCCCAGATGTTGGCGAAGGTGATTTCCCCGGGCTCGTACTGCCGTTGGTCGACGATCTCATAGCCGTTGCCCGAGAAGAAGGTCTCCATATTGTCGAAATAGCTGTTGCCGCCGTAAAAATATTTCACGGTGTAACCTTTGTCGCGCAGCAGGGCGCCGGTCGAATGCATCCCCGCATTGTTCGGGCGCTTGATGATGCTTTGTCCCGGGCAGGGCGGCAGCGAAAGCGTCACGGCCTCCAGCCCGCGTACCGTGCGGTTACCCGTGGCATAGACGCGGTCGAACGCCAGGCTCCGGTCGTAGAGCGAGTCGAGCACGGGCGTCAGCTGCCTGGTGTTGCCGAAATGACCCATGAACGAGGCGCTCATGCTCTCGATCGTTATCAGTACGATGTTGCGCCGTATCTCGGGCCCCTCGCTGCGGACGGCATGCAGGTTGTCGCCCGTGCTGCCGTACACACCGTGTACGAACTCCTCGGCCTTGGCTTCGGGCTCGGTGATGTAGAACTGTTCGTAGTCGAGTTCGTTCTTGACGAACGCGTCGTAGAACTTGTAGAGTCCGTTGGCTTGCAATTCGTTCACGTAGACGTTGTCGCTGTCCTGGAACCGGGTATTGAAATGCAGCAGCCAAACCGCCAGTAGCATGGCTGCGATATAGGCCGGCCCGGCGACAGCCTTCCAGCGCCATCCGATCAGCCGGTCGGCCTGCCCCAGGTCGCGGCGGAAAAGGTACCAGGTGATGAGCAGCGTCACTACGATTATCCCGAGCGACATCGGCAGTACGGGGTAGGATTCCATGATGTTGCCCACGACCTCGTTGGTATAGACCAGGTAATCCACGGCGATGAAGTTGTAGCGGACTCCGAATTCGTTCCAGAAGAAATATTCGCTGATCGCGTTGAAGACGATAGCCCCCACGTAGAGCGTGATGATCAGTGCGAACCATACCGTCGTCCAGTAGCTGCGGAATCCCCGGAAGAAGAGCCGTAGGGCGAACGTCCCGGCCCAGAAGCCGAGGATGCCCGAGGCTACCTGCGGTGCGACGCTGCCGTATTCGTCGAATATCGTGTTGCAGAAGGTCACGTAGCAAAATGCCGCGGCGAGTATTCCGAGGATGATGTAGCTCCACGGTTTGCGGTATTTCGTCTCCGAGACGCTCATCATGAAGAGCCACAGGAAGCCGAAGCCGATCGTTGCGGCACAAAGGTCGTTCATGGCGCCCAGCAGGAATACCTGGCACCACTCGCCCGGTGAAAAACCGAGGTCGCTGGTCTGCCCGTTGAAGAGCAGCACGATGCGGAGTACGAGCCCCGCGACGATCGTCAGAATGGATATTTTAAGATAGAGGCCTGAGACCAGGTTGAGACTACGAGACATGGTGGCAGCACTTTGGTTTAAAATTTTTGCAAAGGTAATATTTTTACCTCCTGTTGCAAACAAAAAGGCAGCCGTTTTCACGGCTGCCTTTCATTCTGTCGGATGGGGGCTTATTTCGCCTCTTCCTTTGCGGGACGCATGATGACTTTCACGAGGTTACCGTCGGAAAGCACCTTCTTGGCCATGGCCTGTACGTCGGCGTCGGTCAGCGTCTTGAGCACCTCTTCGTAATCGGCCAGGTAGTCGAGCCCTGAGCCGTATTTGCTGTTGAGGTAGTTCATCCAGCTGGCATTCTGTTCGAGGCTGTTTTTCCAGCTCTTGAGCATGAACTCGCGGTTTTTCTCGATGTCTTCGCTCTTGGGGCCGTTGGCGGCGATCTCTTCGATCTCCTTCATTACGATCTCGCGCAGCTCGTCGGCCATCTCCTCGTTGGTGTCGAACGAAATGGTCATGTTGTAGGTCTCGCTCGGGATGTATTCCGTCGAACCGGATACTTGTACGCCGTACGTGCCGCCCTTCTCCTCGCGGATCGAAACCAGATAGCGCGAGTTGAGCGCCTGCGTCAGGAACGACAGGGCAGCCTTGTTCTTGAGCGTGTAGGGCATCTCGCCGGAGAACATGTAACGTACCGAAACCTTGGGCTGTTGCATCGAGGCCGTGAAGTCCTCGGTCACCTCGCCCTTCACGGGATCGCATTTGTCGTCCGCGAACGTCATCGGTTTCTTCGAGGTCGGGATTGAGCCGATATATTTTTCAACGAGCGGTTTGAGCGTTTCGAGGTCTACGTTGCCCACGAACTTGAATACGAAGCTGTTGGCATCCGGATAGAGTTTCTTGTAGATGGCCGGCAGCGCCTCGAAGCTGAACTTGTCGATGATCTCGGTCGAAACCATCTGGCGGCGCGGGTTGTTGCCGTATGCCACGTCGATGAACTTGTCTTCCATCAGGTAGTCGGGGTTCGACTTGACGTTCTCCAACTGTGCGCGCAGCATCTTCATGAGCGTGTTGTAGTCGTTCTCGTCGAAACGCGGCTGCGTGAAGTTGAGGTAGAGCAACTGGAACATCGTCTCCAGGTCTTTGGGCGAGCATACGCCGTTCATGGCGCTGGCGTAGTTCTCCACCGAGGGCTGAACCGACGCCGATTTGCCCGAAAGCTGTTTCTTGAGGTCGGTGGCCGAGAATTTGCCTACGCCCGACATCGAGTTGAAGGCGGGCATCATCTCGCCCATGTAGAACTCCTCGTCCGAGAGGATCGACAGGCCGCCCTTGGCCAGGGCGCTCATGCGAACCTCGTCGGCTTTGTAGGCCGTGGGCTTCACGATAACCTTCACTCCGTTGGCCAGCGTCCATTCCGTCGTGCCGTACTCGGCGTTCTGTGCGGTCTTCTTCACGGGCGAACCTTCCAGGGTAGTTCCTTCGGGGATCAGCGGTTCCTTGACCGTGTTGTCCTCATATGCCTCGATCTCGGCTGCAGCGACCTTGTCGCGGATGGCGAGAATCTCCTCGGTCGTCGGATTTTCGACACCCTCCTTTTCAGGTGCCGTGATGACGATTACCTGGTTGTTGGGGTAGATCGCCTGCTGTGCGAATGCGTTGACAGCCTCGACGTTGAGCGCCTTGATCAGCATGCTGTCCAGCTGCCATTCGGTTTTGGCGTCGGGCATGGGGCGGTTTTGCTGGAAGTTATCCAGATAGGTCTGTACGAATTCGGCGTTGCGACGGTCGTTGCGGTTCGTGTACGAACGCTCGGCGCGGCGCATCAGGTCGTTTTGTGCACGCTCGAACTCACCCTGCGTGAAGCCGTGGCGGCGCACCTTCTCCATCTCCGTGTAGAGGGCTTCGAAACCCTGTGTCAGTTTGCCGTCCTGCGTCATGGCGACGAAGGTCGTGGCCTCGAGCGTCGGGATTACGCCGATGCTGCCCGAGTTCATGCCTGCGCCCAGGAACGGGGCGTCGGGCTGCATCGAAATCTCCTGCAGACGGGCATTCTCCATCGTGGTCATGTAAGCCTGTACCACGTCGAGCATCTCGCCGTATACCAGGTTGTTGTACTGCTCGGGTACGGCCGGGCGCTTTACGAAGACCTGCACGCGCGAACCCTGCATTTCGGGATCGGTGTAGATGCTGACGATCGGCTCTTCGTTGTCGGGCACCGTGATCACCTCTTTCTGTGCGGCATCGGCGGCCGGGGCCGGAATATCGCTCATCAGCGTTTTGAGCTTGTTTTCGACGGCGTCGACGTCGATGTCACCCACGATCACGACCGCCTGATAGTCGGGGCGGTACCACGTGTTGTAGAAATCCTCCAGTTCCTTGTGCTGGAAGCCTTTCAGCCCGTCGAGATAGCCGATCAGGTTGCGGTGCTCGTATTTCGTGCCCTTGCCCAGCGCCTGGAGCATCTTCATGGTCGAACGCCACGAAGCGTTGTCGCGGGTGCGGAGCTCCTCCATGATCACGCCGCGCTCCGAGTCGATCTCCTCGGGCTGGAGGGCGATGAAGTGCGACCAGTCGTGCAGGATCAGCAGCGCACTGTCGATGATGCCCTCGCGTGAGGTCGGGACGTCCTTCATCATGTACGAAGTCATGTCCCAGCTGGTGCCGGCGTTGAGGTTGGCGCCGAATTTCACGCCTACCTTCTCCAGGTATTCGATCATCTGCTTGCCGGGGAGGTTTTTCGTGCCGTTGAAGGCCATGTGCTCGAGGAAGTGGGCGAGGCCCTGCTGTGCGTCGTTCTCCTGGATGGCTCCCACGTCGTGCAGGATGTGGAAATCCGCCTGTCCTTTCGGCTTTTCGTTGTGGCGGATGTAATAGGTCATTCCGTTTTCGAGTTTACCCGTCCGGACATCCTTGTCCGCCGGGATCGGCTCCATCGGGTTGAGCTGGGCCATTGCGCTCGTCATTGCGAAGGCGGCTGCAACCAGCATTGTTAATTTTTTCATAATCGATCGTATTAGGGTTTTTGTGTTATTCTTTTTCTGCGGGCAGGTCGGGGCGGTATTCGATGATGTCCCCCGGCTGGCAGTCGAGCTCGCGGCAGATCGCTTCGAGCGTCGAGAACCGGATGGCCTTCGCTTTCCCGTTCTTGAGTATCGAGAGGTTGGCGGGCGTAATATCCACCCGTTCGGCCAGTTCGCCGAGTGACATCTTGCGTTTGGCCATCATGACGTCTATATTGATTATTATAGCCATAATGTCGTCCCCCCCCCTTTAATTGTCTGTATCGTTGCCATGCTATGTTACTTATTTTAGATAGTCAGTTTCTGCTCTTCGCTCAGTTGTGTCCCGAGGGAAAGCACCTCGGCCATGAAGAGGAACAAAATACCGACGATCACATTCCAGTAGCTCAGCGGAAATGTCCCCACGACCTCGAAAGAGGTGCCTTCGAGCAGTCGTGCCGCCTCGGTGTTGCTGATGTATTTCATCAGAGCCTCGCTTAGTTCCGCTACGAGGATCAGGATGCCGATGGCGCGCGTACGCAGTATATTGCTGTGGCGCAGCGGCTGTTCGTCGCGGATCGACTTGCGGAGCGAATTGATGATCAGGGCGATCAGCACGAGGATCGTCAGGTACGAGAGGCCCGTTATCACCATCAGCAGGTAGCAGTAGACATTGTTGCCCATCACCTTGAACGCGTTGCCGAGCGTGTAGGCCTCGTCCACCTGTACGCGCAGGTCTATCCGGCTGATTGTCGGTTCGATGCTGGCCGGGAGCCCCTCGATCACGACCGGCTCGGCGGCCTTGCGCACTACCGGGGCGGAGACGTAATAGGAGCGTATGCCGCCTTGTGGGATCTCGATCTCCAGCGTGTCCTGCGCATCGCGCCATCCGCGCGAGAAATCCGGGACGAAGCTCGCTGCGAAACCTACGATCAGCGCCGCGAAGTAGATGATGTAGATCAGCAGTAAATGCCTGTGCAGTCTTTTTTTGTTCTGCATGCTTGTTCGTTTTTGAGTTTCGATAGTGCAAAATTAGTATTTATTTTCGAAAAACAAATAATATTTATCGTTTTTCGATAAAATAATTGGTCGCGGATAAAAAAGGACGGCACCAGCGCCGTCCTTCGCCTGCTGTGGCGCGTATTTATTCCACGTTGTCTTTCAGTTGTTTCCAGAACGAGGCTTCGATGGCCATTGCGATCGAAGCGGCCAGCACGAAGAGTACGAACATCACGACGAAGGTGATGAAGGCGATAGTCGTCCCTATGTTTAGGTAGGGTATCCAGATAGTTACCAGCCACAGGGTCACTGCCACGACGATCGGGGGGCGTTCTTGACGCCGATTTCGATCGAATCCTTCAGGGTTTCCGCGAAGTCGAGTTTCTTCATTTCCATAACTAACGCTTTTATTGAGGGTTAATGTTCAACCAAATATACGAAAAATTCTTATCTTTGCCGCCATGCAACGCTAAATATCAATTACATGGGAGAAAAATCGCATTATAATTACCGTGTCGAACCGCAGGATGTGGATTTCACGCTCCGGGCCACGATCCCGTCGCTGGGCTCGGCGATCCTCAATACGGCGGGCATCGACGCCCACGGCAAGGGTTTCGGGGTCGACGCCCTCAATGCCGACAACCATTCGTGGGTGCTCTCGCGCATGGCCGTGGAATTCGACTGCCAGCCAGGGCAGTATACCGACTATACGATCGCCACGTGGATCAACGAATACGGGCGGGTGCTCTCGACGCGTAATTTCACGCTGACCGACGCCGCGGGCAACGAATTCGGCCGTGCGGTGACGCAGTGGGCGATGATTGATCTGAAGAGCCGTTCGGCGCTCGACCTGTCGTGGGTGGGAGACGCCCATGCCGAAGCCATCGTCGATGCCCCTTCGCCGACCGACAAGCCGCGCAAGATCCGCGATGTCAACCCGGCGCAGACGGTCATGCACAAGGTCGTTTACAGCGACATCGACTTTAACCGCCATGTCAATACGATGCGCTATATAGAAATGATGATCGACATGCTGCCCCTGGAAATGCTGATGCAGGAGGCACCCGTGCGGTTCGACATCCATTTCCTGCGCGAATGCCGTTACGGGCAGACGCTTGCCGTCGGTTACGAACAACGCGGCCGTACGGCGCTGTTCGAGATACGCAGCGATGCCGGTACGGTGGCTGTACGTGCCTCTATCGAGTGGAAATAGGCCTGCGGGGAATGTCCTGCCGGCACTCTGTGGAACGGGTTTTGCAGGTAGGGCTGCAAAACCTTTTTCATTATGGAAACCGCAGTCAAAACACAGAACAAGTATCAGGTGAGCATCGACCTGCTGAACGATGCCGTAGGTAAGGAGATCGCCACATCGCTCCAGTACATGTATTTCCACACCCATTTCGAAGATGACCGCTACCAGTACCTTTCGAAGATCATGCGTGAGATCTCGATCGCCGAGATGCGCCATATCGAGGAGTTCTCCGACCGCATCATGTTCCTGCAGGGCGACGTCGACATGAACGCCTCGTTCCGTACCAAGCAGGTGACCGACGCCAAGGAGATGCTCCGCCTGGCCATGCAGTTGGAGCAGAGCACGATCGACTCCTATAACGAGGCGTCGCGCATCGCCGCCGAACACAAGGACGCCGTGACGCACAAGATGTTCCAGGACATTATCGTCGAGGAGGAGGAACACCTCGATACCTTCCGCACCGAGTTGCAGCATATGCTCGACTACGGCGAGGAGTACCTGGCGCTGCAGTCCGCAGCGGGCAGCAAGCATACCGCCAAGAGTTTCAAACATACTGACGACGGCGAATAACCGTCCCTGGCCCGAGTCTGCGGGGTGCCGTTCGCGGCGCCCCGTTTTTTGTGCGGGCTTTTCCCGGTGAATCCCGTCCGGCAGGCTCTTCGCTGTGCGTTCTTCCCGCCGGACACTTGCCGCCATGCTTTCCCTGCCGGTTTTTCTCCGTGTGTTTTTCCTCCGGGCTCTTTGCTGCGTATTTTTACGGAGCCTCGTCCCGGCCGGGAACCAGGCCGGGGCGGGTGCCGGACTGCCGGGATCTTCCCGTTATGCCCCTGCGCATGGAATCGCGGTGGTGCGAAAAGTTTGTCCTGTCCGTATATTTACGGCAAAAGAGACAGCCGTTTGCGCTATCTTTTCCTATATTTGCCGTATGAAGATTACGATTTTAGGCCCTGCGCACCCGTACCGGGGCGGACTGGCTTCGATCATGGAGATCATGGCCCGCACCTTTCAGCGGCGTGGGAACGAGGTCGACATAAAGACTTTCACGCTGCAATACCCTTCGCTGCTCTTCCCGGGCAAGAGCCAGACCGTATCCACGCCGCCGCCGGCCGATCTGCACATCTGCCGGTGCGTCAATACGGTCAACCCTTTCAACTGGGTGCGTATCGGTCGCCGGATATGCCGCGAACGTCCCGATTTCGTGCTGATGAAATACTGGACGCCCTTCATGGCACCCTGTTTCGGCACCATTGCCCGTTTCGCCCGCCGCAACGACCATACGAAGGTGCTCTGCCAGATCGACAACGTCGAACCCCACGAGCACCACCTGACCGACAAACCCTTCAACCGTTATTACCTGGGTGTCGTGGACGGGTTCGTCTACATGTCCGAGCAGGTGCACGGCGAACTGAAGGCATACAGCGATGCCCCGGCGCTGTTTTCCCCGCATCCGCTTTTCGAGAACTTCGGGGAGCGGGTCGCCCGCAACGAGGCTTGTGTACGGCTGGGGCTGGATCCGACGGTCGATTACGTGCTTTTCTTCGGGCTGATCCGCGACTACAAAGGGCTCGACCTGCTGCTCGACGCCTGGGCGGGGTTGCGTCGCCGGGGGCTTGCCGCGGGGCGCAGGCTGATCGTCGCCGGGGAATTTTACACCCCCAAGGAGCGTTACCTGCGGCAGATTGCCGACAACGGCCTGCAGGACGAGGTGATCCTCCACGACCGGTTCATTCCCGACGAACAGGTGAAATATTACTTCTCGGCTGTGGATTTCGTCGTCCAGCCCTATAAGACCGCGACGCAGAGCGGCGTGACGCAGATCGCCTACCAGTTCTGCGTGCCGATGGTCGTCACCGACGTCGGCGGTCTTTCGGAGATCGTGCCCGACGGTCGCGTAGGGTATGTCTGCGAGCCTACGGTGCAGGGCGTGGCCGATGCCATTGCGCGGATGTACGACGGGGATACGATCGAACGCTTCCGCCTGAACTGCATCGAGGAGCGCAAACGCTTCTCGTGGGAGGAGATGTGCACGCGCATCGCCGAGTTGTACGAAATGGTACGCTGATTCCGGATCGCGTGGCTGGGATTTTCCCCGAACCCTTGCCTCCGGAAAATTACAAAGGGCTGCCGTGCATTGCACGGCAGCCCTTCCGCTTCATTTATTCGTCGTAGTTTGGCTACTTCTTTATATTGGGCAGTTCGAGCCCGTAGTTCTTTTTCCGGTCTTCCGCCTTGAGCCACAGTCCCAGGAGCATCGCCGCGATGCCGCAGCTGGCGAAAATCACCATCGGGAGCGTATAGTTGTAGGCCGTGCCGTCCACATGCCCCGGGTTACTGAATTTGAGGGCGTAGCCGATGACAGCAGGGAAGAGGCAGAGGCCGATGTTCTGGATCCAGAAGATCAGCGAGTAGGCCGAACCCAGGTAGCGGGTCTCCATGATCTTGGGAACCGAGGGCCACAGCGCTGCGGGTACCAGCGAGAACGAGATTCCCAGGATGATGATGGCGCCGTAAGCGACGAGCGTACTCGGATAGGCCGGGAGCACGAAGGCGAAGATCAGGTGACATACCGTCATCAGGACGGCTCCGAAGATCAGCATCGTGGCGCCCTTGCCCTTGTGGTCGAGGTAGCTGCCCAGCAGCGGCGTGATGGCCGCGGCGCCCATCGGGAACCAGCGGAAGATGTCGGCGGCCGTTTGTGCCGTGACGCCGAGGTTGCTTTCCAGCATGTTCGTGGCGAAGCGCTGGAAGGGGAAGATCGCCGAATAGTAGAGCACGCAGAGTATGGCTACGATCCAGAATACCTTGCTGCTGAATATCTTGCCCAGGTCGCTGATGCGGAATTCCTCTTCGGAACTGTTGTTGCCGCGGGAATCCAGCCCGAGCTGTTTGTCCAGCTTGCGATCCATGAAGGTGAATACCGTGTAGGTGAGCAGTCCGATCAGCAGCAGCAGGGTACAAAATGCCACCGGGCGCACGACCGTTGCGGGAGCCATGTTGGCGAGCCACGGCGAGATGGAGAAAACGGCGAAGACACCCACACGGGCAATGGCCATTTCCAGCCCCATTGCGAGGGCCATTTCCTTGCCTTCGAACCACTTGGCGATCGTCTTCGAAACGGTGATGCCGGCCATCTCCATACCGCATCCGAATATCATGAACCCGAGCGATGCGAGTTTGGCACTGGCCGGGAACGATACCCACCAGCTATTGAGCCAAGCCTCGGCGCCAGTGCCGATGAAGGCGTCGCTCACGCCGTAATATTTGATGCAGGCGCCGATAAACATCAGGGATGCCGAGAGCATTCCCGTGAAGCGCACACCCATTTTGTCGAGGATGATACCTGCCAGGATCAGGAATCCGAAGACATTGAAGATGAACTCCGAACTTCCGTACATGCCGAACACGTCGGGCGTCCAGCCGCGCTGTGCCTCGATCATGCTCTGCAGGGGCGACATCATGTCCACGAACATGTAGCCGAAGAACATCGTCAGTGCGATCAGGATGAGCGCCGTCCACCGCACCCAGGCCGAGTCGTTGAGTTTCCGTTGGATAATTTCCGTCATAATTATTTGTTTTTGAGTTAGCTTACTTTTCTAACGGCGCGTATCGTTTCAGCACCTCGTAAGCCTCGACGATACCCAGCTCGCCGGCCTTCGAAATGTCGAGACACCCTTTGCGCGTGTCCTTCATGAATATCTGTATGATGCCGCGGTTGTAATATGCCTCGGCGAAATTGGGGTTCTGTTCGATGGCCTTCGAGTAATCCTCGAACGCTTCGGGCAGGCTTCCCGACAGGGCCTTGAGGTTGGCGCGGTTGTAATAGCTGTACGCCAGGTCGGGGAAGAGCTTGATGGCCTTGTTCAGGTCGGCCACCGCCTCGTCGTAACTGTACGTGCGCTTGCTGTTGTTGTTCAGCCGGTTGGCCGGATCCGAGTCGATCGTGATGCGCTGGTAGGAGTTGTCGATCGACGAGATGAAGTCGATCATCTCGGCGCGCGTCGTCGAGCGGTTCAGGTAGAGGAACGGGTTGCTCGGATTCTGCTCGATGGCCGCTGAGAAGGTATTTACAGCATTGGTATACTGCTTGATGAGCGACTGCGTGACACCCCGTTCGAAGAGCACCGTCCACGATGCCCGATCCGACTTGAGCTCCTCGACGTATTGCTTGTCGAGCATCACCAGCGTGTCGGCCGGGATATTGCTTTCGCGCCACGAAAGGGTGAGGTATTCGTTGTCCACCCGTTTCCTGAAGTCCTCGACGCGCTGTACGTGGTAGCGTTCCACGGTTGGCACGGTGTCGGGACGCATCAGCGTGAACTTGAACAGCGGCAGCAGGCGCATCTCCTCGTGGCCGCCGTTGTGGCCCGTGATGCGGTCGAAGCTGCCGCCCGAGAATTTGCTGTCGAACGACAACAGGCGATCGAAACGCTGCGTCGTGTCGGCATAGATCGAGTAGGTGCTGTCGCTCAGGCGGGAGCGGTACTCCGCAATCTTCTTCTGGGCCGTGTCGCGGTCTTTCTTCGCGCCCTGCGGGTCGCGCAGCAGTTCGCGCAGACGGCCGCGGTAAATATAGGCGTTGGCGAAATCGGGGTAGAGCTTGATGGCCGAGGAGTAGTCGTCTATCGCCTTCTCCAGTTCGCCCAGCTGGGCATAGACCCCTGCGCGGTTGTAGTAGACCAGCACGTTGTTGGGCGAATAGAGCGCCACCTTGTCGTAGTCGTCCAGCGCACGGTTGTAGTCGCCTATCTGCGTGCGCAGCATGGCACGGTTGAAGTAGGTCAGCGAATTGGTCGAATCTAGCTGGATCACCTTGTCGAAATCCGCGAGGGCCAGCATCGGACGGTTGGTGTCCGAGTAGACCAGTGCGCGGTTGAAATACGAAAGCAGGTAGGCCGAATCGCATTCGATGGCCTTGTTGAAATCGGCTTCGGCTTCCGCAAAGCGTTTCTGCTCCATGTAGAGTCCGCCGCGGCGGTTGTATCCGCCGGGGTTCTCGCGGTTCGTGCGGATGGCGGTGTTGAAATTGTCGTAGGCGCGTACCGTATCCTTCAGGTGCAGGTAGCTCAGGCCCCGGCAGATGAAGGCGTCGGCGACTTTGTTCTCCTGGCGGATGAACTTGTCGAAATCGTCGATGGCCTCCTTGAACTGCTGGTTCAGCAGCCGTGTCACGCCGCGGCTGTAATAGGGGCCCGGCAGATCCGGGCGCAGGTCGATCGCCTCGCGGAAGTCCTGCAGGGCGTCATCGTAATTACCCAGCCGCGAACGCGTGATCGCGCGGTAGGTATAGGCTTGTGTGTATACGGGGTTGAGCCGGATGGCGGTCGAGAAATCGGCCTCGGCGCCCAGCAGGTCGTCGAGGTTGTATTTGGCGATGCCGCGCAGGAAATAGCCTTCGAAGGCATCCTCGTCGAACCGCAGCAGGGTGTTGAGCGTCCGGATGGCCTCCTGGTAGTCGTTGTTCATCATGCACGAACGTCCCACCCAGAAGAAATATTCCCGGTTGTACTGCGCATACGATTCCTTCCCGCACATCAGTGCGATGCCCAGTGCGATCCCGAGGATGTATTTTTTCAATTTCCGACTCACTTGTCCCATTAACGTCCTTTTCGGGCGGTTTATTATTCCGGTTTATTCCAATTCGTACCCGAAACGGCGCAGTTGGCGTTCGTTGTTGCGCCAGTCGTCATTCACTTTGACGAACAGTTGCAGGAAAACCTTTTTGCCGAGGAACTGCTCCATGTCCTCGCGCGCGGCCTGCCCGACCCGTTTGAGTTTCTCGCCCTTATGCCCGATCAGGATGCCTTTCTGCGAGTCGCGGGCGACATAGATCGTTGCGGCGATGCGGTCGATCGCCGGCTCCTCCTTGTAGCTTTCGATCTCGATTTCGCAGCAGTAGGGGATCTCCTTGTCGTAGAACCTGAGGATTTTCTCGCGGATGATTTCCGAGGCGAAAAACCGCAGCGTCTTGTCCGTCAGTGTATCCTTCGGATAGAAGGCCGGGCCTTCGGGCAGCAGGTCGAGGATGGTCTTGAACAACCCTTCGATGTTGAAATTCTCCTTGGCCGATGCCGGTACGATGCGTGCCTCGGGCAACTCCCCCTGCCATTTGTCGACCAGTGCCTCGAGTGCCTCGGGCGTCGTGAGGTCGATCTTGTTGATGACCACGATGGCCGGGACGCCGCTCTGGCGGATGCGGTCGATGATTTCGGCCGAGCGTTCCCCCCGCTCCACGGTGTCGGTGACATAGAGTATGACGTCGGCGTCGGCTACGGCGCCCGTCACGAATTTCATCATCGACTCCTGTAATTTGTAGCTGGGTTTCAGAATGCCCGGCGTATCGGAATAGACGATCTGGAAATCCTCGCTCGAGACGATGCCCATGATCCTGTGGCGCGTGGTCTGCGCCTTCGACGTGATGATCGACAACTTTTCGCCGACCAATGCGTTCATGAGTGTCGATTTGCCGACGTTGGGATTCCCGATGATATTTACAAAGCCCGATTTGTGCATTTTCCTTTTGGGATATGATCCGGACAAAGGTAGCGATAAAAAAAGACCCCTGCAAACGCCCGGTCGATTAATTTACCCGCCGATACGGTCGTTTGACCGGTGTGCGGTGCTTTTTACGATTTTTCCCGTATATTTGCCGGGACACGATATAACGGAAAATTATGAACAGGACGAAAATCCTCTTTTTCTGCGCCGGTGCCGTGCTGGCCGCGTTGCTGGTATGGTGGCTGTCGGCCGGGGAGCGCACCCCGGCCGGGGAGTCCGGCAAGCGGAGCCCCCTCGATGTGATTATGACCCGGACGAGCATCCGGGCCTACCGGGATTGCCCGGTCGGTGCCGATACGGTCGAACTGCTGCTGCGGGCTGCGATGGCCGCGCCCTCGGCCGTGAACCGTCAGCCGTGGGCTTTCGTTGTCGTGGACGACCGGGAGCTGTTACGCGAACTCGCCGGGGCGCTGCCCTTTGCGAAGATGGCCGCCCGGGCACCCCTGGCCGTGGTCGTCTGCGGCGACTTGTCGCGCAATCCGGGGGCTTCCGGCGACTGGTGGGTGATGGATGCCTCGGCGGCCTCGGAAAACCTGCTCCTTGCGGCCCATGCCCTGGGGTTGGGAGCCGTATGGACTGGGGTTTATCCCCGCGGCGAACGGGTAGAGGCCGTGCGGCGCGTGCTGGGGCTTCCCTCCGATGTCGTTCCGCTCAACCTGATTCCGGTGGGCTATCCTGCGGACAATCCTGAGCCCAAGCAGAAGTGGAACCCGGCGAACGTCCGGCATAACGGCTGGACGGAGTAAACCGCCCGCGCAGCCTATTGTGCCTTGATCCATTCGTACACCGGGTCGATGCCTTTCGTGAAATCCGTAAAACTCATTTCGATCCTGACGTCGGGGGTGATCGTGTCTGCCTCTTCGTCCGTACGCCGGAAATATTTGGTCGAATAGGCGACTGTCAGCTTCGATCCCGGGAGCTGGAAATTCCGTACCTCGCCGAAGTGGTTGGGTTTGCCGGCGGTCTGTTCGCCGACTACGACCGCATCGGTCAGGTGCTTGAAATCCATCGTATTCAGGATGGCCGAGGAGAATGTGCTTCGCCCGATGACGACATAGGTTTTTATGCCGGGGTGCTGTTCCAGGAACCGGGCCAGCCTTTCGATGAATGCCGTCCCCTGTGCCGAGTTCCCTCCGCCGTTGTTCCTCATGTCGAAAATGATCTTCCCGACGGGGTTGCCCTGCAATATGCCGAACGCCTTTTGGCCGAATTCCGTGAACGACGGCAGCGACGCGGCTTTCTCGCGGCTCTTGAACTCCGCCTCGCTTTCACGCCCCCAGCAGGAGTTGTAGAGGATATAGTATATTTTTTCCTCGGGGAAATAGCGATCCGTGAAAAGCACGTTCCTTTCCGCGATCGCAAAGGGCAGGGAATCGGGCTGGAAGGCGGCCCGACCCGCCCGCTGCGGATCGGACGGTTTGAGCGTATAGGTCTTGTCTCCGTCCAGCGTGAGTTCCGCCTGCCCGTTGTGTGCGAACCCGAAATATTCCAGGAGCTGTAACGACGGGAACAATTGGGGAATCATGGATTTTACCATTGCTTCGTTGTCGACCGTGAACAGGGTGCTCAGGCTGTCGATTACGGTTTCTACCGGTGCCTTGCCGACCGCTGTGAGCCGGTGCCCCAGCAACTCTTTGTTTTCCTCGGCCGTCTGTATGACGTACAGCCCGTCGGAAACCCAGAGCAGCCCGAGCGGCAGTATCTGCTGCCGGTTCATCAGCTGGTTGAAATATAGCATGGTGTGCGAATCGCCCAGCCTGGCGATCAGCTGCTGGGTTTTGAGCGCCGTAGCAAAATCTCCGGCCTCCCCGGCCGAAGCCTTGATCGCGCCGATTGCGGTCTCGAACTGCGCTTTGTCGTATTTCGCAAAGAGGTTGCAATGTTTCGCGGGCAGTTCGCTGGCCAGGTAATCCAGGTCGGCGGCCCAGTCGATGCCGCTCCCGCCCTGGGAGAAGGCGGCCGGGATCGAAGCGATCCCCAGCAACAGCAGGAGTAATTTTTTCATGTGGTTTTCCGGGTTGGGTTTCCCGGTACAATTTAGCGATTATTTTTCAATTCCATGCTGTAAACCGCTCTTAAATCTTCAGCCCCCCCCCGGCCTTGGCCCCTCTTTGAAACGGAAAATCCCTGCGGGTTGCTGCTCGCAGGGATTTTCTTACAAACGGATGGATTGTGCCGTGTTACTCGACTTTGAAGCCTGCAACGTCCTCCATGCTGTTGGGGAAGATCTGATAGCCCCCCTTGTATATCTCCATGATACCACTCAGATCCGCCTTCTTTATTGCGATAGCTTCGTTGGCGAATACGGCGTGATTGGTCGTACGTGCCACCATCGGCAGTTCGGCGTCGTCGGTGAAGTTGACCGAAGTGGTCTTCTTATTCACGACCCAGGTCGTCGAATTTGCCGCCGGGGTGAGGTTCTTTACCGTCACATACTGGCCAACGTAATCTCCTGCCTGCGAAACGGTGATCTGGGGGACTTTCATCGTTACCTTCTCCTGAGTGGGGAAGATCGTCGCCATCCTCAACTGCGGCAGGTCATTGTTGATGTCGTACTTGGCGTATTTAAGGCTGACGATCACTTTCGTGCCCACAGGCAGGTCTTTCTCGGTGTAGTCGCTGCCCTTGATGATGATGCCCGTGTTGGCCTCGCCGGTGTTGTCCACCAGCGAAATGAGCTGGTAGAAGTTTCCTCCTTCGTTGTTGGCCGCCACATAGCCCTTCACGGCGATCAGTTCGCCCAGCGCATCGCCCGCATTCATCGTGGCGAGTTTGGCGTTGAGTTCTTTCACCGTGATGGCCTGGCTCTCGTCGGGCATGGTCTCCTGTTCTGCGAATTCGATCGACGTGGTCAGCGTATTGAGGTATTTGGTATCCGTCCCCGAAACACCGACGGTGTAGCCCGTGATGATGACTTTGCGGTCGACGAAATTTTCGATGTTCAGGTCGCTGTTGGGGTAGGCGATCGAGCCGACTACATTCGTACCCTCCACGGCGACATTATAGTGCCACTGATAAATCTGGTCGCGGTACGAGCTGAGGTTGCCTTCGTATTTTACATACTGGATCGTCGGGTTGTTGACATAGGCGTCGAACTGCGCTGCCCCGAAATCCGTCGGGGTGGGCTGCGTATAGCTTCCCGAGCCGTTCTTGGTGAGTTCCGACGTTTCGCCGAACTGCTTCATGCCTCCGTATTCCGACGTTGCGCCTTCGACGGTGACTTTGTCGCCGACGGTCATGCCGTGGTTCTTCTTGAATACGAGGATCGTACCCGTGGCGTCCTTTACGAGGAAGCCCTTCGAGTGGGTGCCGATCACCTGTCCTTCGACCTTGTAAACTTCGTCGATGGGAGCCGCCAGCACCTCGGCTATCGTCGAAAGCGGTGTCTCCTCTTCCTTACCGAACTCGATTGCCTGCCCGCCGTTGCCCGGGGTCAGCAATACGTCGTCGATACGGTTCACGCTGCTCATCTTGGCTTCGAACTTGATGTAGAGCGTGCCGGTGCCTGCCGGCAGGGTGAAGTCTGCTGTTGCGAGGCGCCACTCACCCGGTTCGTCCGCTACGCTGCCGAAATCGTAGTCGAGCGCCTGCGACCAAAGCTGCCCGTCGGCCGAAAGGCGTACCACAAAGTCAGACTTGATGAACGTGTTGGTGGCGCCCTGTGCGTAGCGCTGCGCGCCGAACGAGAGGCGAAGGTTCTGCGACGTTACCGCGATCTTCTGGATCGTGAAATAGTTGGGCGCCGTGCTGAAGAAGATGTTGTTTTTACCTGAACCGTCGTAAAGCGAAAGCGAACCCTTAGACGACTGGTTCGTACGTGCGGACATGCTCTTGAAGTCATAAGCCACGTTGGCGACGCCCGAGCCCTTGTGGTTGATCCAGCCTTCGAACTGGTCGAGGAACGGCCACTGGCCGCCGTCGCCGAAGGTTTGCGAGGCGAGCTCCTTGTCGAACGTGCTGTAGAAGATCGCTCCGTCGGGAACTTCCTCTTCGAATTCTCCCTCGTCCTTGATCTCCACGGGGATGGTGTACATATAGGTTTTGTACGAGCCGAAGAGCCAGCCGGTGATGGTCACGTTGTGGCTGTTGTACTTCTCCTTGAAATCGTCGCTCATGTAGTCCAGGCTGCCCTGCACCGAAGTGCCGTCGATCTCGACGTTGACGTAGTTGCCCGATACGAGGACGGTACCCTTGTAGGTCACGTATTCCACCTCGGGGTTTTTCATGTAGGCTTCGATTTCCGTTGCCGAGAATGCCGCGGGCTGCGGCTGGGTAATATCCTGGTGGCCGGTCTTGGTGAAACTGCAACCCTTGCCGAATTGCAGCAGGCCGTTGCGCGACTCGGTTTTGCCCGACACGGTGACCACGTCGCCGACGGCCAGGTCGTGGGCTTCGCCCTTGAATGCGTAGATGCGTGCACCGTCCTGCTGGAGGAGAACGCCCTGCTCGTTGGCGGCGATGACGCTCACGCCCTCGACTTCGAATGCCGAGCCGGCGCCGGCTTCGAGCACTTCGGCCAGCGTAGCCTTGTTGCCCTGTACCGTGAAACGAGCTTCGGCAAGCTGGATGTCGTCACCGTTGCAGGGCAGGATTTGCAGTGTGCCGTTGTAGATGCCCGCGATACCTGCGATGGAACCGCTCTTGTCGGTCGGGATGGCATCCTGTGCATAGGATGCGGTTTGCAGGGTGCGGATTTTGTAGGACTTTCCGTCCTTGGTCTCCATGGAAACATTGCCCTTGTTCGAGTCGCTGTTCCAGGTGCCCGATTCCGACGCTTCGGGCTGCGTGTTTTCGATCTTTACGTATTGCGATTCGTACTGCGCGATTTTGTCTGCGGTGATGGCGATCGGGGCCAGCGGTTCGGTCTGCCCCACGAGCATGGGTTCGTTGTGGGTCGAAACCTGCAGCAGTCCGCTGAAGAGCTGTGCCGATGCGTCGCTGAGCGATACTTCGACGATGTCGCCGCGCTCGAAGGTGTTGTTAGACTGGCTGATCGAGAGTGCGAGGCCGGCACCGGCATCCTGCGTATCGTCGGCAAGGATTACGATGAAGGGCTGCTGGTTTCCCCCCCCCCTTGTCCGAGACTACGATACCGCACAGCGTCATGGCTCTGATCGCGTCCGTCAGTTCTTTTCCATCGGCAGAGGGATTGGTCGCCATGACGAGCTCGCGGATTTCCGCAATGTTCGTATTCGTCTCCCCTTCTTTGATCTGCCTTACGGAGCATGTGCCCGTGTCGGTGGCGCCCATGTAACCGGTTGCCGTTACGGTGATGGTACCCGTACGCGACGTGACGTTCGCGGGTACGGTTACGGCTACCGTCGCAGAACCTTTGCCGCTGGTTTGCGACAGCTCGATCCATGCGTCGGCCTTGATCTGCCAGTTGAGCTTTCCGTTAAGCTCGATTTCGAGGTTTTTCGTCTGGGTTTGCGTGCAATCGAACGTCAACGATTGGGTAACCTCGATTTCAGGGATCAGCTTGTCGTCCTTGGTGTCGTCGTCCGAACAGGCTGTCAGTGTTACTCCCAGCGCGAGGGTGAGCGCCGCGCAGAGTAATCTTTTCCAAAATGATAATTGCATCATGTGGTTGTGATTAAATTAGAAAAAGTGAGATTTGAAGTATTGCGTGTACTAAGGTAATAATTTTTAACTGTCCTGCTATGAAAAAGTGATGAAAAATTCGTTTCGGGCCCTAAAAACTACCGCATAAAAAATCCCCCATTCCGAATGAGGGATCGTGGTTTATTTGCAATCTGTTGGCTATCGGCGTCTTCCGGGCATGTTCGGCATCTTCATGTTGCCGCCGGCTACGGCCTTCATCATCTTGCGGGTATCCTCGAACTGTTTCATCAGGCGGTTCACGTCGGCCATCGTCGTGCCGCTGCCCTTGGCGATGCGTTCGCGGCGGTGTGCGTTGATGATTTCGGGGTGCTCGCGCTCGGCCGGGGTCATCGACGAAATGATCGCCTCGGTCTGCTTGAACACGTCGTCCGGGATGTCCACGTTCTTGAGCATCTTGCCTACGCCGGGAAGCATTCCCGCGAGGTCTTTCAGGTTGCCCATCTTTTTGATCTGCTGGATCTGCCCGATGAAATCGTTGAAGTTGAACTGGTTCTTGACCAGTTTTTTCTTCAGGCGGCGCGCCTCCTCCTCGTCGAACTGCTCCTGTGCACGCTCCACCAGCGATACGACGTCACCCATGCCGAGGATACGGTCGGCCATACGTTCGGGATGAAACACCTGCAGGGCGTCCATCTTCTCGCCGCTCGAAATGAATTTCAGCGGTTTGCTGACCACCGAGCGGATCGAGATCGCGGCACCGCCGCGGGTGTCGCCGTCGAGCTTGGTGAGTACCACGCCGTCGAAGTCGAGCCGGTCGTTGAACTCCTTGGCCGTGTTTACGGCGTCCTGGCCCGTCATGGCATCCACCACGAAGAGTGTCTCCGAAGGCTTCACGGCCGCCTTGATGGCCGTGATCTCCTGCATCATCGCCTCGTCCACGGCCAGACGGCCCGCCGTATCGACGATTACGACGTTGAACGAGTTTTGGCGGGCGTATTTGATGGCGTTTTCGGCGATCTGTACTGGGTTTTTGTTCCCCTCTTCGGTGTAGACCTCCACTCCGATCTGCCCGCCGAGCACCTTCAGCTGGTCGATGGCCGCGGGACGGTATACGTCGCCTGCCACCAGCAGTACCTGGCGGCCTTTCTTGCTTTTGATGAATGCCGCGAGCTTGCCCGAGAAGGTGGTTTTACCCGAGCCTTGCAGACCCGCGATCAGGATCACGGCCGGGTTGCCCTCCAGCCTGATGTCTGTGGCCGTGCCGCCCATCAGTTCGGCCAGCTCGTCGCGTACGATCTTGGTCATCATCTGTCCGGGCTTCACCGCCTTGAGCACGTCCTGTCCCAGCGCTTTCTGCTTTACCTGGTCGGTAAACGATTTAGCGACCTTGTAATTGACGTCGGCGTCGATCAGCGCACGACGGATCTCCTTGAGCGTCTCCGCTACGTTGATCTCGGTGATGCGCCCCTCGCCCTTGAGGATTTTGAATGACCGTTCGAGTTTATCCGTTAAATTTTCAAACATGGCTCAGCGAAATTTTGCCCACAAAGATAACGAATAATTCACAAAGAGCAAGGGCTGCGGCGATTTTCAGGGCATCTGGTTGCCCACCCTGCATTTTTCCGCATAAATGTTTGGAAGGCGGCCTTATTCTGTTACCTTTGCGGGCAGAAGCAACCTGTAAATTATGAAGAAACCAGTTTTTGCGGCACTCCTCGCGCTTCTGTATTGCGTCAGCGGGGCAGCCCAGAATACGAACGAGTGGCATACCCCCAAGGGGCTGCCCTCCGGCAACGAGATCGGAGTGCGATACGGCGCACAACTTTTCATGGGGGACGGCCGTGGCCCGGAATTCGAGGCGATCAGCATCGACTACGCCCGGTACAACTATTATAATATAGGTTTCCGCACGGGGCTGAACCTGTTTTTCGACGACGAAGTCTGCGACTACTATTCGATCCCGATGCAATTCACCTGGCGCACGGAACGTATCCGGGGGCTGGTTTTCCCGGGCGACGGCGAGGCCGGGTCGTGGGTCGCCGCGGCATTGCTTTCGATCATTCCCAAGCAATTCGAAGCGCATACGGGTTTTACGCCGGGCATGATGCTGGGCCCGCTCAGCCGCGAGCCCTCCTCCGGGAATTTCCTCGTCAAGCACCGTTTCAGCTGTACCTATGACCTCGGGGTGCGGCTTATCATCCCCATCTGGCGGTTCAACCTCTACGGCGATTTCACCTACCATTGTTACCTGACCGACAATTTCGGGTTCGCCTTCGGGGATTACCGCCCGGGGCGTTCCTACATGGAGCTGGGCGTTGGCCTGTCGTTCAATTTCTGAGCCTATTTGCTGCCGGGATTCCCGAAATTCATGCTGTCCGAAATAAAACAGCGTGCGTCATTCCGTACTTTTCCAACAAAGTGTGTATTTTTGCATGGGCATATTTGATAGCAAGCAACGACTGAGATAAGTTTGACGTACACATAGGCCGGGCGGCCTGTCCGAATCGGAACCGCATTATTACAAAATCCAAGTTATGAGGAACCTCTTTTGCCATTCGAATCCTGTTCCGCGTATCGGGACGACGATCGCCGCGGCACTCTTGTCCCTGGCCGCACTCACGGCCTGCGGAGAGGCCGGAGCCCTCGAACCGCTTGACCGGTGGCGCGACGGCGAGCGGGAGTTCCGCACGACGGCCCCGGCCGTAACGGCGGGCCGTACGCTCCTGGCAGCAGGCGACTACGGCAACTTCCGCCTTACGGGGGAAGCCCTCACGCAGCCCGGTGCCCAGGCGGCGCTGCTCTTCCACACCGACGGCGAGTCGGGCTACGAGGTGGTTTTCCGCAACGGCGCCATCGACGGGACACGCAAGAGCGGTTCGCTCGCCTCCGTGCGCAACCTCTACCGTTCGCTGGCCGACGACGGCGAGTGGTTCGGCTTCGAGGTCACTGTGCGCGGCCGTAACATCGTCGTCCGCATCGACACCACCGAAGTGGTCTGCTATACCGAACCCGAACATCCCTACCGCACCCAGGCGCACGCCCGGCAATTGTTAGGACACGGCGCGATCGCGCTGCGCGGCGTGCAGGGCGAAGTTGCGTTCCGCAACCTTGCAATCGAGCGCCTCGGCGCGCAGGCCCGCAACGAGGCCGACACACTGCCGCCCGTGGACGAACGCACCGACGGCGTGATCCGCTTCCAGCAGCGTGATTTCCCCGTCATCGACTTCCACGTACACCTGAAGGGCGGCCTGACCAAGGAGCGGGCGCACGCCATGTCGATGAACTACGGCATCAATTACGGCGTGGCGCCCAACGCCGGGGAAGGCGGTGTGGGCCGGATGCTGGCCGACGACGGGGAGGTCTATGCCTATTTCGACGAAGTGGAGCGGATGCCCTTCCTGTGCGGCGTGCAGGGCGAGGGCCGCAAGTGGACGGCGACCTTCTCGCAGGAGGCCCTCGGCGTATTCGACTACCTGTTTACGGACGCCATGACCATCATAGACCACAAAGGGCGCAACTCGCGTATCTACCGGCCCGAGGAGGTGCACTACGACGGCGTGACGAAAGAACAGTACATGGATCATCTGGTCGACCAGACGGTGAAGATACTCACCAACGAGCCGGCCGACATCTACGCCAACCCGACCTACCTGCCCGACGACATGCAGGCCGATTACGACAGGTATTGGACTGACGCGCGCGTCGACCGCGTACTGGATGTGCTGGAACGCTACGGCATCGCCCTGGAGATCAACGCCCGCTATCGTATCCCGAGCTTCGGCATCATCCGCCGGGCCAAGCAGCGCGGAATAAAGTTCACGTTCGGCACCAACAACGTCGACGCCGACTTCGGACGTCTGGAGTACTCGCTCGAGGCGGTGGAGAAGTGCGGACTCACGGCCGACGACATCTGGTTTCCCGCGATGAGCGTACGCCGCGGACGCCCCGTCGTCCTTTACAACAAATTCGAGTAACGGATCGTAGTTTATCCCGGTTTGCCTACCGCAGCAGCCCGGCTTCGTAGTAAATTACGATCTGCTCGATCATCTTGTCTTCGTTGTCCTTGTCGTACTGCGATTTGAGATTCTGCCCGAAAATCCGCGACACGCCCTGCCAGAACCCCGCCACGAATCCGCCCCGGAACTCCTTGAGCACCTCGTAGGCCGTGTATTCGGTTTCGCGGTCGATCAACTTTAGCAACACCTTGCCCTGCGTGCGGGTCATGTGTTTCAGCACGGGCGTATACTCGTCCTTGATCTGGTGGTATACCTGCCTGATGTACTCCTTCTGCGCCTTTTTGGTCGGCAGGCGGCATAATTCCTCTTCCATGTCGGCCATCCTGGCTTTCGCGATCTTGGCGATGGGGTAGACCTTCTTCACGGCGTCGACCAGCTTGCGGTAACGGCGCAGGTCGACGGGGCGGCTGAACACGTAGACCGGCAGGATATGTACCAACGGTACCGAGTCTCCTTTTTCCACCGTCCATTCCTGGTGCCAGAAACCGTGGCCTCCCTGCGCACGTACCCCGGGGGACACGGCGGTCAGCATTACCAGAATCAGGAGCCACTTTTTCATCTCGGTGAAAATCGTTATCTTTGCGAACGGCGGACTTTCGCGGGGCAGGCCGTGCCTTGTGCATTGCCCGCGGGTTTGCCTTTGAGCCCGGTTTGCATTATCTTTGCCGCGGACAAATCCGGCGGCGGGTCGGAGCTCTCCTCCGTACGCAGCCTGCACGGCCACTGCAAATGTAATTATTTATCGGATAAACGTATTACGCAAAATGGATATTATATTGGAAAAAGGATTGTCGGCGCAGAGCCGGACGACGGTTACGGCCGCAAATACCGCCGCGACGATGGGGTCGGGCGACCTCGGGGTTTTTGCCACGCCTTCGATGGTGGCGCTTATGGAGCATGCCGCTATGACGGCCGTTGCTGCGGCTCTGCCAGAAGGCTCTTCGACCGTAGGGGCGGAGATGAACGTCACGCACATCAAGCCTTCGGGGTTGGGTGCCGAAATCACCGCCACGGCCGTGTTGACCGGTGTCGAGGGGCGCAAGCTGACCTTCAACGTCGGCGCCCGCGATGCCGAAGGGATGATCGGAGAGGGCGTGCACGTCCGTTACGTCGTGGATCGTGAGAAATTCATGGCCAAAGTCCGCTGACGTAGGTGGGGGACACCCGGCCGGCTGGCCGGATTTTTATATATAACGGGCGCGGGGGC
>ERZ791625.21-NODE-21-length-142037-cov-21.215978_pt1 | contig 142037 bp, 120 predicted proteins | sample MGYA00510267_ERZ791625 | MGnify/ENA primary metagenome ERZ791625 (study PRJEB30046, sample SAMN00715229) | human gut metagenome | study: EMG produced TPA metagenomics assembly of the A metagenome-wide association study of gut microbiota in type 2...
CATGAGGCCAACACAGAAACAGCACAACGATTGCTGGCAATGGGACTTTCTGCCGAACAGGTTGCCAAGGCTACCCAGCTGCCTTTAGATATCATTAAGAATCTGAGCAATTCATAAAAAACAGTAAGCGGAGATGTAGATTACGAATATCATCATATAATCAAGGGTCTATATGCCACCTTTTCATCGTGGCATATAGACCCTTGTCGTTTCCCGTGAAGTGCGGGGAATTATACTGAAGAAAAATCCCCCATCCCGCTTGAGGAAGCAGGATGGGGGATAGTTTCTTATTTCTTCTTGAGCCCCTTGTATGCAAGGAAAGCTACAATAACAATGGCAAGAGCCAAGATGATGTAACCGAGCTCATGACTATACTTTAATGCCTGCTGATATACATCTTGAGTTGTTTTATAGTCTGTATATTGGTATATCCCCCAACCGATGATTGCTAAAACAGTATTCCAGATGCCAGCACCGATTGTGGTATAGAGCAAGAATTTGCCTACATGCATACCTGCCAAACCGGCTGGAATACTGATTAATTGGCGAACAGCTGGTACCAGGCGCCCAAAAATAGTGGATGCGGCTCCATGCTTGCGGAAATACTCTTCTGCAACTTCTACCTTTTGGCGGTCTATCAGGCACATATGTCCGATGCGGCTGTCTGCAAAACGGTAGATGATAGGGCGGCCTACCCATTTAGCTAAATAATAGTTGATAAGTGCACCGATATTGGCACCAATGGTGGCAAACACGATGACTAGGATAAACGACATTCCGCTATCAGGATCCATGGCTTTCCATGCTGCAGGTGGAACAACCACCTCTGATGGGAATGGGATGAATGAACTCTCGATAGCCATGAAAAGGGTTACTACCCAGTAATTTAAATTGTCGAGTATCCAAAGAAAAAGCTCTGCTGTATTCATTTGTTATCTGAATCTAAATAATATCTGTCTCAGTGTTGAAACTGAGACAGATATAGGTGATTTATTTATTCTGTTTTGCCCATGTATCCTTCAAGCCAACGGTTTTGTTGAATACTGGTTTTTCTGCAGTAGAATCAAGATCGGCCATGAAATAACCGATACGCTGGAACTGGAGATATTCACCTGGCTTCTTGTTGGCTGCATATTCCTCAATATAGCAGTTAGGATAGTCGTGGAAGCTGTCTGGGTTGAGCAACTCGTGGAAGTCACGTTCATCAGCAGATGGATTTTCTACCATAAAGAGACGGTCGTATTCGCGCACCTCTGCCTTTACGCAGTGATCTGCTGATACCCAATGCAATGTACCCTTAACCTTACGGTTGGCACCTTCCATGCCGCTCTTACTGATAGGATCGTATTCTGCCTGAATCTCAGTGATAACGCCATTTTCGTCCTTTGTGCATCCAGTGCACTTAACGATGTAAGCATTCTTCAGACGAACTTCTTTACCCGGAGTCATACGGAAGAATTTTTTAGGAGCATCTTCCATAAAGTCAGCACGCTCTATCCAGAGATTCTTAGAGAATGTGATGGTGTGTGTGCCATCAGCTTCATTTTCTGGATTATTGATGGCTTCCATTTCCTCTGTTTCACCTTCCGGATAGTTGGTAATTACGAGTTTTACAGGATCAAGTACTGCACTCACACGACATGCTTTCTTGTTCAAGTCTTCTCTAACAGATGCTTCGAGTAAGGCCATATCGTTGAGAGCATCGAACTTAGTATATCCGATACTGTCGATAAACATACGAATACTCTCAGGAGAGTAACCGCGACGGCGCATTCCGCAAAGAGTAGGCATACGTGGGTCGTCCCATCCGATAACCAGTTTCTCATCAACCAGCTGGTGAAGCTTACGCTTGCTCATTACTGTATAAGTGAGGTTCAATCGGTTGAACTCAATCTGACGTGGACGATTGTCGTTTAATACATCTGCAGTTCCGTCCTTCTCCTTCAAGAAGTCGATGAACTTATCGTAAAGCGGACGGTGAGGTACAAATTCCAATGTACAGATAGAGTGGGTTACCCCTTCAAAGTAGTCACTCTGTCCATGAGCAAAATCATACATAGGATATGCATGCCATTTAGTTCCTGTACGGTGATGAGGAGTATGGATGATACGATACATGATAGGATCGCGGAAATGCATATTTGGATTCGCCATATCGAGTTTTGCGCGAAGAACCATGCTGCCTTCTACGGCCTCAGGAGTATTCATCTTCTCAAACAAAGCAAGGCTTTCTTCGATTGGGCGATCACGATATGGACTAGCAGTACCCGGTGAGGTAGGAGTACCCTTCTGCTGTGCAATTTCTTCAGCAGTTTGTTCATCTATATATGCATTGCCCTTCTTGATCATCCAGACAGCAAAATCCCAAAGCTTCTCAAAGTAGTCAGAAGCATAGTAGATATTGCCCCACTTGAATCCGAGCCACTGGATGTCTTGAAGAATATTCTCTACATATTCATTGTTTTCCTTGCTAGGGTTAGTGTCATCAAAACGAAGATTGCAAACACCATTATATTTCTCTGCAACACCAAAGTCCATGCAGATAGCTTTGGCATGGCCGATATGCAGATAACCATTAGGCTCTGGCGGAAAACGGGTCTGGATTCGTCCTCCGTTTTTGCCTTCTTTGAGATCTTCCTCAACTAACTGTTCTACGAAAGAGATACTTTTCTTCTCTTCCAAATTGTTTTCTTCATTAATTGCCATAATTCAATAAAAAGAATAATTTTTAAATTTATGGTGCAAAGATACAAATTTAATTGTAAGTACCGAAATTATCTGGCAGATAATTTTGTTTTGGGAGCAATAATTCACAAAATATGTTTTTAAACATATAAAAAGATTCGTTTGTTTCGAAAAATATGTCTATCTTTGCATCGTTATCCTGAATACAATCTTTTTACCTTAAATGAAACTAATACCAAAAGGAACGCCTTCGCTGTGAAGCGAGGGCGTTTTGCTTTTATACCAGGTTCATATTCTATTACTTTTTGCGGAATGTTTCGTTCTTAATAATGATAGAACCTTCTTCTGTATCGAGTGTAGCCTGCTCCTGAACATCAGCATCAAGACCCTTGCGGCTCAGGATAATCACAGCAGCTTTACCTTCTGGCTTAGCTGGCAATTCCCACTTGTAAAATTCCTTATCAAGGCCTTTTACTTTAACAGAGAAATCACTGTTCAAAGTTACACAGCGCTCACCATCTGCGCTCTTATATTCACCGGCTGCGGCAGCCTGAAATGCAGAATCGGTTACAACTGTCTGTTCTGCCTGAGCTGGTGCCTGTGCTGGTGCTTTTTTCTCAGAACATGCTGTGAAAGCTATCAGGCCCATAGCGAATGCAAGAATTGATAATTTCTTCATAATCTTTAAATTTTATATGTTAATAATAATGTATAATCTAAACCATTTTTATAATCTAACTCTTTTTATACATTTGTTTATCTCAGTGGTATGCTATAGAAAGATAGTATTCCACTGGTACAAATGATTACCCAAATAGAAACGAGCCCCGTAATGATAGGGACGCTTGCAAATCTGATGTCGTGGTTGGGCTTAAAACGTTCGGTATGCTTCCTTAAAAAATACTGAAATATATAATAATATAAGGTGGCATAGAGAAAACCAATGAGGGTACCAATCAGGATGTCGCCAAAATAGTGTACACCGAGATACATTCGGGAATAACTGGTTATCAATGCCCATAGGCATAAGAATATCGTGAGTTTGCTCCGGCGAACCAGATATTGGGCAAAGAAGGCCATGCTCCATGCATTGGCTGCATGAGAAGACGGGAAACCATATCTGCCACCCCGATATCCTTGAACAACATGTACCATCGGACTTATAGGATTATCAGGATTGCTGGGACGCATTCTTGCTACCAATGGCTTCAGAATTCCTGATGCAGTCTGGTCTGAAAACAAGATAATCAGAGTGATGACAACTATAGTGCTCATCACAACCTTGATAGGAAAATTCTTCAGCAGTACAAAGATAAAACTGGCATAGAACGGAACCCATACAAAACGGTCTGAGAAAATCATCATGAAGTAATCCCAATACACGTTGTGAAAACCATTGAAAAACAGAAAAATCTGTGTATCAATCTGTTCTATTTGATGAAGTAATTCTATCATAGTCTTTCTTTATGAAATTCTGTAATGTTCGCTTTCTTGTTTCTGATAATCTGTTGCCCTGTCGTTTGGGCTATTTTGCACTCAAGTCATCGTACAACTTCTGAAGATAAGCCATGCCTCGCTTCAGGTTATAACCTTTTTTGCCTTTATCATAAACAACCTTTTTGGATTTGTTGTCGTAGATGATAGAGTTCTCCTCTGATACCATGCCGAAAGCATCGGGTACATCAAAGAATGCAAATTTAGGAGTAGCATCACTCAACATATTCTTGCTGAACAAGAAGTCTTTGTGAGGAATGCCTAATTGTCCGAGCAGTGTAGCTGCTATATCATGCTGACTTCCTATGAGCTTAACATTCATTGGGCGAGCTATTGCTCCACCGGTCATGATAAGTGGAATCTGATAGCGGCTGCGGTCAAAGTTGTCAAGATGTTCTTTGTATGCGCCAACATGATCGGCAACGAGTAATACCAAAGTATTTTTCCATCTAGGCAATTTGCTGTATTCACGCAGAAGATGACCTATGACACTATCAGTGTAAGCAAATGCATTTAAACGTTTGTCTTTCAGTCTGCTATATGGTACATCGAATGGCTCATGACTGCTTGATGTCTGGAATACTCTCAGCATAGGCTGTTTGGTGTTTTGTTCTTTCCTGAGGTCTGCAAGCAGCCGGTTGGCTACGATATGATCGTGTACTCCCCATTTGCTCAATTTGTCTTCTATAGGGAAATCACTATCTGAAATGATTCTCTCATAGCCCTGGGAAACCAGCCAAGAGCGTTGGTTGGCAAAATCAACATCACCACCATAATAATATGCATTGCCGTAATGCTTTGCTTTAGCCAATGAACGTGCCAATGATGGTAATTGTGCAGATTTTGCCGGGTAGCGCATGATGCTGGTTGTAGGTTGTGCAGGATAACCGCTCAAAACAGCAACCAATCCACGATCCGTGCGGAAAGTATTGGAATAGAATCTTGGGAAGAAAATTCCCTTTTGGGCTATTGAGTCCAAGCAGACCGCTACGTCTTTATGTGTTCCGACGGAAGGCATGATGTCGTTGGCAAAGCTTTCCATAATAATAATAAGTATATCTGGCTTTCCGTTTTTCCGAGCTTCTTCATTCAGGAGCGGGTAGGTATTCTGGTCGCTTGAACTTACCATTTGAGCAAAGATCTTGTTAGCTTCTTCTTCTGACATGTATCGGTATTGCGATGCAAAATCTTCCTGATGGGTAAGTGATTCAAACAGGCTGAACATCGGATTGACGGCAGCATGATTCAAAAACGCATTTTGGCTGAAATATGCCTTTCCTGTATTTGTTGTAGATACAGTAAATCCTCCTCTGATAGGGATGAAGAGAAGGGCAGTAAGCAGCAACAAAATAAGAGAATGGCGCATACGATGATGCTCTATGTCAGAGTAGCGTGTTCTGCGACCACTGCCGAAATCTCCAAAACCATAGTTGCTGTATCTGCTGGAATAGCGCTTCTGGGTATGAGGCATGCGGAGTGCGAACCAGACGGCTATGGTAAGCAGCACAGTGATGAGGAGAGCCAAAAAGATGTAAAGCCCTCCAACACTTGCAAGTGCATCCTTTGGCGAAGTAAAGAAATAATATAATGGAGTGCTATCTAGCGGGAAGTTCCAATATGGATATAATCCTGCATTCAGTACGAATGTAATGGAAACCAGGAAAGATGCCAGTATATAATAAGCATTCAGAATGGGACGTATAATCTCCTTACGAAACCAAATCATTGCGATGAGCAATAAACCCGGTAGTGCGGTGAGGTAACCAGCCATAGAGAGGTCGAGTGATAAACCATACCACATCACTGTAGGCATTTCGCTCCAGATATTATCGATAGGTTGTGTAGCAGAAGCCTTTTCCAATATCATGAAAAATGGTTTCTGAAAACCGAACAAAATGACAAACGTAAAATACGTTTTTATAAACCACAATATTTGCTTCATATCTATGCTTCTTGACTAATAATTATGATATACTCGGCTTTGAGCTTGAAAATTAATGCAAAAATAACCATTTTATTTCATATAAACGACTTTTTTGTGTTTATTTTTCAAAAAAGTGAGAAAAAATTTGGTCGTTCTAAATAAAAGTTGTACCTTTGTTGTAATAAATTTTATAACATAACTATGGCTAAGTACAATATTCAACCTAAAAAAGAAAAAATAGCAAGATATCAATCTATGCTGAGTGAAGAAACTAAGGACCGCCTTCGCGACGAGATAATCCGTGTTCTTGTTACTGAAAGAAAGTACAAGGACCCAGACTATAGTTCCAAGAAACTTGCAGAGGATTTGAATACTAACTCTCGCTATATTTCTGCTGTATGCGCAACTCGATTTCATAAGAATTATGCCGAGTTGGTGAATGATTATCGAGTAAACGATGCTATGTCTTTACTTACCGATAAACGTTATGCAAGAATGACTGTAGAAGGTATCAGCGAAATGGCTGGTTTCAATACTCGTCAGAGTTTCTATGCTAATTTCTTCAAGCGAATAGGCGTTACTCCTCGTCAATATCGTGCTAATCATTTTAAGGGATTGGAGTAAGTTTAATAGTTAATAACTAGAACATGAAACAAAAAGGAGGGTGTATCATAAGTTAATGATTCACCCTCCTTTTGGTTTTTACAAACTATTGCGAGTTACCTCTTGAAGTAGTTTCTCAATGCCTGGTGGCGAATACTCCTGTTCAATCTGCGTATGGTCAGATTTCGTATCTGGCGAACTCGCTCGCGTTTGAGCCCCATATCTTCAGCAATTTCTGCCATCGTTTCCTTAGGAACCCCTATACCATAGAATTTGGTGATGATTTCTTTCTCTCGTGGCAATAAATCTGCAATGCTTTCTGCCATCTTTTTCTTCATCATTTCTATGTTCAGGGTATCATCTGCAATCTTTACATCCGGATCGTTTAATATGTCTAATAGGGTATACGGATTGTTTGCGCTTAGTGGCGCATCTACAGATACAGCCTTGTCTGCGTTTCTTGGGGCATATTTCTTCTGGTCTTTCGGTAAACGATAAACTCCTGATTGTTTATCGATGGCCTGTGATATAGCCTTGTGAACGAATGGACCGGCATAAGCCACAAAATCGGTGCCCCGGTCGGCTTGGAACTTTCTGGCTGCCATAAGCATTGCCAGCGTTCCTTCGCTAACCAAGTCATCAAACTCAACGCCTTTACCTTTATACTGGTTGGCTACTGATTTTACATAGTTTAAGTTCTCACTAACTATCTTGTTTATTTCTTTTTCTGTCATACTCAATAATTCTTTTTGCAAATATACATAGAATAATTCAAAAAAGCAAGTATTTTGCTCATTTTAACCAATCATTTTGGTTTCCACATATTATATATGTTTCTATGATTTGCATAAAGCTGCGTATGGACAGTATTCGCAACGATGCTTATCATCTGTAGGCCGGAATGGTTGGTCCTTGTCAAAGATGTTGGCGATGAGAACTTTCAGTTGTTTCATAAACTCTTCTTCGTATACATCTATGCTACTGATGAGTTCCTTGCCCATTTTTAATGTCGGATCATAATCTTCTGCTCCTGCATTTTGTATAAACAGCAAGCCTGGAGATACGGGTTCTTGAGCCGGATTCAGATTCCTGTTGTGGCTTACAATAATCGAGTAGAGCATAGATTGTAAATAATAATCTGTATGCTTGTTGAGCATGGATGGATCAAACACTTCGCTCAGTTCTCTTGGACGTGTTGTTGAAATACGTCCTGTTTTATAGTCTATTACGCGGATTCGTTCTGCAAGATTATTGCCATTTGCATTACCGTTAGCTGCAACAGCGTCCAGTCGGTCGATAAAACCTCCTATTGACAGAGATAAATTGCCGATACTTGTTTCTACATCGACGTCAGTTTTTACAACCAGCTCTAATCCGAGTATGGTGAATGGAGCCTGGCGCATATCTATCGTGACAAGTTGCCGGATATATCTTGCTATTACTTCTTTATTGATCAGTTGCAGACCATTATATTTTGGACGATACCCTGCAGCGCTAACTTTAAAGAGTTCTTCTCTGAACGCCTGATCAACCAGGCGATAAATCAGAGATTCGTCTTTTAAGGCTTGCTCTAATTGCTCTTTTGATACAACGATAGGACGAGTCAGTTTGAGTTCTCCTTTACCGTCGGTTGTCAGAGCATCGCTGCTTGCTAATCCCAGATAGAACAGTTCTGCTGCCCGATGGAATATATTTCCAAATACTTTGTTGTCTACTTCGTCCTCATCAATTTCATCTGGCTCAATCAGTCCTTCTACATATTTATAGTAGAATTGCTTTTCACATCTCAAATATGTATTCAGAAATGTTGGCGTAAGCATTTTCAAATTCTTGAGCTGGCTGAGCGCATGCAGTTTTTTCTCTATTGGTTCATAAGTAGGACGCAGTGTGTTTTGTCCTGCGACCAAAGAAAAGCGCTCGATGTCATGATGGCTTTCTACCAGGAGTTGTAGCATAAAACGGCTCATCTCACCCGATTGACCATCTTCTGTTGCGTTATTGTAACATAAAGTGATGTCGTGTGAGCGTTGGAGCAGACTGTGAAAATAATAGGCGTATATGGCTACTTTGTTATCTACCGTAGTCAAGCCATATGCCTTTCTCAATGAATAGGGAATAAATGAAGCATCGTTCACACCTTTCGGCAGTTTCCCTTCGTTGCATGAGAGTACTAAGATATGCTCGAAATCAAGATTTCGAGTTTCCAATACACCCATTACCTGTATTCCTTCTGCAGGTTCACCATGGAAAGGAATACTTGTTGACTGGATGAGCTGTTGGATGAGTCGTTCCAGAGTGATGCAGTCTACTGCTAAGTCTCCTGTCTGGATGAGTTCTTGCAGACGGTTCAACAATGTATAGGTCCTGAAGAGCGATTCCTGGAATAAAGGATCGTCCTGTTCTTTGCTATTCACACCTATTGTCTTCAAAATATCCAGCAGATACTGGATGAGTCTCAAGTTGTATTCATTTTCTGTTGCAGTCTCACCCAAATCTTTGAAAAGCAGTGACAAACCTTCATCACCATCCATGCTTAGGAATTGGCGGGTAGGATAGAACTGCTTCTGCTCATCAAGAGTGCTCAAGAGTTTGCTATAATTTTGAGAAATATAGCGTGTATATGGATGACGGAGTGCCATGAGCACATTGTGTAAGCGATAGTTGTTACTATGCTTGGGGTGACCTACGCCCTGCAACTTGATGAGCTGTTGCAGCAAACTGTAGAATGGTGTCTGTTGAAGCGGATAGCCCAATGTTATATTATATGCTAACTTGTCGTTCTCAGAATAATCTGGCAACGACTTGATGTCTTCGTTTGTAGGAAGACTATGTATTACACTTTGCAACAATCCTTCATCGGCTAATACTATAGCCACTTTTTTCCCATATTTATAGCGTTTCTTTTCTTTAAGCCATTGGTTTACATAGCGGGCCTGGATGTTTTCAGTTGATGCCGAAATGTATGTAATATCTTTATTGTTATCAAAGTTATGATAAATTTCACGAAGATCATGAGGAGGCATATCATTCAATTCGTTAGGATAATATTTGAGATATTCACGAATGTAGTGACCTGCCTCATGCTTGTTTTGCATATAATAGTCATCGTAGTCCCAATAGAAATGTGCTTTACCCTCTTTCATCAAGCGGTCGCAGAGTTTCCGTTCTACTACTTGCATCATATTAAAACCGACAAAGAGATATTTCTTGTGTTGGAATTTGATATTTTCATCATTTACAACTTTCCTGTACAGAGCCCCCTCATAAGCCAATCCTTGTTCTTCAAGACGCATGTTGAACTGCTTATAGATATCAAGAAAATGGCTCCATAATTGTAGAAATCTCTTTTTGAGTTCAGAGTTGTGATCATCGTTGAAATTGCTGAAAAATTTCTTAATCAGCGTTTTCTGTTCTTCTGTAAGATATGAGATGTCATCAAGTTCATGTATATTGCTAAGATTGGCAAAGAGTTTTTCTGCTTCTGCCATGTTTTTATCAATATCGTCAAAATCTGTGATAAGAAGTTGTCCCCATCCATAAAAATGGTCGAGGGTCTCATCAATACCAGTGCAGGCTACGAATGTTTTATGTAAATCGCAAACAAGTTTGATTGGATCTCCAACTTTCAATGTGCTATGTTTGCGAAAAAGGTCGCTGATTGTTATGTAAGATGGCGACCAGATAGGGTGATCAGTCAAACGTGCCAGACTCTCGTTGAGGAAAAGAGCGGCGCGTTTATTTGGAAACACGACGGCAATGTCGTTGAGATTGTTTCCGTATTTCTCGAGTATATCTCTTGCTACATATTTTAAAAATGTTTTCATATCTTAATGGACTTTTCAATGTTTGCAACTGTTCTTTTTGTTGCCCTACTTTTTGGAAAGGGGCAATAGAACCATATTATTTTATTACTTCAACTATTCTGTTAGGGTATACATACCATAGATAACCTTTTACTCGGTGATGTCCCATGCTTCTTAATAAACCGATGTATTTTCTAACCTGTTCATGGTGTTCTACTTTCTGTTTACCGAATTTGAAGTCTACCACGATGGTTTCTTTTCTTGAGTTTTGCATCACGCGGTCTGGACGGTATTCTGCCACTTTTCCATTTTCAACTGTCAGGATAGAACATTCATTTAGTATGGTCAGTTCCTTGTCAAACCATTTTGCGACTTTTGGTGATTCAAGTCTTTTCCTGATCATCTCCTTTATTTTCTCTGGTGTGAGGTCTTGATCGTATAAAAGTCCGTCTAACTCCAACTGTTTCAGGGCTCCATCAATATCATCAACCGTGCGGATTGTAGAAAAGAGGTTGTGCAAAATGGTACCCATTTTGATATAAAACTTCTGTTGTTCTTCAGTTTCGTCACGCTTTATAAAGTCACGGCTCTGGTTACTCTGTCTGAATTCTGGCATTTCAGGCGTAACATTTATTTTAATTTCTAAAGGTTGAGAATAGGCTGAGAGCACGTTTGTATTCTTCTTCTCGTTTGATTTCTTGGAAGAATCAGGTACATATATTTCATTATAGCAGAAAGATATGTCATCTGTTTTGGCATCAGAACCTATTCCTTTTAACTCCATCTTTACATCATTAGCTTCAAGTCGACTGGCTACCTTGTCGAGTACAGATTCGATAATGGCAGAACGATATGCACTATTAGCTCGTTTGCCAATTACAATCAGGTTGTGACTGGCACGTGTGAAGGCTACATAAAGCAGATTCAAATTGTCGACTATGTTTTGCAGATGTTCATGATTATAATCTGCTTCATATATACTTTGCTTCATCAGTTTAGCACTGAAATCTATAGGTACCAGTGGAAGCTCGTTGTATGGAGCTTCTTGCGGTGTGCACCAGATAGTGTTGGCTTTTTCTAGTTGCCAGTCACAGTAAGGCATGATAACATGATCGTATTCCAGTCCCTTACTCTTATGTATAGTAAGGAATCTGATACCTCCATCGCCATCGCTATGAATGCTTTTTTCGTGGATACGGTTATCCCATTCTTTCAGAAATCCAGTGATATCACTACTGTTATCTGTGAGATATTTACTTAAGCAATCATAAAAAGTACAGATGTAGGCAGTTTGCTTGATCATGTCTTTTATTTCGCCAAGTTTAAGTTCTGCAAAAAGGCGTTCTGTGAGATCGAACAGTGGCATTTCCAGATACTCAGAACGATTGGTCAAAAGTTGCTCCGGCATATTTCCAGCTACAGAATACGTGTCACAAAACTTGTTGAGAGTTGCTAATGCAATATTGTCATTTGGGTGTACCAGTATGTAGAGAGCGTTAACCAATGTGCATACTGCTTGGGAGGCATCCAGCCTGAATGCCTCATCTGAAACCAACGGATAGTCGGAATGGTTCATAAAATACTCAGCAATGTCCTGTATGTTACGGTTGCTTCTTACCAGGATTGCTATTTTGTTGCAAGGAACACCTCTTTCAACCAACTTGTCTACAGTGTCCAATGTTGTTTGCATCATTCTGTCTTCAATATTTTCACCGCCCAGGAGCTGAATACTGATAGAACCATTAGGAACAGAATGGTGGTCTGGTACTTGCTGGCAGACATCGCTATATGCGCTTTCCAGCTGTTTACATTCTTCAGGACATTTATCTGTCAGGTCTTCAATCTCCAATTTTACTGCTTCTGTGAAAAAAGCATTGTTAAACTCAATGATGTTTCTATCAGAGCGGTAGTTGGTACCTAGAGTTTCTATGCTTACTTCTTTCGCGCTTTTATTAAATTCTTTATCAATATTATTGAGCAGTCTCCAATCGCCGGATCGCCATCTGTAAATACTTTGTTTTACGTCACCAACAATGAGGTTACCTGCATCTTCTCTACTCATGGTTTCTTCGAGCAGCACTTTAAAGTTCTTCCATTGGATGGTGCTAGTATCTTGGAACTCGTCAATCATTATATGGTCGAGTTGAGTGCCAATCTTTTCAAAGATGAATGGCGAATCGCTATCCTTTATCAGTGAGTTGAGCAAGGTCTGAGTATCGCTCAAAAGGAAACGGTTCGCCTCTCTGTTCATCTCCCTGACTTTTTTATCTATGCTTCCCAAAAGGCGGAGCTGATTAAGATGCTTTATGGTCAGATCGGTACTTTTGAAGATTCGGGTGAGTCTTGGACGATTATCTTCTGCAAACAGCAGAATAGGGTAGAGTACCGATTCTACATAATTGAAGATATCAGTACAATTTTTCACGTCAGATTTCTTGACCCATGCTTCCGGACTTTCCAGACATTTACTGAACGTTGCATTATATAGATCATCATCTGTATATTTGCCATTTTTCAGCTTGTTGAAATAGCTCCAAATACCTCTCGTTTTTCCAGCTAAGTCTTCTGACGTAAATCCTTCTTCTTCAAGGGAATCGAAAAAAGTAGCAGCAATTTCTTTAAGCTGCTCTTTTGCCTTATTGCGCATTTTTTTCATTCGGTCGGTAAAATCCTTGAAGAAATCTTCTTGTTCCATCAATTCTGTCAGCTTGTCGGAATGAGCTTTGTAATAATCCTTGAATATGTTCTCACCGAATTTCTTGATCTGTCCTATGACATTCCAACTCTTATCATCATCAATATTTTCTTTGATATAATCCATAATCCAGAAAAGTAGACGATCGGTATCTTCAAGACTTTCTATAAGTTCATCAACGGCATGCTGTTCTATTTGATAGTCATTGAGTTCTATCCGTAAATTGGCAGTCAGATCAAGTTCACGTGCTAGATTTCTCAATACACTCTGAAAGAACGTATCGATGGTCATAACCCGGAAATAGTTATAATTATGTATGAGCAAATGCAGGGCAGATTCTGCATTTTTCTGAATTTGTTTGGATGAAAGATACGGTAAAGCCTGCTGTATTTGATTTACATAATCGTTAGCTTCTGGTAGTCCGTGTGCAATTTCGTATAATTTTCCTAAGATACGCATTTTCATTTCTTCAGTAGCTTTGTTGGTGAAGGTTACTGCAAGAATGGTTCTGTAGGAAGCAGGATTAGCTATCACGAGTGTCATATACTCGCGAGCCAAAGTAAATGTTTTACCTGATCCTGCACTTGCTTTATAAACAGTTAGTTGTGAACTCATATTTTGATTTTTTTATGATGTTATTGATATTGTGTCCTAGAAATCATGTTTTATCCATGCTTTTATGAATATTACCAATCTCTAAATAGTTCAAAACCGAAGCGACAGCCTATGCCATTAAACTTCGTGTTTTTGAAGGCTGCAAAGAATCCTAATGTAATAGCTCTTGTTGTTACTCCATATCCCCATTCTGTATATGGGTGTAAATGGTTTACAACAAGACTGCTTACATACAGACGCTCTGCTTCTATATATTTCCCAATCAGGGGGAGCCATGCAGTTGCAATCATGGGAGCTTCATAAGTGAAATTTCCGCGAACGTAATAATCACTGGCATTATACCATTGGGATGGCAGTAATTCGAATTCTCCACTCCAGCTATCATTCCAGCCACCAGGAATATTGTTGTCATGGAAATTGGTATAGTCAACGAAGTCCCAATGATCACCTTTGCGGGTATAAAAACCTGCTCCTAATCTAACAGAATATGATTGACGGCGTGACGCTTGAAAAATAGTTTGTGCATCTGCTTCAACCCGTTCGTAGTCTATGTTTGAACCTAGTAGGTTTTTCCATCCCTTTTCATAGTCTATTTTAAAGATGGAGCCTTTCTTACCCCATGGTAAGAGTTCTAAAGCTACAGCTGGTGCTACTGACACATATTTGCTTGGGTAATTAAACAGTTTATAGAAACTTTCTACTACAGCTTTTCGTTGATGTGAAACTAAACCTACTTCAAAACCGACATAGTCGTTGAAACTCCAGTGGTTAGTAAGACGAAGATAATCATCTTTAAACTCTGTCAGTTTCCTGTTATTAGCATCAATATCTGTTGAGATTTCCGGTAATGACAATCCTGGATATTCTGAGAATAGTGGATATAGAAAATCGTTATCTTCAGGTTTGCTGATGCCTAACATCTTTCGTGCGACACGATTATTCGATATTCTATTGCCGTTACCGATTTCTAACTTCAGATATCCATTGTGCTTCGGGTTATAGTTGAATGTCAATGGTATATTGAAATAAAATCTGTGTTGTTTCATACTGTAACCTCCTTTAAAGCGAAGCCCCAATTCCAGATTTTCTGTAAACCTGTAGCCTCCCTTCAGGTCAAACTTGTATACAATTCCTTTTCGCTCGGAGTATCCCATATAGAGTGGGTTGAGAATAGGACTGATACGGAAGTAGCCTTGGTTTTGCTTTCCGAAGCCTTGGGAAATCCTGTTTAATACATTGTCACCGATAACATCCCAAAGTATGTCTTTTGCAAAGTTTTTCTCTGGTATGATGTTATTTAAGGAATCTGTTATTTGTTTCCTTTTTTCGTAGAATTTTCTGTATATGTCAGCCTCATCTTGGTTTAACTCAATTGGGCGCACTTTTGCCATTAATGCAGTATCGGCTACATTATTGAGTGAATCACTTAATATTTTCGGCAGTCCGTATACAGTTGTATACATGCCCGTTATCTTGTTACCCATAAAACTGAAGTTGGCTCTCATGCTGCATCTTGCAGGAGAAAGTGAACCAAATCCGTCTTTACCCATAATAATAGAGATATAGAAACGGGTCATATCATATTCGCCCTCAAAGTCTACCATGCTTATCTTTCCGCTTTGGGAATCAACAATGGCACGTGCTTCAATAACTTGGGTGTTTTTGAGACGTGGATATACGTAGACTTGTGCTTTGCCGAATGGTAATTGGGTGACGGCATATTTATAATATCTGCGATTCTTATAGTGGAAAGGAGAAAGAATATTAGTTTCGAAAAGTGTTTCTCCATATACCGTTGGAGTCATGTATTTCAAAACTGATGACAATGTGTTGCTTCTATGCGGAATGGTGCTTATGTTCAGCAAACGCTTGGCAACTGGTCTGCCATTTGCGTCTAGCGTCATTTGGTTATAAAACTCGCTGATGAATCTTCTGCCACCGCCATGAGCCACCGCATACATTGTCGGTACTAGCATGAGCGTTGCATTACGTTTGTTTGTTTTGATTTGAAATTTAGTGTAGGCATAACTCTTGTGCTCAGCTCTACCTGTTGTGTCAACAGATTGTGAATATTTAAATACCAAACACATCACCGAGTCACTAAAGGCGTCTCTCGGTGACATTCTTCTTGCATGTGCTGCAAAAGCCATCATGCAGAAGATAATCGTCAAAATGATGTGTGTTTGATATTTCTTCATCTATTATGAGTTAAGATGTTACTTGGCAGAAAAACTATTCCAAATATTTTGGACAGCAGCTTTCCTAACCAAGATATTTCATAAGGATTCCTATCTTCCCGGATTCTCTCAGTTTGGTGATGCTTTTTTCTCTTATTTGGCGAACTCGCTCACGGGTCAGCCCCATTTTATCACCAATTTCCTCGAGTCCCTTTTCGGTTTCCCCAATTCCGTAGCATGCGCAGATAATTTTCAGTTCGCGATCCTTGAGGCAAACTTTTAAAACCTGTCTTAGGTCTTGTGCCATACTTTCATGGTCAACCTGCTTGTCTGTTCTGGCATCGTCTCCGCTTGCCATTACATCTGCCATAGAGTTGTCATCGTCATCACTGAATGGAGCATCGATGCTTACATGATGACCACTGGCAGCCATGCTCTGAGAAATCTTGTCCTCGTCAACACCCGTTCTGGCTGCAAGTTCTTCAACGCTTGGACGACGTTGGTTTTCCTGCTCAAACTTATTAATTTCCTGGTTTACCTTGTTGAGTGATCCTACCTGGTTGAGAGGAAGTCGAACAATTCGGCTTTGCTCTGCTATTGCCTGTAAAATACTCTGACGAATCCACCATACAGCGTATGAGATAAATTTGAACCCTCGTGTTTCGTCGAAGCGTTCTGCAGCTTTGATGAGTCCGATGTTTCCTTCGTCAATCAAGTCTGTCAAGGTGAGTCCCTGGTGCTGATATTGTTTTGCTACCGACACCACAAAACGTAAGTTGGCTTCAATCAACTTATTTTTTGCTCTTTCGCCAGCTCTACCTCCCTTGCGGATAGCTTGAGCCAATTCTATTTCTTCATCAATAGAAACCATAGGGGCTCTACCTATCTCTACAAGATATTTGTCGAGGGCTTCACTATTACGATTGGTTATACTCTTTTGTATCTTAAGCTGTCTCATTATCTTTCCTCTTAGTTACACATTGCACAATTGGCGCAAAGATAATAAAAATATTGATACACGACTAGAATTATAACTTACTTTAACGTAATTAACCTAACTTACTCATTTAAAGGTTATTTTACGGTCTTGTTCTTAACAAAACTTTGAAAAGCATCATCGTATCCGTTAAACACGTTGATGTCTACCTCTCCATGTATTCCTGCTACTCTTCCGTCGGGGCAGAGTTGCCAATATACCAATCGGATGTCTGGTTTATACTCTCCATATCGTGCAATCCAAACCTGGTAGTTATGTTTCAGATCGGGAGCCTGTGGCAGATAGCGATTTACGAAAGTTTGGCTGATGTAAAGAATAGGCTTAACACCAGTTGCTCTTTCTACAATTCTAAGCCAAGTTCTAATGCGTGCAAACAATACTCCAGCCCCTCCCATTTTCTTGATTTGACTAGGAAGCGGTTCAACATCAAGAACTGGAGGAAAATCGCCTTTCCTAATGATACTGTGTTTCAGAAAGTGTCGTGCCTGTTCGGCAGCAGGTGTTATGGTGGTAAAGAAGTGATAGGTTCCAACCTTGTAACCATGTGCTTTTGCATCACGATAATCTTTTCTGTAATATGGATTTAACAGCGATTTACCTTCTGTACTCTTGATATAGATGAAGCGAATCGGGAAGTTTACTGTTCCTGATATGGTCTTTTTGCTGAGACGTCCAAGATGTGTAATGCGTAAACGGTTCCAGTTGATAGCATATTTTTTTCTGCCTTTTCCATGCTGGTATTTGCTCAGGTCTATGCCATAAATACGTTCCGATGTATATACGAGTCTTTCGCCTTTATAGCGGTCATTTTTCCATTCGCCTATTCGTAATGGCTTCTTGGGAGCAATGCTGAATCCGAATCCTTCACGTTTCCCGTTTTTCCAGTAACCTTCATAATAGGTTCCATCGTATCCTTGCCAGCATCCATGACCGTTTGGTTGATAGATACTGTCGGTTGTACCCCGATAATATCCTAGAGAATCAGGTAAGAGGGTGTAATCAATAGAGCGTCGAAGTGTGACTCCATGAGCTGTTGCTAAAGATGCTGCAAGTTGAGGTGAAATAGCTTTAACCCCTTCAGGAGTTGTTTCTGAGGAAAGTTGGAATATGCGGCTTCCTTGTGCAGTTTCTCCATTCATTGCTTTGATGAGTTTGCATGCCTGACTCTTCCATTTTCCGTTCTCGTCTCTATAATAGGCTTGATATGAAATGGAGCGTTTCAACTTGAAATGTCCCTTTTTCTGTACATGTTTCAGGGAATCAATCAGTTTCTTGGCAGAATCGCGTAGTTCCAGTTCGTGTTGGGTATAAGCGCAAATAGAGTTGTAGCCTGCATCCAGGACAGAATGAGAGTGGATATAATAGTTCAGTTCTCCCACTTTCCATTTGGAGTCTCTATACAAACTGTCTAAAGAATCAACTTTCTCTTTAAAGATGCTATCCGCATCTTTGCCAAGATAGTGATTCCGGCTGATGCTGTTGTTGTAGCAGGCGGCAAGTCTTCCTTCACATGAAGGAATCAACGCCCAACGGTTCATAAAGTTGGCAGCCAGTGTCGTAGTGTCTTCGTCGAACCGGAGTATTGTTCTTCCATTTTGAATTAATTCATAGTGACTGTATACTTTTATGTTTGCTTTTGCCTTGTTCACTCTATCACTTGATGGGTTCAGACAATAATAGCTCCATGTGCTGGCGGTAGCCAGCAGAATGAGAACTAAACTTGTGATATATAATATTTTCTTTTTCATTTGATGATGACCTCCAATATTTTCTTGGTGGTTTCGGTAATCTTTGTTTTTTCAGACGTACGTTCGCCGATAAGCCAGATGATTTCACCTTTACTATCAGTTAATACATGCTGTGTCTTCTTTTGTATATAGTCAAATTTCCTATCGGTCATATAGTCACTCAACAGTTTGCTACCCTTCATGCCGAAAGGTTGAAATCTATCGCCTTCTTTTACCAGTCGGTAGGTGAGGGGGAAACTGACTTTTTCCGCATCCAAAGTGATACATTGCGATTCTTTGCTTGGCATGAAGTCACCCATATGCGAGAAGATTCTTATCTTGATTTGGGTTCCTTCGTCCATGTTGTAAATGCCTTCTTCTGGCAGTCGGAACGCTCTTTGCTCCTGAATGTTATTCAAGTCTTTTATGTTAGAGATCAACAGCTGTTCTCTGTCGATGACTATCATATAGTCTTCGTTTTTCCAAATTTTACCGACACCACGATCCTGACTGAAGAGGCTTTCACAGATGTCATCAATGATATTGCCATGAAAACCATATCTGCCTAATTCTTTATGGAGTATGAATTCCGGACTTACAGCATTCATGACAGATACTTTAGGGATATATATAACTTTCCTATAAGTGTCGGTTGTACTGATGCTATCCATGCTCTCAAGTATACTTTTCGCTTGGCGTATGTATTTGGCAGTGAGAGCGATATTTTCACTTGCTGCCGGGTTGATACTTTCTAAAAGAGGTACTACATGATGGCGAATTTTATTTCTTAAAGCATCGTCTTCCAAATTTGTTGAATCTGTGACAAAATCTTGCTTTTTTTCTTTTAGGTATTGCAATATATCCTGTCGGCTGATGCAGAGAAGAGGGCGCAGAATATTTCCGTTTTTGGGGGCGATGCCTGCTAATCCGTCTACTCCAGATCCTCTTAACAGATTCAGAAGTAAAGTTTCTACATTGTCATCGCGATGATGGGCCACACAAATGCCTCCTGCATGCAAGTCTTTTACTAATTGGGCAAAATAGCTGTAGCGCAAGTTGCGTGCAGCCATTTCGATACTTACCTTGTGCAAATGGGCATAAGCATAAGTATCAAAATGGATTCGAGACAAACTGATTCCCTGTTGTTGGCACAGATTTACACAAAATTGCTCGTCTCTGTCACTCTCTTCGCCGCGAAGGTGAAAGTTACAGTGCGCAGCAGAAATATTCAGTCCTATATTTTTCAAGATAAGCAATAGGGCAACGCTATCGGCTCCTCCGGACAAGGCAACGATATATGGTGTTTGCCACTTGAACATACCATGGTGAATAATATATTTTTTGACGATATTTTCAATTTTGTTCATTCTGCGATACTTTAAAAGTATATGATGTTTCTTATTACTTTCTGTTTTTCAAAAAGTCTTCTGCCCGCTGCAAATCTTCTGGCGTGTCGATGCCTACAGTTTCTACATCTGTAGTACCAACTTTTATCTTGTAGCCATTCTGCAGCCATCGAAGTTGTTCCAGGCTCTCTGCTATTTCTAGTGAGCTTTGTGGCAGTTTGGTTACCTCTTTTAAAACTTCTTTGCGGTAAGCATAGATGCCCAAATGTTTCAGATAAGGAAAACTCTTGAGCCATTCTTCCTCTTCCTTTCCTCTTACATATGGAATGATGCTGCGAGAGAAATACATAGCAAAGCCTTGATTGTCTACAACAATCTTTGGACTATTAGGATTTTTTACAGCTTCCATACTGGTAAAAGCTTTTCCTAAAGTGGCAATTTGGGTTGTTGGGTCATCAAAACACTGGCAGATGGTTTCCAATTGACTCTTGTCTACAAAAGGTTCATCTCCTTGAACATTGACAATGACATCCCAGTCTCCACCAATTTTTTCGATAGCTTCTTCTATGCGGTCAGTACCGCTCTTATGATTCTTGCGCGTCATAACAGCTTTACCGCCAAATGCTTCTACAGCATTGAATATTCGCTCATCATCTGTTGCAACATAGGCTGCTTCTAGACAAGCTGCTACTTTCTCATAAACATGCTGTATTACTGGTTTGCCACCTAACATGGCAAGTGGCTTTCCCGGGAAACGTGTTGATGCGTATCTTGCTGGAATAATTCCTATAAATTTCATAATCTTCTATATTTAAACCTGTTTACTATTCAATTCATGCGATTCGTTTAACTTCAAATAAAAAAGTTGCACTTCAGCAGACGCAAAAGTACAACTTTATTTTGTATTCACCAAAAAACTTTTTGTTTTTTTGAAAAACCTCAGAGAATATTTAATGTTCTCCCATTTTTTTTATTCGTATCTGATAGCCTCGATAGGGTCGAGCCTTGCTGCCTTCTTTGCAGGATACCATCCAAAGAAAACGCCAGTAAATGAACAGACAGCAAAACTCATAATAATGCTCCAAGGCTCTATTTGGGTGGCTATATGGAAGAAATAGTTAAGACTGAGCGATAAACTAACTCCCAATATCACTCCTAATAATACCGCCAGTTACAGAAAGTAAGATAGCTTCTATCAGAAACTGGTTCAAAATATCAATACCTCGTGCGCCCACACTCATTCGAAGACCTATTTCGCGGGTTCGTTCTGTTACAGATACATACATGATGTTCATGATTCCGATGCCGCCTACCAGCAGCGAGATTCCTGCCACGGATCCGAGCAGGATGGTGATTGTAGACATGGTAGAATTCATCATGCTTGAAATTTCCTCTTGAGAGCGGATATTGAAGTCATCTTCATCTGCTTCAGTAGTATCTGTTGCGTCTTTCAATTTGTGGTTGCGTCGCAATATTTCTGTAATCTGATCTTGGGCAGGTTGAGAAGCCTCTTCGGTGATAGCTGAGCAGACGATGCCTCCTAAATAGGTTTGTGCCATAATTCGCTTCATTACTGTTGTATAGGGGGCAAGTACTAAATCATCCTGGTCCATACCCATACTATTGTAACCTTTCTTCTTCAAGACACCGATTACTCTGAATGGAATGCTGTTAAATCGCACAACCTTACCGATAGGATCACTGCCATCAGGGAAAAGATAGTCAACTACTGTCTGTCCCAAAATACAAACTTTAGATGCAGCCTTAATGTCTGTATCAGTAAACATTTCTCCATCTGCCACTTTCAGTTGTCGGATGGAAAGATAGTCTTGGTTTACACCATAAATGGAACTTTGGGTGTTGTTGTTTCCGTAGATCCACTGTCCGGAACTGTTTACAGTAGGAGAAATAGCTGAGATATAATTACATTCGTCTTTGATGCTCTGATAGTCGGCTTGCTTCAGCGTCTCCATTGACGAAGCATCCTGTCTCACACCGCCACGCATGTCTGCACCTGGTGAAATCATAATCATGTTTGATCCCATCTCTGCTATGTTTGCCTTGATGCTGGCTTTACTTCCTTGTCCGATGGCAAGCATGGTAATAACCGCAGCAATACCGATGATGATGCCAAGTGCGGTAAGGAAAGAGCGCATTTTGTTGGCAGCAATGGCGCGGATGGCTATTTTGAAAAGATTCTGATAATTCATTTTACTTGTTGTAATGTTAAATGGTAAATGTTAAGTGTTAAGTGAAAACTTCGTTTGCTATTGGATGCTAAGTAATTTAACATTCAACATTTAACACTTAACATTGAAAACTTATTCGTCCGTGTTGGCAGGCAAGGCTGCCAGACCTTCGGCTGCCGAGAGAATATGTTCGTTATAGGTGTCGCTGATGATGTGACCATCACGCAGTTCGATATTACGACTCGAATAATTTGCAATGTCTGGGTTATGGGTAACGAAGATGATGGTTCTTCCTTCTGCATAAAGTTTCTGGAAGAGTACCAGAATCTCGAAACTGGTTCTGGTGTCGAGATTACCCGTTGCTTCATCAGCAAGTATCACAGCGGGGTTGTTGACCAACGCACGAGCTATTGCTACTCGCTGCATCTGTCCTCCAGACATCTGATTACTCTTATGATAGAGACGTTCTCCTAAACCAACAGCTTTCAGCGATTCGATAGCACGTTGCTTTCGTTCTTCTGCGCTTACGTTCGGGTTGTACATCAGTGGAAGTTCTACATTTTCTACACTTGTAGTCTTCGGTAGAAGATTGTAGTTCTGGAAGATGAATCCAATCTTTCGGTTTCTAAGTATGGCGCGATCATTACGTGACATCTTTCGTACGCTTACTCCATCCAGATAGTATTCGCCACTGGATGGGGTATCGAGACAACCTAGCTGGTTCAGCAGGGTAGATTTACCTGATCCTGATTTACCCATGATGGTAACAAACTCACCTTCGTATATTTTAAAGCTTACACCTTTTAGGGCGTGGACAGTTTCCTCACCCACAAGAAAGTCGCGACGAACATTGTCGAGTTCTATCACAACTTTCTTTTCGCTGTTTGCTTGAATATTGTCGTTTGTCATACTCTTATTCCTTATTTTTTCTTTCCTCTAGGTCCAGGACCGCTAATCAAACCTTGACTTTGTTGAGGCTCCTCATTCTCTTCAGGGGTATTAACTATGATTTCAGTTACAATCTTCTGTCCCTTCTTCAAACCCTTGATAATTTCAGTATGTATACCGTCGCTCTGACCGATGGTTACAGAATGAGCTGTAAGGGTATTGTTAGCAAGAGTCCAAACTTTGTTCTTTCCTTTGCAGTCAACAATCTTGATATTCTTTCCTACAGTTTCCTTGGTTGGAGTAAAGCGGAGTGCTTTGTTGGCAACGGCAAGAATACCAGCTCGTTCTTGTGTAAAGATGGTAACATTTGCAGTCAGTCCTGGTTTTAACTTGAGATCTGCGTTGGGTGCAGAGATGACAACCTCGTAAGTGACTACATTGTTTGTTGTAGTAGCTTCCAGACGAACCTGTTTCACTGTTCCCTGGAATACATCGTCAGGATAAGCATCTACTGTAAAATTGACGCGGTCGCCTTCTTTTACACCGCCTATATCTGCCTCGTCAACATTTGCAATCACCTGCATGTTGGTCAGATCTTTAGCGATAGTAAAGAGCTCTGGAGTGTTGAAGCTTGCTGCTACGGTCTGTCCTTCCTCTACGCTTTTTGATATGACAGTTCCATCTATTGGCGATGTAATTGTAGCATAGCTCAGGTTGGTTTGGGCTTTCTGTACATTTTCCTTGGCCGAAGCTACTTGCTCTTTCGCCTGGCGATAGGTGAGAAGCGCATTTTCATAATCGTCAGCACTTACCAAACCTTTCTTATAGAGGGTCTGGTAGCGGCTCATGTTTGCACTCTGATAGTTCAAACTGCTTTGCGCACTTGCCAGGTTAGCTTTGGCAGTATTCAACTCGCTCATCAGGTTGGTTTTGTCGAGCTCAGCTATGACTTCACCTTTTTTTACCTGCGAATTGTAATCAACATAAAGTTTGTTTACAATACCACTCACCTGTGTACCAACCGTTACAGAAGTTACCGCTTCAATAGTACCGGTTGCAGTTACACTATTCTGCAATGTTTGTGTGGTTACAGCTTCCTGCTTGAAGTCTATTTGCTCTTCGTTTTTACTTCCAGAGAACAGCCATGCTGCCACAGCTACGATGATTATCACAATCATGGCAATCCAGATTTTGCTGATTCTAAGTTTTTTCATAAAAATGTATGTATACCTATTAATGATTTGCAATATGTTTTCGGATGTTAATACCAATCTTTCTCTTTAGATTCTACCGTTTTGGTAGAATTTCAACATGTTGATATTCAGAATGGTAAGATACTTTGCCTGAAGCTCGTTCTGCTTAGCCTTCAGAAGATTATCTTTGCCAGTTCTCAATTCTACGATGTTCTTTAATCCCAGTTTAAACTGCTCACTTAACAGATCGTAGCTTGTTTGGGCACTCTCGCTGCTCACCTTGGCAGCCTTAAACTGGCTTTGGTTTGTATTAGCCTGCAACCAATAGTTTTCGATAGTAGAGTAGAGCTTAGTTTGCTCATTCTTTATATCGAGCAAGATGCTTTCACGCTGAATGAGTGCTTTATTGACAGAAGTCTTGGTCTGTCGGTTATCAAAGAGAGGAATACTGACACCGATTCCACCACCCAGGCTGAAGTTGGTTTTCATCTGACTGCCCCAACCGTTTTTGTTCATGGATGTGGTGCTGGTCGTAGCTCCTGCATTTGCGCTGATGGTTGGCAACTTTCCTGCCTTTGCAATCTTGATGTTCAGATCGTTCTGGTCGAGTTTGTTTTGATAGCTCAAAAACTCAGGGCGATTCTGAAGCGCAGCTGTATAGACACTGTTCATTCCTGGGATAGAGGCCAGAGCCATCTGGTCAGTTGTGCTTGGAATAGCGATGTCGAAAGCTTCTTCACTGGTAATCTGCAGGAGTTCCTTCAACTGTCGTTTGTAGTTCTTTACGTTACTTTCAGCCTGCACGATGTTAAACTCATCTTGTGCTCTCTGTGCTGTGAGTTGTGCTAAGTCTGCTTGGCTCATCTTGCCAATTTTTACCATTTCCTTACCACGCTCTTCGTTTTGAACACTCGACAGATAACTTTCTTTGTTTACGTTGATAGCCTCTGTAGAGTAAAGTATCTGTACGTAAAGTTGAGCTATCTGTTCTTGCAGGTTGAGGGCTTGTGCTGTCGAATCGAGTTGTGCCGCTTCCTTTGCCAGCTTGTTCAGTTTCACCTGATTTCTGTTTTTGTTACCGTTCCAAATCGTGTAATTGCCCATCACGCTATAGCTGCCATTGTAATATACCTTGTCGATGGAAGCTTTGCTGAAACCTTCTCCACTGATTCCATTAGAAACCCAAGGCGTATAGTTTACACTTTGATTGGTGCTGGCAGAGAGCGATGGCAGAAGCGCAGACTTTGATTGCAGATAGTCCTCCTGAGCTGAAGCTTTTGTGAGTTGAGTCTTCTGCAGTTGAATGTTGTTAGCCAGTGCGTAACTGATACAATCCTGCAGTGACCATTGCTTAGCTTGTACAGCGATAGGAGCCGACATGATGAACAGCGCTACCGCCATGTTTTTTAAACTTGCGTTCATACTCTTTTTACTTTTTGTTTTCATCTTTACAGATCTCTTTGCATCTGTTCTGATTAAATGTGGATTAATGTTCTTATTTTCCATAATTGCAAATCTTAATAGGATACATCATTTTTAGATTTGACGTAAGCGTCGCCTATAAAGTTGCAACTGATATGTGTTTTTGATTAAAAACGTGATGATAGGTTTAACATTCTCATTTATCTTTAACAATCCTTTTCATAGAGAAAGATTTCTTTTACTTTTCCACATTAATTTATTTATATTTCTCAAAAAAATGTTTCTTCTTTCGTTATCTTCGCTGAAATTGTGTAACTTTGCAGAAAAATTTTAAGAAAGGAATAAAATAAATGCCGTTAAGAATACCAGATAAGCTTCCAGCTATCGAACTGCTGAAGCATGAGAATATATTCGTGATGGACGAAAGTCGTGCGCATAAACAGGAGATTCGTCCGTTGAAAATCTGTGTGCTCAATTTGATGCCCCTCAAGATTACGACAGAGACAGATCTCGTTCGTCTTCTGTCGAATACTCCTCTTCAGTTAGAGGTTTATTTTATGAAGTTGAAAAGTCACACGCCGAAGAATACTCCAATAGAGCACATGATGATGTTCTACAAGGATTTCCAGGAACTTTCCAAACAGAAGTTTGATGGAATGATAGTTACCGGTGCTCCTATCGAAACGATGGCTTATGAGGAGGTAGAATATTGGCCTGAAATCAAAGAGATTTTTGATTGGGCCCGTACCCATGTTACTTCAACACTCTATATCTGCTGGGGTGCCCAGGCTGGTCTTTATCATTTCTATGGTGTTCCTAAGTATCCTTTAGAGAAGAAGATGTTTGGTATTTTTAAGCAGAAGCCTCTCGATTTGTCTCAGCCAATCTTCCGCGGTTTCGATGATGTCTTTAGCATGCCTCATAGTCGCCATACGGAGGTAAGACGTGAGGATATTGAAAAAGTGCCAGGACTTGACATCATTGCCGAATCGCCTGAAAGCGGTGTCAGCATTGTGATGGCCAGAAACGGCCGCGAATTCTTTGTGACGGGTCATCTTGAGTATGCGCCAAACACGCTGGATAAGGAATATAAGCGTGATATGGGCAAGCGTGATGATGTAGAACTGCCAAAAAATTATTATTATCATGACGATCCGAACGAAGAACCTCTGGTGACATGGCGTGCTCATGCCAACCTCTTCTATAGTAATTGGATCAACTATTATGTTTATCAGGAGACTCCTTACAATATTGATGAAATCAGTTAATTTGTGAAGGAGTTGGATGATTTCGAGATAGATTTCTTATGCAAACATTAGAATTATTGGCGCCTGCCAAGAACTTGGAATGTGGTATTGCTGCCATTGATCATGGTGCAGATGCCGTATATATTGGTGCACCTCGTTTTGGTGCACGAGCAGCAGCAGGCAATTCGCTGGAAGATATCAGACAGTTGTGTGATTATGCTCATCAGTTTGGAGCAAAGGTTCATGTTACAGTGAATACTATCATCTATCAGGATGAGATGTTGGATACGCTTAAGATGATCCAGCAACTTGATGAGATTGGTGTTGATGCACTTTTGCTGCAGGATATGGGTGTGCTTACTGAGGTGAGGGCGCAGAATTTGTGGAGTAGAGAATTGCATTCCAGTACCCAGTGTGATGTACGAACTCCAGAAAAGGCGTATTGGCTTACCACGTTAGGTTTCAAACGTATTGTTCTGGCTCGTGAGCTTTCGCTCGATGAAATCAAGGCGATCCATCAGGCGATTCCTGATAGAGAAATAGAGGTCTTTGTACATGGAGCGCTCTGCGTAAGCTATTCGGGTGTATGTTATGCTTCAGAGAAGTGTTTCGGGCGCTCTGCTAATCGTGGAGAATGTGCACAGTTCTGTCGTATGAAGTTTGATCTGCTCGATTCCAATGGTCAGGAGATAGAACATCAGCGTTATCTGTTGTCTCTCAAGGATCTTTGTCAGCTTGATCATCTTAAGGATCTTGCTGATGCTGGAGCTACTTCGTTCAAGATAGAAGGAAGATTAAAAGATATCAACTACGTCAAGAATGTGGTGGCTGCCTATAGCAGTCAACTCGATGCAATCGTAAAAGCTGAACCGCGTAAGTATCGCCGTGCATCGGTGGGACATGTTCAATATAATTTTACACCTAATCTGAAGAAGACTTTCAATCGTGGCTTTACCCATTATTTCCTGAATGGGCGACAGCCGGATATTGCTTCTTTCGATACACCGAAAGCTATCGGCGAGTTTGTGGGGAAGGTTAAGGAAATACGTGGCAACATTTCTTTCAACGTAGCCACAGTAGCCAGCTTTAAAAATGGCGATGGACTGTGTTTTATCAATGATGACCGTGAGTTGGAAGGCTTTCGTGTGAACAGAGTAGAGGGCAATCGCCTCTATCCGTTTGGAATGCCTGAACATATGCGTCCGGGCATGGCTCTTTATCGTAATAACGATCGGGCTTTCGAGGCTTTGCTGGCTCGTAAGTCTGCTGAACGTAAAATCTATATTGTCATAGAAATGGAGCCTGTGATGGGTAATAAGTTCAGGGAAGAGCCACAGGGGGTAAAGGCTGTTGTCAACATCATGAAGACGAAAGAGGCTGATGGTGGCTTGATTTATCAGGTGGCTGAGGTGTTTAAAGAGTTGAAACTCGAAAAGGCGAAACGCCCGCAAGGCGAAAATATAAAGGCTCAGATGAGCAAACTGGGCGATACGATTTACGAAGCTTACCAGGTAGAACTTCTGAAGGGAATGGAGACATACTTTGTTCCGAACAGTATTCTCACTGCTATCCGGCGTGAATTGATAGATGAACTTACCAAGGCAAATCAGAAACAGCTTGATAAGTCGTTGTGGGGTGGATGGGATAGAACCTTGTTCAACAATGGTTTTGGATTCAGTCAGCCCGGTGAGCACCGACTTACGAAAGAGGAATTTACTTGGCAGCCGGAATACGGAAAATGGGGATATCTCTATAATATAGCTAACTATGATGCAAGAGATTTTTATCAGATTCATGGTCTGTCGCCAGTAGTTCCGGCATTTGAGTTGGGTAAGAATATTCCTTCTGCATGGAATGCTAAGACCCAGGAAGAATATGATGAGAATATAGAAAAAGACAAGGCAAACCGAAGTATGCAACCTAAGTTTACCAACGAAAGGGGAGAATCGCTCCTGATGCAGTGTCGCCATTGTATCCGCTATTCGTTGGGCTACTGTGTGAAGCGTGGAGGCAAGAAACCATCCTGGAGAGAGCCTCTCTTCCTGCAGTTGGGTGACGGTCGTCGTTTCCGTCTGGAGTTTGCATGCAACGAATGTCAGATGAACTTATATAGTGAGAAATAAATGAAAAAGAAATGGACGATACAGATTCTTTGTATGCTGGGCATCCTCTTGATGTTCAGCAGTTGTTATCATCGCCGTGCTCATCACCAGATGCATGCAGCTATGGTAGAGTACAGTAATAAACAACTCGATTCCATTTCGTTTTCTACTACCCATCATTATACCAACAAATTCAATTTTCTGGTATTCAAGGATTCCCTGGAATTGATAGCGCAACAGCCTGAAGAATTTTTGAGCAATTTGCCTATCGACTCCTTCGCCGTCCAAAAGAACTGCCTGCTGGTGGTTACGGATATTCGTATGGTTCCTCAGGATTCCATAGATTCAGTTTGGGTGCAGTTGGCAACAGAAGATAATCAGTTTGGCTGGACCCGTGAGTCCCGTCTGCTGCCGAAGGTTGTGCCCGATGATCCTATTTCAGAGTTCATTATGACCTTCAGCAATACTCACTTGCTCATCTTCATGGTTATCATTATTCTCATAGCCGTAGCCTATACAGTTCGTAAGATTTTCCATAGCAATGGTAAACTGGTTCATTTTAATGATATTGATTCACCATATCCTACAGCGTTGGTGCTTATTGTTTCGATATCAGCAACCTTCTATGCAACCATTCAGTTGTTTTTGCCAGAAGTATGGCGTCATTTTTATTTTCATCCTACGCTCAATCCTTTTGCCGTACCGCCTATACTGGGCTTTTTCCTGGCTACAGTCTGGGCGATACTGATAGTAGGATTAGCTTGTGTTGATGAGGTGAAACACCGTTTGCCGGCAGGTGATGCAGTTCTGTATCTGGGTGGTTTAGTGGGTGTTTGCGCCATTGATTACATCATTTTCAGTGTTACTACCTTATATTATATAGGTTATTTGTTGCTCGTAGCCTATATATGGTTTGCCATACGGGTTTATCTGTTTCCTCATAAATAAGGATAGGGGGTGCAGAAAAAAATATGTACCTTTGCACCCGTTATGAAAAGAATAGTATTTTATAGTAAAAAGAGCGTATGCATTGGTTTGGCAGCGGTAGCGTTGCAGGCTAGTGCTGCGGATAACGAAAGGGCTACTTGCTCTGACCTGTCATTGGGTACGAGTGAAAAGTTTGCAGAAGCTAACGGCTTGCTGGCTGATAGCAGCCGAGTTTATGACATTGATGAAGTTGTGGTTGTTTCGCAGCCTAAGGAGAATTTCCGTCTTCGTCAACAGCCTCTCAGTAGCACTTCCTTTGGTTCTTATCAGATGCAGCGATTAGTTTCTCGCGATTTGCGCGAACTTTCCTGCTATGTTCCTAATTTTGTGATGCCCAACTATGGCTCGCGTTTTACCAACGCCATGTATGTGCGTGGTATTGGAAGCCGTATAAACAGTCCGGCTGTAGGAATTTATCTTGACGGAATTCCAGTGTTGAGCAAGGCTGCTTTCAATCTTCACCATTATCAGACCAGCCGTATAGATATTCTCCGTGGTCCACAGGGAACACTCTATGGTCAGAATTCTGAAGGTGGTTTGGTGCGCATCTATTCACGCGATGCTTATGATAGCAAGGGCACCTACGTTAATCTGGGATTGGGCTCTCATTTCTATCGTAATGTAGAAGCGGCTCATTATATGAAGCTTTCACCTCGTATCGCATTAGGGGTAGCTGCTTTTTATGATGGACAGAAGGGATTCTTCCATCGTGCAGGAACTAGCGATTATGCCGACAATTATGATGAGGCAGGCGGTAAGTTTAATCTTAAGTTCCGTTTTGATAGAGGATGGAGCATGGATTTGCTAGCCAATTACCAATTTGTCTATCAGCATGCATTTCCTTATGGTCAGTTGGATTTAAACAGTGGCAAGGCTGCATTACCAAATACAACATTCCCTGGGCTTTATCGCCGCAACATGCTGCTTTCGGGTGTCAATCTTCGTCATGAAGGAGCGAAATGGGATTTTGCTTCTACTACCAGCTATCAGTTCCTGGATGACAATATGAAGATGGATCAGGATTATCTTCCTGAAGATTATTTGAGCTTGCAGCAAGATCAGTTGCAGAATTCTATCACTCAGGAGTTCACATTTAAGAGTCGTCAGCCTTTCTTCGGTTTCTGGCATCTTACACAGGGTGCATTCTTCTCCCATGTGTGGTTGAAGACAAATGGTCCTGTAAAATTCGGTTCAGCATTGACGAAGCCTATCAGTAACGTTATCCTGAGTCAGATGCAGCAGGCAATGCCTCCGGCAATGGCTAGCGGAGTTTCTGTCAATGTAGATATGGGAGCTCCGGGTTTGTTCCATACTCCTCAGAGCAATTTGGGTCTCTATCACGAGAGTACGTTTGATCTTTCTTCCCGTTTGAAAGCAACGCTTGGTTTGCGTTACGATTTCATGCATACAAGTATTCATTACGATACTTATGCTTATATGGCGATAACAGCTAAGGTGATGGGCAAGGAGGCTACTCGTACTTTGCGTTCAATGCTCGACCGCAAAACGGGTGATGATTACAACCAGCTCTTGCCAAAATTTGGCTTAAGTTACCAGCTTGATGAGCAGGGTAGCAATGTTTATGCCACGGTGAGCAAGGGCTATCGTGCAGGCGGTTATAATATCCAGATGTTCAGTGACATCTTGCAGACCGAACTGAATGCTAACCGTCAGCATGCGAGGCGAGGCGATTATGACGTTCCTCATACCGATGAAGATTATGATAGGGTGAACCAGACTATTGCCTTTAAGCCGGAAACCTCATGGAATTATGAGGTAGGAACGCATCTTAATCTTTTTGATCATCGTCTTCATTTCGATTTGAGTGCCTTCTATATGCAGGTTCGCAATCAGCAACTCTCTGTGATGGCAGGAACCTATGGTTTTGGCCGAATGATGGTTAATGCAGGTAAGAGTCACAGTTGTGGTATTGAAGCTGCGCTCAAGGGGCAGGCTTTCGACGGTGCTTTTGATTGGGGTGTAAACTATGGTTTTACACGCGCCGTATTTGATGAATATACTGATGGCGAGGGTGATAAGACAGTGAATTATAAGGACAAGAAGGTTCCTTATGTTCCTCAGCATACGATAGCAGCCATGGCTGACTATCATTTAGGACAGTTTACCTTCGGATTGAATATGAATGCGCAGGGCAAGACTTATTGGGATAATGCCAATACCTATAGCCAGAAGATGTATTTTGTGATGGGTGCGCATTGTGATATTGATTTCAGTAAGATGAGCATCAGTATCTGGGGTAAAAACCTCACAGATACTAATTACAATACCTTTGCTGTTGATAATGCAGTAACAAAAAAGAAACAGTATTTTGCCCAGCGTGGCAATCCTTTCCAATGTGGTGTTGATCTGAAATTCCACTTTTAGGATTAAATAGAAAAGGAGTTCCGGCATTCTGAAATGCTAGAACTCCTTTTCTTTTTAATCTCATTTATTTCCTTCCTTTATTTTAATTCTCCATATCCTACTAGCCGGTCGGTGCGGTCGCTCTGAGCCCGATAGTAAACCAGTACATTGTATTTGTTCTGGGTCTGGTAGAAATCTCCTTCTGATGGGAGCAGCCTGATGCTTCCGTCCTCCATCTTCATGAGATACTGATAACTGTAATAACCTTGCTTCATGAAGAGACGTGCGTGATAGGTTTTCGTCATTTCATCATATTCCATCCGGTATTCGGGGAGGAAACGGCCGTAGGTCCAATCTGCGTTCAGATAAACATCGCCTGGCAGTTTTGGAGCTTTCAGGGTAAAGTGAATCTGTGCATATTCGCAGGTGTTGTTGTTTTCTACGTTGTCGCTGTTGCGGATATAAAACGAACCTTTGGCAGCTTCGTCGTAAACGTAATTGGGGCGAGGGCTGTCGGTCATTACCTTTACCTGATAGTCGCTTCCATCCCAATCTATAGCGTCTATTCCCATGGTTGGATGATCGGTATCCAGAAACTCAAACTTTCTGTATTCATTGCCCGCATCGAAAATCAGAGCTCTTACATGCTGCCAATTCATTTTCCCCGCACTCAGGTAGTCGGGTTTAGGGTTGATGACAGCATTGTCCCATCTTCCGTTCTGAAGCACTACGATGTTCAGCTGGTTGGGATGAGTGATTCTCAGCTGGCTGTGATCCAGTTCCATTTTCAGTTGCTGGTGGTCCTTCTGGATATCTATATCTGTTGTTGAAGTAGCTTCTATCTTCAGTTTAACCAATGGCTGAGGCTCTGTAATCATCCAGCAGGCTGTAAACATTTTGCCTTCTTCCTCGTTTTCCGCATTGTCGTCATAAACCGTCAGTCTGTAGTTGCCGCTCATGGTAAGTTGGCAGTCGGCATTGGGAATTGCCAGATGATAATGAGTGTAAGGATGATTGGTGTTGATGGATTGCTTTACATCTTCAATAATCTGATTGCCGTTGAAGCCTCTCATATAGTCGCTTTCAAAGAGCGAAGAAGATACGTTCCAGTTTGCATCACAATGTTCAATCTTGTAGCTGTACCGATGATAATCGTGCGTCATGTCGTCAAAATCGATATGGATAGGTTCTCCGTCCAGTGACGATACTGGGAGCGATAACCAGTTCGTTCCGCCTACAACCTGTAGGGTTCTGATGCGCTGGTTGAATATCTCGTGCTGCTGCGCCCAGGCAGGATAGGTAAACAGAAAGAGAAGGGAGATGACAGTGTATAATAGTTTCATATGGCTCCGTACGTATATATAAAAAAATAACTTGCAGTAGCCTTTTGATAAAGAACTAAATGCAAGCTTAAACAATCTAAATTAATACATGAAAACACTTTTGTAGTCGATAGGGGAATCGAACCCCTATGCCAAGATTGAGAATCTTGTATCCTAACCATTAGATGAATCGACCATTCAAAAAATCTCTATTGGTCTCCCGACTTATAGAGACTTTATAAATCTAATACCATGAAAAACACATGTAGTCGATAGGGGAATCGAACCCCTATGCCAAGATTGAGAATCTTGTATCCTAACCATTAGATGAATCGACCAACGATACATTTTCGTACGATAGCTTGCGGAAGGTGGGGGATTCGAACCCCCGGTACGGTAACCCGCACGGCAGTTTAGCAAACTGCTGGTTTCAGCCACTCACCCAACCTTCCAGTCGGATTCTTAACCGAATCAACCAAGCATCGTTCTCAAATGCGAGTGCAAAGGTACTACTTTTTTCTGATTCTACCAAATCTTTTTGCAACTTTTTTTCGATAAAAATGCATTTTCTTTGTAACTCCCACATTATCAGGGGTTGTTTTCTTTTAGTATTATGAGTGTTTTATTCCTAAAACGAGCAGAGGCGGATTTCTTTCTCAGAAATCCGCCTCTTGTAAAAGAAAGGGCCGCTCGATGATGTGATGAAACTCCGAATGTATAAACATTTGAGAGTCCTCCGCCTTTGTAATCCACCGGCTTTTCAGCTTACCTGCCTGCTGCAGTTTATGTGGCCCGCCATGAGCAAGAGAATGTCCTCTCGGTTTCAATAGTGTAATTTGATGAGTATCCCGATCGAACCGAAACGACCCTTATTCATTCTGGCACCCATGCATCATCACGATGCAACGGTGCAAACATCTTAGTCATTATTTGATAATGCAAAGATAATGCAATATTTTGAAACTACCAAATGTTTTAGCTGTTTTCTTCGAATATTTTTTCGAAATATTTTCTCAACTCTGTTTTGTCCTCTATGATATTGCGCAGTTCGTTGAGCGCTTTTTCGTTAGGGGAGTTGGGAATCCATAACCTGATGTATCCGTTTCTTGAATATTTCTCGTCCATGTGTTGGCTGAACCGCTCCCATTGATGCTCCTTGTCATCATCTGGATTATTTTCTTTGCTATACTGTATGGCGCGCAGAAAAATTTCGTGAACATCAATATCGCGATCGGCTTCTGCCACAATCTTGCCATAGATACTGCGAGGCTGACGGCTAGATGAAGCCCGATGGTCCTCAACAGCTTCTTTCATAATTTTGATCTGTTCTTTATTGAACCAGCGCTTCAGTCTTGAATCTGCCTGCAGAATCTTACCGCTGGTAATATGATGAATGGCACGCGGACCGCTCATCCCCAGGTCGTGGTAAGCGGCTATTACATACACCATATCGATGTCGGCTCCGGTTACCGGAACCAGTTTCAGAGAGTTTCTGATGACTCGGGTAACATGTCTGAGTCCATGACTTTCGCCAAAAGCATTATATTTGGGGAGAATCTGTTTCTCCACAAAGTCCATGATTTCGAGATTTACCTGTTGCTTCATAGATATTCCTCCACTTTATTTATATAATAAGGTACGCGCGTACATTATTAATGGTTTATTATTGTTCAGTTCGCCATTCCGATGATGATCAGGGATGATACAATGCCGAAACAGAAGATGTTCAGAGCTGTTTTGCCTAGAATTCTGTTAAGTTCTCTGCCTTCGCCTATCTTTTTCATCTCCATATAGGTTCTGTTGTGCAGAATGATATAGAGTGCTGCAAGCGGCAGGAACATGCTGCTGGCTTCATGCTGAAATACTTCGTAGATGGTGACACCTATTATGGTAATGATGCCCAGATTGCCCAATGTGCAGTATAACCGCTCAGCATTCTTCTTTCCTATGTGAACCACAAGAGTCTTCTTGCCGGCTCTCAGGTCGTTGTCATGATCGCGGTAATTGTTCAGAATGAGTAGCGTATCAACTACCAGTCCGCAGGCTGCAGATACGAGAACTGCTTCCATGCTTACTCCCTGCATGGTTTCGGGCATTACGAGATAGTATGTGCAGCATACGGGTACAATGCCGAAGAAGAGCAGTACCAGAAAATCGCCCATGCCCAGATAGCTGAGACAGGTAGTATAGAGAATACAGAAGACTACGCAACAGATGCCTACGATAACCATTTCCCAACCTCCGAAAAGAACCAGCGGAAGCCCTATGGCACAGCCCAGAAGAGTAGTGAGGATGATTCCCCATTTCATGGCTCCCAATGTTATCCAGCCTTCAGCGCAGGCACGTTTCGGTCCCAGCCGGGTTTCGTCGTCATTGCCATGTTTAAAGTCGAAATAATCATTCACCAGATTGCTGTCTATCTGCATCACCCATGCAAAGAGCAGGCAGAGTAGGGCTGGCAATGTCTGTATCTGCTGAGCGTCTTTATAAGCCAGCGCAATACCCAATAAAACAGGAACAGCCGCCGCCGTCAGAGTCTTCGGGCGAGCGGCTAGATACCATGCTTTTATAGAATTTGTTTCTATCATATTCTGAAAAGATTAAAATTGAATCTCCTGAAATTCTTAAGGAAAGTCAGAAAGATTAATTGAAGAAGTTCCAACTTACTCCAATACGGAACACTCTTTCGTTCATCGGATAATGAGGAGCGAAGAAGTAGTTCTTGTCGCCCTGTCCTGCATTGATATGGCTCATCATTACGAAGAAACGGGTGTGCTTGATGTGAACGTTGGCGTAAACATTGACGATAGGATAGTTGCCTATCTTTACGTTGTTCTCGCCGTTGCCCTGTACCGTATACTGTCCCATATAAGGTGAATAGTCGGGAGCTTCATAGCTTGTAAAGTAGCGCATGTCAGCACCCAGGTCTACGTTCAGCACCTTTACTACCTTGAACTTGATGTAGAGGTTGGTGTAGGCATTGAAGGCTGGTACTGGCAGAACACTCTCCTTGCTTGAGTGCTGGTAGGTAAACTGGTTTTCCCAGTTCAGAATGCCTAGTCTGAAGTTCTGCTCCAGTTGTGCTGTCAGCAGGTTGATTCCTCCGCTTTCCTGCATCGGTGTTACTATGACTCCTGTTCGCAAACCTTCTTCTGTAATGTCATAGCTCTGCGAGAAGTAGGTGTAGTTCTTGATTTCATCTACAGCCACTCTCAGCTTGGTGCGTGTCTTAGGGAAGGAGAGCGTACCCATGATGCGGGTATGGATGGTCTTGTCGAGATCATTCTCCCACCACAGATGGCGGGCGTGATAGTTGCGGTAATAGAACGATGGGGTTTCTCTATGGAAGAAAGCATCGCCTCTTACCTGAAGCGTGTCGCCCAGGAATGGGATGTTCACGTCTACATTACCATCTATGGCAAGGGTTCCGGCGTCAACACCCGTCAGTCCTATTTCTGCTACGGCATTGTAGTGGAGGGTCTTGCCTTCCTGCTTGCTCAGCTGTCCGCCTACGCTCAGTGCATGCTCGTTGTATTTTTCGAAACCACCTTCCATGGTTGGCAGTTCATAGTGACGGAGGTCGTAGCTGGCGAAAGCCTTCAAGCCTGCCTTTGCCCATTTATTGAAACCTTCAAGCATGGCAATGGCGAAGGTATTCTTCATGTGCCAGTGCTTGGTCTGGTCGTAGATGGAGTCGCCGGTCAGCCTGCCTGCATCGTAATATTCTTTCAGATAATAGTCGGCAGGGGTCTGATAAGCTTCGTAAATACGGCGATAGTTGTCAAACTTTACCGTATGGATGAAGCTCGTTACCGGAACATATTCGCTCTTGTAGAAAAGCGAGTCTTCGGCATTTTTCTTCTGGATGGCCAGCAGACTGTCGGCTGCGGCTTTTCCGTTTACAGCGATTCGGGTACTGTCGTTCCTGATGTCCTTTGCGGCTAAGTCTTTAGCCGGTTCATCGCCTGCAATCTTGGCTCCGTCAGGACGGCCGCTGAATTTAGCTCTCTGCTGTTTATCGTAGGCTTTCTCATCAAATTTCTTGCCTTGTTCCTTGGCTTTCTTTCTGGCTTCTTCCTTCGCTTCCTCTTCAGCATTTTCCTTTTTCGAAGCCATGGCAAATTTCTTTGCCTTGATTTCTTCTTCGGTCATCTTTACCTTTCGGCTGAAACCTACGTTATAGCGGTGGGTAAAGAAGATGTGCTGGTTGTCCAGTCGGTTCCAGTTCTGTTCCAGAACGGTAGGAATTTCATTGGTGGCAAACGATTCGGTATAGATTTCCGGATGTTTGATGTAATCATCGTTGGTAATACCGCCGTTCTCGGTCATCTTCTCATGATTGGTACTGAAGAGGAGATGTGCCTGATAGCGGTCGCCCAGGTAAGATGCCCACATGGTGTATTTAAAGTGGCTGGTACTCTGGGCGTTATAATATCCTCTGCCATACTTGTAGTCGAATCTGAAACCGGCGCCTAGCCTTTTGTTGGCATTTACTGCAAATATGGCCTTGAAGTCGTCTTCTCCAGTCACCTTGTCGCCGCAGCTGTTCAGCGTTATGTTCGTGATAGGTGAGTAGGTGTTGGTGAAGTGGAAGTCGCTTACCGGGTTTACGATATAATCGTAGGGCTCTGTAAAGATGAAGTTGCCCTGCGTGTTGCGGCGGTCGATGAAGATTCGGTTCAGTCGGGCAGTACCCATGTTTCCGAGGGTATTGTATTCGCCTCTCAGTCCTTCCGTGAAGGTTGAGTTCATGTACATGTGCTGCAAGGTGTCTACTACCGCAGCCTTTGTGTCGCCGAAGCGTTCGTCTACGGTCCATACTCTGATGCCTTTCGGAATCTCCTTGTCTGAGCCAAGTGAATCGGTGTTCACCTTGCGGTTGGTTTGAGGACGGAACTGCGAATCTTCGTTATAGTTAAAATCGTTTTGTGCCGCAACCGGGAGGGTTGCAGCACAAAATAGGAGTGATGAGAATATGATTTTCTTCTTCATTATTTCTTAAATAGTCGGATACATACTTCGGCAATCTTGAGCACTACACCCACGATGAGTACGATGTAGGCGATATTGCGGCTTTCTTCCAGCTGGGTCCAGAGTATTACCCCCACGATGGCGAGCAGCATGAAGGCGATGTTGAGATAGTTGCGCACCTTCAGCATGTTGTTCTGGTCGCTGTAGGCCAATGGGCGAAGCCGGTGGTGCTGAGGTCTTACGGCGTAGCTGGTAGGCTGCTTCTGTTCAGTCTGTTCTGTTCCCTGCTCAGCTGTAGGCTGGGCTGTAGCGTTTGCAGGCTGCTGTGCCTCGTTCTGTTGTATCTTGTTGTCTGTATTCTGATTATCCATTTTTCTTCAACTTATTGTTTTACTAATGCTGCTAACTCTGCGAATATCTGGTCTTTGCGGTCGATGGTGCATCTGCGGAACTTTCCGAAGATTTTAGCCAGGTCGTTCTGCTTCTTGTTGAGCGCAATCTTGTCGCTGATTACCTCTTCTGCAGGTTCCTTGAAACCGGTGCTTCTTCCTTCCTCGTAGTTGTAGATGATGCGGCAGAGCGAGAGATTCAGATGATTGTCTGAAATCCTGGCTATCAGCTGGTATTTGAATTCCGTGCGGTCGAGCGAGATGAATGACTGGCTGAAAACGAGCCATTCGTCCATCGTGTTGGCGATGATGTGTTCAGCATCGTTTACCAGTGCTACTCGGCTTGCTATGTTCTGCTTGTTCTGTGTCAGTTCACTCATGTATTTTAATACGATGTCGTAAATCTGCTTGGCAGTTTTTCCGTTAGCATCCGTATCGAGTGTGAATTCTATCTTGTTTTCATCATTATATGTGATGGCGCCTGCCAGATATTTCATATCCACTTTGGCTGTTGTACCATTTGCCAGCTTGTTGGCAGGCTTGGCAGCCTCCTTTGGCTTAGCTGCTACGGCAACAGGAATCGCCCATCCCGTGGTTGATGTGGTTGGTTCCTTTACAACAACTGGTTCTGGCTCAGTAGCATTACCTTTTTTTGCTTCCGCCTTTTTTGCTTCCGCTTCAGCCTTGGCGCTTGCAGCGTTGATGCTGTCGGCCTGAGCCTTCAGTTTGGCAGCCTGTGCTTTTATCTTAGCCACTTCCAGTGCCTTCTTGGCAGCTTCCAGCTGTTTCTGTGCCTGTTCCAACTTCTGCTGCTCTTCAGTCAGCACGGTTTGGGCCTGTGCAGTCATCAGCGGGAGGAGCATAAATATGGGGATGATGATTTTTTTCATGTCGAATTGTTTTTATGAAACTATAAAATGACGGTTCCTTTAGGGGAACTTAGCGGAAGATGAGGGATTCAAACCCCCGATACCCGGAAGAGGGTATACCGGATTTCGAGTCCAGCGCATTCGGTCACTCTGCCAATCTTCCTTTTTATTTAGTCAGATGCAAAAGTAATACATTTTTTGCATCTGACAAAATATTACTGTTATTTTTTAACTATATTAACCCCGCTTTATAGGATTTTATACTATAGTTTTTACTGTTGCTGCAGGAATCTGTCGGCCTCGATGGCAGCCTTGGCTCCCGAGCCTGCGGCAACAATACCTTGGCGGTAGATTGGGTCGGCCACATCGCCTGCTGCGAAAACACCCGGAATGTTGGTGGTGGCAGTACCTGGCACTACTTTGATGAAGCCTTGCTCGTCGAGATCTATCTGTCCCTTGAAGAGGTCGGTATTAGGCTTATGTCCGATAGCCAGGAAGAATCCGTCGATGCTGATGTCAAACTTCTCTTCGTTGGCTTCGCCCTTGTGGCGCACGAGATGAGCACCTTCTACACCGTTCTCGCCGAAGAGCCCCAGCGTATTGGTTTCGAACAGAATCTCGATGTTTTCCTTGTTCTTTACACGCTGCTGCATGATTTCTGAAGCACGGAGATAAGGCTTGCGCACAATCATGTAAACCTTCTTGGCAAGTCCGGATAGATACATAGCCTCTTCGCAGGCAGTATCGCCACCGCCCACTACGGCTACGGTGCGCTTGCGGTAGAAGAATCCGTCACAGGTAGCGCAGGCTGAAACGCCCTGTCCGCGATATTTCTCTTCATCGGCAAGACCCAGATATTTGGCTGATGCACCTGTGGCGATGATCACGGTTTCTGCCTCAATCTCGTTGTCGCGCTCATCGGTAAGATGAAATGGGCGTGAGCTGAAATCTGCCTTCACGATGCTTCCGTCTCTCATTTCGGCTCCGAATCGGGCTGCCTGTTCCTTCATGTCCATCATCATCTGCGTTCCGTCTACGCCGTTAGGATAGCCCGGAAAGTTTTCTACCTCTGTGGTGATGGTGAGCTGGCCGCCTGGTTGCATACCTGAATAGAGTACTGGCTGCAGGTTGGCTCTGCCGGCATAAATGGCAGCCGTATATCCTGCAGGACCGCTACCTATAATTAATGTCTTTATCTTTTCCATTTTAATCTTATAGTTATATTTTTGTTTCCGATGGCTTAAAATGAGCCATTTTCTTTGCAAAGGTACATCAAAACAATGAGAAATCAAAATAAAAATACATTATTTTTCTTTTCTTGCATAAATTATTGCTTTCGTTTGAAGAATTATTGTTATCTTTGCACCCGAAAATAAGATGCTCCGGAAAGAACATCAATTAGAAGAAACGAAAAATATTTACTTGATATATGAATCAGATTAAGAAGATTGTACTGACGGGTGGACCTTGTGCGGGCAAGACTACCGCTATGGTTAAGGTGATTGAACATTTCTCCAGTCTCGGCTATAAGGTCTTTACCATTCCCGAGGTTCCAACCATGTTCACCCAGGCGGGCATGAATTATCTCACCTCCAACAAGGATTTTTTCTTTGAGGGCGAGAAGGCTACTTTCCAGACTCAGATCAACCTGGAAGACAGTTTCCTGCGTATGGCTGAAACATTGCAGCAGCCTGTCATCATCGTCTGCGATCGTGGTACGATGGATATTTCTACCTATCTCACTCCCGATTTCTGGCACCGCATCATCTCTGAAGCGGGTTATACGGATGCCCAGCTTCGCGACCGCTATGATGCTGTGCTGCATCTGGTGAGTGCTGCTGATGGTGCCGAGCAGTTTTATACTACAGCCAACAATGCGCAGCGCCTGGAGAAGGCCGATGAAGAAGGACTGAAGATAGCGCGCGAGTTGGACAAGAAGATTGTTTCTGCATGGAAGGGTCATCCTCATCTCAGGGTAATCAATAACCACGAAGATTTCAACAACAAGCTGAACCGTGTGCTCAAGGAGATAAGCAATGTGCTTGCCATTCCGCAGCCGATAGAGGAGGAGCGAAAATATATCGTGAAGCTGACGGGCGAGGTTCCTAATGCGATAGACAGCGATATTGTTCAGACTTATCTTACGGGTGAGCCGGGTAGCGAGATTCGTCTTCGCCGTCGCGGTTTCGAGGGAGGCAAGTATGTGTATGTTCACACCACCAAGAAGCGTATTTCAGACAATGAGCAGATAGAGACCGAGCGACAGATTAATGCCAATCTTTACGAGAGTATGCTTCAGCAGGCTGACCCTTACCGCCAGCGCATTCATAAGCATCGCAAGAGTTTTATCTGGAAGGGCCAGTATTTCGAGCTCGACGAGTTTCTTGAGCCGGTTTCCGACCTGATGATTCTTGAAACCCGCGGCATTTCTGCCAACGAGAGTGTGAAGTTTCCTCCTTTCATTCAGGTGCTGGAGGATATTACGGGCAACAGCAAATATTATAATTATAACATAGCGCTGAAGCGGTAAAATCAGCCGAAAATGTAAAAAGTTACGGAGATAATTCATATTCTCCGTAACTTTTTACATAAACCACTCACTTTTGGTGTTATTGAGTTTCATCATTCTATTTTCTCCTTTATCCGTTGTACTTGAACACCTTGACCATTTCCTTGTCGCCACCCACAAGCTGGCTACATCTGTTCAGCATTCCGGTGTCTGAGAAACCGCATTTCTCCATGACTCTTCCTGATGCAGGATTGCCTGTGAAATGGTCTGCCCAGATGTTTTCGAAATGCTTCTCGTTGATGCAGTAGTCAAGCATCAGCTTCAAGGCTTCGGTGCAGATTCCTTGGTTCCAAAATGGCTTTCCTACCCAGTAGCCCACCTCACAGTCGTTTTCTCCGATAGGGATGTTGCTGGTTTCATGGGTGTAGTAGCCGATGCAGCCGATAGCCTCACCAGTCTCTTTCAATACAATCGCCCATGTCGTGTCATTATGGAAGAATGTCCGGATTATCTCCCGACTTTCTTCTACAGACTTATGCGCCGGCCATCCAGCACGTGGTCCTACGTCAGGGTCGGAGGCGTACTTGAAGAGCGCCTCTGCATCTGATTCCTGCCAATATCGAAGTAAAATTCTTTCTGTTTCCATCAGATTATTTCAATGAAATTCTTCGTTCTTTATTTTGTTTTCTACTGAACTTTCGCAAGTTTTGCCCACACGCCCTGAACCAACGGTCACCGGCCGAAGGGAAAGGTAAAGGGCAGAAGCCCGTACTTGAACCACATACGAAAGTTCAATTATTAATTTTTAAGGCAAAGATAATAAAAAAAAGGAAAATGAGCAAAAAAATGATGATTTTTTACTCGTTTCCCTTTAACTTTCTTTGGAAATCCTTAATGACCATGACCTTAATGACCGGGGAACACCAGTTTTTGAATGTTTGTTTGTGGTATAAATACTTTACATTTGCAAAATGAGTATTGGGAGGATGCTTATAGGTATTGAGTTGATAATATGTCATTTTTGGTCATTAAGGTCAAGGTCATTAAGGTCATTAAGCTTTTTGCATGAAGTTTAGAATCCGCTTTTTAAAAAAACGACCTGTGTTTGCATACGTTTGTAACTGTTTGAATGATAGTGTGAAAGCTTTTCTAATTGCCTGGAATTCTAAAGTTTTTGCCCTTGCAGGGCGTGTGGAGCCTACATGCGAAACTTCAGTAAATCATGTGTTTTTAAAAGAAAACCTCTCCCTCAGCAAATCAACAGCTAAGGAAGAGGTTTGTACAGTTGGTCTTTTTGAAGACCGATTATAACTTAAAAATATTTGAATTTTCTTAAAGCTTTGACCAGTCGATGCTGCGGATAAATGCCAAGGTTGAAACCCAATCGCAGTCGAGGCAGAAAGGAGTAGGAACATCCGGGGTGTTGTAATAAGCCAGGGTAAACTCTGTATCTGCATCCTTAAATGCCTTGTGGTCGATGGTTGCCTGCTTGAAAAACTGGGTTACGAGCGGCTTGTTCTTGTTTGAAGCCTCCTTCAGTCGCTTCTGGTAGAGCGTAATATAAACACTCATGGCGTAGGCCTGCTCGTTGAGATAGCGAACCTTTATGTTCAAGGTGTCCTTGCTCAGATTTTTGTCGAGCATTACATACGGTGGCAGAATCTTGCTGCGCATGTAGGTCATTGCGTCAAACTTGAAGAGGGCTGTACGGCGCTCGTCCATGCTCTTCGTGGTGTCGTTGAGGATTGCATCAGAAGTGCGGAGCACCTCGTTTAATACATCCTGGGCGCTTGCCTTAGCTATGCTGAGGGTGAGCGCAAATAATAATATTATGTATCTCATCTTTTTGAAATTATTAATTATCAATTCTTTTTAATCGTTGGTGTGGCGCAAGAGGAAGATGCTGTGGTCGATGCACGCTGGCAATTCTTCCTTATAATGCGTTACCATAATCATGGTTTTGTTCTGGCGGCGACAGAAGGCTTCGATGACGTCTTTTACAAGACGGCGGTTGCGGTTGTCGAGTCCGTGGAGCGGTTCATCGAGAATCAGCAGTTCCGGATCCTTGACAAAGGCTCGTGCCAGGAGAACGAGGCGCTGTTCGCCGCTGGAGAGCTTCAGGAAACCACGGTCTTCAAGACCTTCCAGTCCGAAGACTTTCATCCAGAAGCGGCACTTGTCCATATCTTCTTCCTTCGGCTTTACATAGAGGCCTACGGAATCCATCAAGCCGCTTGCCACGATGCGGATGGCTGGCAGGTCGCGCTGGTAAGAGCGGTGAAGCTCAGGCGATACGTAGCCGATGTGTTTCTTGATGTCCCAGATGCTTTCGCCGCTGCCTCGAGGATTGTCGAAGAGGGTGATGTCGCAGGCATAACTCTGCGGATTATCGGCACAAACCAGACTGAGGAGCGTACTTTTTCCGGCTCCGTTCTGTCCGCTCAAAGCCCATCGTTCGCCGTTCATCACGGTCCAGTCGAGGTCGTTGAGGATGATTCGCTCGCCATACTGAATGCGCACCTTGTTCATCTTCACCACTTCCTGGGTGTGATATTCGCGGTCGCTGTAAGGCTGGTCTACGATGGCCTGTTCCAGCTCCGGGCTCAGTACATGGGCAGGCGCGGATTCTCTGCCGGCAAGATATTCGGCGAGGGTTACCTTAGGCAGAACCTTCATATCCTTTACTTCTACCACGTGGGTGATGAAATCAGGAATATCATCGCTCTTGCTCAGCACGAGGATAATCTGCAGGGCTCGCTCTGAAGAGAGGGTCTTGAGCAGTTCCTTGAGCTGGTCGCGGGTTTCAGCATCGAGTCCGATAAACGGATTGTCCATGATGAGCACGCGAGGCTCTGAGAAGAGGGTAGAGGCAAGTTTGAACTTGCGGAGCTCGCCACTTGAGAGCAGGATGGTGTATTTGTCCATCAGGTGCTGCATGTGGAAGAGTTCGTAGATGTGCTGCTGCAGGGCTCTGCGCTCCGGAGTGTCTTCGCCTGCCATCTGGTAGGCTTCTTCCAGCTTGTCCTTTACGATAGGCGTGTTCTCGTCTATCTCGAGCTGGTTCCAGCGCTGCTGCAGGAAATAAGTGCGGTCGTTATCGCCTCCGTAGGTGTCGCGGAAGGTAATATACTTGATGTTGTCGCTCACCATTGTCTTCTGACTAGGTGAGAAATCGTAATCAGGGTCGTGCATCAGGAGTGGGTGGCGACCTACGATGATGTCAACAAACATTGATTTTCCTCCACCGTTCGGACCTACGATAGCGATGTGTTCACCATCGCACGCTTCGAAGTTTACGGGGTCTGCCATACGCCATTCAGGCATACGGGTAACACCATTTTTAATGCTAATAATCTTTTGCATCTCTCTTATTTTTTTATTCTACTCTGATTCTTTGTTGCAAAGTCTTTCCAGCTGCTGTAGTGCTTGGCGTCGGTCTCCGGGCGGTTCATCTGCAGAAAGTGGCAGTAGGCTGCCCCCAGTGCATCGGTAGCGTCCATGAACTTCGGCATTTCGTCTTGCTGAATATGGAGCAGTCGCTGCAGCATTCCCGCCACCTGTTCCTTCGAAGCCTGTCCCTGTCCTGTAATGGCCATCTTGATTTTGAGCGGCGCATATTCGTGGATAGGAACGCTGTGATGAATGGCGGCTGCGATGGCTACGCCCTGTGCCCTGCCCAGCTTGAGCATCGACTGCACGTTCTTGCCGAAGAAGGGGGCTTCGATGGCCATCTCATCGGGCAGATAGCTGTCGATGATGCCGGTTACGCGGTCGAAGATCTTGCCCAGCCGGAGATAGGGATCGCTCTCCTTGCGCATGTCGATGACGCCCATCACCACCAGTTCGGCCTTGTTGCCGATGATGCGGATTACGCCATAGCCCATCACGTTGGTTCCGGGGTCAATGCCGAGAATGATCTTCTCTGTATTCGATTTCTTGATCATCGCTGATAAATCTCCTGACTTTTTAAAAATGCTGTTTTAACGGTCCATATATGGATTGTGAGCGAGCTCTTCGCCTATGCTGGTGTATTCGCCATGACCCGGGAGAACCTGGGTTTCGTCAGGCAACTGACCGAGATGGCGCAGACTGTTGATGATGCGGAACATGCTGCCTCCAGGGAAATCGGTTCTGCCGATAGAGTTGTGGAAGAGGGTGTCGCCGGTGAAGGCTACGTGCTCTGCCTCGCAATAGAAGGTGACGGAACCGCTGCTGTGGCCAGGAGTGGCGATGACCTGGAACTCGTGGTTGCCGAACTTGATGACCTCTTCATCTTCGAAGAATCTGCCAATAGGCGGAAACTGGTAGTCGAGTTGCATCTGATAGAAGGTTTCTGCCTGCTTGGCGAGTCCCTTCATCAGTTTTTCATCTGCTGCCGATACTTCAGGTTTCAGTCCGAACTCCTGATAGATGGTGTTGTTGCCGAAGTTATGGTCAAGATGGCCATGGGTTACGAGCAGGTGAACGGGCTTGAGCTGGTTCTCCTTAATATATTGTGTAATAGCCGTCCGCTCTTCCGGATAGAAGGCGCCGCAATCGATGATGACGCATTCCTTGGTCTCATCGCTCACCACGTAGCAGTTTTCCTGCAACATGTTTACTTGAAATCTTTCTATATGTAACATTTCTTACTTTGAACTTTATGATTACTTTTCACTCTTCACTCTTCTAAGCCGGAACGTAAACCAGTTGCTTGTCCTGGCTGAACCATTCTTCATCGAAGAAAGTGCTGAGCGGAGTGATTTCTGAAATCTTGAAGTATTGCTTCAGTTCTTCTTTCAGATTGCCGCCTTTCAGACACAGAAGTCCGTTAGGTAGAGCGTTTTGCCCCTTCTGCTTAAAGTTTTTCTTGATAATCTTCATCAGGTCAGGAAGCTGCATTACCGCACGGCTTACCACGAAATCGTACTTGCCTTTTTCGTCCTCTCCGCGCAGGTGCTCTGCCTTGAGATTCTGCAGATTGATGGCCGTAGCCACCTCGTTGCAGACTCTTATTTTCTTGCCCGTTCCATCTATCAGCTTGAACTTGCATTCAGGGAAGAGGATAGCGAGCGGAATGCCCGGGAAACCTCCGCCGCAGCCGAAATCGAGAATCTCCGTGCCCGGACGGAAATGGATGGCTTTGGCTATTGCCAGAGAATGGAGCACGTGGTGCTCGTACAGATTATCGATGTCCTTGCGGCTGATGACATTGATTTTGCTGTTCCAGTCGCGGTATAATGCATCGAGTGCCTCGAACTGCTTTTTCTGCTCTTCCGTGAGGTTCGGGAAGTATTTCTCTATTATTTCTATCATATAATTATATGTATTCTTCTTTATTTCTACTGATTTTTCTGCAAAGGTAGTGTAAAAAATCGGAAAACACGTAATAAAAACATCAAAATCTGTCAGATTATGCTCGTATATTAAGTTTTTTGCGTAACTTTGCACCCGTTTTCAATATAATTTAAGCAAAAATAGATAAAAACAGACAAGGAAATATGATAAAAGCAGCACTCTTCGATCTGGATGGCGTGGTTTTCGATACAGAATCACAGTACTCCATCTTCTGGGGAATGATAGGCAGGGAGTATCATCCGGAAATGCCCGATTTCGAATATCGCATCAAAGGACAGACTCTGGTTCAGATTTACGACAAGTATTTCACCGATGAAGCCGTCTTCGCCCACATCGAAGGTTTTACAGGCGCAAAGGAGGAACAGGCTAAGATTACAGCCCGACTGGATGAGTTTGAAAAGACCATGCAGTATGAATATATTGCAGGGTTCGAAGATTTCATCAGCGACTTGAAGCAGCATGGCGTAAAATGCGCTGTGGTAACGAGCAGCAACATTCAGAAGATGCTGAATGTTTATGAACGTCACCCGGAATTCAAGGCTTATTTCGACCGCGTGCTGACCAGCGAGGATTTCGCCGAAAGCAAGCCTCATCCAGACTGCTATCTGAAAGGTGCAGCCTATTTCGGTGTGGAACCGGAAGACTGTGTAGGACTGGAAGACAGCTTCAACGGACTGAAGGCGGTGAGAGCCTCAGGAGCCTTTACCTTAGGTCTTGCCACAACGAACAGCAGAGAAGCCATCCAGCCGCTATCCGACTATGTGATAGATGATTACAGAGGTTTCAGTTTTGCTGACTTGCAGCGCATCGTGGAGAATGCGAAATAGATTCAACGCAGAACAATAAATAAATCAAAATAAAAAATGGGATATTTATCTACTGACAAGAAGAAAATTACCACCAAGACCTTCGCAGAAATGAAGAAGGCTGGCGAGAAAGTAACCATGCTGACAGCATACGACTTTACAACAGCCGGAATTATAGATGCTGCAGGAATTGACTCTATATTAATAGGTGATTCTGCCAGCAATGTGATGGCAGGAAATGCAGACACATTGCCGATTACCGTAGACCAGATGATTTATCACGCCCGCAGCGTGGCACGTGCCTGCCAGCATGCTTTCGTGGTTTGCGACATGCCTTTCGGCAGCTATCAGATCAGTAAGGAAGAGGCGCTGCGCAATGCTTGCCGCATGATGAAGGAAACGGGTGTAGACGCTCTGAAACTGGAAGGCGGCGTAGAAATCTGCGAAACCGTTAAGGCGCTGGTTAATGCCGGAATCCCGGTTCATGGCCATCTCGGACTTACCCCGCAGAGCGTGAACAAGTTTGGCGGTTATGGCATTCGTGCCAAGGAAGAGGCTGAGGCACAGAAACTTATCAGCGATGCCCTTGCACTGGACGAAGCAGGCTGCTTTGCCATCGTGCTGGAGAAGGTTCCTGCTAAGCTTGCTGCAGAAGTAAGCAAGAAGGTGAAGGCTGTAACGATTGGAATCGGTGCAGGTGACGGCTGCGACGGACAGGTTCTGGTTTATGCTGATGCACTCGGAATGACACAGGGTTTCAAGCCTAAGTTCCTGCGCCACTTTGCTCAGGTAGGCGAGGAAATGACCAAGGGTGTGAAGGCTTATATTGATGCGGTGAAGACCGTAGATTATCCTAGCGCTGAAGAGAGTTACTAACATTAACTCTCTTTTTAGTGAAGTGTAAGAGAGTATAAATACGATAGATTCATAAAAGAGTTTAGAATAATGGATACACAAAACACACCAGTACATATCAAGCTGTGGCACAAGGACTTCTGGCGATTATGTTTTGCCAATCTCTTGCTGATGTCGAGTGTGTACATGCTCATTTTTGCCATTCCTTATATCCTGCTTCAGGAGAAGTATCAGATGTGGCAGATAGGGTGTGTGCTTCTTGCATACGGCTTTGGACTTTTCCTGTTTGGCGGCTTCTGCTCTTATCTGGTGCAGCGCTACCGCAGGAATATGGTCTGCCAACTTTCCATTTTGGGTGTAGTTGTTTGCCTTTCGGTTCTTTACTATCTGGATACGTTCTGGAACATCAGGTTTTCTTTTGAGATTCTCCTGGCGGTCCGTTTCCTGTTAGGAGCATTTCTGGGGCTGGCTCAGATGTCGCTTGCCAGTACGCTGGTTATTGATTCCTGCGAGTCGTTCCAGCGCACCGAGGCTAATTATATTACCTCCTGGTTTGCCCGCTTTTCAATAGCCGTAGGACCCTTGGTGGCATGTTTTGTTTACAACTATTTCGGCATGGGCTATGTTTTCCCTACGGCTTCGTTGCTGGCTTTGGGAGCCTTCGTGCTGGTTTCTCGTGCCAAGTTTCCTTTTAAGGCACCTGCCGAAGGAATTAAGACTTTCAGCCTCGACCGCTTCTATCTGCCACAGGGAACTCCGCTTTTTGTCAATATCATCCTGATTACTTTTTCTGCGGGATTATACTTTTCTTTGCCTCATTCCTCTGGCATTTTTCTGATGATTTTCGGAGGAATGGTCTTGGCGTTCCTGGCAGAAAAGTTTGTCTTTGCTGATGCAGATCTGAAAAGCCAGATAATAGTAGGTCTGGTACTACTGGGAGCAGCTCAGCTGATTTCGTTCGCAAGTCAGGAGTTTGCCGTAGAAATCTTGGTTCCAGCCTTGTTGGGTTTCAGCTTGGGAATTATCGGAAGCCGTTTTCTGCTCTTCTATATCAAGCTTGCCAAACATTGCCAGCGCGGCACGAGCGTGAATTCGTTCTTCCTGGCTTGGGAATTGGGGTTGAGCTTGGGACTCGGTCTCGGATTCCTGTTCCATAATATTCCGGCGAGAGCGCATTTTGACGTAGATCATCCTGTATATAATATGGTTGAATCAGGGATGTTGCACTATGCACTTCTTGCAACAATCGTATCGTTACTGGTGTACAATTTCTTGGTTCATCCATGGTACATGAAGCATAAAAACAGATAAAATATTTGAAATCTCGTTTGTTTCATAAAAGCTATTCTTTAAAAGAACCTAAAAATAGCTTTTATGAAACATTTTTAATATTATTTAGATAGCTTTTTTCGCTTTTGTGGCTTAATTTGAGTACTTTTGCGTTCAGTTTTGGAAATATATTGTTTGAATTAAGAAATTAAACGTAAAAATATAGAATTATGGCAGAAGCTATTGATATCCGCGAATTGAATATCCGGATAGAACAACAAAGTCAGTTTGTTACCAATCTGGTAATGGGCATGAATAAGGTTATCGTAGGTCAGAAACACCTCGTAGATTGCCTTCTTATCGGTCTTCTCTCTGATGGTCATATCCTGCTTGAGGGTGTGCCTGGACTTGCGAAGACACTTGCAATCAAGACATTGTCACAGCTTATCAGCTCCGACTATAGCCGCATTCAGTTTACTCCTGATCTGTTGCCTGCCGATGTGGTGGGAACTCAGATTTATTCACAGAAAGATGAGGCTTTCCATGTAAAGCGCGGTCCAGTCTTCGCCAATTTCGTTTTGGCAGATGAGATTAACCGTGCCCCAGCCAAGGTGCAGAGTGCGCTGCTCGAGGCAATGCAGGAACACCAGGTTACCATTGGTGATGAAACCTTCAAACTGCCTAGTCCGTTCCTGGTAATGGCTACACAGAACCCTATCGAGCAGGAAGGAACCTATCAGTTGCCTGAAGCACAGGTAGACCGTTTCCTGCTGAAGGTAATCATCGATTATCCTACACTGGAAGAGGAGAAGCTCATCATCCGCGAGAATATCCAGGGCGGACTTCCTGAGGTTACTCCTGTAACATCAGCTGAGGAAATTCTGAAGGCTCGCAAGATTGTAAACGAGGTTTATCTCGATGAGAAGATTGAGCAGTATATTGCCGATATCGTCTTCGCTTCACGTTATCCTGAGCGCTACGGACTGGGCGAACTGAAAGATATGATTACCTTCGGCGGCAGTCCTCGTGCCAGCATCTCTCTTGCCAAGGCAGCCAGAGCCTATGCGTTTATCAAGCATCGCGGCTATGTGATTCCTGAAGATGTAAGAGCTGTGGCTCATGACGTAATGCGCCATCGTATCGGCCTTTCTTACGAGGCTGAGGCAAGCAATGTGACAAGTGAGGAAATCGTAAGCCGCATCATTAATAAGGTGGAAGTGCCTTGATCGTTAACAGTTTATAGTTAACAGTTTATAGTTAACAGTTTATAGTTAACAGTTAATAGTTTATAGTTAATAGTTTAGGATTTTGGATACACAAGATATCTTAAAAAAGGTTCGGAAGATAGAAATCAAGACTCGCGGACTGAGTCAGAACATCTTCGCTGGTCAGTATCATTCTGCCTTCAAGGGTAGGGGAATGGCCTTTGCCGAGGTGCGCGAATATCAGTATGGCGATGATGTGAGAGACATCGACTGGAACGTGACCGCCCGCTTTCATAAGCCTTACGTCAAGGTGTTTGAAGAGGAAAGGGAACTTACCGTGATGCTGCTCGTAGACGTCAGCGGGTCGCTCGATTTCGGTACGATGAAGCAGATGAAGCGCGATCTGGCTACTGAGATTGCTGCTACACTCGCCTTCAGTGCCATTCAGAACAATGACAAGATAGGTGGCATCTTCTTCTCTGACCGTATCGAGAAGTACATTCCGCCTAAGAAAGGAAGAAAACATATTCTCTATATCATCAGGGAAATGCTCAACTTCCAGCCGCAAAGCCAGCGTACCGACATCGGCTGCGCCCTGGAATATTTCACCCGCGTGATGAAACGCCACTGCACAGCTTTCGTAATCAGCGACTTCTACGATCATAAGGATTTCCAGCATCAGCTGCAGATTGCCAACCAGAAACATGATGTAGTAGCCATCCAGGTTTACGACCCGCGTGCCAAGGTGCTGCCTGATGTAGGACTGCTCAAGGTGATGGATGCAGAAACCGGACACGAAATGTATATTGATACAAGTTCGAAGAAACTGCGAATGGCTCATACCCAGCAATGGCTGATGCAGCAGGAGAATCTGAAAACCGACTTTGCCAAAAGCAAGGTCGACTGGACTTCGATTGCCACTAACGAGGACTTCTCGAAGGCGCTCCTGATGCTTTTCAAGCAGAGGGGCTGATAAACCGAAAGCTCAAAGTAAAGAAACTATGTTTAAAGTAAAGAATATCATATTGTCGCTCGCTCTCCTGGGATGCTCAGGCTTAGCTCAAGCCCAGCAGGTAGAGCAACGCATCGACTCGCTCCAGATACTGATAGGACAGCAGACCGTGCTGCATCTGAAGGCTTCGGTAAAGCAGGGCGATAAGGTGCAACTGCCATCTTTCAAGCCGCAGCAGCAAATTACGCCGGGAGTGGAAGTGGTAGAGCAGAGTAAGGGCGACACTTCGCACATAGGCGACGACCGAATGGTGGTGAGTCGCGACTATACGCTGACTTCATTTGATGAAAAGGTGTACGTGATTCCTGCGCTCAATGTGAAGGTAAACGGCAAGAACTGTCATGGCAACCAGCTTGCGCTGAAGGTGCTCACCGTGCCTGTAGATACGGTTCATCCCAACCAGTTCTATCCGCCCAAGGATGTTCAGGATAATCCTTTTTCCTGGAGCGAATGGAGCCCGCTGTTCTGGTTGAGCCTATTGCTGTTAATCCTCTGTGGTGCATGGCTTTATCTGCGTAACAGACTGAAGAACAATAAGCCAATCATCACCCATATCCGCATCGTAAAACGTGTTCCGGCTCATGAAAAGGCGCTGAATCAAATCAACGTCATCAAGCAGCAGCACGTTGAGAATCAGGAAACACAGAAGGCTTACTACACCCAGCTTACTAATACGCTGAGAGAATATATCGTGAGCCGTTTCGGATTCAATGCCATGGAGATGACCAGTGCCGAAATCATCGAACGTTTGCGCGAAGCAGGCGACCAGAAGATGATAGATGAACTGAAGGAACTCTTCCAAACTGCCGATCTCGTGAAGTTTGCCAAATATGAAACTCTGGTGAATGAGAACGACGCAAACCTGGTGAATGCCATCAACTTCATCGACCAGACCAAGACAGATGAGAAACCTACAGAAGAAAAGGTGGTTCCGCAGCTGACCAACGAAGAGCAGAAGACGCAATCTCAGCGCCGCCTCATCAAGTCGCTCCTCTGGATAGGAGCCATCGTAGGTCTGGCTCTGTTGGGTTACATCATTTATCAGTCAGCCATGCTGCTGATGTAAGGCAGGGTGTACTTATGAAACGTTTCGCCGGGCAAAGCGGTTTATTCCGAAACTCTTTGCCTGGCTATAAATAGAAAAATAAAGAAATGGAATTTGCAAGTAAAGGCTATTTTCTGTTGCTCCTGTTGCTGATACCTTATATATTATGGTATTTCCTCTACAGGAAGAAGAATGCGCCAACCATGCGCATGAGCGACACGAAAAAGTATCAATATGCTCCGAAGAGCCTGCGTGTGCGTCTCATCCATCTGCCAATGGTGCTGAGATGCATCTGCTTCGTGCTCATCGTCTGTGCGATGGCTCGTCCGCAGACGCATACGGCTTGGGACAACAAGACGGTAGAAGGCATTGACATTATGTTGGCGATGGACGTTTCCACCTCTATGCTTGCCGAAGATTTGAGACCAAACCGTATGGAAGCGGCTAAGGATGTGGCTACAGAATTCATCTCAGGAAGACCGAACGACAACATCGGTCTGACTATCTTTGCCGGTGAAGCTTTCACCCAGTGCCCGATGACAACCGATCATGCCAGTCTGTTGCGCCTCTTGCAGGCAACCCGTACGGATATTGCCGCCCGGGGACTGATTGACGATGGTACTGCAGTGGGAATGGGATTGGCCAATGCCGTGAGCCGCCTGAAGGATTCTAAGTCAAAATCGAAGGTTGTGATTCTTCTTACCGACGGCAGTAACAACATGGGTGAAATCTCGCCAATGACCGCAGCAGAGATTGCCAAAAGCTACGGAATACGTGTTTACACCATCGGTGTAGGAACCAACAAGGTGGCTCCTTATCCAATGCCTGTGGCAGGAGGAGTACAGTACGTCAATATTCCGGTAGAGATAGATACGAAGACGCTGAGCGACATTGCGCAGACAACCGATGGTAATTTCTATCGCGCTACGAACAATAACGAGCTGAAGAAGATTTACAAGGACATTGATAAACTGGAGAAAACCAAGTTTAATGTCAAGCATTTCGCTAAGCGCTATGAAGCTTATCAGCCATTCGCCTTGGCAGCTCTCCTGGTATTGCTGGTAGAAATCCTGCTCCGCATCACCTGGTTCAGAAGAATTCCGTAATCCGGAAACTGAAATATTTTGCTGATTATCGGAGATATTCCGCTATCTTTCGGAGATATTTTACCAGTTATCGGAGATATTTTACTGATTATCGGATAATCGAATAGAAGATATAATTAGAATAGAAAATGTTAAGATTTGAAGATCCTATATTTCTCTGGCTGTTGTGGATTATACCAGTACTGATTCTGATCAGGCTGATAGGATGGAGAAGAAGAAAGGCTAAACTGAAGAAACTCGGCGATCCGGAGCTTCTGAAACAGCTCATGCCCAACATCTCTAAATATCGCCCTACAGTTAAGTTTGTGCTGATGCTCGCAGCCTTGGCGCTTCTTATCGTGATGGTAGCTCGCCCGCAGATGGGCAGCAAGATTTCTCACGATAAGCGACATGGTATTGAAACCATCATCTGCCTCGATATTTCAAATTCCATGCTCTGTCAGGATGTGGTTCCATCCCGTTTGGACAAGAGTAAGATGCTTATCGAAAATCTGGTCGACAACTTTAACAACGACAAGATTGGACTCATCGTCTTTGCAGGCGATGCGTTCGTGCAGTTGCCAATCACCACCGATTATGTTTCGGCAAAGATGTTTCTCCAGAACATAACCCCTGGTCTTATCCAGACACAGGGAACCAATATCGGAGCTGCCATCGATTTGGCTTCCAAGAGTTTCACCCAGCAGGAGAATGTGGGCAGAGCCATCATCGTTATTACCGATGGCGAAAACCATGAGTCTGGCGCACAGGAGGCAGCGGCTGCTGCCAACAAGAAAGGAATCAATGTCTTTATCCTGGGCATAGGAAACACCAAGGGAGCGCCAATCCCTATGGGCGACGGCTCTTATCTGAAGGACAATGCGGGCAACACCGTAATGACCGCCCTGAATGAGCAGATGTGCAAGGAACTTGCCCAGGCAGGCAAGGGTCAGTATATTCATGTAGATAATACCAGCGATGCGGAAAGAGCATTGAATGATGATATTGCCAAATTGCAGAAAGGCGATGTAACGAGTGTGGTTTACAGCGCCTATGATGAACAGTTCCAGGCTGTAGGTATTCTCGTCATCCTGTTGCTTATCATCGAAATCTGTCTGCTGGAGGTAAAGAATCCTCTGCTCCGAAACATCAAGTTTTTTAAGAAAGACATCAAGAAGCCTTTCTGATAAACGTTTATACATTATTATATAATAAGAATGAGATATTTAAGATATATATTGGTTTTTGCCCTGATGGTGCTGGGCTTGGCGAAGGTGGGAGCGCAGAACGATCGCAACTTCATCCGCCAGGGAAACCGCGCCTATCATAAACAGAAGTGGGCTGCAGCCGAAACGCAATATCGCAAGGCTATCTCCAAGAACCAGAAGAATGCGCAGGCTGTCTATAATCTGGGTTGCGCCCTGATGATGCAGCAGAAGGATTCGATGGCAATGATACAGTTTGAGAATGCTTCGAAACTGGAAACGAACAAGATGCGACGCGCCAGAAGTTACCACAATATGGGTGTGGTCATGCAGCAGCATCAGCAATATGCGCAGGCCATAGGATGTTATGAGAACGCCCTGCGCTGCAATCCGCAGGACAATGCAACCCGATATAATCTTGCCCTCTGCAAGAAACTGCTCAAAAACCAGAAGCAGAACAAGCAAAACGATAAGAATAAGAACAAAAAGGATAAAAACAAGGACAAGAACAAAGACAATCAGAACAAAGATCAGAATAAAGGCAAGAACAAGAACGACAAAAACAAGAACAACCAGAATAAGAACAATCAGCAGAATCAGAACAATCAGGACAAGATGAGCAAAGATAATGCTGAACAACTCTTGAACGCTGCCATCCAGCAGGAGAAGGATACGAAGCGCAAGATGCAGAAAGCGATGAGTCAGCCTCGCAGAAAGCAATATGAGAAAAACTGGTAAAAAGTAAAATAATACAACGAGCATAATAAATTTGAACATGAAACATATAGGTTGGTTTATTATTATATGGGCAATGCTTCTGGGCTTCAGTTTGCAGCTGAAAGCCCAGCGTATCAGTGTGTCGGCACCAACACACGTGGCGGCGGGCGAAAACTTCCGTGTGGCCTATACCATCAATACACGTGATGTAGAGGAATTCCGTCTGGGCGGAGTAGGAGAAGGACTTGAGGTAATCGCAGGTCCTTACACCTCATCGCAGTCCAGTTATCAGATGATCAATGGCCATACTTCCTCTTCATCGTCGGTAACCATTACCTATACGCTCTACGCAGCTAAGAACGGAACCTTTGGCATTGGTGCCTCTCATGCCATCGTAAATGGTAAAAAACTCTCTTCCCATCCGGTTAAGATTACGGTTTCTGGCCATGCTGCACGCAACAACGGTGCACCTTCCATGCACGGACAGAATGATTATAATGAACCACGTATGCGAACTGCCGGATCAAGAATATCAGGCCGCGACCTCTTCATCAAGGTTACAGCCAACAAGCGACGTGTTCACGAACAGGAACCGGTGCTCCTTACTTATAAGGTTTACACGCAGGTAGACCTTACCCAGTTGGAAGGCAAGATGCCTGACCTGAAGGGATTCCACAACCAGGAAGTTCCGCTGCCTCAGCAGAAGACTTTCCATACTGAAACCGTAAACGGCCGACCTTACCGATGCGTTACATGGAGCCAGTATGTTATGTATCCGCAGATGACGGGAAACCTCACCATTCCAGCCATTACCTTCAAGGGAATCGTAGTTCAGCAGAACAGAAATGTTGACCCGATGGAAGCTTTCTTCAATGGTGGCTCCGGCTATGTTGAAGTAAAGAAAGATATTATAGCTCCTAGTGTGAAAATTCAGGTTGATCCATTGCCTCAGCGCCCAGCCAACTTCTCGGGCGGTGTAGGTAAATTTAATATTACTGCTTCCATCGACAAGAAGGAAGTAAAGGCTGGAGAACCTATCACCATCCGTGTAGTGGTAGGAGGAATCGGAAACCTGAAGCTGCTCAAGCAGCCTGTCATTACCTTCCCTAAGGATTTTGACAAGTACGATGCGAAGGTGACAGACAAGACCCGCCTTACAGCCAATGGCGTAGAAGGCAATATGATTTATGACTTCCTGGCTGTACCTCGTAATCAGGGAAATTATACCATTCCTGCGGTAGAATTCACCTATTATGATACTTCGGCTAACAAGTACAAGACAATCAAGACCCAGCCGTTTACGCTGAACGTAGAGAAGGGCGATGGAACTTCAGACAATGAAACATCAGATTTCAGCAACAAGGATAAGGACATTCACGCGCTGAAACTGGGCAAGTCTAAGCTCCATGATATTGACGATATGTTTTACGGAAGCTTCGGCTACTGGACCAGTCTGCTGGTTCCATTGGCAGCCTTCTTTGCCCTGCTCATAGTCTTCCGCCGCCGTGCTCTCGAGAATGCCGACCTTGTAAAGGTCCGTTCCAACAAGGCAAACAAGATAGCAACTAAGCGCCTGAAGAAGGCTCATCTGCTGATGCTCGGTGGCAAGCAGGAAGAATTCTACGATGAAGTGCTCCGTGCTTTGTGGGGCTATGTAAGCTACAAGCTCAACATGCCTGCCGAAAAGCTCTCACGTGAAAACATCCAGGCTATGCTCGAAAAACATTGCGTTGAGGAGAGAACTATCGAGAAGTTTACAACTGCGCTTGATGAATGTGAGTTTGAACGCTATGCGCCGGGCGACCCTGCCGGCAATATGAACCGTACATTCGAATCAGCAATGACTGCTATTATGGATATAGAAAATGCTATCAATGCAACGCGTAAGCAGCGCAAGAAGAGTGCAACCGGATATTCGTTCGTCATAATGATCATGGTGATGTTGGGCTGCTCTGTTTCTGCAGGCGCTGTAACCAAGAACAATGCTGATACGGAATATCAGAAAGGTAACTATCAGCAGGCCATACGCGACTATGAGGAAATATTGAACAATTATGGTGTTTCTGCCGAAGTTTACTATAACTTGGGCAATGCTTATTACCGTACAGACAATATTACCAAGGCTGTGCTCAATTATGAGCGTGCCCATCTGCTCTCGCCAGGCGATGAAGACATCAGCTTCAACCTTCAGTTTGCACGTAGCAAAACCATCGATAAGATTACTCCGGAAAGCGAGATGTTCTTCGTAACCTGGTGGAAGGCGCTGGTTAACTTTACGAGTGTTGACTGTTGGGCTAAGACAGGCATCATTGCCATCATCATGGCGCTGGTTCTGGTCTTGGTTTATCTCTTCGGTCCGCATATCGTGTTGCGCAAGATTGGTTTCTTCGGTGGAATCTTCTTCGTGGCAGTCTTCCTGCTGAGCAATCTCTTTGCTTACCAGCAGCGGCAGATGCTCATTAACCGTACGGGAGCCATCATCATCGCTCCTTCGGTCAATGTGAAGAAGACTCCAGCCAAGACGAGTGCTGACCTCTTCCTGCTGCATGAAGGAACCCGCGTTGATATTACCGATAAGGCGATGAAAGGCTGGCGTGGAATCAAGGTTGGAGACGGCAGAGAAGGCTGGATTGAAACCAAGGCAATTGAGGAAATCTGATTAAGATAAAATCTGATTAAAATAAAGAGAATGGATTTTAGTAGGATACAAGATTTTGACATGCAGCTGTTGCATGTGTTTAACGGCAGCGAGAATGTCTGGCTCGATCAGATGGCGATGGCGCTTACATCGGGCTGGACATGGATTCCGCTTTATGTCGTCCTCTTCGTTGTTGTGATAAGAAACAACGAGATGATGGGGCAGATTGCGCTCGTGGTTGGAGGAGCGGTGCTCTGTATCTTTCTGGCTGATGGACTGGTGGATGGAATCATCAAACCGCTGGCTGAAAGATGCAGACCTTCCAGCGACCCGATGTTCAAGTATACAGTCCAGGTGGTTGACAATATGCGCCTCAAGAGTTTCAGCTTCTGTTCGGCTCATGCGGCTAATACGCTTTCTATAGCCATCTTCTTCTCGTTGCTTATCCGCAGCAAACTGGTTACGTGGACCCTGTTATTATGGTCGCTCGTAAACTGCTGGACCCGTCTTTATCTGGGTGTTCATTATCCGGTCGACATTCTTTGCGGTCTGGCTATCGGAGCTGTGGTGGGAGTTGTCGTTTATCTTATCTACATCAGGATGTATTACCGCATCTCCCCAAAGATTAAGTATATTTCCAACCAGTATACGAGTACGGGTTACGACTATGATGATGTAGATAAAATCATGACCGTAGTGATATTTACCCTTATCATGGTTGTGCTTTATGCCACCTGTCAGATGGCTTATCTTTAGTACAGAAATAAAAGTTCAAAATAGAAAGTTCAAAAAGTAAAATAAATAATGGATACAAAACACATTAAAATTAGTGATTATAACTATGATTTACCGGATGAGCGCATCGCAAAATTCCCTATCGCCCAGCGCGACCACAGCAAACTGCTGGTTTATAAGCACGGCGAGGTAAGCGATGATGTTTTCCATCATCTTCCCACATATCTCCCTCAAGGAGCCTTGATGATATTCAACAATACCAAGGTGATACAAGCGCGTCTGCACTTCCGCAAGGAAACAGGTGCGCTTATTGAGGTTTTCTTGATGGAGCCTGCAGAACCTACTGATTATGAACTCATGTTCCAGACCACCGGACATTGTTCCTGGCTCTGCATGATCGGTAATCTGAAGAAATGGAAAGAGGGAAGCCTGAAGCGTGATTTCGAAATCAAGGGCCACAAGCTTACGCTCAGCGCCACTATGCGACGCGGAGATGCTCTCGGTTCTGAAGCGCAGGAAATGGTTGCCAAAGGCGGAGGAACCAACTATTGGGTTGATTTTGATTGGGACAACGACAAGGTGTCTTTCGCTGAGATTCTCGAAGCAGTAGGTGAGTTGCCTATTCCTCCATATCTCAACCGCAAGACAGAGGAGAGCGACAAGACCACCTATCAGACGGTTTATTCTAAAATCAAGGGAAGTGTGGCTGCTCCAACTGCCGGACTTCACTTTACCGATGCGGTTCTCAAGGATCTTGATGCGCATGGAATCGACCGCGAAGAAGTAACCCTGCATGTAGGAGCCGGCACATTCAAACCGGTGAAGAGCCTTGAAATCGAAGGCCATCAGATGCATACGGAATACATTGTTGTTCATCGCCGCAGCCTGGAAAAACTCATCAAGCACGAGTGCCGGGTCATTGCCGTAGGAACCACCAGCGTCCGTACCATCGAGAGTCTCTATTACATGGGCGTTCATCTGCTGAAGCATCCTGAGGCAAATGAAGAAGATCTGCACGTAAAACAGTGGGATCCTTACGAGCTTTCTGAAGATGGCAATCTGGTAGATGGAATCACTCCGATGCAGGCTATCCAGGCAATCATCGATTATCTGGACCGCAACGGCTTGGAGGCACTCCATTCCAGCACGCAGATTATCATTGCTCCTGGATATCAGTATAAGATTGTGAAGATGCTGGTCACCAATTTCCATCAGCCTCAGAGTACGCTCCTGCTCCTGGTGAGTGCTTTCCTCAAGGGCGACTGGAAGAAGGTTTACGATTATGCTCTTTCGCATGATTTCCGTTTCCTGAGCTATGGAGATTCATCCCTGCTCATTCCGTAAAAGGAGTTAGGTGAACTATAAATTATTAATTGTAAATTATAAATTAAAAATAGATGATTTCAGTAGAAGGACTGAAAGTAGAGTTTGGCGTTAAGCCTCTCTTTCATGATGTAAGTTTCGTCATCAACGACCGCGACCGCATTGCCCTGGTGGGTAAGAATGGTGCTGGAAAATCTACGATGCTCAAGATTCTCTGCGGTTTGCAGAAACCTACTGACGGCATTGTGGCTATTCCTAACGAAACCACTATCGGCTATCTGCCACAGGTGATGAAACTGCAGGACGATACGACCGTGAAGGAGGAAACCCGCAAGGCTTTCGCCCATAATACCGAAATGAAGGCGCGTCTGGACAAGATGCAGCAGGAAATGGCCGACCGCACCGACTATGAGAGCGAAAGCTATGCTCAGCTCGTAGAGAAGTTTACCCTGGAACATGAACGCTACATGATGATGGGTGGCGAAAACTATGAGGCTGAGATAGAGCGTACCTTGAGCGGTCTTGGCTTTACGCGCGATGATTTTGAGCGCCCAACCAAGGAGTTTTCCGGCGGTTGGCGAATGCGTATCGAACTTGCTAAGATTCTGTTGCAGAAGCCTGATGTCCTGCTCCTCGATGAGCCTACCAACCACCTTGATATTGAAAGTATCCAGTGGTTGGAGCAGTTCCTGGCGCAGAGTGCAAAGGCTGTGGTTCTGGTGAGTCACGACCGTGCTTTCATCAACAATGTAACTAACCGTACCCTCGAAATTGCTTGCGGAAGGGTAGAAGACTATAAGGTGAAATACGATGAGTATGTGGTGTTGCGTGCTGAACGCCGCGAGCAGCAGCTCCGTGCCTACGAAAACCAGCAGAAGGAAATTGCCGACATCAAGGATTTCATCGAGCGGTTCCGCTACAAGCCTACCAAGGCGGTTCAGGTGCAGAGCAGAATCAAGCAGCTCGAGAAAATCGTGCCTATCGAGGTAGATGAGGTTGACAACAAGCAGATGCACCTCAAATTCCCTCCTTGTCTCAGAAGTGGCGATTATCCTATCATCTGCGATGAGGTGCGCAAGGATTACGGCGCCCACACCGTCTTCGACCATGTTACCTTTACCATCAAGCGTGGCGAGAAGGTGGCTTTCGTCGGTAAGAACGGCGAGGGTAAGTCTACCCTGGTAAAATGTATCATGGGTGAGATTCCTTTCACCGGAACTCTCAAGATTGGTCATAATGTGCAGATTGGTTATTTCGCCCAGAATCAGGCGCAGCTCTTGGATGAGAATCTAACTATCTTCCAGACAATCGACAATGTGGCAACAGGCGAAATGCGTCTGAAGGTGAACGATCTCCTGGGCGCCTTCATGTTTGGCGGCGAGACTTCAGAGAAGTTTGTCAAGGTTCTGAGTGGAGGCGAACGCAGCCGTCTGGCTATGATCAAGCTCCTGCTCGAACCGGTGAATCTCCTCATTCTCGATGAGCCTACCAATCACCTCGACATGCAGTCGAAGGATGTGCTGAAAGAAGCCATCAAGGCTTTCGATGGAACAGCCATCATCGTGAGCCATGACCGTGAATTCCTCGATGGTCTGGTAGATAAGGTCTATGAGTTTGGCGGCGGCAAGGTTCGTGAGCATCTCGGTGGTATTTACGATTATCTCCGTGCCCATAATGCCGAGAATATTAATCAGGCTCTTGCCAATCAGAGTATGGCTTCTGCCGGTTCGCCTTCTGCCAATACTTCCGGTTCTTCTGTCGCATCAGGTTCTACAGCCGACAGTCTTGCCTCTGCCACATCCGGCAAGCAGAGCTACGCTGAACATAAGGAACAGCAGAAGAAGATCCGTAAGGCTGAGAAAGCCGTGAAGGAATGTGAGGCAAAGATTGAGAAACTGGAAGCGAGAAAGAAGGAGATTGATGAACTCCTGATGAAACCGGAAAATGCAACCAACATGGAACTCGTTACTGAATACACCGAACTCATGAAGGGTCTCGATGAGGAGAACGAGCGCTGGATGCTCCTTTCGGAAGAATTGGAAGAAGTTTCGAAATAACAGTAACATTAATATAAAATAAAGAGAAGAAAATGAAAATGAAAATGATCTTACCGATGATGCTGATTGCAGCTTTGCCATTAGGCGCTGATGCTCAGAATAAATCGGGTCTTGTCATGAGCAATCTCGACCAGACAGTGAAGCCAGCAGACAGTTTCTATCAGTTTGCTACAGGTGGATGGCAGAAGAACAATCCTCTTCCTGCCGCTTACAGCCGTTATGGCAGTTTTGACCAGCTGGCTGAGAACAACAACAAGCGCGTCAACACCATTCTTTCTGAACTCCAGAAGAAGACTTACAAGGCTGGAACCATTGAGCAGAAATTGTCTGATTTCTACAAACTCTCTATGGATGTTGACAGCCGCAACAAGGCTGGAATCGCTCCTGTAAAGCCTCTGATGGATGAGATTGAAGCTGCCAAGACCAAGGACGAGCTTCAGAAGCTTCAGGTTAAGTATGCATGGATGGGGCTCGGCTTGAGCTACGGCGCAGGTTTCGCTGCCGATGAGAAGAACGTAACCATGAACATCTACAACCTGATGCAGGGCGGTCTTACTCTCGGTGCCAAGGATTATTACCTCAACAACGATGCTGCAACCGTAGCTATCCGTGAGGCTTATAAGTCTTACCTCAGCAAGATGTTCCAGCTCTATGGTTTCTCTGCTGATGAAGCTGCCAAGAAGGCTTCTGCCGTATTCCTTCACGAAACAACGCTCGCTACTTTCTCTAAGAGCCGTACCGAACTTCGTGATCCTCAGGCCAACTACAACAAGATGACCTTGGCAGAATTCAAGGAGAATTATCCTAACATTCCTCTCGAGGCACTTGCCAACGCCGAGGGAATCAAGAGCGAATATCTCAAGGAGATGATCGTAGGTCAGCCTGCTTTCTTTGCCGGTTATGACAAGGTGGCAGCTGCAGAATGTGCAGGCACATTGAAGGCTTTGATGGAGTGGGACATCATCTGTAGTTCTGCTTCTTACCTCAGCGATGAGATTCGCGAAGCCCGTTTCGAATTCTTCGGTAAGATTATGAGTGGCCGTAAGGAGGATTATCCTCTTTGGAAGCGCGCTACTGTTCAGGTTGAGGCTCAGTTGGGCGAGGCGCTCGGTAGCATCTACTGTAAGCGCTATTTCCCAGAAAGCTCTAAGAAGATGATGGAGACACTCGTGAAGAATCTTCAGATCAGCCTCGGTCAGCGTATCGATGCTCAGACCTGGATGAGCGATGCTACAAAGAAAGCTGCCCACAACAAACTCGACAAGTTCTATGTAAAGATTGGTTATCCTAACAAGTGGACTAATTTCAGCAAGCTCAGCATCGACCCATCTAAGAGCTATTATGAGAACGTAATGGCTTGCCGCAAGTTTGCCAACGATAAGGAGATTGCAGAGAAGGCAGGAAAGCCAGTAGATAGGGATGAGTGGTTCATGACTCCTCAGACCGTGAACGCTTACTACAATCCTACTACCAATGAGATCTGCTTCCCAGCTGGTATTCTCCAGTATCCTTTCTTCGATCCTAAGGCTGATGCTGCATTCAACTATGGTGCTATCGGCGTAGTAATCGGTCATGAGATGACTCACGGATTCGATGATCAGGGTCGTCAGTATGATGCTAGCGGTAATCTGAAGGATTGGTGGACAGCTGAAGATGCAGAAGGTTTCAACAAGCGTGCTGATATGTATGCTGATTTCTTCAGCAACATCAAGGTTTTGCCTGATCTGAATGCCAACGGCCGTTTCACCCTCGGCGAGAACCTTGCCGACCATGGTGGTTTGATGGTTTCATACAATGCCTTCAAGAATGCTACTGCTAAGAAGCCATTGAAGAACAAGGATGGTTTCACTCCTGACCAGCGTTTCTTCCTCGCCTATGCAGGTGTTTGGGGACAGAACATTACTGATAAGGAAATCCGCAACCGCGTAAAGAATGATCCTCATTCTCTCGGCAAGTGGCGTGTTGATGGTGCGCTTCCTCACATCGATGCATGGTATGAGGCATTTGGTGTAAAGCAGGGCGATAAGCTGTTCATTCCTAAGAACCAGCGCCTGGAGCTTTGGTAATTCCGGAAGGAAATTTTTCCGAATAGAATTTTTCGGGAATGGTTTTCCGAATAGATAGAAAAAAATAAAGTCCTGATGTTTCGTTTGTTTGAAACATCAGGACTTTTTGTTTTATGCTTGAAATATTTATTGATAAGGAAACAATAGAATCGGGGGTTATTGCTTCTTCTCCAGTTCCTGAAGATTTTCCATCTTCTTCGATTCCAGGAATTCGTAAATGCCGCAGAGATGTTCGCGGACGCGACCATGACCGAACTCATAAACCTTGCTGACAAGACCATCAAGGAAATCACGGTCGTGACTAACCACGATGAGCGTTCCGTCGAAATCGAGCAAGGCCTGCTTCAGCACATCCTTGGTCTTCAGGTCGAGGTGGTTGGTAGGCTCATCGAGAATCAGCAGATTCACCGGCTCCAGCAGCAGCTTGAGAATGGCAAGGCGGGTGCGCTCACCTCCCGACAATACTTTCACCTTCTTGGTAGAATCCTCTCCGCCAAACATGAATGCTCCAAGCAAATCGCGTATCTTGTTGCGGATTTCACCTTTGGCAACATCATCAATGGTCTGGAATACGGTAAGTTCGCCATCGAGCAGAGAAGCCTGGTTCTGGGCGAAATAACCTATCTGCACATTATGTCCCAATTCCAACTTTCCTTCGTTCTGAAGCTGACCCATGATACATTTTACAAGCGTTGACTTACCCTCTCCGTTTCTTCCCACGAAGGCAATCTTGTCGCCTCTTTCTACGGTAAGATTCACGCCGCTGAAAATCTTCTTGCCATCAAACGACATCGCCACATCGCTCATCTGAACCGGATAAGCACCGCTTCGTGGGCTCGGCGGGAACTTGAGTCGGAGGCGACTTGTATCTTCTTCATCCACTTCGATAAGTTCCAGTTTCTCTAGCATCTTCACGCGGCTCTGCACCTGGAAGGTTTTAGAATAAGTGCCTTTGAAGCGTTCTATAAAGTCCTTGGTTTCAGCAATCATCTTCTGCTGTTCCTCATATTTCTTCATCTGCTGTTCGCGTCGTTCCTTGCGCAGTTCCAGATATTGGCTGTAAGTGGCTTTGTAGTCGTAGATGCGACCCATGGTTACTTCGATGGTTCTTGTTGTAATGTCGTCAACGAATTTTCGGTCGTGGCTGATGACAACTACTGCTTTCGAACTGTTGATGATGAAGTCTTCGAGCCAGCCGATGGATTCGATGTCGAGATGGTTGGTTGGCTCATCGAGCAGCAGTACGTCTGGCGATTTCAAGAGCAGTTTTGCCAGTTCAATCCTCATTCTCCATCCTCCCGAAAACTCGCTTGTAGGGCGGTTGAAATCAGAGCGCTCGAAACCGAGACCGAGCAGCGTCTTCTCTACATCTTCCTCGAAATGAGTCATGTCGATGGCGTAGAATTTCTCTGAGAGAGAGGATACTTTCTCAATGAGCTGCATGTAATCATCGCTGTCGTAATCGGTACGGGTGGTGAGCTCGTTGTTGATGCGGTCAATCTCAGCCTGCATTTCGTGCAGATGGGCAAACGCCTGACAGGTTTCCTCGAATACGGTTCTGCCGTCTTCGGTCATCAGATGCTGAGGCAGATAGGCGATGACGCAATCCTTGGGAGCGGAAACGGTGCCACGAGTAGCATTTCTCACACCGGCGATGATCTTAAGCAATGTGCTCTTTCCTGCGCCATTCTTTCCCATCAGGGCTATACGGTCCTTCTCGTTAATCTGGAAGGAAATGTCTTTGAATAGGGTGGTGCCGCCAAATTCTACGGTCAATCCATCAACTGTAATCATATTATTTTCTTCTTGTTCAAATTTTTGTTTCTTTAAGCAACTCCCCAGAACGCCCCGTTCCTGCCGTTTTCGGGGTCTTCATTGATGACCAGCGCCTGCCATCATTTATGACCCGTGTTGGTCTTAAGAGAAGACCTGAGCAAGGCACAAAAGGCTGTTCTTTCGATTGCCGGTGCAAAGATACAACATTTTTGGGCAGAATGCAAGCTTTTACCCTGACTTTCTTTCGGAGAAGTAGTGTAAGTGATTGATTGATACTGATTTCTATTGGTTTTCTAGCTGAACTTTATTGCAGAACAATCTGATGGTGAGGTGTAAGGATAAAAAGCCAGCGTGTCATTAAGGGTCAGTGTCATTAAGGGTCATTTAGAAAAATGAAAGTGTCATTTTGAGCTATAGTATATATAAATATTTATTTATATATATACTATAGGGGATTTTTCTCCCCCGAAAATGAAAATGACCCTTAATGACCTTGACCCTTAATGACACGCTAGATGAACTTGTGAATTTTACCTGATATAGGTTGTCTGTATTTCAGAATGTATTGGCTATTAGCGTGTTATGTGCATTTTGTTGTATTTCTACTCTAACGTTCTGTGTATAATAATTATCTACATATTAAGCCACTTAAGTTAGCTTTTATACTGTTCAATTCTGCATTTTTATCCTTGTTTTATGTTGCTTTTGTTAAAAATATATCATCTCAGAGGCTGTTTTTATGTCCGAGGAGGGGCATTTTTCACCCTTAGTAGAGGGGGTAAAACACCTTTCTAACCCTCTTATTTTGCATTTTTTTCTTCGAAATTTCACTAAAAAGCACTGATTTTTGCCTTTTGGGGTTTCTGTTTTGGGTGGGTAAGGATTATTTACATTGCTCAGTCTGATTTCGCTTCTAGCTTCGTTTCTTTTAGCGGATTAAAAATCCATAATGGTTCGATCTGTACGGTTGAAATTACCCAATACGCCCTGGGCTAAGAGCTTTTGGGCTTTCAGCCCGTCTTATACCACATGTGAATGTTCTGCTTTCTTTACAAAACAATTAGAATTGCCCCTAAAGAACCCAATCTCAAAATCACGATTTTTCCATATGTTTCATCACTTATTTCCAATTTTTACATGAATATGGAGCATTTTTAAACAAAAAAGACCTTGATTGCAGAACGCAACCAAGGTCTTCGGAGATTATATATTTAACCTATTGAAATATCGCTAGATTAGATCTGCTCGCTCCAGTCCTCCTGGCTCTTACGAACGTAAGTCTGGTAACGGAGCTTAGCCATCTTCTCTGCCTGAGAGAAGAGCTCATCAGCCTCCTTAGGGAATGCCTTCTGTACAGAGAGGTAACGAACCTCACCGAGCAAGAAGTCGCGGAAGTTCTCCCAGTTAGGAGCCTTAGAGTCGAGTGTGAATGGGTTCTTACCCTCATCAGCCAACAGTGGGTTGTAACGCCACAAGTGCCAGTAACCGCACTCAACAGCCAACTCTTCCTCGTGCTGTGAACGACCCATACCGCCCTTGCGCTTCAAACCGTGGTTGATACATGGTGCGTAAGCGATGATGAGTGATGGACCTGGATAAGCCTCAGCCTCGCGGATAGCCTTCAATGTCTGAGCATTGTCAGCACCCATAGCTACCTGAGCTACGTAGATGTAACCATATGTAGTCTGCATCAAACCGAGATCCTTCTTACGGATACGCTTACCCTGAGCAGCGAACTGTGCGATAGCACCGAGTGGAGTAGACTTAGATGACTGACCACCAGTGTTAGAGTAAACCTCAGTATCGAGTACCAAGATGTTAACATCCTCACCAGAAGCCAATACGTGGTCGAGACCACCGTAACCGATATCATAAGAAGCACCGTCACCACCGATGATCCACTGTGAACGCTTAACGAGGTAGTGATCCAAAGTCTTGAGCTCCTTGCAGATAGGGCAACCCTTCTCAGCGCCGGCAGCGATGAGAGGCTTCAACTCTGCAGCAGCCTCCTTAGAACCCTCAGAATCGTTCATGTTAGCCATCCACTTGTCAGCAGCAGCTACGAACTCAGCAGGAACATGCTCCTGAGCCTTAGCCTCCTCGAGCAAGTGAGCGATGCGCTCCTTCATCTTCTTGTTACCCATTACCATACCGAGACCGAACTCGCAGAAGTCCTCGAACAATGAGTTGTCGAATGCAGGACCCTGACCCTTAGCGTTCTTTGTATATGGAGTAGATGGGATAGAAGCTGAGTAGATAGAAGAACAACCAGTAGCGTTAGCAATCATCTGACGATCGCCGAAGAGCTGAGAAATCAACTTGACGTATGGAGTCTCACCACAACCAGAGCAAGCACCAGAGAACTCGAACAATGGCTGAGCGAACTGAGAGTTCTTAGGGCTCTGCTTGATGTCTACGAGATCCTGCTTAGAAGCTACCTTGTGTACGAGATACTCCCAGTTAGCTGCTTCCTTGACCATATCCTCTGCGTCAACGTTGAATGGAACCATTGTCAACGCCTTCTCACCCTTCTTACCTGGGCAGACGTCAGCACAGTTACCACAACCCAGACAGTCGAGTACTGAAATCTCGACGCGGAAGTGCATTCCAGCCAAAGCCTTAGGTGCCTTAACATCCTGAGTCGCGAGACCCTCGATGCCTGCGAGCTCCTCATCGGTCAATACGAATGGACGGATAGCTGCGTGAGGACAAACGAATGAACACTTGTTACACTGGATACAGTTCTCTACGTTCCATACTGGTACGAATGCCTCAACACCACGCTTCTCGAATGCTGCAGTACCGTTCTGCCATGTACCGTCAACTGTATTGTGCTTAACGAAGTCAGAAACCTTCAAGAGGTCACCTGCCTGGCCGTTGATAGGACGAACGAGCTCCTTAACGAATGCTGGAGCGTTATCCTCCTTAGCCTCATCGTCAGCGAGGTTAGCCCAAGCTGGATCTACTGTCAACTGCTTGTACTCACCACCACGGTCTACAGCGCCGAAGTTCTTGTCAACAACGTCCTGACCCTTCTTAGAGTAAGACTTAACGATGAATGCCTTCATCTGCTCTACAGCGAGATCCAAAGGAATAACCTCTGTAATACGGAAGAATGCAGACTGGAGAATGGTGTTGGTACGGTTGCCGAGACCAATCTCCTGAGCAATCTTAGTTGCGTTAATATAGTAAACAGTGATGTTGTTCTGAGCGAAGTAACGCTTTACCTTGTTAGGGATGAAGTTAACCAACTCCTCACCATCAAAGATAGTGTTCAACAGGAAGAAACCGTTCTTACGCAAACCACGAGTTACATCGTACATGTGGAGGTAAGCCTGTACATGGCAAGCTACGAAGTTAGGAGTATTTACCTGATATGCACTGTGGATAGGACTGTCGCCGAAACGCAAGTGAGAGCAGGTGAAACCACCAGACTTCTTAGAGTCGTAAGAGAAGTATGCCTGGCAATACTTGTTAGTATTGTTACCGATAATCTGAACTGAGTTCTTGTTAGCACCAACAGTACCGTCTGCACCCAAACCGTAGAACTTAGCCTCGAATAAGTCGTCGCCACCCATTGGGATTTCTTCCTCTTCTGGGAGAGAAGTGAATGTAACGTCATCAACGATACCTACAGTGAAGTGGTTCTTAGGCTGTGGCAACTCGAGATTCTTGAATACAGCAACAATCTTAGCTGGAGTTGTATCAGAAGAACCGAGACCGTAGCGGCCGCCAACGATCAATGGCTTACGCTCGTCATCGTAGAGAGCTGACTTAACGTCGAGGTACAATGGCTCACCCTCTGCACCTGGCTCCTTAGTACGGTCGAGAACAGCGATACGTTTAACAGTAGCTGGGATAGTCTTTTTCAAGAAGTCAACAGAGAATGGACGGAAGAGGTGAACTGCAACCATACCAACCTTCTTGCCCTGCTTATTCAAGTAGTCGATAGCCTCGCGAGCTGGCTCTGTAGCAGAACCCATCAAGATAATGATGTTCTCAGCATCCTCAGCACCATAGTAGTTGAAGAGGTGATACTCACGACCAGTGATCTTAGTCATCTCCTGGCAGTACTTCTCTACTACCTCAGGAATTGCATCGTAGTAAGGGTTGCAAGCCTCACGGTGAGTGAAGAATGTCTCTGGGTTCTCAGCAGTACCGCGAGTAACAGGACGCTCAGGAGTCAAAGCACGGTTACGGAAGTCCTCGATGAACTCTTCCTTAACCAATGGACGGATGTCTTCCATATCCATCTCCTCGATCTTGTGGTACTCGTGAGAAGTACGGAAACCGTCGAAGAAGTTAATGAAAGGAACCTTTGTCTCCAATGTAGCCAAGTGAGGAACTGCAGAGAGGTCCATAACCTCCTGAACAGAACCTGAGCAGAACATAGCGAAACCTGTCTGGCGGCAAGCCATTACGTCCTGGTGGTCACCGAAGATACAAAGTGAGTGAGAAGCCAATGTACGAGCTGATACGTTGAACACGCAAGGGAGCAACTCACCAGCAATCTTGTACATGTTAGGAATCATCAGCAACAAACCCTGAGAAGCAGTGTAAGTTGAAGTCAAGGCACCAGCCTGGAGAGAACCGTGAACTGCACCGGCAGCTCCAGCCTCTGATTCCATTTCCTGGATAGAAACTCGCTGACCGAAAAGGTTCTTACGACCTTTGGCAGCCCATTCATCTACATGCTCCGCCATTGGTGATGATGGAGTAATAGGGTAGATAGCAGCAACCTCAGTAAACATGTAGCTTACATGTGCGGCAGCTGTGTTACCATCACAAGTGATAAATTTTTTCTCTTTAGCCATTTTACTTTTAGATAAAATATTAAAAATGTTTTGTATTTTTATTCCTTTGAACTTTGATAGTTGAATCTGTTTGAGAGTTCAATTTTCAGTTCTGTTTTTGTTTTTCGAATGTTTTTGCCCATTCCAACACCTTATATTAATATAGGAAACCCAGAAGCCATAACGGAATCCTGTTGTCCTTGCCTACCTCGGTATTGTATCGGGCGTAGATGATGTCGGGATTGTTGCGCACCTTGTTTGGAGATTGCGCATCGCAGATTCTGAACTTCTTCTCACCATCTACAATGAAGTAGTGGTCCTTGCCGGTCTGGCTTACCTTATGGTCTTTCCAGAGCGAGTTGACGAAGAATGTTTCCATCACCTCCTGCTTGTCTATCTTGATAGGATAGATGGCGTACATCAGGTTGGAGTTGTGCATCATCACCTTGGATGGTTTCTTTGGGAACTCCTGCCCGGTAGGGTAAATCATGTTGATGAGTCGCGCATCAGCAAGATACTTGATGTAGTTCATTACCGTAGCTCTGCTGGTGTTGATCTCTTCGGCAAGCTGGCTCACGTTGGGAGCCTTGGCACCTTCTACAGCTAGCTGATAGAAGAGCCTCTTGATCTTGGTGAGATATTTCAGTTCGATTTGCTTGATGAGGAGGATGTCTACCTCGGTCATCATGTTCATTGTCTTTAGTAGATTCTCTGTGAAGTTGCGGTTCTCCAGGAAGAATGGATAGAATCCATGATGCAAGTAGTCCTGGAAGTATTTCATCGGGCTCACCTTGGGCAGTATCTGCTTGATGATGTGCTCGTGATTGCGCAAAATTTCATCGAGTGTATATGGCTGGAAACTGTTGCCAGTCTGCAGGTTGATAAACTCTCTGAAAGAGAAGCCTCGCAAATTATAGCTTTTCACGATTCCATTGAGCTCAGGATTCTCTTCCTTCAGTCTCATCACGCTGGAACCTGTGAACACGATTTTTAACTCTGGATACAGGTCGTAGCATTTGCGCAGCTCCTTGCTCCAGTCCGACTGCTTGAAGACCTGGTCGATGAGAAGGGTTCTGCCGCCGTGGCGAACAAAGTCACCTGCTAAATCTGCGATTCCTCTGCTTTGAAAATAGAAATTGTTCATATTCACATACAGACACTTTCGGTCAGTAGGGCCAAAGTGCTCCTTGGCATATTGAAGGAGGAATGTAGACTTTCCTACACCGCGTGTTCCCTTTATGCCAATCAAACGGTCGCTCCAGTCGATTTCGTCCATCAGAGTGCGTCTTACTGGTGCGTCCGTATGCTCTACGAGGTATGTATGTGTTCTGAAGAATGCTTCTTCCATGAGTTTATATCGTTTCTAATTGTTTTTACGATGCAAAGGTAATTAAATATTTCTAATTTGCAAACTCTAGATAGCAAAAAGTAACTTTTTTTTCATTATTTAGCACTTGTCTAAGTAAAAATGGGGATTTTCTTCCCTATTTTGCGCTTTTCTTTATATCTTTGCACCATGAAGTTACATATTTTCAATCCAGAACATGATTTGGCTTTGGCTGCAAATCTGAAACAGTTCACCGCGCCTCATGCGGGTAGACAACTTAGAAGTGATCTTGCTTTCATTCCGGCTCTTTGGGCGGAAGAGGGCGACCTCGTACTTGTGGATGATATTGATTTTGCGAAGAACAGGGTGCGCCATTTTGGAGCTGAACTGAACAGCAAGGTTGAGTTTATCACCAAGCCTCAGCTGAAGCATCTGCTCAAGACGGAATTTCTGGACAGTGTTCATCCCTGGGGATGGAACCTGTCGCTGAAAGGTGAGTTGGAGCGTTTGGGAATACCGGAGATTATGTTGCCGACTGATGCTGTATTAAATAAGGTACGCGAGGTGAGCAGCAGGCAATGGGCTGCCCTTCATCTGCAGCGTGGCGTGGAATATGTTACTGAGACGGCTCGCGTCAAAGAACTCATTCTCCAGCATGGCAAAGCTGTTGTCAAGGCTCCCTGGAGCAGTAGCGGGAGGGGAGTGAAATATGTGAGTGCTGAGGACTTCAGAACAGCCGGAGATTATCCTACCTTCGAAAGATGGGTGGCAAACATGATTTATCATCAGGGCGGCGTAACCGTAGAACCCCTATATAATAAGGTGAGAGATTTCGCCATGGAGTTTGAAATGAAAGATGGCAAGGCGCTCTATCGCGGTCTTTCGCTATTCGATACGATCAAGAATGCCTATTCGGGCAATGTGCTCTGCTCTGAAGCTGAGAAGGTGGAAATGATGAAACCGCTCATTAGCGAGGCTCAGCTTGCCGGAATCAGACAGCGTATCATCGAGGTAATGGAGCCGGCGCTGAAGGATATTTACAGTGGTCCGTTCGGCGTTGACATGATGATCTGCACGAAAGGGGAGAAGGATGAATTCTGCGAGGCTGTGCTGAATCAGGAAGGTGAGAACGTAAACAGAACCGGACTGGGCGTGGTTCCTTGCATCGAAATCAATCTGCGCAGAACGATGGGACATGTGGCAATCGATCTATACGAACATCTTGTGGCTAATTCGAGCGATGAGATGAAGACCAATAGGACGAACATCATGCGCGTGGAATATGATGGAAACAGATATCATCTCAGAATAAAGCCTGGCAGACCTTCGGAAGAGGCACCGCTGCATTGATTTTTTGTAAAGAACATAGTTGTTTTTTGTTAAGAAATAGTAAAATCGGCTTTTCCCGTGCAAGGATTAGCCGATTTTTCATTTTATCTTCAGAACTCACGATTCAGATTCCGATTCGGGAACTGCCTTTTAAAAAGAGGAACAGTCCCTTTGGGTTCAGAAGCGTTGAGTCATTAAAATGAACCAATAAATTAGAGAAATATGTATAAGAAAGTATTTAGTGCAGCTATTTTAGCTTCAGCTGCAATGGCAATGACTTCTTGCAGCTCAAGCAAGAATGCACAGAATGAGAACGTAACAAAGGCTGAGAAGATAACGGAGGCAGAGGCTGCCCGTCCGTCAGCAGATGAGGAAATGGATGAGGGTTATCTTGTCCTCTCAGAGGCTCAGCAGAACATCGTGAAGAAGAACAACGATTTCGCTTTCAGACTCTATCAGCAGATCAGTGGCATGGATTCTGAGGTGGTTTCGCCAATGAGCATCGCCTATCTGATGGGAATGCTTGCGAATGGTGCCGACGGCAAGACTCAGCAGGAGATTCTGAAGGCAATCGGTTGCGAGGGCGTGAGCGTGAAGGAACTCAACGACTGTTATAAGGCGCTGATGCTTTCGGCTGGCAAATTTGACAAGCAGACAACCGTAAACATTGCCAATTTTATCGCCATCAATAAGAATTTCAGACTGAACAGTGATTTCGCTCACACCGTGGCCGATTCTTATCAGGCTGGTGTTGAGAGCATGGACTTTACCTCTCCTAAATCTGCCACTCGCATTAATGACTGGTGCAAGAAGCAGACTAAAGGCATGATTCCTAGCATCATCGACCAGGTAGACCCTGCAGCCGTTTCTTATCTCCTGAATGCTATTTATTTTAATGGAACCTGGCAGGAGAAGTTTGATGCGAAGAACACTAGACTCGAGGACTTCAGCGGTTACACTCGTGATATTAAGAAGGTGAACATGATGCACCAGAACAAGAAGTTTGCCTATACTGAAAATGATATGTTGCAGGCTGTAGAACTGCCATACGGAAATGGATGTTATCAGATGACCGTTCTTCTTCCTAAGGCTGGCAAGAGCATCAGCGAGGTGATGAAGGAGATGGATGCTGATAAACTTCAGAAGTTGAGTAATGACATGGACCGTTGCCAGGTAGATTTAAAATTCCCTAAGTTTACCACAGAGATGGATTTGTCGCTCAACCAGATTATTAGTAAATTGGGAGCTCCAAGCATCTTCCAGCCAGGCACGGCAGATTTCAGCCGTTTTGCCAATGGCAGCTTCTACGTATCGAAGATGTTGCAGAAGGCAAAGATTGAGGTAAGCGAGCGTGGAACCAAGGCTGCTGCCGTAACAGCTGCTGTGATGCTGACCTCACTGGGTCCTCACGAGATGAAGCGTGTAGAATTTCATGCTAACCGTCCATTCGTTTATTTCATTACCGAACGTAATAGTGGCGCAATTCTCTTCATGGGTCAGTTCCTGGGAGAATAATAACAGAGAATTTGCAGGTTCTTAAAACTAGAAAAGCGAAAGCCAAGTCCGTAATCCGGAATCTGGCTTTCGCTTTTTATTTCGCTTAATTCACTTGTTTACTCCTGAAACTTTTCAATGAACTCATCCTCTGTAATGATTGGAATATTGAGTTCATGGGCTTTCTTGTTCTTCGAACTCTGCGAAGCTGCATCGTTGTTAATCAGGAAGTTAGTACTCTTGCTCACACTTCCCGTAACCTTGCCGCCCTGGCTTTCAATATAAGCCTTCAGCTCGTTGCGGTTCTTGTAATGATGCAAATCTCCCGTTACGACGAAAGTCAGTCCTTGGCATTTGTTTCCCGTTTCTACAGGCTCATGCTCCTCGATAATCAGCTCGGACAGCAGATGCTGCACATGCTGGAAATGAACATCATCCTTGAACCAGGCGATAAACTTGGCACTCTTTTCAGGTCCAATACCATCAATGCTTGCAAACTCATCATCGAACATGCTCAGGCGCGCCGTTTCTATCAGTTCCTTCACCTTGTAACGGCTGAGCAGTTTTTTAGCCACATCGCCGCCGCAGAGCGGAATATTCAAAGCGTAGAGCAGATGACGACCGTCAGTATGGCGGCTTTTCTCTACACTCTCCAGAAGATTGCTTACGCTCTTCTTGCCAAATCCTTCGAAACAGGAAATCTCGAACGCATAATTCTTCAGTTTGTAGAAATCAGCATATTCCCTGATAAAACCATGATTGATGAATTTCCAGACAGTCTGTTCTGAGATTCCGTCAATATTGATTCCTTCCTTGCTGACGAAGCGGGCAAATTTCTTAAGTTGTTTGGCTGGGCAGGCTGCATTGGTGCAATGGAGAGTCTTGGTGCCGCTCTCACTCTCGCGCACTACGGCTGGCGCATGGCAAACCGGACATTCGTTGGGAATGACAAAACTCCCCACAACCTCTGTAATATTGATTACCTTCGGGATAATCTTATTGGCCTTGATGACCTGCAGTCTGGTTCCCTTGTCACCAATGCCCAGACGCTCGCATTCGCTTACATTGCAGAGCGAGGCACGCTGCACGGTGGTTCCTTCTAGTTCTACCGGTTTGAAAACAGCTACAGGCGTGATGGTGCTGGCTGCGCACGACCATTCGATGTGGTCGAGTACGGTGTCAGCATGTTCATCTTGCCATTTAAAGGCAAATCCTGCCCTCGTAGCGTGGTGGCCTGTAACCGACCCAGTAGCTGCATAAGCCGTATCATCGTAGCAAATCACCAGTCCGTCTACCGGGAAAGGATTCTTCTTGCTTGTCACCTTCTCCGTAAACTTGTCTATTTCCAGCTGGATATTTTCTGTGGTAGGGTGGTCAATACGCTCACGTTCTACAGGATTCATTCCCAGGTCTTTCAGCATTTGCATGCGTTCGCCCCATGAGGTAAGTTCCCGCTCAGTATAAACCAGGGTGAACGGAATCCATTGGATGTGGCGCTGCTTCACCTCTTCAATATCCTTCAGCGCGAGTGAGCCTGAAGCGAGGTTTCGTGGATTGGCGTAATCGCCTTCGCTTTCGATGATGAACTGTTCGAAATCAGCATACGAAATGACGGCTTCTCCTCTTACTACAAGATGTCCTTTCTCTGAAATGGTAGCAGGAATGCCTGAAATGGCTGGAGCCAAGTGGGTAATGTTGGTGCCGATGTGTCCGTTACCGCGGGTAACGATTTTGGTGAGTATTCCGCCGTCATAGGTTACTACGAGGGTCAGTCCGTCCAGTTTCCATGAAATCCAGATAGGGCGGTCTTCTGCCCATTTTACAAGATCACTTACCTGTTTGGTCTTTGCCAGAGAGAGGGCGGCAAATTCATGCTCCTCTTTCTTTCCTACGATAGAATCTTCTGACACGCGATTAGTTGGGGAGTCAGGCAGAATTTCGCCTGTTTCCTCTTCCAATCTCTTGAGCTGGTCGAAAAGGGCGTCCCACTCATAGTCGGTCATGAGTTCGTCTTTTCCGTTATAATAACTATCCGAAGCTTGGTTGAGTCTTTCAACCAAGCTCTTCATCTGCAATAGTTTCTCTTCCATAATGAATGTTTGAGGATGTTAATCAAATGTTGTGTTTTTCGATGGCAAGAAATTATTCTGCAGGTTCCATGGCTATGGAGAGTTTTTCAAAGGCGAAACGCTGACCTCTGTTTCCTCCATAGTTTACACGTCCGCAGATGCAGAAACCCATCGAAGACAGGAGGTTAATCATCGGCGTGTTGTCAAAGTTGGTGTCAACCTTGATGCTAGGTATTTTTTCTACCTCGCACATGCTGTTCACCTTACTGATGAAAATACGCGCTAAACCTTCACGCTGGAAACTAGGCAACGTGGCAAAGCGATGTATTACATAATAATCGCCATCAGTAATCCAGTTGCCTACTAATTTCTTATATTTGGGTTCACCATTCAATATGACTGCTCCATAGACAACTACCTCTTCATTTACTGTCAGAACGAAGGCATTGCCATTTTCTATGTCTTTTCTGATGTCTTTTTCTGATGGATATTCCTCAGTCCATTGATGACGTCCCGATTCTATCATACTTTGGCGAGCCTGGTCGATGACTTTCCAGCAAGCAGCAAAGTCCTTTATATACGCCGGTCTGAAGTTTGTCTTCATATTAATTACGCTTTTATTATTCGGGTGCAAAATTAACAAAAAAAAACGAATTAAACTAAAAAACGGAGGAAAAACTTCACTTTTTTGTTCGTTTTCCTCCGTTTTTCTTGTTTGCTGCTCATTTTGAGCTATTTTTTCTTAGCTTTTGCTAGGAAGCCGGGTGAATAAGATTCTACGCCAAACACTTGTCGAGCTCAGCAATGATAGCATCTTTCTGTTCCTTGATATGCTGACCGATGAATACGATTTTTATCATGCGGTCGCCCAATTCCTGATCCCATTCCTTCTGCAGCTGTGGGTTATTCAACAAGACCTGGGCGAGTTCGCTTTTCGGCATGGTAGCCAACCATTGGCCAGCCTGCTTTACAGTCTTCTGCTTGCCTGCCTGTTCGAACACGTAGCACATGTCGCGCTCATCATCGAAATAGCAGATTCCCTTGGCGCGAACCACGTCTCTAGGCCATTTTCTTGCGACGAAATCATCGAAGAGACCCAGGTCGAAAGGCTTGCGACGATAGTAAACGAAGGTGCCGATTCCGTATTCCTCAACTTCTCCGCCTTCATGATCATGATCATGGTCGTGATGATGGTGATGATGATGATGATGATGATCATGTTCGTCTTCCTCGTCTTCCTTGTCATGATCGTGATGATGTTCATGTGCTTCTTCTACATCATCTTCTTCATGCTCTTCGTTTCTTTCTGATTCAATCTCCTGAATCCAACCGGCTGAAGTGGCTACGGTTTCCCAATCAAACTTCTTGGTATTGACGATCAGATTCAAGTCAACGTCACCATAGTTGCATTCAAAGATTTCTGCCTTAGGCTGGATGGCACGGATAATCTGCTTAAGGTGCTCCAGTTCCTTAGGTTCAACCTCTGCAGCCTTGTTCAGAAGAATGATGTTACAGAACTCAATCTGCTGGATGACGAGCGAAGCTAGATCTTCCTCATCCATATTCTTCTTCATCAGGTCGCTGCCGTTGGAGAATTCATCCTTCATGCGCAAAGCATCTACTACGGTAACGATGCTGTCAAGGCGCAGAATGCCATTCTCGATGTACTGAGGACCGAGGGATGGGATAGAGCAGATGGTCTGTGCAATAGGAGCAGGCTCGCAGATTCCGGAAGCCTCGATGACAATGTAATCGAAACGCTTCATGTCTACGATTTCCTTGAGCTGTTCTACCAGGTCCATCTTCAATGTGCAGCAGATGCAACCATTCTGGAGAGAAACAAGCGAATCGTCTTTCTGACCTACTACGCCACCTTTTTCTATCAGGGCTGCATCAATATTGACTTCACCAATATCGTTGACGATGACGGCAAATTTAATACCTTTTTCGTTAGCTAAAATCTTGTTGAGAAGGGTTGTCTTTCCACTACCCAGGTAGCCTGTCAAAAGCAATACAGGCACTTCCTTCTTTGCGTTCATATTAAAATATTTTAATGTTATACTTCTTAGACCCAGTCTGCTGATAATGCTGCTTTCTCGGGCAGCTGTCATCTGGCAGCCTGACGGTTTTGCGAAACTGCAAAGATTGTGCCACACCTTATTTTTTGCCATCTTTTTTTCCTACACCCCTTTTTTGTCAGTTATCTTGTGTTATTTTTAGGTTATATTTCATGTTTTTCTCATTTTTCTTTGGTGGTTTCAATTAGAAATAGTATATTTGCAGAGAAAATCTGTTTCAAACAGCACATAAACTTAATGAATAAACATAATATACATAAGTTAAGATGAAAAAGTTTAAGGTTTTAGTTCTGACGGTTGTGGCAGTCCTTGCGCTGTCATCTTGCGGCACTACTCAGACGGTGCCTCTGACCGGTCGCACTCATCGCATCTCTGTATCCGATGAGCAGATTCTCAGTCTGTCTAATCAGGAATACACAAAGTACATGGCTTCTGCCAAGAAGTCGACCAATGCAGCCAATACGGCGATGGTTCAGCGAGTAGGAAAAAGACTTGCCAATGCTGTTGAACTCTATTTGAAGCAGAACGGATTTGAAGCTGATGTGAAGAATTATTCATGGGAATTCAACCTGGTACAAGATAAGTCAGCCAATGCATTCTGTATGCCTGGCGGTAAAATCGTGGTTTATGAAGGACTTTTGCCTTACACTCAGAATGAAACCGGTTTGGCAATCGTTTTGGGTCACGAAATAGCTCATGCTGTGGCTAAACATAGTGCTGAGCAGCTCACCAAACAGCAGAATCAGCAAACCGGTACAAGCATCCTGGGAACTGTGTTGAACCAGACAGTTGGTAATGGTGTAGGTAATGTGGCAAGTGCAGTTGCCGGACGGTATTTCTCATTCCGCAATCTGAAGTATTCCCGTGATAATGAAACCGAGGCAGATTACATGGGACTTATCTTCGCTGCCATGGCTGGTTACGATCCTCAGCAGGCCATTCCTTTCTGGCAGCGAATGTCGCAGGGCTCTAGCAGCAATCAGAGTGATATTTTCAGTGATCACCCTTCAGACACCAAGCGTATTGCTGACTTGCAGAAGGAAATGCCTACTGCGCTGAAGTATTATAAACCTCAGACAACTTATAAGGTAGGTTCTACGAGCAAGACTTCTACAACCAAGAAGACCAGTAGCAAAAAGAAGACTATAACCCGCAGAAAATAAGGAATTTTCCAAATCTCTCGAATCTGAAGAATCAAATTAAAATAGTTAAGTATGGAGTATTTATCTCATAACCTTTGGCTGGTATGGACGTCGGTGATGTTCATCTGCCTCATCTTAGAGTTGTCTTCCGGCGATTTCTATGTTACTTGTTTTGCCATTGGTGCGCTCATCAGCATTCCTGTGGCATTAGTAGGAGCACCTTTCTGGGTGCAGGTAGTGGTTTGGGCTATCTGCTCTATGCTTAGCATCTGGTTGGTTCGTCCGCATCTGCTGAAATCGCTACACAAGGGTGGGGAAGACCGCCGCAGTAACGCCGATGCGCTGGCAGGACAGATAGGGGAAGTGACAGAGATGATTCCTGCCGGAGGATACGGCAGGGTAAAGCTGGATGGAGATGATTGGAAAGCGGAAGCTCCACATCTTGCCGAACCGCTTGCTGTAGGCGATATGGTTCGAATCTTAGGTCACGAATCTATCATCCTCAAGGTAGAAAAAGTTTAGGAAGGAAAAGTTTAGAGTCAACATTATTCACTTAATCGTATAAACATCATGAACATAGGAATTTATGTGCTGGTGGCTCTAGTAGCACTTGCACTCGTAGTGGTTAAGAAAACCATCGTTATCATCCCTCAGAGTGAGACGAAAATCATAGAGCGTCTCGGACGATATTTTGCTACGCTCAAGCCGGGTATTAATGTCATCATTCCTTTCATTGACCATGCCAAGGATATTGTGTCTATGAGAAACGGAAGATACGTTTATACAAACAGCATCGACCTTCGTGAACAGGTCTACGATTTCGACCGTCAGAACGTAATCACTAAGGATAATATCCAGATGCAGATAAATGCGTTGCTCTATTTCCAGATTGTGGACCCATTCAAGAGTGTGTATGAAATCAACAATCTGCCAAATGCCATAGAGAAACTGACTCAAACTACCTTGCGTAATATAATAGGTGAGATGGAACTTGACCAGACTCTTACCTCCCGCGATACGATTAACACCAAACTCCGTGCTGTTTTGGATGATGCAACCAATAAGTGGGGAATCAAGGTAAACCGAGTAGAGTTGCAGGATATTACACCTCCAGAGAGTGTGCTCCAGGCCATGGAAAAGCAGATGCAGGCTGAACGAAACAAGCGTGCTACCATCCTGACTTCAGAAGGTGAGAAGGAAAAGCAGCGCCTGCTCTCAGAAGGTGAGAAGGCTGCCATCGTGAACAAGGCTGAGGCTGCCAAACAGCAGGCTATCCTGAATGCAGAAGGTGAGGCTACTGCCCGCATCCGTAAGGCTGAGGCTGAGGCTATTGCCATTCAGAAGATTACGGAAGCTGTAGGACAGAGTACGAATCCAGCCAACTATCTCCTGGCCCAGAAATACATCAGTATGATGCAGGAAGTAGCACAGGGTAAGGATAATAAGGTGGTTTATCTGCCATACGAGGCAACCAATCTCTTGGGTTCTATAGGAGGAATCAAAGACCTTTTCAAGGGATAAAGACCTCTGAGTCGATGGATAATGCCCTTTGACTCAAGAAATAAAGCACTCAGATATCAGTAAACTGTAACTTCAGTAAATATATAAAACAGGATAAAAATGAAGAAAATCTGTATCGTTGCAGGTGCAAGACCTAACTTTATCAAGGTTGCGCCCGTAATTAGAGCAATTCGTAATGCTCAGGAAGCTGGTAACGAAATCAGCTATCAGTTGGTTTACACAGGAAAAGAGGATGACCCGACACTGGAATCTTCTCTTTTCGATGACTTAGGCATTCAGAAACCGGATGCTTATCTCGGTGTAGACTGTCCAAACATGAACGAACTTACCGGACAGGTGATGGGTCAGTTTGAGTGCTATCTGCAGCAGAATGCTACAGATGTTGTCATTGTGGTTGATGATCTGGCTTCAACCATGGCTGTGGCTATTGTTACCAAGAAGCAGGGTGTGCAGCTTGCTCATATTGCAGCCGGAACCCGCAGTTTTGACATTACCATGCCAAAGGAAATCAACCGTCTGGTGATTGATGGCTTGTCAGATATTCTCTTTACCGCTGGCATTTCAAACAACAGCATCGCCAACAAGGAAGGTGCAGAATTGTCTAAGGTTTACATGGTAGGAAATGTGCTTATCGACAACATCCGCTTCCTTCAGTCTAAAATGCAGCGGCCTGAAGTCATGGACGAGTTTCATCTGAAAGAAGGCGAATATATGGTTCTGACCTTGAACCGCAAGGCCATCGTCAATAACATTGATGAGATGAAATCGCTCATTTCTGTCATAGATGAAGAGGCGCGCCAGGCTGGAGTGAAGGTGATTGCTCCGCTTCGAGGTAAAGCCTTGGGCTTCGTGCTCGCATTCAAGGCTTATCAGGAAGAGAGTAATCATCAGAGTGGAATCCAGGTGGTTCAGCCGCTCGATTATCTGTCGTTTGCTTATCTTACAGCTCACGCCAAAGGTGTGATTACCGATTCGGGTAATGTGGCTGAAGAAGCTACCTTCAATGGGGTTCCTTGCATTACGCTCAACAGCTATACTGAGCATATTGAAACTGTAAAGGTGGGTACAAACGAACTGGTTGCTGAAGATCCGGAGTTACTGAAGCAAACTATGCAGAAACTTCTGAAGGGTGAATGGAAGAAAGCGGGCATTCCTGACAGATGGGATGGCCGCTCAGCAGAAAGAATAGTCCAGATTCTCGCTGAATAGAATCTAAACTCATAGCGTATAATCTCATGGAGAGAGATGATGCTATGTAAACTGATTCTTTTCAGAATAAACTTAGAGGTTCACTTCAATATGATTATATTGAAAAGTGAACCTCTTTCTTTTTATGCTTTATCTTTTTCTTAATCCTTTTCAGGCGCCTTTGGCACAGGATAGTCGTATTGCTTGAAATAGGCTGGCGTCTTATTATCATACCATACTCCTTCTACGTTTAAGCCGATAGAGAAAGTCTTTTTGGAATTAGTGTATCTTACACCGGCTCCTAAAACATTGGCGCCAGGTACTCCCATTCCGTAGCCACCCGGCATGATTCCTCTTCCCATACCCCAAGGATACATTCCGTAGCCCCAAGGCGAATAGCCGTAGGGACCATAGCCATAACCGCCATAACGGCCGTAAAGAGAATTGTAATTGTTGGCTACACTAAGCTGACCGTAAACGTAAGCCTCCCAATGCTCATTAAACTGGTAGCCCAGAATGCCGTAGACTCCACCGTCATGATAACTGTCTCCACCATAGTTTACGTTGTTGATATAAGTGCCCAGAGCCAACCAGAGTTTGTTGTCTTTGGTGAGTGGCGTCAGGTAGGTTGCATCGATGGTCTGGGTGAAACCGCCTCTGTGAGGCACATTCTTGCCGAATGTAGCAAAGGCAGAAAGATCTACCGAGAGATTCAATCCCTTGTGCAGCCCCCAGCCATAGCCCAACGGATAACTCAAGCTGTTGGTAAGGTTGGAGATGGGATTATTATAATAGGTGCTGTCTAGCGAAGCATCACCCAGTAATCCGTTTTTGCCGAGAGTTTCTTTCTTATCTGATAGTCGGGCAGGAGTCATATATGCATTCTTCACCGGTTTTCCCTGATAAATCATAGGTTTTCCTGCCTGGTAAACCGTATCGCCAGGCAGCAACCATTCTTCACGCGGACTGTCCGGACTGTGCAATGGTCCGAAGCTTACCTGTTGCTGTGCACTTGCTTCTGTAGTGAGGAATGTGCAAAAAGCGATGATAATATATATTTTTTTCTTCATAATTGATTGCATTTTCTGTCTTCTGCTGCAAAGATATGAAGAATGTATGAAACAAAGGAACTTTTCCCGCATAAAAAATCAATTTTTTAGAATAAAATCATTATCTTTGCATCCGATAACATAAATAGATGTAAAATTATACAAAAATATGAAGAAGATCATCAGATTATTGACACTCGCTCTTCTTACGGTGCCTGTTACGACATTCGCTCAGAGTGAAGGCAATCAGAACACATCAGAACCAGCCGGAAAAGTTGTGGCGTCTAAGCCCGATTCTCTGCTCGACTGGGAAACACCGCACGATCCAACTTGCCCTCAGGTGTTGCTGGAAACTACGATGGGTAACATTCTCGTGGCTCTCTACAACGATACTCCCAAGCATCGGGATAATTTCCTGAAACTTGTCAATTCGGGCTATTATGACGGTTGCATATTTCAGCGTGTCATCAAGAATTTCATGATTCAGGGTGGCGATTATTCATGCAGAAAGGTGAACATGAAAAAGCCGCAGAAGTTTGATGTAAACTATACGGTTCCGGCAGAAATCATCTATCCTAAATATTATCATAAGCGCGGACAGCTCTGTGCTGCTCGCGAAGGAGATGATGAAAATCCGGCCAAAGCTTCGGCGTCTACTGATTTCTACATCACCTGGGGCAGAATTTTTTCTCCCCGGCAGATGGAATATTATGTAGAAAAACTGAAACGGGACGGCAAGTATTATGCCATTCCTTCAGAACAGTTGCAAAAGGGCTACATCAAGCATGGTGGTGTTCCTCACCTTGACAACGGCTACACTGTATTCGGAGAGGTGCTTGAAGGCATGGATGTGGTTGATAAGATTCAGAATGTGGCTACCGATAAGACGAACAACGACAGACCTCTCACGGATGTCATCATTCTGAAAGCCAAGCAGATGAAGTAACTTTCTGATGGTAAACTGAAGAAATAAGTAACTGAGCCCATTAAAAGAGAAAAAATCGATAAGTAAAAATATTAAATACGAGAAAAATGAAGTCATTAAAGGAATTATATAGAGTAGGTAAGGGGCCATCGAGCAGTCATACTATGGGGCCTCAGCGTGCAGCCAAACTTTTTCAGGAGCGTTGCCCTAACGCTTCTTATTATGAAGTAACCCTCTATGGAAGTCTGGCTGCTACAGGTAAGGGACACATGACTGATGTGGCAATAGAAGAAGTGCTCAGACCTCATAAAACTGTGAATATTATCTGGCAGCCACAGACTTTCCTGCCTTATCATCCCAACGGAATGAAATTTGTGGGCAAGGATCTGAACGGCGATATTATCGATGAATGGACCGTTTACAGTATTGGTGGTGGAGCCATATCAGATGGTACTGCCGGCAACGAAGAGCTGGGCGCCAAGGATGTTTATGATCTGAACAAGCTCGCCGACATCAAGCAATGGTGCTATGATAACGGACGCTCATTCTGGGAGTATGTTGAGAAATGCGAATCGGAAGATATCTGGGATTATCTCGACATGGTTTGGCAAACGATGAAGCAGAGCATCAGAAATGGTTTGAACCATGAAGGTGTTTTGCCGGGTCCGCTGAAGCTACAGCGTAAGGCTGCCACCTATTATATAAAGGCGAAGGGTTACCGTGCTTCCCTGCAGAGCCGCGGCTTGGTTTATGCTTATGCGCTGGCTGTGAGCGAAGAGAATGCTTCGGGTGGTACCATCGTTACAGCTCCTACCTGTGGCGCCTGTGGTGTATTGCCAGCTGTACTCTACCACATGTTTACTTCTCATGATATGAGTGAACAGCGCATCTTGAGAGCCTTGGCTACAGCCGGATTGGTGGGCAACATCGTAAAGCAGAATGCTTCTATCAGTGGTGCTGATGTAGGTTGCCAGGGCGAGGTAGGTGTTGCCTGCGCCATGGCTTCGGCTGCAGCCTGCCAGCTTTTCGGAGGCAGTCCGGCTCAGGTAGAATATGCTGCCGAAATGGGATTGGAGCATCATCTCGGAATGACCTGCGACCCGGTTTGCGGACTGGTTCAGATTCCTTGCATCGAGCGAAATGCCTTTGCTGCCGCCCGAGCTTTGGATGCAGACCTCTACGCTTCCTTCTCAGATGGCCATCATACCGTATCTTTCGACCGTGTAGTTGAAGTAATGCGACAGACGGGTCATGACCTACCTTCGCTTTACAAGGAAACAAGCGAAGGCGGTTTGGCAAAGGGATTTCCAAGAGACATTTAGTCATAAAATGCTTCGCTGAATCATAAAATGTTTTTCAGCTATTTTATTCTGTTTGGTAAGAGGACTTTTATTTTGGCACGCTATTTGTAAGTCCCCTTGCCAAACAATAATAAAGTAAATACGAATAAAAACATTTTATATTATGGCACAGAAAGGTAATATTGGTGTAACGACAGAGAACATTTTCCCTGTCATCAAGAAATTCTTATATTCAGATCACGACATCTTCCTCCGCGAGATGGTTTCAAACGCCGTAGATGCTACACAGAAGTTGAAGACTCTTGCAGCTCAGGGCGATTTCAAGGGCGAGATAGGCGACACAACCGTTCGTGTCTCTCTCGATGAGAAGACTGGAACCTTGACTATCAGCGACCATGGTATAGGTATGACTGAGGAGGAAATCGATAAATATATCAACCAGATTGCATTCTCAGGCGTAACTGACTTCCTCGACAAGTATAAGGAGAATGCCAACGCCATCATCGGCCACTTCGGTCTCGGCTTCTATTCTTCTTTCATGGTAGCCAGCAAGGTAGAAATCATCACTAAGAGCTACAAAGAGGGAAGCAAGGCTGTAAAGTGGAGCTGCGATGGTTCACCTGCTTTCGAAATCGAAGATGCAGACAAGGCTGAGCGTGGTTCAGACATCATCCTCCATATTGCTGATGATTGCAAGGAATTCCTGCAGAAGAACAAGATTGAGGAACTTCTGAACAAGTACTGCAAGTTTATGGCAGTGCCTGTTGCTTTCGGCAAGAAGACCGAATGGAAGGACGGCAAGAATGTGGAGACTGATGAGGATAACATTATTAATAATGTGGAGCCTCTCTGGACCAAGGCTCCTAGCACACTGAAGGATGAGGACTACAAGAAGTTCTATCACACCCTTTATCCGATGCAGGACGACCCGTTGTTCTGGATTCATCTGAATGTAGACTTCCCATTCAATCTCACGGGTATTCTCTACTTCCCACGCATCAAGAGCAGCATCGACATGCAGCGCAACAAGATTCAGCTCTATTGCAACCAGGTGTTCGTAACCGACCAGGTAGAAGGCATTGTACCAGAATTCCTCACATTGCTTCATGGTGTAATCGATTCACCGGACATTCCGCTGAACGTAAGCCGAAGCTACCTTCAGAGCGACAGCAACGTGAAGAAGATTTCTACCTACATCACCAAGAAGGTAGCCGATCGTCTGAACTCTATCTTCAAGGAGAACCGCAAGGAGTTTGAAGAGAAATGGGATGATCTCAAGATCTTCATCAACTACGGAATGCTCTCTCAGGAAGATTTCTACGAGCGCGCAAAGGACTTCGCACTTCTGAAAGATGTTGAGGGCAAGTACTTTACTTTCGAGGAGTACAAGACGCTGATTAAGGACAATCAGACCGATAAGGACGGCAACCTGGTTTATCTCTATGCCAACAATAAGGAAGAGCAGTATTCTTATATCGAGGCTGCCAAGCAGAAGGGTTATTCTGTACTTCTGATGGAAGGTCAGCTCGATACGCCGATGGTAAACATGCTGGAGCAGAAGCTGGAGAAGAGCCGCTTTACACGTGTTGACGCCGACATCATCGACCGCCTCATCGTGAAGGAAGATGCTAAGAAGACCGATTTGAGCAAAGAACAGTCTGACAACTTGACAGAAGTATTCCGCTCTCAGATGCCTCAGCTTGACAAGACAGAATTCTTTGTTGAGATTCAGGCTTTGGGCGAACAGAACCAGCCAGTGCTCATCACTCAGAACGAGTACATGCGCCGTATGAAGGCGATGAGCCAGTTCCAGGCAGGCATGAACTTCTACGGTCAGATGCCAGACAGCTACAACATCGTACTGAACTCAGACCATGCTCTGGTAAAGAAGGTATTGGAAGATGCTGAGGCCAACACTGCTGAAACATTGAAGCCAATCCTTGCAGAAATCAAGGGTCAGGAAGCTCGCCTTGCCGTACTCCATCAGGAGCAGAACAAGAAGAAGCCTGAAGAGATTACCCAGCAGGAGAAGGATGATGTTCACAACACAGAGAAGGCCATCAGCGATGAGAAGGCTAAGCGCAACGAAATCATCTCGGGTTATGCTAAGAACAACAACATTGTTCACCAGCTCATCGACCTTGCCCTGCTTCAGAACGGTATGTTGAAAGGTGCTTCGCTCGACGCATTCCTCAAGAGAAGCGTTGACATGATTAAGTAATCCAACCTGTAAAAAGGTTTGAATTAAGAAATAAAACTTTGCGATGCGTAACATTTCATGTTACAAATTGTTTCTATCATATGTGCTAAATGTTTCAAAATGAACATTTAGCACATTTTTTTTCGCTTTCCTTTGGTGGCTTTCCTTTTTTTTATTACCTTTGCAATATCGATAAACGAAAAACATGATTAAAAAAATCGCCATCATGGAACAAACAAATTCAAATTACAGCATTATTGCTGATTATTACTCTGAACACTACAACGAGCTGAAGTTGTATGTCATGTCCCGTTCGCTTCCGGCAGACGAGGCTGAAGACATCGTGCAGAATACTTTTGTGCGATTACTTCGAGGCGATAAGATGATTACGCCTGTAACCTTACCTTGTTTTGTATACACCATTGCCAAGAATCTGATTATCGATTATTACCGGCGCAAGCATAAGATTGAGGAGTATGAACACTTCCTGGGAGCTAGCGACTGGATGGGAAGATATGATGTTGATGGCGAATCAGTTTTCTCTGCCCAGCAGACCAACGAGATTCTGGAGCGTGGCATTGCCCGGCTCACAGAGAAGAGAAGCAAGGTTTACCGCCTGAATCTCTTCGAAGGAATGCAGGTGAGCGAGATTGCCCAAAGTCTGAACCTCGGATATAAAGCGGCTGAGAATCGTCTGACTCTGGCTAGAAAAGAAATAAGAGATTATATGAAAAAAGAGTTGGCTAGTTAAAATGCTAGTCAACTCTTTCTGTTTATTCTTACTGCCTTGCTGAAAGGCAATTCTTAACTATTTTTTTAGTTTTCCTTAAACCCGATTACTCTTGTCAAACCTTTATCAAGATAAAAGGTTTGGGTTACTTCCTGCTTCTCGCCCTGATGGTTGGTCAGCTTGTATGTAGCCCTTAAATATAATAAGGTGTCGGGATAAGCTGCATCATTATAATTAATATTCTTCTTGACGTAAGGCAGTTTGCTGACATTTTGTCGCATCACCTTCATCTGGTCGAAACTGATCATGGCGGTAGGAGTGAGGCGGGAGAACCGCTCATAGCTGCAGTCCTGCTCAACGAGGTTTTCATTAAGAAAATCCTTGACAAGAGATTGAGCCTTGTGCTGATCGCCACACGAGGTGAACATCAGCACAAGTCCTGAAACCATGAAAAACATCATTTTCTTTATCATAGACATCTTCTTTTAATTAAGCCGCACTGCTTTTATTAAGCTCGTTGTTTTATTTAGCGAGCTTGCTTATTTAGCCACGCTGCGGAGAATCTCCAGCAAGTGATCCCAAACCATCTCTACAGTAGGAATGAGAAGAGCCTCGTCTGGGGTGTGAACATTGCGAAGGGTAGGACCGAAACTTACCATATCGAGCTCAGGATAACGCTCTGAGAAAAGACCACACTCCAAACCGGCATGAATACCCTTTACCAATGGCTTTTTGCCGAAGAGCTTTTCATAAGCCTTCACAGCCAGGTCGGTAAGCTCGCTGTTGGCGCGCATCTTCCAAGCTGGATACTTGTCGCCTACAGTTACCTCGGCGCCAGCCAGAAGGAAGGCTGCCTTTACGGTGTTGGTCATGTTCTCCAGATTGCTCATCACGTTACTTCGCTGAGAAGCTACGATGTTGATGCTGTTTTCATCGGTCATCACGCTTGCCACATTGCTTGAGGTTTCTACCATCCAGGCAATCGCCTCATCCTGACAGGTAGTAAGCGGACCGTTGTCTACAGCCTGGAGAGCCATTACGAACTTGTCAGCTACAGCTTTCTCGATGACAGGTGCAGCATCGGTGCTGCTCATATTGAACAGCATAGCCTGTTCGGTTACGTGGAATTCATCTTCTACTTCTGATGCAAAGATGTTCCAGTCGGCACGAACCTGTTCCTTATCAGCATTTTTGACGGCGAAAACAATCTTTCCGTCGCGAGGAATCGCATTGTGCATTTTGCCGCTGTTGAAGCTTACGAGGCGCAGACTTCCATCCAGTTTCTCATTTTCGAGGAAGAGGAAGCGGGCAAGAATCTTGATGGCATTGGCGCGCTTCTTGTTGATGTCATCGCCCGAGTGACCACCGTTGAGACCCTTCAGCGAAGCTTCCATGAAGAAATAACCCGCAGGAGCCTCTTCGCGTGAGAAGTGGAAAGTGGCATGGGTTGTCTGACCACCGGCGCAGGATACGAAGATTTCGCCCTCATCCTCTGAGTCAAGATTGATGAGCATCTTTCCGGTCATAAAGCCCGCCTTCATGCCGTGAGCACCGGTCAGTCCGGTTTCTTCATCACGTGTAAAGACGCACTCGATAGGACCATGCTCAATATCGTTGCTTGCCAGGATAGCCAGCTCGATGGCGCAGCCTATACCGTCGTCAGCACCCAATGTAGTGCCTTTTGCCTTAAGCCATTCTCCGTCTACGTAAGTCTGGATGGCGTCTTTGTGGAAATCGAAATCAACATCTACCAGTTTATCGCAAACCATGTCCATGTGGCTCTGCAGGATGATGGTTTCAGCATGCTCGTAGCCTGGAGTGGCAGCTTTACGGATGAGCACATTACCGGTTTCATCTACCAGCGTTTCGAGCTGATGAGCCTCTCCGAAAGATTTCAAAAACTCAATCATGTTCTCCTCGTGCTTGGAAGGACGAGGTATTTCGTTGATTTTTGCGAACTGCTCGAACACGAGAGCAGGCTTCAATTCACTTTTATTCATTTATTTTCTATTATTTTGTTTTGATAAAACATTTATTTCTGCTATTTTGTTTTGGTTATTCCCAAAAAAATAGTACCTTTGCACCCAAAAGTGCACTAAGGCACTGCAAAGGTAATAAAAATGATAAAATTAATGTTATTAAGCGTGTTAATAATTGCTATCTGCATGGCATTATTTTGCGTAAAGGTGATTTTTAAGAAGAACGGCAAGTTCTCTTCCCAGCATGTGCACGACAATCCGGGCTTGCGCAAGCAGGGCATTCATTGTGTGGTGGATCAGGACCGCGAGGCAAGGGAAGCCAACAAGGCTTATTAGAAAATAGTAATAATATAATATGATAGAAAAAATGAGAAAGAACATTTTGAGTTCAGTGGCAATTGCAGCTGTTGCTGCCCTGTCATTGGCATCATGCAACAAATCTCAGCCTCAGGTAGAGGCTAAGTCAGAGAGCAAGGCTCCTGCTGAATTGAAGATTGCTTATGTAGAGGTAGACTCTATCATGACTCAGTATACCTTTGCTAAGGAGTATTCTTCTATCTTGGAGAAGAAGGGTCAGAACATTCAGGCTACTATTGCGCAGAAGGGCCAGCAGCTTCAGGCAGCAGCAGCCAACTTCCAGCAGAAGATTCAGCAGAATGCTTACACCCGCGAGCAGGCTGAGGCTATCCAGGCTGGACTGCAGAAGCAGAACAACGACCTGCAGGGCTTGCAGCAGCGCTTGAGCAACGAGTTTGCTGCTGAGCAGGAGAAGTACAACAAGGCGCTCCACGACAGCATTGCCAACTATCTTGCCCGCTATAACAAGGACAAGAAGTACAGCATCATCTTCTCTAAGAGCGGCGATAATCTGCTCTATGCTGACAAGGCTTACGATATTACAAAAGAGGTGATTTCCGGCTTGAACAAGGCTTACAAGGGAAAGCTGAAGAAAGAGGAGGCTGCTCCTGCTAAAAAGTAAGAGAAATGCTTCGTAAGGAAAGATACGATTTTATATTGAATCATTTCAGAAGTGCGCTGCCGAATGTAACTACCGAGTTGCAGTTCGGTAGCGCATTTCAGCTTCTGGTGGCTACCTTGCTTTCTGCGCAATGTACCGACAAACGCATCAACATGGTTACGCCTGCTCTCTTTGCCCGTTATCCTGATGCGCAGCACATGGCACAAGCGAGCGAGGAAGATATTTATGAGTTGATCAGTTCGGTGAGTTATCCGAATGCCAAGGCGAAGCATCTTGCTGAAATGTCTCGCCAGCTGGTTGAGATGTTCGGAGGTGAGGTGCCTGAGGCTGCGGATGATTTGGAGAAGTTGGCAGGAGTGGGGCGCAAGACTGCGAATGTGATTCGTGCCGTATGGTTCGGTCATGCTACGATGGCGGTGGATACGCATGTTTACCGTGTGAGTCATCGTATGGGGTTGGTGCCGAAAACGGCAGATACGCCCCGAAAAGTAGAAGATTATCTGATGAAACACATTCCGGCTGAGGATATTCCGAATGCGCATCATTGGATTCTGCTGCATGGCAGATATATTTGCAAGAGTACGAAGCCGCTCTGCGATAAATGCTTTTTTAATGAATATTGCCCAAAACTATTAAAGGACAGTAAGCTTTAGGTAGATATTAGTGATTAATTGGTAGTGATTAGTTTGTTAATCACTAATCACTACCAATTAATCACTAATTAAAGTTTTATTGTTTTATTCAAGAGATAGTTATCCAGAATCACCATGGCAGCCATGGCTTCAACCACTGGCACGGCTCTTGGCAAAACGCAAGGATCATGACGGCCGCGGGCAGTCAGCATGGTGGCATTTCCTTCCAAATCTACCGTATTCTGCTCCATCAGCAGAGTAGCAATTGGCTTAAAGGCAACACGGAAATAGATGTCCTGACCATTGCTCAAACCGCCCTGTATTCCTCCGCTATGATTGCTCTTTGTTGTAATACGGGCAGCAACATCCTGATTCACAGCAGCATCAGCTGGCGTCTCTGCAGCATCAGCCTTCGGGATAAAGACATCATTCTGCTCACTTCCGCGGGCAGTAACTCCGGCAAATCCCTCACCATATTCAAAACCCTTCACGGCGTTAATGCCAAGCATGGCAGCACCCAGTTGGGCATGAAGCTTGCCAAATTCAGGCTCGCCCAATCCTACCGGGCAACCCTTGATGACGCAAGTGATGATTCCACCAATCGTATCGCCGTCGGCCTTAACCTGGGCGATGAGATCTTCCATCTCCTTCGCCTTCCGCTGGTCAGGACAGCGCACCGGATTATCTTCTATGGTGTTAAGGTCATACAGATGATAATCTTTCTCCAGCGCGATGCTGCCCACCTGCGATGTATAGGCCGTGATGCTGATGCCCAACTGTCGCAAGGCAAGTTTAGCCAAAGCTCCGCCTACGCATCGGGCAATGGTGATGCGGGCTGAAGAACGGCCGCCGCCACGATGATCGCGTACGCCATACTTCTCGTGATAGGTGAAATCTGCGTGAGAAGGGCGGAAGAGACAGCGCATGTTCTCATAGTCCTGAGAATGCTGGTTCTGGTTACGCACCTCAAAGCCGATAGGGGTTCCTGTTGATTTGCCTTCGAACACACCACTCAGAAACTCTACCTTGTCAGCTTCCTTTCTGGCCGTAGTGATGTGGCTCTGTCCTGGGCGTCGGCGGTTCAGCTCGCTCTGGATAAAGTCCATGTCGATTTCTATGCCTGCAGGAAATCCGTCAATAACGCCTCCTACAGCTATTCCATGACTCTCTCCAAACGTAGTGAGAGTGAAAAGATTGCCAAATGTATTCCTCATTACCTTAATATATTATAAAGGTGTTTATTACTTGTTGCAGCCGCCTTCGCAACCACCTTCACAACCACCTTCACAGTTGCCATCCTTGCAGTCGCCGCCGCAGTTGTCGCAGCCACCTGAGCAGCCGCCACCTTCGCCGCTGATCATCTGAGCCATCTTGGCAATCTCCTCAGCAGTAGCCTCGCGGCTCTCGAGAATCTGGCCGCAGAAGTTGAGCTTCAAGCCAGCCAATGGGTGGTTCAGGTCGCAGGTTACCTTTGTATCGCTGATGTTCTTCACGACTGCGTTGAAGTGGTTGCCATCCTCGTTCTGCAATGGGATGATAGCGCCTACCTGTACGTGCTGTGCATCAAACTGGCCGTTGATGGTAAAAATCTGCTTGTCGAGCTCCAGTACGCGCTCATCATAGTGCTGTCCGTAAGCCTGCTCTGGGTCCAGCTGGAAGTCGAACTCATCACCTTTAGCCAGGTCTACCACCTTCTCTTCGAAAGCTGGCAGGGTAACACCCATACCGCTGATGAAGATGAACGGACGCTCGTCGGTTGTGCGCTCGATGAGCATTTCCTCGCCATTGTCACCATTAGTTACATCATACAGTGCGTATGAAACTACAATAAACTTGTTTTTGTTGTTTGTTTCCATTTCTATATTTATTTTTTATTATTTCTTTTTCTTTTCTGAATGCTTACGCTCTTTACCATCTCCATGCGCTCCAGATAGATAGGGCGCCATTTGTCGATGATGTCCTGCAGACTTTTGCTCTTCTGCGAGAGTTCAGCATATTCCTCGCCGTCGGTCAGATTCTCTTTCTTGAGATCCAGCATTCGGGCGATGAGCTGCTTCTGGTGTTCCTCAGCCGCCTTGAGCTGGTTGCCCAGTTTCTCGAGACTTTCCATAAAGGCGAGTGCCTTGTCTATATGATTTTCCTGTACCATTTTGCTTGTTTTATAGGTTGAATCTTTTGCAAAGGTACAAATAATAATTGGTATAAACGAAGAAAAAGGGCTTTTTTTTTGATGATATTACAAAATGATAGAGAAAATGTAATATCTCTAACGTTCTGATGCCTATTTCGGTGTGTTGTTGTTGATTTAAGTCAAGAAATAGGCGGAAAACTGAAAATATCCCAAGAAATGTTTGCGCACACAGAGAAAAGTTCTTATCTTTGCAGCGTCTTAAAGAAAAAGACTATAGGATAATGTTTAACAGAGCCGGCGTCTACGGATGTGCAGGACTCACAAAGTAAAGAAAGGTAAAAAGATTATGAAGAAGATTATGGTATTAGCAGTAGCTATGTTTGCAATGGCAACAGCTACTTTCGCAGCAGAAGAGGAGACAAATGCAACAGCAGCTTACAACATGAATGTAAAGATGTCTAGCTTGGCAGATGCTTTGAGCTTGAACATCGACCAGGTAGAGGCTGTAGCTGATGTACACAAGAACTTCACCGCAGACATGATGAATGCTGCAACAGCAAAGGGTGAGGAACGTTCTGCAATGATTGACAAGGCAGTTTTGAAGGATCTCAAGTACATGCACGTTATCTTGAACAACAGTCAGTATCGTAAGTACGTGATGCTTCTCAACACAACCCTTATCAACCGTGGTTTGAAGTAATCATCTTTTTATATGAGAAAAATAAGAGAGAGATTTAAAATAAGAATCCCAGTCAAGGTTTTATCCTGACTGGGATTCTTTTTTGCTTTTGGGCCTTCAGTCCGTACTTAAACTATTTGCTAAACTTAGCTTCCTGATATGCGAAAGTTCAGTTAACTTGATAATCAGTCAATATCTATTAATTGGAAATGCTTGTTGAAGGTCAAATCCAATCCGTTAGCCAGTTCTACCTCGTATTCATTCTTGTTCATTTCTATCTTTTTCACCGATTGTCCTGCATAATTAGCCATCAGGTAATTCTTGATGGCTTGCGGAATCAGCTGGTCTGGCACGGTGGCCTGCTTGCAGTCAATCTCTGTAAGATTTCCCTTTTTGTCGAACTCCAGCTTCGTGCCATTCTGCAGAACCACGTCGTAGCTTCTGCTCACAACGCCCGACTCAATGGTAGCAAGCATCACCTTCTGACCATTGAAATGCTGGCTGAGTAAGGTCTGAGCCTTGGCAGGAAGTGCATTTACAGAGATAGGTTTGTCGTTGCCCGCATTCGCCACCATATTGCATGAAACCATGCAGCAGATGGCAATCATCAAAATTCGCAAAATTCTTTTCATACGCTACAAATTTTAAAATTATAATAACTAAGTTGTGATGAGTGCTTTAACGCCATCACTTAAGAATTAGACGCAAATCGTGCCTGAAGGTTTAACTCTATCTTCTTTGCTGAACTTTTGCATGTGCTTCAAGTACGGGCTGAAGACCCAAGTTTGGCTTAGAAAGCAGCATACTGCTTATCAGCTGTCTTTTGCAGCACCGTGCCAATGCTTCACGTTAGCGGAGAAAAAATCTTTCTGTTTCCATCAGATTATTTCAATTTACTCCTTTACGATTTCTTTTCCTGCTGCCTGCCAGCCAATAAAGCCGGAATCGAGTTCTATTACCTGATAGCCGTTCTTTGTCAATATAGCTGCGGCATTTTTGCTTCGCTTGCCGCTTCGGCAGTTCACGGCGATAGTCTTGCTTTTGGGAAGAGTGGCAGCGGCCTTCTGCTCGAAGTCTGATTTCAGTACGTCAATGTTGATTGCGCCCCGAATATGCCCATTGGCAAACTCCTCTGCGGTTCGTACGTCGAGACGGATTACTGCGGTGTCAGCGATGGCTTTCTCATAGTCATCTGCCGACAGACTCTTATAGCCCTTATTTTGCGCCTGACAAGAATACAGGCTTGATAGCATGGTTATAATGCTCATGATAAATATTTTCTTCATTCTCTAATCTTTTAATAATTATGCGCCTATAATCTAGGAGGATAAGCCATGCTCAACCCCCTACATTCTTGCAATATATCTGCAAAAATACAAAAAATATTCAGAAAGTTGATTATATGGATGGATTTTGTTGGCTGGGCGAACTCGATTTAACCTTATTTTATACGATAGAGGGATATTTTGATAATCTGAAATCCTTAATGACCGAAAATGACCGTGACCGAAAATGACCGCTCTCCTCATATTGAGGTGAGCGGTCGTTTTTGTTCTTTATCCCATGCAGCTCGTTACTCCGAGCGTAGTAGCGATAGCGGTCAGAATGCTGATGGCTATCTGAAGAATTGTTTTCCAAGTGTTCGCTTTCATCTTTTTAGTGTTTAAAGTTTAGTGTTTCATGTTTACTTTTTTGTGGGGCGAATAGGCTGGACTAGGGGCTAGCACCCTAGCCAGTCTATCCTTGGGCTATTCAAGGCCGTCGCCAGTTTCGCCAGTACCGCCGCCTGATTCTGAGCCTTGGCCATCGCTGCCGGTCTGACCGGTGTTTGAACCACCTGGGGTAGAACCGCCTGGCGTATTATCCGGAGTAGTTGGGGCGTTGAGGTCAACGTTGGTCTTACCCTCCTTAATCGCCTTGATAACGGCTGCCTGAGCGCTGCGGCTGGCTACGAGGTTGAACTCGGCGTCATCACGAAGGTTCTTGAACTCCTGACCTGGCTCCCACTGAACCTTTACGCCGGTGATATTCTGTGCGGTGAACTTGTCAGCATCCTCAGCACCCTTTGAGGTGAGAAGGAGAGAGAAGTCACCGAGATCGCCCAGACGGATTTTCTTGCCCTCAAGCAACATCTCACGCATGCAGTCTACGGCAATGTAGAGGATGGCGCTGATGTCAGCTCTTGAATAAACACTGCCATGAGAGGTGATGTGCTTGGCAAACTTCTCGATGGTCATGATGTCGGTGTACTGTGAGATGGCAAAAGCGTTCTGCTTCTCGGTCTTCACGAGTTCCAGGTCCTTTGGGTCAGGGGTCTTACCCTCCTTCTTTGCCTGGTTGATGCGTGACTTCGCCTGGTTGATTTCCAGAAGATTTGCGTTCACGCTACGCATTACGATGCTGTAATTAATCATAGTCGTTTGTAGTATGTTTAGAGTCCTTTGTTTTGCAACTCCCCAGAACGCCCCGTTCCTGCCGTTTTCGGGGTCTTCATTGATGACCGGCGCCTGCCATCATTTATGACCCGTGTTGGTCTTAATAGAAGACCCGAGCAAGGCACAAAAGGCTGTTCTTTCGATTGCCGGTGCAAAGATACAACATTTTTGGGCAGAATACAAGCTTTCACCCTAACTTTCTATGTGGGAAAAGCTATAAGTAGCTGTAATACAATAAGTTCTATTGATTTTTTATCTGAACTTTATTGCAGAAACAATCAGCAATGGGAAAGTAAGGATGAAAAACGAGCGTGTCATTAAGGGTCAGTGTCATTAAGGGTCATTTAGAAAAATGAAAGTGTCATTTTGAGCTATAGTATATATAAATATTTATTTATATATATACTATAGGGATTTTTCTCCCCCCGAAAATGAAAATGACCCTTAATGACCTTGACCCTTAATGACACTCTTGATGATTTCATATTTATAAAAATGATAGGGGCGTAAGTGCTATTTAATGTATTGGTTATAAGGTAGTTATGTCTATGTTGTTGTATGCGTACTCTAACTTTTTTGTATAACAAAAATCAACATGTTAAGTCTAAATTATAAGCTGTTGTACTGCTTAATTCTACTACTTTATCTTTCCTTTATTGTCGATTTTTGTCAAAAATACCTACCTTCTGAGCGCATTTTAGGATCTGAGGAGGGGCATTTTTCACTCCTAGAAGAGGGCTAAACATCTTCCAAAACCTCTTTTTTTGCATTTTATCTTCTGAAAATGCAAAAAACTGCTGATTTTCGCATCATTTCATTTCCTGCTCATAAGAGTAAGGAAGATTTACATCTTTCTGAAGTTTTATATGTAGTTCAGATATTAACTAGCGACTTCAAAACTCCTTGTTTAGTGCAGAATCCTAGTTAATGACATTATCCTATTGTATGGTAATCATTATTTACATAATCTGCTTTTTCCCATTTCGCTTTCTAAGGGGTTAAAATCCCTTTAGAAAGTCTTTTTTCTACATTTTTGTGTTAATATTTATAATAAAATGTAGATGTTTCGCAATTATTTTGTACCTTTGAAGGCAATTCTGCTATAAAAAGCAGGCTATAAATATAAAATTTAATATATAAGGAAATGACAGAACAGCAAAAACAAGCAATTATAGAAAGTGGAAAGCAATATTTCCGTTCTATTATCATTCCTAATCATTTGAAGAATCTGAATAAGCTTCATTTGAGTAGCTTTGATATAAATCCGTTTCTAATCAACTATCTTGCAGCATTCATAAAGGAAGATTCTCAAATTATTGGTTTTGCTAAGGCTTTAGTTTATCCATATATATTTGATAAGGTTATTGATGCAAGTAGCGAACAAGATGTTCAGTCATTAGTTTCCCTGCTTCAGGAAGTTACCGGAGGAGCATCCAGTTTTGATGGTATTGATTTCGTTTTTGTTGATGCTGTTGATGGTCGCCGTAAATTCTGTCAGTTCAAGGCAGGAGTTAAAACGATAAACAAGGATGATATTGCCTCTATTCTCTGTCATTTCAAACCTCTTATAAGCCAGCCAAGTTTAGACTTACAGTTTGAGGATCTCGTAGTTGGAGTTTTATATGGTGAGAAAGATAATCTTTCTGATTATTATAAGGCGATAGCTACACATTATCCAGTGTTGTGCGGTTCTGATTTTTGGCAGCATCTTACGGGAGATAAGAACTTTTATGCTCGCCTGCTCAAGGCAATGGGAGAAGTTCTTGATGAAGGAGATTTTGATGGGAGCGAACTCATACAGAAACCAGTAGAGGAGATAGCAGAAGAAATCAGGCAGATATGTGCAAGGGGAATCTGATCATTCCGTTGAATAATGTGATAAAATTACCCACTTTCTCTTTTTTTGTGTTAACATATATAATAAAATGTAGTTATTTCGTTTTTATTTTGTAACTTTGGGACAATTTTGCATTTAATGTGCAAATAAAATAATAAAAATATGATAGAGCAGATAAAAAATAATCAAAAATATGCTTCAAAAGCATCGTGTGATTTTGAAGAAATGAAATGTGTAGATCCTGATAGTCTCAGATTTGCGCAAAAGGAATCTGATGGAGTTTGGCAATTCTGTCAGATTACCAATATTTTGATAAATAGCATATTTGAGGGGAATCCTGAAGGGTTGATAGCTGCTTGTAAGCATAATAAAATAGTTAATGGTGTTGATGTTTTAGTAGAACTGAATAAGTCTTATTCGATGATTTCGTCTACAGTAAATCTTGCGGATGAAGACAAAAGCACCTTAGAAGAATATAAAAAGGAATTTGGAAGTGCATCAAAAGAAGACTTGGAATATCTGTGTTGTGAGCATATTTTTCTAGAGGATTCTGAAGAAAGTTTTGCTGAGAATTTATTTGAGCAGAATTTTATGTAATAACTTAAGAATAAATAATTATGGATACAATTATAATAGGACAAGGATATAATCTTGAAGATAATTCATCTGTTGGAGAAGAACTGATAGGATTGTTTAAGTCTCGTAGATTTTCTACGTTTACATGTCTTGTTGCATTTGCAAGTTATAGAGGTGTTAGTGCTTTGAGTGGAGAAATTCTCAAAGCTAAAGCTAGTGGTGTCAATATTAAAGTAATTCTTGGTGTTGATCAAAAAGGAACGTCTAAGGAGGCTTTAGAAGAGGTTCTTTCTTGGGGGGTAGATTCAAAAATCTATCACACTAATGATTCTAATATTTTTCATCCTAAAGTATATTTGTTCGAAAATGAAGATATTTTTGCACTGATAGTTGGATCAAATAATCTTACGATACCAGGATTAGTGCAGAATGTAGAATGTTCATTAATGATAAAGGATATTAAAAGTAATCCGGTTTTGGCTAAATTTTATGACTACTGGGGTGGAATCTTAAATGGGACAGAAGTTAATCTTTATCCTATTTCGCAAGAATTGATAGATGCTCTTTATAATGATAAAATAATCACTCTTGAGTCCGAACGTGAAGCACGATATGATAAAGGAGAAGATGAGTCTCCTAACGATGGAGTTGAAAAGAAAATCACGTTTCTAAAAAAGGGTGTTCAGCAGTTACCGAAGGGATTAACTCCTAAACGTAAACAAAGAAAAATCAAAGTAAAGGTTAGGCATGAAACATCAAGTTCTTATAAGCAAACACAGGAGGAACGCAATATCGGAGAACAGGTACTTATTGCTGAGATTGGAGGTGGTCCCCGTTGGAAACAGGTGAATTTTCCTATAAAAATATTTGAGGAATTCTTCGGGGCAGAACGTGGTAATAATAGTTATAAAATTGAACTTATGAATATAGAACAAGACGGTACCTTGGGTAGTGTTGAAATAAGGCAGGCCGTAACTGTAAGGAGTAATAATTTCCGGTTTGAGATAAAATGCAAAGAAACTGATAGGAAATATCCAGAAAATGGCAAACGTCCTATAGGCTTGTTTATAAAGCTTGGCGATGCTGAATTTTTGTACCAGGTTCTGATGCCAGATTATCCTGCTTATGTCAAAATTAGGAATTATCTGACGCTTGAAGCGAAATCTAAGCGCGCAAATGAATTAAAACGTGTTATTGCTGATGTAGAGGCTATACATGCACTCTACCCTGAACTTATTATATAAATATGGAATACAATTTTAGAACGTTAAATTATTTAGGTAGTAAGTTCCGCCTTCTTGATTTCATTGAGGAAAATATTCTCAATGTGACAAAGGAAGGCGAGGGAGTCTGTGATTTATTTGCAGGCTCTGGCTGTGTTTCATATAAGCTATCAAATCATTTTTCTGTATTATCTTGTGATATTCAGAAGTATTCTCAAATCATAAGCAATGCTATATTAAAGAAATATTCGATAACGGAAGAAGAAATTGATATTTTTATTTCTCTTGTATGTAATGATAGTAAACTGCTCGATAGTTTTTCTCCACTTATTAAGATTGAAGAGCAAGCAATTGAGTTGAAAAATCTGGAAATGCTTACAGAGATTTTGGAAAATGGCTCTGTTGAAGTTTATCATATAGAGGAGAGAAGAACTTCATTGTGTATTCCTCTTCAAGAGGTTTATTCTAATCTTGAGAGAAATGGATTGTTGAATGAGAAGTCTTTGATAAGTCGTTATTATGGAGGGGTCTATTTTTCATATCGTCAAGCAGTGTGGATTGATATGATACTTGAAGTTATAAATGAACATGTTGCCCAAGATAAACGTGACTTGTATCTAGCAGCGTTACTAAGTACTGCAAGTGATATAGTAGATACTGTAGGTAAGCATTTTGCCCAACCAATAAAAGCTAGGGATTCAAAAGGTAATATCAAAAAGACAGTGTACAATAAAGCTGTAAAAGACAAGACCATAGGTGTGTTGGATTTATATAAAGAATGGTTTTTTCGTTATTTGACCTTACCTAGATCCGAACATGATTATTGTGCGATGCAAGGAGATTATCTAGAATGTTTACGAAGATTGCCCAATACTGTAAGAACTGTATATGCAGATCCTCCTTATACGCGAGATCATTATAGCAGATTCTATCATGTGTTGGAAACTATCACGCTTAGAGATTCGCCAGAGTTATCTACTACAAATATTCATGGTGAGACGCATATTAGTAATGGTATTTATCGAAAGGATAGACATCAATCACCGTTTTGTATAAAGAGTAAGGCTCCAGAAGCATTCCGTAGTATGTTTGAGATAATATCAAAAGGAGAAAGAAATCTCTTACTTTCGTATTCACCATATGATGAAACGAAAAAAACACACCCACGGGTGGTTACAATGCAGGAACTTATAACATGGGCTAAGGAATATTTCTTACATGTTCATGTGGTTTCTGCTGGTGTGTTTAAGCATAACAAGTTAAATTCGTCAGAGCATTTTCTAGATGCTTCTGATGAGGCTGAAGTTCTCATAGTTTGTACAAATAAATAAAATGAAGCCAAATATCAAATTCATATATGAAGCAAATTCCTCAATGGGTACATCCGATAGTAAAAATATACTCATTAAGGGAAATAATAAGGATATCTTGCCAGAACTCGTAGGAGAGTTTGGCGGAAAGGTGAAGTGTGTCTATATAGACCCTCCTTATAACAATGGAGATTCGTATCATTACTATAATGATAATATCTCTGAGACAAGCTGGCTCAAAGATATTAGTTATGTTTTAATGTATCTTAAGATGCTGCTTACAAAAGATGGCAGTATATGGATTTCGATTGACGATAGCGAAATGGCATACTTGAAGGTTGCGGCAGATAAGGTATTGGGGCGAGAAAATTTTGCTGGAACTATTGTGTGGCAGCAGCGCAAGACAAGAGAAAATAGAGCCGTTTTTTCTTGTAATCATGAGTATATATTGGTGTATGCAAAAGATATAAAGAAATTTAAGAAATCTAGAAACTTACTACCCGTTGGAGAAGACTTTATTAATAGCAAATATAAAAACCCCGATAATGACCCCCGCGGACCATGGCAATCTATAAGTGCTAGCGTCCAAGCGGGACATGCTGTTCCTAGTCAGTTCTATACAATAGTTTCGCCTGCAGGAATTGAGTTTAATCCTCCTAAAGGGAGATGTTGGGCATATAACGAAGAACGTATGAAAAAAGAAATTGCTAATGGAAACATCTGGTTCGGGTTAGAGGGATTGAATGCTCCACGAATAAAAAAATTTCTTTCTACAGCTAAAATAGGTTTAACTCCGCAAACATTATGGGCTGGTGATGATTTTGGGACAACTGATAGTGCCAAAAAGCATTTATTGTCATTGTTTCCACATCAGGAAAAAGTTTTTGATACTCCTAAACCTGAGGAGTTGATTAGGCAAATTCTCGAAATAGCAACCAATGAAGGTGATTTGGTATTAGATAGTTATCTTGGCTCAGGAACGACACTGGCAGTAGCTCACAAACTCAAAAGAAACTATATCGGTATAGAGATTGGCGAGCAAATGACGGAATTGGTTGTTAATCGTTTAAAAAGTGTAATAATGGGAGAAAAGGGTGGAATATCAGATATCTCTAATTGGCAAGGTGGAGGTGATTTTGCATACTTTATCTTTGATAAGACGCAGGAAAAGAAGTTGACACAAGTTCCTGTTAGATTAAAAAAGAAGGTTGAGTATCATCAATTAGATTTTTTCTCATTGTTTGAAAAATACGGTGATGAACCTATTACTGACAATAGTATGGTGCACGATGATATTAATTGGGAGAAATATGGTGGAAAGCCGCAGCAGGCAGCTATGGTGGAAGAAACCAAGAATGTACTCATTTCGCTGGTAAAGAAAGACAACGAGAAGATGTTTCTTGACGGCTCTGCCACCATCTACTATACAGGCAAGAAGTTCCCTACATCGGTGGCTCTCAACAAGCTTTTCTACTTTATGCCTTATATTAAGGGCAAGGGTGTGCGTGACCTCTTCCTTATCAGAATAGCACGACTCGGCTATCGCAAGGAGGGAACACCGGAAGAAGATAAAAACGATCTCCGACTGGTATTTGAGGTGCAGTTCGTAAATCAGCTCTTTGATGACTACAAGCCTGTGGAATTGAAGATCTGGCGAACTTTTACGGATACTACCATAGGTAAACTTATCAAGCAGGCTTATGCTTAGCGCAGTTTTACTTCTATATATAATAATGGATTATACTCTAAAAGCAGATTAGGCTTATAAAGAGTTTGGCACAAGAAAGAGTCAAGAGAATTATAATTTTAGTTTAGTAAAAGTTATATTCTCTTGACTATTTAATACTTATTGAAGCAATCTTATAATGATTACTTCAAAACTCAGACTAAAATAAGAAAAATATGGATGATTATGAACTGCTATTATGTCAAAACGAAAACAAGAGGTTGCGTGGCATAATAGAAAGACTTGAAGATAAAGTGCGTGACTCTTCAATAAGATTTGCAACATATTGTGCTGATTATGAAGCTAAAATAGCTCAACTGAAGGGCAGGTATATTATTAAAGAGTTAGATAACTATAAAAGTGCTTACCACTATATAAATGATCAGTATAGAACTTTGATTAAAACACAAGAAGAACTGACAAAATATATAGAATCATCTCTTAGATTGTTAGAAATAGAACAGTCTAAATATAAGGATTATATTGCCGCATCTAAAAGAGGATTGTTACAGCCTGTATTTCTTATCGAAGCATCTAAAGCAATAGACTTTTTGAACCTATTAAATGCTAAATTAAATGCATTTAAAGAATATCCTATAGCAGAAGAACTTGATAAGATGTTGAAAAAAAATGCAGAAGAAAAAGATGCAGGAGTTACGGGCTTCCGTAGCCTAATAAATCCACGATACAAGGCAGAGGAATTTCTAAAAGAACTACACAAGCTTATTGATGGACATAAGTGTAAGGAACATGTTCCTTATATTCTTATCTTATTGGAAGAAAAAGCTCTTAGTAGAAAACCAACATGGAAGGAGATGCGGGAAGAATTTAAAGATATAGGAGCATCATCTAATTCCAATTACTGTAAGTTTATGAAATTCAAACTCACACCTGTAAAAACAGGCGAATGCTTTGATGAAGAAGAGGTTTTGAGCAAGCGTTCTATCATAGAAGATATTCTTGAGAAGTATAATACTCATTTCATATCTGATTTCCCGTTTTAACGGACTCTAGCGGACAACTTTTCTGTCCGTCCGTTTTCTTTGGTATTCCCAATACCTTATTGTATTTTTGCACTCGACAAAAGATGTCGGGTGCTTTTTTTTACACTTAAGTTAATAACCTGAGCGGAGGCGGGGAACCTCACAACGTGATTGAAGATGGCCATCGGGAATCCACGGCTTCTCTCGCAAACCGATCAGGAATCATGGCAGATAATAAGAAGCATGAGAAAACGGCGCTGGGCATTGCCTATGCTGCCGTAGTGGAACTGGGCTATACGCATAGCCAGCTGGTAAAGCTCAATGAGGGCGTAAACTTTCCTACTCTGAGAAGTATCAGAGACGGGAAGGAACTGAAGAAAGCAACGGAACGATTCTATCTGAAACTTTTCTTTGATTTGATGAATGAGGAATATGAGCAACGAATGGCCAGTGGTGGAGTAGGAGCCTGCAGCCTGCTCATCGTGATGAAAAACATTCTTGAAGCTGAGTTGAAATAGGCTGGAATGAAAGGCTGAAAGCAATCAGAAAACAGTCAGGAAATAGGCTCGAAAAGAAAAGTGGTGAAAAGATGAGGGGGCATTCTTTCACCAAGTATTCCAGCGCATTCAAAGACTTCTTATCTTTGCACCAGCTTTCAGCAAGATCGGAGTTGGAACTAATGAGCCTTGAAAGGAAGGCGAGGTCTTGCAGTTAATAGATTATGAACATACTAACGAGAGTGGTGCAGCAGGGCGAGGCGTTCGCTGTGCAGAGTCAGAAAAGTGAGAACGGACAGATGATGAAATGCAACATCGTTCTCCAGGAGATGGGCGGCAAGTATGAGAACCAGTATGCTGCGGCAATGCTTGGCAATATGGCGCAATGTAAGTATGCTCCGGGCGAGCTGGTGGCGGTTACGCTCCGCTTCACTACCCATGAGCACAATGGTCAGGTTTATCAGGATATTCTGGTTACGGACATTGAAAAGGTAAAAGGGTAAAAAAGTAAAAAGGTAAAAGGGAGGCTTCGCTTGGAGACTTATTGCGGAGATTCTTAGTTATTAACTGAGTTGAAACTGAGGAGGATTTTCCATGGTAAAGCGCGCAACAATCCGGATGTTTCTTCTCCTAAAATTCAATTCAGATTATGGTTAAGAAAGTAAACAAGGTTCAGAACAATGCTCAGAATAATGTTCAGAACCAGCAGGTGAATAATAATGACTGCCAGCATGTGCAGTTGGGTGGAATGGCTTACTATGATGCTAAGCAGTATTTCCTCTTCAGTCCTCAGGAATCGGGGGTGAATAAGGTTCCTCGATTCCGTTCGATGGGCGTGGCTCAGCAAATGCCTGACGGAACATTTGATTTCGTGGTTCAGCACCGCCTCAGAACTCAGTCGGAACTGATTAAGAAACTGGCGCACGGTCGTGTGAGCAAGACCAAGGACGGTGCTGTTCAGCTTACCTTGAAGGTGTTCTGTCATGAGGGAATCAACATCTCCCAAACGCTGGCTGTTGAGGCAGCTGAAGGTGCTGATGCGGTAGTGGATTACCAACTGAAACATTAGGATTTTGTATTCAACTTAAAACGATAAGTAGAAACAGATAGATGAGTTGTTATTTAATTAAGGTGGAGAATGGGCACAAGGTTGCCCGCTCCATCACCTCGGAAGAGGAGTATAAGCAGCTGCGTGGAAGCAATGAGCAGAAGGCGAATCTTCGACTGGCTCGTGCCGGAAACGATGCTGCGAAACGGAGACTGGTGCAGTTTAATTACTCCGGCCATTATCCGCAAGGCGTGGTGAAGGGAATGAAACTGCCAAGCGGTGCTTTCGGATTTGATATGGATGAGCCGGAGGCTTTTGCCAAGGCTGCCAAACTGCTGCTGAAGGAACCGGACAAGTACGGATTGCTGATGCTGGAACGCAGTGCAAGACAAGGCGGTCATGCGGTGTTTGAACGTGAAAAGGGCAAGACGGTTCTGGAGAATCAGGTACGAATTGCTACGATGCTCAAGTGCGAAATGGATACTTCGGCTCACGACATTAACCGGGTTTACTTCACTACAACATCGGATGGAGAAGATCTGCTCTTCCTTTCGCCACGGCTCTTCAAGGATGAATACGATGAGGCTGCCGTGGCAGCTGAAGGGAAGGTCCTGGAAGAGCGTGAAAGATACGGACAGGAGGAACTGCCGGAAGGAGCGCACAAGGCAAACAAGCATTATGAGCCTTGGAAAGAAGAATTCAAAAAGGATTCTCAAGGGGTTTTTAAGGGTCAGGAATTTAAGAATTCGAGAAATTCTACTTCTGCTACTTCAGCCTCTGCTGCTTCAACTTCTTCTACTGCGTCAACTACTGCTGCTTCAACTACTTCTGCTGCTCAGGACAATTATCTCGGGATTCCTTATGGAGAAATCATTAAGAAGTGGTGGCAACTGTATAATGATGGGCAGGAGCCGATGCGCTCCAACCGCAATACGCTGACCTTTGAGCTGGCTGTGAATCTGCGCCACATCTGTGGTTTTGACCGCAATCTGCTGGCTCAGATTATTCCCTGCTACGATGGGTTTCCCGAACAGGAAAAGATGGCTTGCATCAACTCGGCATTGAACGAGAAAATCACGCAAATGCCTAAGCGACTGAAGGATGTGCTCTCTGCCATCCGTCAGGAACGAATGAAGCAGGGAAATGCGGGTGGTGGTTCGGCGACTGACAATGAGGCGCTGGTAAATGCGCTGGACGAGGCTAACGCCAAGGACGATCTGTTCTATTATAATGCGCTGCCTAAGTTGCCGCAAGGCATTCGGGATTCCGTCAGCGCAGTGGGTCCGGCACTGGCACTGCCTGTAATCACAGCCATCTGTCCTGCCATCGGAATGCTCGCAACGGGCGTGAAGGTTTCCGTTCACGGGAAGATGAACTCGCTGAACCTCATCTCCTACATCGCCGGAGATTTTGCATCTGGCAAGGGTAGTATTGACCCCGTGATTGACGCATGGACTTCGGAAGTGAAGGAAATGGACAAAATGTATCAGCAGAAGGAGGATGAATGGCGAGCCAAGAAACGTGCAGCCAAGAACAAGAAGGAGCAGCCGGAAGAGCCGAAACTGCCGGTAAGATGCTTGACACTGAACAATACGGTGGCGAATCTGGCTGAACGACTGGCGAACACGGAAGGCAAGCATGCCTTCTCGTTTACTCCGGAAGCTGACACCGTAGCGCAGAAGTGGAAATCGGCAATGAGCGACTTTTCAGTCATGTTGAGACAGGCTTACGACGGAACAAGCTATGAGCGTGAAGCTAGAAGTGCAGATGCAGTGAATGTTCATATAGACAGACTGTTATGGAACGTAGTGATGTGTGGAACGCCTGATGCGCTCTATCGAGTGGTAAGCAATTATACGGATGGTTTCCAAAGCCGTATCATCGTGGCAAAAACGCCCGATAATACCTTCACTCCACTTTCTGACAACATGTATGTAATGAACGAACGTCAGCGCGACCGCATTATTCAGATAGCTCATCTGCTGCCGCTGATGTCGGGTGAGGTAGTGCTGCCGAAGCTGGAGGAAAAGGGTAGAAAATGGCTGGAACAGATAAGACTGGAAACGATGAAAAATGACGACAAGGTGAAAGCCCGCCAGCGTTTCCGTATCTGTCCAACCACGATGAGAATGATGACCTGCATCATGCTCTGCAAGGTTCTGGAAACGCTGATTCAGAAGCATGGTTTCAATGGAGCCGAGAAACAGTTGAAGGAGTCACCTGATTTGTGGAAGGAAATGCTCGTAAAGACGCAGACACCAACCATGCTGAATGTCTTTGATGTACTGGCAGACTATCAGTTGGATAATGCGCTTTACTTCTTTCGTAGCCGAATAGAAGATGCTTTCTCATCCAAGAATTATTGCAGTCAGTCTGCTTACGACAGAAGTCGCAGAGGTAAGAATGATTCCATCTTTGAGCGGCTGGACGTAACCTTCACCTTCGAACAGGCAGAGCAGCAGAGCATTGCACTTAAGGGAGCAAGTGCCACCCATGAGACGGTAAAACAGATGCTAAAGAACTGGAAACGTCAGGGTTTAATCTGTGTATTACCTGACATGCGCTATCAGAAAGTTTCTCCTACAGTCTAAAGAGGGTGTCATTAAGGGTCAAGGTCATTAAGGGTCATTAAGTTTTTCGGTTCTTAAATCAGCCTTAATGGCCGGCCTTGATCCAATTATTCATTATCAATTATTAATTGTAAATTATCATGAACATCAATATATTCCGCCGTCGCTTCACTCCATGGAGTGTGGATGGCACAATGGTTATAGGTGGCAAGATTTTCTGCGACACCTTAGAACGTCCTAACCGTCATTTGCCAGCAGGACGTTATAAGATTTCTCTCATTCCTACCAAGCAAAAGAAGGTGTCGGAGACAAAGAAGAAAAATAAGTATGAAAGAGGAAAATATGAAATTGTTATCAAGCCTGTTATTCTGTTAAGATCCAATTACGTGCCTCGTACTGTTAGGCGCAGAGCTCGCTTCGTGCCTGGCAACGGTCCGCTACGTCTGAGAAACAAGAGTATCATTCTGGGCAAGTCTCATTATACCGGAATCGTTACGCAATCAGAAGAATGCTATAATGAATTTTGCCAGTTGTTGGATGAAGAATTCAAGAGGATGAAGAAAAAGCATCTACCGTGCAGAATCAATCTGTTTATCAGGGATTGGGGTGTTGACGAAATCCCCTTCAATTATCTGCTTATTTTTCAATAATTAATATTCAATATCATGCGTAAGATAAAGGAAATCATCATTCATTGCAGTGCGACCAAGGAAGGTCGCAACTTCACCGTAGCGGATATTGACCGCTGGCACCGGGAGCGCGGAATGCGCTGCATAGGTTATCATTTCGTGATTTATCGTGACGGCAGCATTCATGTAGGCCGTGCGATAGAGGAGGTCGGCGCCCATTGCAAGGGCCATAATTCCATCAGTATAGGCATTTGCTACATCGGCGGCTTATCAAAGAAAGGTAAGCCGAAGGATACAAGAACCCGAGAACAGAAAGCGGCAATGCGCTCGCTCATCGAGCAGCTGAAGGAGGAATATCCATTAGCCACGATTCATGGGCATAATGAATTTGCCAACAAAGCCTGTCCCTGCTTTGATGTAAAGAAGGAGTGGGGGAAGGAGTAGACACAAAAATAGCGGATCTGTCACAGACCCGCTATTTCCTATCATATTAATTTTTTAAAAAATTTTATTGGAAAATTTATTGTCTTATACAATGCCCTGAGCCATCATAGCCTTAGCTACCTTCAGGAAGCCGGCTACGTTTGCACCCTTTACGTAATTTATGTAACCGTCTGGCTCTGTACCATACTTCACGCAGTTAGCGTGAATATCGTTCATGATGTCGTGGAGCTTAGCATCAACCTCCTCACGAGACCACTTCAGACGCTCTGAGTTCTGGCTCATCTCAAGACCTGATACTGCAACACCACCTGCGTTGGCTGCCTTACCTGGAGAGTAGAGAATCTTAGCATCCTGGAATACCTTGATAGCCTCTGGAGTAGAAGGCATGTTAGCACCCTCGCTTACTGCGATTACGCCGTTGGCGATGAGAGCCTTGGCTGCCTCCTCGTTGATTTCGTTCTGAGTAGCTGATGGGAGAGCGATGTCTGCCTTCTCAAACCAAGGCTTAGCACCTGCAACATATTTTACACCATACTTCTCTGCATATTCCTTGATACGGCCACGCTCGACGTTCTTGAGCTCCATGATGTAATCGAGCTTCTCGCGGTCGATTCCGTCTGGGTCGTAGATGTAACCGTCTGAATCTGAACATGTAACTGGCTTAGCACCCAACTGGAGCAACTTCTCCATAGTGTACTGGGCTACATTACCTGAACCTGAAACCAAAACTGTCTTGCCCTTGATGTCAATACCCTTGGTAGCGAGCATGTTGCAGAGGAAGTATACGTTACCGTAACCTGTAGCCTCAGGACGAATCAATGAACCGCCGAACTCCTGACCCTTACCGGTCAAGACGCCCTGGAACTGGTGTGTCAACTTCTTGTACATTCCGAAGAGGTAACCTACCTCACGGCCACCTACACCGATATCACCAGCTGGAACATCCTCGTCTGGACCCATGTGACGATAAAGTTCTGTCATGAAAGCCTGGCAGAAACGCATTACCTCGTTGTTGCTCTTGCCACGTGGAGAGAAGTCAGAACCACCCTTAGCACCACCCATTGGGAGAGTAGTAAGAGAGTTTTTGAATGTCTGCTCGAAAGCCAAGAACTTCAAAATACCCAAGTTTACTGACTTGTGGTAGCGAAGACCTCCCTTGTAAGGGCCAATCGCGTTGTTGTGCTGAACGCGGTAACCCATGTTAGTCTGTACGTTGCCCTTATCATCTACCCAAGATACGCGGAACTGGATGATGCGGTCTGGAATGCAGAGACGCTCGATGAGGTTTGCCTTCTCAAACTCTGGGTGCTTGTTGTACTCTTCCTCGATAGTACCGAGTACCTGACTAACTGCCTGAATGTACTCAGGCTCGTTTGGGAATCTTCTTTGGAGATTCGCGATGACTTCTGATGCTTTCATAATCTTTAATCTTTTATTGAGTTTAAATTCTTATTTTTTATTTCTGGTTGCAAAGATACATGTTTTTCTCGAAAACACCAACAAAAAGAAAGAAAAAATGAAGAAAAAGTAGAAAAAAGTTATTTTTTAACATTCTTAACCTCGATTTGTAGCGCTTTTGTGTACGCACACCTTATTATATAAGAGACATTTTTCGGGGTTTAAGCCTTTATCCCGTTTTAGGGAATCTTGCATTCTGACGACTTCTGTTTATCTATCCTGCGCCATAGGGCATAAATGAGCAGGATGATAGCGTAGAGGCCGATTACCTGAGGCAGACTGATTCTTACGTTTTCGATGCTTGCTCCAGGCAGCATGCTGATCAGTTTTATGGCTGTATTCAAAAACTGGGTGATGCTGGTCAGGGCGCCTGATGTAAGGCTGATGAGTGGGGCGGCAACTGGTGCTATGGGCGCCCATAACGTGAGTGGGGAGAACAGGATTAATGCTGCCCCAAGATATAGGATGAGGGTTGCTGCGGGAATGGCGATGTAATTGGTGAGAAGTGAATAGCACGATATTCTGCCGAAGGTGTAGACGATGACCGGAAGGGTTCCTATCTGGGCTGCCAGTGAAACGCAAAGGAGTCCCCATGCCCAACGGATGAAACGGCTGCGGATGGGGAGGAGGGTGTAAAGGGGTGTGAAGAACAACAGAATGGAGGCTACGGCCAGGAACGAAAGCTGGAAACTCAACTCGAAAAGATAGAGCGGACTGATGAAGAGCATAAATATATAAGCTGAGGATAAAGTGTTGAGCGGCAGACCGGTACGATGGAAAGCTAAGCTTAAGCTGTAGGCTGAAAGCATGATGGCTGCACGGACTGCACTTGCCGGCAATCCTATGAGAAAAACGTAGGTCCAGATGGAGATGAGAGACAGGATGATGGTGTAAACTGAGTACTTTCTGCCGCCTAGCAGAAAGATGAAAAGCTGGAAGATAATGCCTATATGAAGTCCGCTTACTGCCAAGATGTGACTGGCTCCGGAAATGGAGTAACTGTTTCGGGTGTTCGAGTCGAGTGCGCTCTTGTCGCCCAGCGCCATGGCTGCGATGACTGCATAGTCTTGCTGTTTTACGTGAAGGGAAACCAGTTTGCTTTCAATATTGCTTTTATAGCGTTCGGTATTGATTTTTGCCCGTGTGAGGTAAGACAGTTCCTGCCAGTTTTTCAGTTGTGTAGAGGCTTGGGAATCAGCTATTTGCTTACAGGTAAGAAAAGCCCCAAGGCTCAGGATGCATAAATGAATCATCACGCATTGGGAATAGATGAGAAACTGGTGGCTCCTGCTGAAGTAAGCTTTTTTACTTAAAAACTTAGTAAGGAAAAAGATGATGCTGCTAAGGGCGCATGAAATGATGGAGATGATGAGCCAGAAGCGCATATTGAAATCATCATAGCCCCATTTGGCTATGATGATTCCGATCGTCAGTGTGAGGCTGATGGTCATGAGCGGGGTGAGGGGTAGCGCTTTCATCATTCCTCTTTTCTTTTAAAAGATAATTTATTTCCTATTTCTTGAATCCGAAGATGCGCTTGATGAATTTCTTCACAGCGTTTTCTTGCTTCTGTGGATTTACGATAGGGGTGTGCTTGCGTGCAGCCGGCTTGTCGCCCTTTTTCTGGGCTACGCCTCTGCCACGGCCGTTGCTGCCTGGGCGAACATTGTTCTCGGTGCCTGGGCGCTGCTGGTTGCTGTTATTGCTGTTATTGCGGCGCTTCTGGCTGTTGCTGTTCTTTGGCTGCTCGCCTGGCTGGGCTGGCTTTCTGTTCTGCTGCTTTGCGTTCTGCTGCTTGTTGCCCTGCTGTGGCTGCTGCTTTGCGTTCTGCTGCTTGTTACCCTGCTGAGGCTGCTGTTCGTTGCTGCGTGGTGCTTTTTCCTGACGCTCGTTTGGCTTGTTTGGCTTGCGCTTGTGAGAAGTCTGGTCGCGGTCTTTCTGTCGGCGGTTCTTGGCACTGTTCTTTCCGGCCTCGCCGTTTTTGCCGTTACCGCGTCTGTTGTTTCTTCCGTTTGCGCCTTTCTTCTTCGGCTTGTTAAGCTTGATGTATTCAGGACCTTCGCCGCATCCCTCAGGGAGAGGCATTTTGTCTACCACCTTCTCCAGGAACTTCTCTATCTGCTGGAACCAGTACTGGTCTTCTTCGCTCACGAAGGTGATGGCTCTACCATCGCGGTTGGCACGGGCAGTACGGCCGATGCGGTGAACGTAATCTTCTGTATCGTGAGGAACATCGTAATTGATGACCATCTCAATATCATCGATGTCGATTCCGCGCGCCACAATATCGGTAGCTACGAGAACATCATACTGTCCGCTCTTGAACTTGAACATCACATCATCGCGCTCAGCCTGTTCCAGGTCGCTGTGCATGGCTCCGCAGTTTACTCCAATCTGCTGGAGGGAAGCTGCGAGTTGCTTCACCTTGAATTTGCTGCCGCTGAAGACGATGACGCGTTTCAGGTCGCCCGCCTTGAAGATGTCCTTGATGATGGTCATCTTCTGGGTTTCGTAGCATACGTATGCTTCCTGCTTGATTTTCTCGGCTGGCTTGCTGACGGCAAGTTTGATTTCTACCGGATTCTTGAGCAAGGTCTTAGCCAGTTCTTCTATCTTCTCAGGCATGGTTGCCGAGAACATGATGGTCTGGCAGGTCTTTGGCAGTTTTGACGCGATGGTCTTGATGTCGTCAGAGAAACCCATGTCGAGCATGCGGTCGGCCTCGTCAAGAATGAAGAAACTTACCTTGCTGAGGTCTACATTGCCCAGAGAGATATGGGAGATGAGGCGGCCCGGGGTGGCGATGACTACATCGGCGCCCATGCGGAGGCTGCGCAACTCCTGATCGTAACGGTTGCCGTCGTTGCCGCCGTATACGGCTACGCTGCTCACGCCCTGCAGGTAGTAGCCGAAGCCTTGCATCGCCTGGTCTATCTGCTGGGCGAGTTCGCGGGTTGGTGACATGATGACGCAGTTGATGGCGTCTTTCGGATAACCGCCGTCATCGAGCTTGCTCAATACTGGCAGCAGATAGGCTGCGGTTTTGCCGGTTCCGGTCTGGGCTACACCCAAGACATCGTGACCTTCTAATATCTCTGGAATGCACTTTTCCTGTACTGGAGTGCATGTGTCGAAGCGCATGTCATATAATGCGTCGAGCACGTTGTCGTTTAAATCTAATTCGTCGAAATACATTCTTCTATAGTTTATAGTTTACAGTTTATAGTTTATAGGGGAGCATGGCTGCTATAAACTATAAACTCTTAATTATTAATTGATAATTACCTCGGTGCCTTGCGGTAGCAGAAGTAGGCTACGATGGCGAAGAGGAAGTTTGGAAGCCACGCTGCCAGAACAGACGGGAAGTTGGCCTGGATGGCGAAGGTGGCAGAAACCGTCTGCAGCATGATGTAGCCGAAACTCAGCGCAAGTCCAACGCCCAATGCTGCTCCCATGCCGCCCTTGCGCTTGCGGGCTGAGAGGGAGACGCCGATGATGGTGAGGATGAACGAAGCGAAGGAAGAGGCGATGCGCTTGTGGTATTCTACCTCGTACTGCACTACGTTGCCCGAACCGCGGTTAATCTGCTTGGAGATGTAATCGCGGAGCTCAGGACTGGTGAAGGTTTCCTGCTGACCCTTGGAATAGACCAGGTCGGTAGGTTCCATCATGATGATGGTGTCCTTCTGGGCTCCGCTCGTAATATGCTCCTTCATGCCCTGGAGCTTGCGGATTTTCCAGTTGCTCAGTTTCCAGTGATACTTGCTGTCGGAAATGGTGTCGTACTGGATGTCCATCGCTGTAAGGTGGCTTACGAGTTTCTTGTCCTGGAACTTGTCGAGACAGAATCCGTAGCCGCGTTTCATGCTGTTGTCGTAATGCTGCATATAGGCAATCACTCCCTTGTCTACCTGCAGCTGTACATTCTCGGCACTGGTATTCTTCTTCTTGTTCTTGTACATCGTCTCGAAGTTCTGCCTGATGACGGTTCCGTGGGGAATGACGTAGGCTGAAAGCCCGAAGGAGAGGGCTGAGAGCAGCACGCAGGTAATCATGTATGGGCGAAGGAGACGCTTGAAGGATACTCCCGACGCCAGGATGGCGATGATTTCGGAATTGCTTGCCATCTTGGTGGTGAAGAGAATGACCGCCACGAACACGAACAGCGCACTGAAGAGGTTGGCAAAATAGGGCACGAAGTTGGCGTAGTAATCGAAGATGATTGCGCGCGCCGGTGCATGGTGCTCTGTGAATTTTGACAGGTTCTCGTTGAAGTCGAAGACGATGGCGATGGAGATGATTAGGGCGATTGAGAAGAAATAGTAGCCCAGAAACTTCTTGATAATGTACCAGTCGAGCTTCTTGATGTACCTGAACGGGTTGAGAAACCTGAATATGCGCAGGAACCGGAGCTTGTGAGCCAGCCAGCGCACAGCCCTGATGAGCCACCCGAACTTGCGGGAAGCCCATCGGCCGGTGCGGTAGAGCCGGCGGTGTTTTCTTATTTTCTTAAAATCTTTCATGATGCTTGCTTACTTAAATTCTTCGGCCAAGCTGGTCGATGATGGAATTCTTCCATGCCACGAAATCGCCCTGCTCGATATGATGGCGGGCATCGGTCACGAGGCGCAGATAGAAAGAGAGGTTGTGGATGCTGGCTATCTGCATCGCCAGTAGCTCCTGGGCCTTGAAGAGGTGGTGGAGGTAGGCCTTCGTGGTTACGAGGTCGATGTCGCAGCCGTCTGGATCTACCGGACTGAAGTCTTTCTCCCACTTCTTGTTGCGCATGTTCATCGTGCCCTGATAGGTGAAGAGCATGGCGTTGCGGCCGTTGCGGGTCGGCATTACGCAGTCGAACATGTCTACGCCGCGCTCGATGGCTTCGAGGATGTTCTGCGGGGTTCCTACGCCCATCAGATATCTCGGCTTGTCTTTCGGCAGGATTTCGTTCACTACTTCTATCATCTCATACATCACCTCGGTAGGCTCTCCTACGGCAAGTCCGCCGATGGCATTTCCGTCGGCTCCCTTGTCGGCAATGTATTTGGCTGCTTCGCGGCGCAGTTCCGGGAAGGTGCAGCCCTGAACGATAGGGAAGAGACTCTGCTGATAGCCGTAGAGGGGCTCGGTTTCGTTGAACCGCTTGATGCAGCGGTCTAGCCAGCGCTGGGTGAGCATGAGGCTGTTCTTGGCGTACTGGTAATCGCTCTGTCCCGGTGGACATTCATCGAAGGCCATCATGATGTCGGCTCCGATGATGCGCTCGGTGTCCATCACGTTCTCCGGTGTGAAGAAGTGCTTGCTGCCGTCGATGTGGGAGCGGAACTCGCAGCCTTCTTCCTTGAGCTTGCGGATGCCGGTGAGCGAGAAGACCTGGAAGCCGCCGCTGTCGGTGAGGATAGGACGGTCCCAGCCGTTGAACTTGTGCAATCCGCCTGCTGCCCTGATGACGTCAAGACCTGGGCGCAGGTAGAGGTGATAGGTGTTTCCGAGGATAATCTGTGCCATGACCTGCTTCTTGAGTTCCTCGAAGTGGACGCCCTTCACGCTTCCTACGGTTCCTACGGGCATGAAGATTGGGGTCTTGATCTGTCCGTGGTCGGTGGTGATGATGCCTGTACGCGCATCGCTTGCTTTATCTGTTACTTGTAATTCAAATTTCATTTCTATTCTTTTTTATCATTTTCCTCAATGCTGAAGTCTGTAGGGTTTTTCACCTTCTCGTCGGTCAGCGCGAACTGCCAGACGTCAGCCACATTCTCTACATAGTGGAAGTCTACGCCCTTGAGATATTTCTCCGGTATTTCCTCTACGTTCTTCTGGTTCTCCCTGCACATCACGATGTGCTTGATTCCTGCCCGCTTGGCTGCCAGAATCTTCTCCTTGATTCCGCCTACCGGGAGCACTTTGCCGCGGAGGGTTATCTCGCCGGTCATGGCTGTGTTGGCACGCACCTTGCGCTGGGTGATGGCTGAGGCGATGCTGGTGGCGATGGTGATTCCGGCAGAAGGACCGTCTTTCGGGGTAGCTCCCTCAGGCACGTGGATGTGGATGTTCCACTGCTCGAAGATGCGGTAGTCTACCTGGAGCAGGTCGATGTGCGACTTGACGTATTCCAGTGCGATAATGGCTGATTCCTTCATCACGTCGCCCAGATTTCCGGTCAGGGTGAGCTTGCCTGCCTTGCCCTTGCTGAGCGAGGTTTCGATGTAGAGAATTTCGCCGCCCACTGAGGTCCAGGCCAGTCCGGTTACCACTCCTGCATAGTCGTTGCCCTGGTAGATGTCGCGGTTGAACGGCGGATTGCCCAGCAGGTCTTTTACTTCGGCAGGGGTGATGGTGTAGTTCTTCAGCTCCTGGTTGCAGGCAAGTTTGTAAGCCATCTTGCGCAGACTCTTGTCAATCTGCTTCTTCAGCTGTCTTACGCCGCTCTCCCGGGTGTAGTGCTCGATGATGAACTCGAGGGCATTCTTGTTGAAACTTACCTTTGGCGAAACCTTGTCGAGTCCGGTGCTTTCCAGCTCTTCCGGTACGAGGTGGCGCTTGGCAATCTCTGTCTTCTCTTCGGTGATGTAGCCGCCTACTTCTATCAGCTCCATACGGTCGAGGAGCGGACGCGGAATGACGCTCAGGTCATTGGCTGTGGCGATGAAGAGTACCTTGGAGAGGTCGTAATCCATATCGAGATAATTGTCGTGGAAGGCATTGTTCTGTTCCGGGTCCAGCACTTCGAGCAGGGCTGATGCTGGGTCGCCGTTGAAATTGCTCTGCGCCACCTTGTCAATCTCGTCGAGGATGAAGACCGGATTGCTGCTGCCTGCCTTCAGCATGTTCTTGATGATGCGGCCCGGCATGGCTCCCACATAGGTGCGGCGGTGACCGCGGATTTCGGCTTCATCGTGCAGACCGCCCAGCGACATGCGTACATACTTGCGCTTCATGGCTGCTGCGATGCTCTTGCCCAGACTGGTCTTTCCTACGCCCGGAGGACCGTAGAGGCAGAGGATAGGACTCTTGCCGCCGCCGTTCAGTGCTCTTACGGCGAGGAATTCCAGGATGCGTTCCTTCACATTCTCCATGCCGTAGTGGTCGTGGTTCAGAATGCGCTTGGCACGGGTCAGACTGAGGTCGTCCTGGGTGTAGGAGTTCCAAGGCAAATCTACCATGGTCTGCAGGAATCCTATCTGTATCGAATAGTCAGGACTCTGTGGGTTCAGGGTGTCGAGCTTGGCAATTTCTTTCTTGAAGATTTTGGCAGTTTCCTCGCTCCAGTTCTTCTTTTTCGCCTTCTCCAGAATCTCCTTCTTCTCCGGACTGGCGTTGCCTTCTCCCAGTTCTTCCTTGATGTTCTTGATCTGCTGCTTGAGGAAGTATTCCTTCTGCTGTTCATCGAGGTCGTAGTGGGTTTTGTTCTCAATCTCAGTCTGGATGCGTAGCAGATGGCGCACCTTGTTCAGGGATCTGATGGCAATCATGATGCGCTCGCTGAGATTTTCCTCTTTCAGCATCTTGATTTTATCCTCGATGGAGAAAGGGAGGAGGGAGCACATGAAGTTGCACTGCATATGAATGCTCGAGAGTTCGTTGATGGCCTGGATGGCCTCATCAGTATAGTTGGCGTTTGATTTGATATAGTCTGTCGCTTCGTAATGGAAGTTCTCGTAGAGCATTCTGAAGAGTTCATCGTTGTTCTCGTCAGGCCATTTCTCCGGAAGACTTTTTACGTCAATTACTGTGTAAGGCTCTTTTTGAACGAGATGTTTCATCTGACATCTGCCCAGACCCTGGATGATGATGCTCATCTGCTCTGTGCCAGGCATCTTGATCACCTTGATGAGTTTAGCGAAGACACCTACAGGGTAGAGGTCTTCTTCGTAGGGCGATTCTGTATCTTTGTTCTTCTGGCAGAATACGCAGAATATGGTGTCTGGTTTCTTTTCCAGCATCCGGACGAGATTCAGACTTTCCTTTCTGCCCACAACGATAGGGGTCATGTTGGTAGGGAAAACTACAATATCTCGCATGCAGAGGGTAGGGTACAAACCTTCTTCCTGGTCTTCGATCAGGGTTTTCGGGTCGCCCTCGTAATCTGCAATCATTTGTATTCGGGTACTTGTTCTTCTATTATCCATTTTGTTATGATTTCTATTTTCCGTGCAAAGGTACTCATTTTTTATGAAATATCGTGGAAGATGATAGATTATTTAATAATAAAATTGCTTTTTCTATATATTAGTACCCGTTTTTATAGATGTAAGTAGCTGCTTTTGCAGGTGGAAGTGGCAATTTCTGCTGCTTGCGATAAAATAAATCGGCGGCGCATTCGTTTTCTTCTGTAAAGAGACAGAAGAATTTATGGGTAATTTTCGATTTAAACAGTTTGAGATAGAGCAAGACCGTTGTGCCATGAAAGTGGGAACTGACGGCGTTTTGCTGGGTGCATGGGCGCAAGGTGGCAGGCGGATTCTGGACATCGGTTCCGGAACGGGACTGATTTCGCTCATGATGGCGCAGCGTTTTCCTGAAGCTGAGGTCGTAGGGATTGATATGGATGCTGATGCCTGCGGACAGGCGAGGGAGAATGTGATGGCAAGTCCGTTTCGCGACAGGGTGGAAATAGAATGCTGCAGACTGCAGGATTTCGGGGGAACTTCGGAAGCTGCTGAGGCTTTGGAAACTGCTGAAGATTTGAAGTCTGCCGGTGTTTTTGATGCGATAGTGAGCAATCCTCCGTTCTTTGTAGATAGCTTGAAAAATCCGGACAGTAAGAGGACGATGGCGAGACATACGGACAGTCTTCCGTTCCGCGATTTATTTGCGGGTGTAAAACGGCTGCTTTCTGATGACGGTATTTTCTCTGCAATTGTTCCCGTAGAAGTAGTGGAGCAGTTTGTTGCAGAGTCTTGTATATTAGGTTTTTATCTTATACGGAAGTGTGGTGTAAAAACGGTAGAGCGCAAGCAGCCAAAGCGCTTTATGCTGAGTTTTGCCAAGCATCGCATTTCGCCTTATGAAGAGCATGTTGAAACGATGATGGAATCGCAGGGAAACCGCTCGGAATGGTATAGGAAAATAACGGATGAATTCTATCTTAGTGAGTAGTGATTAGTGATCACTACTCACTACTTAAAGGTTCAGCTTCTTCTGTACCAGTTTGCTGATAGCTTCTACTCTTTTGCTCTGGCGCTGGATGTCTTTATGAATATCATCGCGCACGGCATTGAAGTCGTTGAAGAAATCGGCAAAGGCAGACTGAATCATGTTCGGCTTGCGGTCGTTCTTGTTGGCAAATGGGTTCACCAGCATCTTGATTCCCTTTTCTTCCAGATGGACATCAATCTCTGCACCCGTCATCACAGGGTCGCCATCATAATGGATTACGCCTGGCTGACTGCGGGTGATATGGAGCTTCTTGCAGCGGAACGACTTGATCTTCGAGTTCTTGTCCAGCGTCTTGTTGAACATGTCGAAACTTACCTGAGGCGCCTCGATTACATCGAATGGTTCCATGATGACAACATCCATCAAACCGTCGCTCATGGATGCTTGAGGGGCAATATAGGCATTGTTGCCATACTGAGATGCGTTGGCACAGGAAATGAGGAACGCCTTATACTGCTTGGTGCCCGTCTCGTCCTCCAGCGTGTAAGTCTCAGGCTTATACTTCAATCCCTCGCGCAGGATATTTTCAGCATAAGTGATAGGACCACGCTTGCCGCTCTCGGCAAACTTCATGCTGACGAAAGCGTCAAAGCCCATGCCGCAGGTGCAGAAGAACGGGTGGTCGTTGATGACACCATAATCCAGATCTCTAATCTGGCATTGGTTGATGACCTCTATGCATTTCTTCAGGTTCATTGGGAGCAGCAGATGTCTTGCCAGTCCGTTGCCCGAACCGCAAGGCAGAATGCCGAGGGCAGTATCGGAGTGAACCAGTGAGCGGGCCACCTCGTTGACGGTTCCGTCACCGCCAACCGCCACAACCACATCTACATGGTTGTTCTTCGCTTCGGTAGCAATTTCCGAAGCGTGCCCAGCTCTTTCAGTCATTCTTATCTCGTACTCAAAAAGTTCTTTGTCCAAAACAGAATCTATCAGACTGGGAACTGCCGCCTTGCTGGCTGTTCCTGAAATCGGATTCATGATGAAAAGTATCTTTTTCTTCATTATATAGTCAAGAGTTTGTAAAATTTAGGCTGCAAAAGTAATAAAAATACCCAAAATAACAAGAAATATCGATTAAAAAAACTATAAAAGTAAACTTTCTTATAAAAAAAGCCATTTATTGAGTTCTTTTTTGTATCTTTGCACCCTGAAAGTTAGAAAAATATAAAAAAAGAAAATAAAGTACACCTATTAATAATGGGACAATTACAAGAAAGATACAAGAATTATCGTGAACCTCAGAAGTATATGGCTGCCGGTGTGTATCCATATTTCCGCGAGATCACAAGTAAGCAGATGACAGAGGTAACCGACATCGATGGTCATAAAATCCTGATGTTCGGTTCTAATGCTTATCAAGGTTTGACTAACGACCAGCGTGTTATTGATGCAGCAAAGGCTGCGCTCGACAAGTATGGTTCTGGTTGTGCAGGAAGCCGTTTCCTCAATGGTACGCTCGATTTGCACGTGCAGCTCGAAAAGGAGCTTGCTGAGTTTATGGGCAAGGATGAAACTTTGTGTTTCTCTACAGGATTCTCTGTAAATCAGGGTGTCTTGGCTTGCGTAGTAGGTCGTAACGACTATATTATCTGCGATGACCGCGACCACGCAAGTATCGTAGATGGCCGCCGCCTCTCATTCGCTACCCAGCTTCACTACAAGCACAACGATATGGAAGATTTGGAGCGCGTGCTCTCTAAGCTCCCTGAGGAGGCTATCAAGCTCATCGTTGTTGACGGTGTGTTCTCTATGGAGGGCGACCTGGCTAACTTGCCTGAAATCGTTAAGCTCAAGCATAAGTACAACTGCTCTATCATGGTAGACGAGGCTCATGGTCTTGGCGTATTCGGCAAGCAGGGTCGTGGTGTCTGCGACCACTTCGGTCTGACCGATGAGGTAGACCTCATCATGGGTACATTCTCTAAGAGTCTGGCTTCTATCGGCGGTTTCATCGCATCAGACAAGGATACGATCAACTTCCTCCGTCACAACTGCCGTACTTACATCTTCAGCGCCTCTAACACTCCAGCTGCCACAGCAGCAGCTCTCGAGGCTCTCCACATCATTCAGAATGAGCCAGAGCGTTTCGAGAATCTCTGGGATGTAACCAACTATGCCTTGAAGCGTTTCCGCGAGGAAGGTTTCGAGATTGGCGAGACAGAGAGTCCTATCATTCCTCTCTACGTACGCGATGCTGAGAAGACATTCGTTGTTACCAAGATGGCTTACGATGCAGGTGTGTTCATCAACCCTGTTATTCCTCCAGCTTGTGCTCCTCAGGATACATTGGTACGTTTCGCACTCATGGCTACTCATACTAGAGAGCAGGTTGAGCAGGCTGTCCAGATCTTGAAGAAGATTTTCGTAGAAGAGGGAATCATCAAGTAAAATCAGATTTTCCGGTCTGAAATCAGATTTGCCGGTCTTCTCGGTTTGACAGATTCGGGCAGTCGGTTTCTGATTTAGAAGTTCAGCAAGTATGGTTGCGGTTCTTTTCCGCCACTATATATAATAAGGTATAAGGGCAATTCCGGATAGGGGTTGCCCTTATTTTTTGCCTGTTTCCCAGCCATTTTGCATTAAAATGCATATTTTTTTGAAAAAAGTTATGGAAAAATTTGGTGGAATCGAAAAAATGTAGTACCTTTGCACTCGCAATTCAGAAATGATGCTTAAAGCAATGCTTAAGAGGTGTCGTAGAGATGAGTAAGCGGGGTGTAGCGCAGCCCGGTAGCGCTCCTGTTTTGGGAACAGGTGGTCGCAGGTTCGAATCCTGTCGCCCCGACTCTATTTTTCTCTCACTCAAACCTTTAGCAAAGCACAAGCGGGGTGTAGCGCAGCCCGGTAGCGCTCCTGTTTTGGGAACAGGTGGTCGCAGGTTCGAATCCTGTCGCCCCGACACAAGAAAGCTAAGAAGAGTCAAATCTTCTTAGCTTTTTTGCTATATAAAACTCCCGCCCTGGATGGGCTGGAGGGGGATAACGGAACTGAGTAATTATTATATACGTTTTAATTTTATAGAATCATGATTATAACGATAGCGCGCCAGTGTGGATGTGGCGCTATTCGCGTGGGCAAGCTGCTCGCCGAAAAGTATGGTATTCCTTTTTATACCCGTAAAAATATGATGGAAATGGCTGAACAGAGAGGAGTGCTCGACGAGATGGAGGCTTTCTTCGATGAGCGGCCGGTAGATGAACTGCTCTTCTCGATGTCGTCGCTTGGCGAAACGCAGAGGGCGCTGACAGAAAAACCGCTCCGTACACTTGCCGATATGATAGGCGATGAAGACTGTATCATCATCGGCCGTTGCGGAAACTATATCTTCCGCGAGCGCAAAGACCTGATTTCTGTTTTCCTGAGCGGCAATCTGGAGGCTCGCATCAAGGAGATTCAGGAGGAGAAGGGCTTTTCGTATGAGGAAGCTGAGGAGTTTGTAGAGCACACCGAGGATTGCAGAGTGGCTTATCATAAGTATTATACAGGCCTTACCTGGGGAAATGCCGATGATTACGACATCTGCCTGGATACTGTGCGCCTGGGCGTAGAAGAGACGGCAAGCCTCATTGAGCAGTACGTTAGCTTGATTTAGATTCAAAGGTTCAAAGTTCCAAGGTTTAAGGTTTAAAGTAATTCAACATGAAGTTTTTAATTCAATTTTTGATAATCATAGCTTTCTCCTTTGCGGGGGAATTGCTTCATTTTTTGCTGCCATTGCCTATTCCGGCAAGCATCTATGGCATCATCCTGCTCTTTCTTGCGCTGGAAACAAAACTGATCAAGGTGAAGCATATCCGCGAAACCAGCAGTTTCCTCATTGCCATCATGCCCGTGATGTTTATTCCGGCTGCCGTAGGACTCATTGATTCTTATCAGGATATCGGCAATGCATGGTTCCAGTATATCGTAGTTACGGTGGTCAGCACCTTCGTCGTGATGGGTGCTTCGGGCTGGATTACGCAGTTGGTAATCAGAAAAGGAAAGGAGGCGAAGAAATGAACCAGTTGTTCCAGGATTCTGTCTTCTTCGGCGTTCTCATCAGTCTGGCAGCCTACGGCATAGGCATGCTGCTGAAGCTGAAGACGGGATGGTCGCTGATGAACCCGCTGCTCATCTCCATCATCCTCGTCATCATCACGCTCCTGCTGACTGGCGTAGATTACAAGACCTATTCGGCAGGCGCCAACAGCATCAGCTATCTGCTCACACCAGCCACCATCTGTCTGGCTGTGCCACTTTATCAGCAGGTTGAGCTTCTGAAGAAGAATTATCGGGCTGTGCTGATCGGCATTGTTTCGGGCGTGCTGGCGAGTCTCTGCTCCGTGCTCATTCTCGCCCTCATCTTCCATTTCGACCATGCGTCCTACGTTACCTTCCTGCCTAAGAGCATCACTACCGCCATCGGTATCGGCGTTTCTGAGGAGTTGGGTGGTCATGTTTCGGTTTCGGTGGTCGTCATCATCGTAACAGGTGTGCTGGGCAACATCTTTGCCGAGAAATTCCTGAAGCTTCTCTCCATCAAAGAGCCTATTGCCAAAGGTATCGCTATCGGCTGTTCTGCCCATGCGCTGGGTACGGCAAAGGCGATGGAAATGGGTACCATAGAGGGAGCCATGAGCAGTCTGAGCATCGTGGTTTGCGGTGTGCTGACGGTTGTAGGATCATCTATCTTTGCTCTGTTTATGTAGAGGCAGATACAATAATATTTCCCTTTTTCCGTTTTTATAGATATGAAACGGAAAAAGGGATTTTTGTATATAATGGGTGTAGGGATGGCGATGAGCGCCCTGCTTGCCAGTTGTGCCGACGATGAGAGTTTCTCAACGTCGAGGGGAGATGTGCTCTCGTTTTCGGTAGATACGCTGAAGATGGACACCACCTTCTCGAATGTGCCTACGCCTACCCGAAGCTTCTGGGTTTACAACCGTACGGGCAAGGCTCTGCGCTGCCAGTCGGTGCGGCTGGAAAACGGTAACCAGAAGGGCTACCGGGTGAATGTTGACGGCTCTTATTTGGGCAGCGAAGTGGGATTCCAGACGCAGAATGTGGAGATCAGGAAGGGTGACAGCATACGTGTGTTCGTAGAACTGACTTCGGCGATGCAGAACAGCAAAGAGCCGCAGCTGGTGAGTGACAACCTGGTGTTTGCGCTGGAAAGTGGCGTGGAGCAGAAGGTGAACCTGAGGGCGTTTTCATGGGATGCGATGAAACTCAATTCGCTCGAGGTGAAGCAGGACCAGCTGCTGGAGAGCACGCTGCCGGTAGTGGTTTATGGCGGCATTAGGGTTGATTCGGCGGCTACGCTGACCATTGCTCCGGGCACCCAACTCTATTTCCACGAGAATGCGGGTTTGCAGGTGTTCGGTTCGCTGAAGATTGAGGGCGAAAAGGACAGGGAAGTGGTGATGCGGGGCGACCGACTGGACCACATGTTCGATTATCTGCCTTATGACCGCACACCGGGACAATGGCAGGGCATCAGACTGATGTCTTCGGCTCATGACTGCAGGATTTCGTTTGCTGATATTCATAGTGCCTACGATGCTGTGATGATAGAAGCGGGCGATGCTACGAAGCAGAAACTGCTCATCGAGAATGCCACGATTCATAACAGTCAGGGCTACGGTGTGAGGATTGATTCTGCCAAGGTGCAGGTTTACAATTCGCAGATAACCAATTGCTTAAACCATCCGCTCTATGTTGAGGGTGGCGATGTTGAGGTAAACGGCTGCACCATAGCCCAGTTCTATCCGTTTGACGGGCGCCGCGAGTCTGCCATCGGTTTTGCCTCTCCGCTGCCTCGTTTTGAGGTGAGAAATTCGCTCGTAACGGGCTATCATGATGATGAGGTGGTCTGGGAGGCTCCGAAAGAGGAGGATGCCTTCAATTTCCTCTTCGACCATTGTGTGTTGCGCACGGAGAAGCTGGAGACGGACGACAGTCTGAAGTTCACCCATGTGGTTTATGAGGACATCAAGGATACGACGGTGTTTGCCGAGAAGCATTTCCGCCTTTTCGACACAGATAATCTGAAGTATGATTTCCATCTGAGCAAGGAGTCGGCAGCAATAGGAAAGGCAGCTGCCGAAACCCTGCCTGCAACCGACCGTGATGGTTTGCCGAGAAAGAAAGAGCAGCCTGCCGCAGGATGCTTTGAATATAGGGAGGAATAATGAGTATAAGGAGGAATAATGAGTATAAGGAGGAATAAGAAGAAAGCCCTACAGGAAAGTCTGCATGATGCAAACTTCCTGTAGGGCTTTTTCTTATATCCTGAGCCCTTTTTAAAAGTGGGCTCTGTAATCTTATTCCTTCATGTTCGAATCTACGAAGCTGAAGGGGAGAAGGTCTTTGATGCTGTCGAAGCAGTAGGTGCCGTTCTCGCCATAGAGCAGGATGCGTACGGGGCGCTGGTAGCGGTCTTCCATCTCCAGTATCACCTGGCGGCAGGCTCCGCATGGCGAGATAGGCGACTTGAGGAAACCATTTCCGTTTCTCGCTGCTATGGCGAGCGTCAGGATAGGCTGGTCGGGATAGTTGCTCTGGGCACCGAAGATGGCGCTGCGCTCGGCACAGAGTCCCGATGGGAAGGCGGCGTTCTCCTGGTTGGCTCCAATCACTATTCTGCCGTCGCCCAGCAGCAGGGCTGCTCCCACATAGAAGTGGCTGTAGTTAGCATACGCATTGCTGGTGGCAGCCTTCGCCCTGTTAACGAGCTCCTGCTCCTGCTGGCTCAACTCTGAGAGCTGAGCCACCATGTATCTGATGTTTAGGTTTTGCTCTTTCATAGATATAATGTTTTTATGATTTCTTTATTTCGTGTAGAAGTCGATGAGGTCCTGCAGCGCCTTCTTGCATACTGCACAGAATTCCGGCGTTTCGTTGATGCGCATACGGCAGTCCTGCACACCGCGGTAAACGCCCTTCAAGCTGTATCCGGCACCTTCGAAGACACCCACCTTGCTCACCGCCTCCTTCTCTTTCTTTGAGAGCGGAGTAGGAATCTTGGTCTTCTTGTCTATCATGTTCTCCCATTTTCCGTGGAAATCGGCAAGGGTAGTGATGTTCTTCTCCCAAGGCTCTACATCGTGAGGATACATCGGTATCTGCTCCTGCTCGTAGGCGTATTCATCGGCAAGTCCGGCAAAGGAATGCCCAAACTCATGCACCACTACCGGCTTGAACCATTTCTGGTGGCAGGTGGTGAGATTGTATGAATTGAGGATGCCGCCACCGCCATACTTATCCGAATTTACCAGCACGATGATGTGCTCGTAAGGGGTACCTGCCAGCCAGTTGTGCAGGTCTTTGAGATGCAGGGTGGTAAGGTAGCGGTCGCTGTAGAAGGTGTCGAAATGAGAGCTGAGGGCGGTCTCGTGCCAGATGCCCTGGGCTGGGATGCTAGGTCCGCTCTGCTTGGATGGCGATTTTACGGCTACGATGTTGAAGCGGTCTCTCATGCTCTTGAAGGGTTCGTGGGCAAAGATGGCCTCTGTAGCCTCCTGCGCATCTTTCAGGAAGACAGGCATCTCTGCATCAGTATAGCCTTCAGCCACGTATGCGATGTGGATGCATCGGGTGGTGTCGGCAGCCTGCTGCAGGGTGACGTATGGTGTAGGCTTGTTGCCTTTCTGATGAATCAGAATGTCTTTCGGCGCTACCTGGTGGGTGAGCGTGGTGGTTATCTCGCGGCGGTTGTTGCGCAGGTCGAGGGTGATGTCTACGGTATCTTTCGGCATCGGAACGAGGAATACGTTCTCGAAACTCTGCGTGTTCTTCTCTGCCTCTGGATAGGAGAGCCATTCCTGGAAGAGGGTGGAGAAGGAGTTGCGGTAGATGATTTTGCCCGAGCGGTGGTCGCGTACGGTTATCTGTCCGTTGCCCTCTATCGGGAGTTCGGCCAGTCGCTGCCGTTTGCCGTACCAGCGTGGCATTACGTTGAGTTCGTCTACGGCTATCATCTGCTGCTTCTGGTTGCCGGCAAAGGTATAGTCTACCCGCAGCGTCTTGTCTGTGAAATAGTCGTCAAAGTTTTGCGCCTTTATTGTGCCGGGCGCCATCAGCATCGCCATGGTGGCGAGGGATAATATCATTCTCTTCATTGTATTTTCATTTAAAATTCACATTCACATTCACATTTCTCATCGAATCACCAAGTGACCGAATCACTAATCACTTATCTCACCCTCAGTCTTGTTCCTACGCTTACCGGGATGTTAGGGTCGAGATGGTTCATCTTGTAGAGTTTCTCCAGTCGGATGCCATACTTCTGCGAGATGGTGTACATGCTTTCGCCCGGCTGTATCACGTGAGGGCGCTTCTTATACTGCTTAGGTGCCTTGGAGCGTTTCTTTTTCAGATAGATGATGTCGCCCTTGTGCAGCACGGCGTGCTTGTTGCGCTCGTTGTAGCGAGCCAGTTTGCGCCAGCTGATGCCCACCTCCTTGCCTATACTCTTGAAGGTGTCGCCTTCGCGGGCATAGAGATAGTAATTCTTGTTGAAGATATGGATAGGGTGCAGCAGACCTTCGGCGTTTACAGGCTGGTCGGTACCGCTGTGGGTAGCCATGAAGCGGTCGTAGCGCTTGGCCTTGTCATACTGGTTGAGTTTGTAGAGCTCTATAATCTGTATCAGCTTGCTGGCATACTGCGGGTTGGTGGCGTAGCCGCAGGCTTTCAGTCCGCGAGCCCATCCCTTGTAGTCGTGCAGCGAGAGTTCGAAGAGGCGTGCGTAGCGTGGCTGGCGCGCCAGAAACTTGCTGTGGTCTTCGTAGCTGTCTCTTGCGTCCTGGTATACGCGGAAGCATTCGCCCCGGGCATCATCGTCATGGTACTGGGTTGGACCCGTCCAGTTGTGACATTTTATGCCGAAGTGGTTGTTGCCCTGGCGTACGAGGGCGCTCCTTCCTGCCGCACTCTCAAACAGTCCCTGTGCTAGGGTGATGCTGGCTGGAATGCGGTAACGGAGCATCTGCTCGATGGCAAGATCCTTATACTGATTGATATATGTCTGATAGGACTGGTTCCACTTCAGCTGTGCGCCCATCGGGAGGCAGCAGAGCAGAGCGAGCCCTAAAATATTTGCTTTTAGATGATTCATTCTGCAAAAATATAAAAAAAAACGGATAAATCGCGGTTTATTACAAAATTTTTAATATCTTTGCACAAAATATGACATACAAATGCAGGGGCTATCTGTCTTTTCTGAGAGAAACTGACTTGTTTTGTAGAAATAATGATTTTAATAATGAAAACTCGTACAAAAGTAATTATAGCTATCGGCTCTAACAGAAATCAGGAGGAGAATGTGTTGAAGGCGCATGAATATCTGAGATGTATGTTCAAGAACAGCCTCTTCGGTCCGCGCATGTGGACTGAGCCTATCGGACTGGAGAATTCAGACAAGTTTCTGAATCAGGTGATGTTGGGGGAGACCATCTGCTCTAAGAAGTCTGTGCTTGCCGCGCTGCGGAGTGTGGAGCAGAGATGCGGACGCAGAACCCGTGGTCCTTATCGTAAGGTAGATGTTCCGCTGGATCTCGACCTTCTGCTCTATGGCGATGAGAAATTGCACGAGAGCGAGTGGGAGCGTGATTATATTCAGAGTTCTATCAGCTACCTCGAAGAGAAGGATGCTAAGAGATAATGATTTGGGCACGGAAAAAAAATAAACGGGAAACCCGAATCTGGTATGTAGATTTACAATACCGGATTCGGGTTTTCTGTTGTAAGATTGAGTTCTATCACTCTTCCTTCTTTCAGCGACTTCTGCACGTTGATGATGCGCTGGTTGCTGCTGCCCCTGAAGAAGAGGTCTTCATCGCGCAATGCCTGTACGAAGGGGCCGTCTACCAATACATCGATTTGGCGGAGGAGTTCCAGCTGCTCGGGATTCTTCACGAGGTTTTCGAAGAGATAGCCCGTAAAGCACCAGATGCTCTTGCTGCTCTGCTCCCTGATGGCGCGCGCCAGCTCGGCAAAGCCCTTTGCCTGAAACATAGGGTCGCCGCCCGAGAAGGTGACGTTGGCGAAGGGGTCGCTCATGATTTCCTTCATCAGCTCGTCGGTAGAGGTCATCGTGCCGTGGCTGATGTCCCACGACTGCGGATTATGGCAGCCCGGACAATGGTTGGGGCATCCCGCACAATAAATGGATGTGCGGAAGCCCGGACCGTCTACCATCGTATCATGTACGATGCTTAATACGCTAATCATTAATCACTAATCACTAATCATTAATCACTACTTTTCTCCTCCGATATGGGTTACTCGGTCGTGGAGCTCGGCAAGCTTGCCGCTGTTCCAGCGGTCTGTAGTACCTACCAGATAACCGGTGATGCGCTGCAGCTTGTCTATGTGGTGGCTGCCGCACTTAGGACAAACCTCGAGGTGGGCGTCAGCATTCTCGTAGCCGCAGTCGAGACAGCGGTTGCGGTTGTGGTTTACTGAGCCGTAACCCATGTTGTACTTGTCCATCATGTCTACCACGCTCTCGATAACAGAAGGGTTGTGGGTAGCATCGCCGTCAATCTCTACATAGAAGATGTGGCCGCCACGGGTCAGGTCGTGGTATGGAGCCTCGATCTGTGCCTTCTTCAGGGCTGTACACTTATAGTATACAGGCACGTGGTTAGAGTTGGTATAATAGTCGCGGTCTGTAACGCCAGGGATGACGCCAAACTGCTTTCTGTCCTTCTTTGTGAACTTACCGCTCAATCCCTCGGCTGGAGTAGCCAGGATAGAGTAGTTGTGATGATACTGCTCGCTGAACTCGTTGGCACGGTCGCGCATGTAGGTAACAATCTTCTGTCCCAGCTCCTGTGCCTTCTCGCTCTCGCCGTGGTGTTTGCCGATGAGGGCAACCAGGCATTCTGCCAATCCGATGAAGCCGATACCCAGGGTTCCGTGGTTGATGACGCTCTCGATGGTCTCTTCCGGCTTCAGGTTTTCTGCGCCTACCCAGAGATACTTCATGAGCAGAGGAAACTGCTTGGCCATCGCCGTCTTCTGGAACTGGAAGCGCTCGTCGAGCTGCTTGGCTGTGATGTCGAGGATATTGTCGAGCTTGGCAAAGAACATGTCGATGCGCTGCTTTTCGTCTTCGATGCCCATGCACTCGATGGCGAGCTTCACGATGTTGATGGTAGAGAAGCTCAGGTTACCGCGGGCGATGCTGGTCTTCTCGCCCCAGCGGTCTTCGAACACGCGGGTACGGCAGCCCATGGTTGCAATCTCCCACTTGTAGCGCTCCGGATCATCAGCACGCCACTTCTCGTTCTGGTTGAAGGTGGCGTCGAGGTTCAGGAAGTTAGGGAAGAAACGGCGGGCTGTTACCTTGCACGCCAGCTTGTAGAGGTCGTAGTTTCTGTCCTCAGGCAGATAGTTTACGCCTCTCTTCTTCTTCCATATCTGGATAGGGAAGATGGCTGTTTCGCCATTGCCTACGCCCTGATAGGTGCTCTGCAGGATTTCGCGCATGATGCAGCGGCCCTCGGCGCTGGTATCGGTACCATAGTTGATGCTTGAGAATACTACCTGGTTACCGCCGCGGCTGTGGATAGTGTTCATGTTGTGGATGAATGCCTCCATCGCCTGATGCACGCGGTTTACGGTCTTGTTGATGGCGTGCTGCTCCAGGCGTTCGCGGCCCTGCAATCCGTCGAGCGGCTTCTCTATGTAGTCGTCGATAGGAGCATCATAGAGGTTGCTCAGGTCTTCGCCTGTCAGCTTCTCCAGGTTCTTCACCTCTTCCTGGTACGACATGCGTACGTATGGAGCCAGATAGAAGTCGAAGGCTGGGATGGCCTGACCGCCGTGCATCTCGTTCTGGCAGGTCTCGAGAGAGATACAAGCCAGCACGGCTGCGGTCTCGATGCGCTTGGCTGGACGGCTTGAACCGTGACCGGCTGTGAATCCGTGGTTCAGAATCACGTCGAGCGGATGCTGCACGCAGGTGAGACTCTTGGTTGGGTAATAGTCCTTATCGTGAATATGTATATAGTTGTGCATGACGGCGTCGCGTACATCCTCTGAGAGGAGGTAGTCGTCGACGAATGGTTTAGTGGTTTCTGAAGCGAACTTCATCATCATGCCGGCTGGTGTGTCGGCATTCATGTTGGCGTTTTCGCGGGTGATGTCGTTGTTCTTGGCATTGACGATGCTCATGAACACGTCGCGTGTCTTCGCCTTGCGGGCGATGTTACGCTGGTTACGGTATGCGATATACTTCTGGGCAACATCTTTGCGGGCACTCTTCATGAGTTCCATCTCGATGGCGTCCTGAATGGCCTCAACGCTCATCTGGCTCTTGCCGCGATAAGAGATGTGGTCGGTTATCTGCTCGATAAGAGTGGTATCTTCACCCTTGTCGGTATGCAACATGGCCTTGCGAATGGCTGCCATGATTTTCTGTTCGTTGAATCCAACGATGCGTCCGTCACGCTTTACTACTGTCTGGATCATTTTAGTATTACTTTTACGATTGATGTTTAAATTACTTAGTATTAAGTCCTTATGACTTGAAGAGGTAGATATGTACCTCCTTTTGACATTGCAAAGATATAAATAATTTCTGAAAGTAATTACTTTTGGACAACTTTTTTATCGTTAAAAAATATTAAGTCGCTGATAATCAGGAGGAAATGAAAATGTTTTGGAAAACTTTGACAAATTTCTGTTTTCCGAAACGTTTAAGTTGTTATCTATCAGCGTGTTGCGCATTTTGTGCGCTTGTGTGCGTTTTTCCCCTTGTTGTCTGTGTGCCGTGCAGGGGGTGGAAATGAAAATCGCCGCAACGCCCGTGTATAGGGCATTGCGGCGATTCGGGGGTGATTATTTTGCTTGTCGCTTATAGTCGAGCGCAGCTCCGATGGCGGTGCAGAATTCCGAGTATTTCGGTATTCTGAACCTCACTCCGTAGAGTTTCTCCATGGCTGGGAACACCTCGCGGCATTGCGGCAGCAGGGTGAGGTTGCCGATGAGCACGAAATCCTTGATGCCCGATTCGAGCGATGAGAGGATGGTAGCCGAACCTATCGACTGCAGCACCATCCAGATGAGTCCCATGGCGATGTCTTCGCGCGAAGCGTTGGCCTTGGCGTTGCTGAATAGCGATGCGGTGGCGTTCATCGGGAGTCCGGGCAGAGGCTTGGCGCTGATGTCGCCTATCAGCAGGTTTATCTTGCTCACGTCGCCGTCCTTGGCGAGGTTGATAATCTGCTTGATGTCATCGGTCTTGAGCATGATGCGGCTCAGTCCTGCCAGGGTTCCGCCGCCTATGCCGATGCCTCCGATGTGCCTTATCTCGTTGTCATCGCATTTTACGAGCGATGTACCGGTTCCCATGCTCACCACGATCATGCGGTCGAGCTTGCTCTCATATCGGGCGCCCAGTCCGTCGGCCACGAACTCCTCGCTCTTCGAGGTAGGCAGTCCGTAGATGGGCTCGTCGATATAGGCTGAACCTACGCCTGTGAGCATCACCTGTTCTACATCGCTCAGCGCAATCTTGTTGTCGTGAAGATACTTGCCGAAGGCTCCGTAGAGCGAGGTGATAGGGTCGGTGGCCTTGATGCGGATGGGGCTTACCACCACGCCGCTTTCATCGATGCCCACAATCTTGGTCGTAGAGATGCCTACGTCGATTCCTATAACAATCTTTTTCATTCCTTTATATATATAATAATGTGTATTTTCGCAGATGATGCCCCTCTAGAGCACGCCCATCTTACAGAAGGTGATGAGCACGGCGTAGCCCACTAGTATGCTCAGGATGCCCACCGTGAGTCCTGCCTTCACCATGTCGCTCTGCTGGATAAGGCCGGTAGAGTAGGCGATGGCGTTAGGAGGGGTTGAGATAGGCAGCGACATGGCGCAGCTGGCCGATACCGCTACTCCGATGAGGATGGTAGAGGTGCCGCCGATGGTATTGAGCTTGTCGCCCATGCCGGCGCATACCACCGTGAGGATTGGGATGAGCAGGGCAGCGGTGGCGGTGTTAGAGATGAAGTTACTCAGGATGAAGCATACCAGTCCGGATACGATCATGATGACCAGCGGATTGAATTCTGCAAACGGAATGCTCTTCACGGCTGCCTCGGCCAGACCGGTGCCGTTCATCGCCAATCCGAGGGCGAATCCGCCTGCCACCATCCAGATGACAGCCCAGTCAATCTCCTTCAGGTCCTTGGCTGTAACCACTCCCGTAAGGGCGAATATGGCGATAGGGAGCATGGCCACAGTGTTGGCGTTGATGCCCAGCTGCTTGCCGAATACCCAGAGCACGATGGTTGCAAGGAAGGTGACGGCCACTACCGTGGTGCGCCAGTTGTGCTGCATGTTGCCCTCGATGTTGAGCTCGATGGTCGTGGCAGAGAACGGGAACATCTTGCGGATGATGACCCATGCCATGAGGAGCATGATGAGCACCATAGGGACCATGATCAGCATCCAATCGCCGAAGCTGATGCCCAGGTTGAGTCCTGCTGGATCGTTCAATACCTTGAAGGCGAAGGCGTTAGGCGGTGTTCCGATAGGGGTTCCCATACCGCCCAGGTTGGCTCCGATGGGTATGGCCATGGTGAGCGCCACGCGGCCCTTGCCCGAAGGCGGCAATGATTTGAACACCGGTGTGAGAAAGGTGAGCATCATGGCGGCGGTGGCTGTATTTGAGATGAACATCGAGAAGATGCCGGTGATGAGCATGAAACCCAGCAGCACGTTCTCAGAACGCTTGCCGAATGGCGCAATCAGGGCCTTCGCCATCATCACGTCGAGTCCGCTCTTGGTAGCGGCTATGGCAAGTACGAAACCGCCCAGGAAGAGGATGATGGTAGGGTCGGCGAAGCACGCCATCACACCCTGATAGTCGAGCAGCTTGCCCATCTCTGCCTCCGAGCCTTGCATTATCTTAAAGGCGGAGTCGCTGACGAAGAACAGCAGCACGAAGATGATCACTACGCTGGTAGCCCATGCCGGTATGGCCTCGGTGAGCCAGAGCATCACAGCCATGACGAAGATGGCGATGACGCGCTGCTGCACGATGGTTAGCCCCTCGATGCCGAAGCTATCGATGGGCAGGTTCCAGACGATAACGGTAAGCAGAGCCGTTATGAGAAACAGCAATGCTTTCTTGCGATTAAAATCGCCATTCAATACTTTCTTTACAGTTTCTTGCATTATCTTTCTGTCTTAAGGATTATTTTCTTGCAAAAATACGTGTTTTTTTTGTATTTAGCAAGTTTTTTTGCAGAAATAGTGAAAAAAATGCCGAAAAATGTTGTTATTTCAAGAAAAAATGCTATATTTGCAGTGGATTTACCGATAGCGGCTATCGGTGATGCCGAAAACATGGAGCACCCGGAAGGGTGATTCAGCAAACCTAATATTGTCTAATCAATTAAAAGGAGATAAGGAAATGAACAAGTCTGTAGTATTTATCATCATCCTGCTCGTGATAGTTCTCTCTATCATCGTATCGCAGTACTTCCACAAGCGCCACCATGAATATAAGATGGCAGACATCGAGAAGGCTATCCGTGGGGCTTATCCTAAGGGTATAGGCTCGATAAGCAAGGAAGAACTGGTAAAAGCTGTGAAGAAGCACTTCCACTGTTCGGCGAAGGAGGCTCATTATATAATAGGTGTAGCCCGCCGCAAGAAGCTGGTTGATATCGCTGCAGAATATGTTACCATCATGTTTTGAAATAAGATAAGAACATTATATACGTTTTAGCCGTGAGGCTAGGATTCGATTTAGTTTGAAAAAAAGTATTATTTATTTGAGGCACAAAGGATTGTTAGCGACATGCTGATTTCGAAGGGGTTATGTGTGGGTTAGCATGTTGTGTTCGGGACGTCTGGCAAATTGCCTTCTATCTAAATTGCCAGACAAAGTTTACCCTCCCTAGGACTTTTTAAGACCTGGGGAGGGTTTTAGTTTTCAGGCTCAGCACCTTTTATTCAAGTCCATCGCCGCCGGTTTCGCTTCCGGTTCCGCCAGTAGAATCGCCGCCCGATGGGGTGTCGCCTCCGGATGGATTATCGCCGTCGGATGGGGTAGTAGGAGGCGTATCGGTAGAGGTAACCTGCTTCACCACCTTGCCGTTTCTATCGTAGCAGGTGATGTTGACGGAAGTCTCTTCGAGTTCCTTCTTGATGTCGGTGTTAGGCACGAAGATGATGTATCGGCGGGTGATGAGGTTGGCGCTCACCTTGTTCACATCCTCTACGGCGGTAGAGTTAAGACCGAATCGGAGGCTGCCCAGTCCTGGCACAGCCACGCTGTGGCCCTCGGTGGCCCATGCAGCAATCACTTCGCCTATGGCCGACCATCCGGCGTTGATTACCGCCTTAGGCAATCCGCTGCGAACGGCGGCTTCTTCTATCACCTTCGTGGCGTTGAGCTGGCTGTAGAGTTCAGCCTGCATCACGAATGCCCACTTTTGCTTACCTTTTTCGAACGCTACGTTGCGCTCAATTGCTTTTACTTTAATACCCATAATTCAAATCGTTTTTTTAATGGTTAAACAAATCAGTCTACATGCAGCTGGTAACGCCGAGCGTAGTGCCTACGGCAGTAAGTACGGCGATAATCACCTGCAAGATAGTTTTCCAAACTTCCTTTTTCATTTTCTTTTTTCCTTTCTTTTTTTTTAATGGTTCAACAATCAGTTTTTTTTAGTGGTTAATTCAGCCTATCTCTGAACGACAATGCAAAGATATAACATTTTTCTCTGAAAAACAATAGTTGTCCCGAATCACGTGCATCCTTGTCCCGAATCACGTGCATTCCTTCCTCATATCCCATTCTCTTCCGCCTAATTTAACATTATATGGCATGTTTTGCCTTTCCAACTGCGTCCCGATGCAGTCGGCGCTACGTCCCGACGTATCGTCATCTGCGTCGGGACGCAGTTGGTGGTGCGTCGCCACGCAGTTTTGGGAGCATCGGGCGCACAGTTACTTGCTATGTGGGTTAGCTGGTGGATAGGAGGAAAGGCAAAAATGTGAATGTGAATGTGAATTTGAAATGTTTTTCAATGTTACCTGAAGGAGAAGCGTATAATCGTGTTTAAGTAATAGTAGCCATTATAATAGGTTTATATTATATATATAATAAGGTACGCGCGCGAGGACTGAATTTCATTCACAATATCCAATTAAAGGAATGGATGGAACAACCCGATACATTGATTTACATTTCAAATTCACATTCACATTCACATTTTGTTTCGATGGTTTTATGAAAAAAAGACAATTTGGTAAAAAATAATTTAGAATTTATTTGTTTATTCGGGGAAAAAGTATTACTTTTGTAGTTGCTATGGAAAATAACTTTCATGGTACAACTTAAATCGCAAGCCAATGACTGGACGAACTAAAAACAGCACAGAAAAGACTTCTTTTGTTGTCTTCAAGTATGATTTCTGCAAAAGCCGGAATCTTTCAAGTATCGAGGGTACTCTACCCTTGGATTTTCTCGAAATGTCATCGCCTGAAAAATATCAGGAATGTCAGACTGGTTTCGAGAAGGTAATGGACAGTTTGCTGAAAAGCAAGAAAATGACTTTGGTGGAATCACGGAAGAATGAGGAAGACGTTATTCACGACAACCGAATATTGGGATTTCGCGAAGGTGTGGCTGTGCTGGATGTATGCGCAGACAAAAAAGAATTTTATTGGAGTAACTTTAAGGAGAATGAAATTCACAACCAGCCTTTCTGTAAGGTAATCATTGATAATCGCCCCAACAGAGGTTTCCTTTTTGTGGAAGAATCTAGAATCTTCGGCGGCAAAAGGGGACAGGACAAGGTGGTGGCTCTTCTGCGTGATAATATCAACAGGGTGGCGAATCAATATGGCTGGAATATGGTGATTTCTGCCAAGTTGCCACCTGGTGATTTCTTTGATGCCGTGGCTGAAAGAATCAAGGCTGGCTGCAGACCAAGGGCTGTGGTGTTTTCTTTTCCTCGCCATCAGTCTCTCAGCGATGCGCCATATTCCTTTGTCATGCAATTACAGATGCAGCAGTCATTAATGGAGTGTCTCAATGCCAGTATGTATGAGGTAAAATTTGGTACAGATAAAGGTAAGCAGTTGCACTTAGACAAGGCAAACAGAGACATTGCCTTGATGGTGAACCTGTGCAGCAAGGAAGATTACGGCATCAAGGTATATTATTGGAAAGGTCCGTGCACCTCTTCCCGTTCGCTGAAACGAACCAAGGTGAAAATATCTGATGCAGAGATTTCTGCCCTGGTTATAGGAGATGCTGTCTGTTGCGATTGTCATGGGAATTCTCAGTTTGCTTTGATCAATTCTCTTGATGTGATTCTTGATGATTTAAATGGTTACGACGATGAGGTTATTTAAGATGAAGACCAGACAGATGGTAGATAAATCTTTTTCGCAACACATGATTTATCAGGTTTTCAGAGCCATCACCCATGATATCTTCAATGATAAGACGTGGTTTCCTACGTCCAGATGTTCATGCGAGGATGTTTTTTATGAGGTGTTCTGCATCGTAGACAAAATGATGTTTTCGCATACCGATACCGAGAGCCGCCTTGCCTTTGTGGAAGGAATAGGGCAATATGAGAAAAACTATGTTGATGAGGATGAGTATGCTACAGCTCAGGACGAGCGGCAGAGAATCGTATTTGTCATCCTGTATATGGCAGCTGTGATACTTCAGATGATGCCTTTGGAGTCGAAAGTGTTTCAATTTTGCTCAATGATTATGGGGCAATGGAGAGGCTACGTAACTCAGGAGTTTTCTCAGCGGTGCCTCGGAGCTGTCGTGAAGAACCGGGATGTGGTTGAGCGGCTGGCAGCCAGTATCGGTTATTATGGCGAGGATGGTTTCTTCGTTTCATCTCAGATTAATGAACTGATGCGCCAGAACAATGATGAAGATTATCTGCACGGATTCGAGCCTG